>ENA-OFDP01000666-OFDP01000666.1-metagenomes-genome-assembly--contig:-NODE-666-length-14955-cov-2.776443_pt1 | contig 14955 bp, 12 predicted proteins | sample MGYA00153389_OFDP01 | MGnify analysis MGYA00153389 | reverse complement strand
AGGCCATCCAGCTGCACCCGCTCGTCTGTGCGGCGTTCAACGCCGACTTCGACGGCGACCAGATGGCTGTCCACCTCCCGCTGTCGGTCGAGGCGCAGGCTGAAGCGCGCGTGCTCATGCTCGCCAGCAACAACATCCTCAAGCCCTCTGATGGCCGTCCGGTCACCCTGCCGACGCAGGACATGATCATCGGGCTTCACCACCTGACTACCGTCAAGGAGGGCGCCAAGGGAGAAGGCCGTGCGTTCTCGTCGGTGGCAGAGGCGATCCTGGCGTTCGATGAGCACACGCTCGACCTGAACGCGATGGCTCGTATTCGCCTGGAGAACGTCTACTTTGCCGAGGGCGAGGCTCCTGAGGGCTTCGTGCAAGGCAACACCGTCCTCATGCCAACGAGCCTCGGCCGAGCGCTCTTCAACGAGACGCTCCCGGAAGATTACCCGTACATCGAGGCCGTCGCTGACAAGAGCATGATTTCCTCGATTGTCAACGATCTCGCCGAGCGCTACGTGAAAGTTGATGTTGCCGCGGCGCTTGACCGCATCAAGGATGCCGGTTTCCACTGGGCTACTCGCTCCGGTGTGACCGTCGCCCTGAGCGACATCGTGACGCCGCCATCGAAGCCCGAGATCATCGGACGCTACGAGAAGCAGGCCGCCAAGGTGCAGGACCAGTTCGACAAGGGACTCACGACCGACGCCGAGCGTCGTCAAGAGCTCATCGAGATCTGGAACAAGGCCACCGCTGAGGTTGCGACCGCGATGCAAGACAACTTCGCATCGGATAACAACATTAATCGCATGGTTTCGTCAGGCGCCCGCGGCAACTGGATGCAAGTGCGCCAGATCGCCGGCATGCGCGGCTTGGTGTCGAACCCGAAGGGCGAGATCATCCCGCGCCCGATCGTGCACTCCTATAAGGAAGGGCTTACGGTAGCCGAGTACTTCATCTCGACCCACGGTGCCCGCAAGGGACTGGCAGACACGGCGCTGCGCACCGCAGACTCCGGCTACCTCACCCGTCGTCTGGTGGATGTTTCGCAAGACGTCATCATCCGTGAAGACGACTGCGGCACCTCGAAGGGTCTCGATCTCACGATCGCCTCTCCCGGCCCAGACGGAGTTCTGGTGCGTGACGTCAATGTCGAGAATTCGGTCTACGCCCGCAGCCTCGCTGAGGACGCCGTTGACGCCAAGGGCAAGGTTGTTTCCGCCGCCGGCAGCGACATCGGTGACGTGCTCATTGAGACGCTTATGGCCGCCGGCGTTGAGCAGGTCAAGGTGCGCTCAGTGCTGACCTGTGAGTCAGCTGTCGGTGTATGTGCGGCCTGCTACGGTCGTTCGCTCGCGACCGGTCTGCTCGTAGATATCGGCGAAGCCGTCGGTATCATCGCGGCACAGTCGATCGGCGAGCCGGGAACGCAGCTCACGATGCGTACCTTCCACACCGGTGGTGTGGCATCCGCTGATGACATCACGCAAGGTCTGCCGCGTGTCACCGAGCTGTTCGAGGCGCGCACGCCGAAGGGTGCCAGCCCGATCGCCGAGGCTGCCGGGCGCATCACGATCGAAGACACAGATCGCGCTCGTCGCCTGATCCTGACGCCAGACAACGGTGACGAGCCCATCGCCTACCCGGTGTTGCGCCGCGCGAGCCTGCTGATCGAAGACGGTCAGCACGTCGATCTCGGTCAGCAGTTGCACGTTGGAAACTTGGACCCGAAGGAAGTTCTTCGCGTCAAGGGTGTTCGAGCGGTGCAGTTGCACTTGGTCGATGGTGTTCAGGGCGTCTACCGCTCGCAAGGCGTGCCGATTCACGATAAGCACATCGAGGTCATTGTTCGTCAGATGCTTCGCAAGGTGACCGTCGTCGATCACGGGGACACCGGGCTTCTGCCGGGTGAGCTCGTTGACCGGTTGAAGTACAACGACCTGAATCGTGCTGCGCTCACCGACGGTAAGGCCACCGCTTCCGCTCGCCAGGAGGTCATGGGTATCACCAAGGCTTCGCTCGCGACCGAGTCGTGGCTTTCTGCTGCCTCGTTCCAGGAGACCACGCGCGTGCTGACGCAGGCCGCGATGGAGGGCCGGTCCGACCCGCTGCTCGGGCTCAAAGAGAACGTCATCATCGGAAAGCTCATCCCGGCAGGCACGGGTCTTCCGCGCTATCGCGATGTGTCGGTCGAGGCGACCGAGGAAGCGAAGGCCGAACGGTACCCGAACCGCATCTTCACGGATGACGCGAAGTTTTCAGAGGCCGATCTAAGCTTCGTCGATTTCGACAGCTTCAGTTCGGATGATTACACCCCGGGAACCTACAACTAGCGTTTAGATCCCGTCCTCGAGAGCCCCCGCCGTGCAGTTGGCGGGGGCTCTCGGCACTTCGCGCTTCACATACTCAGTGCCGTCGGCTACGACCGTCGCCAAGATCTCACGCCCGCTCGGGAGGAGCCTCGCAGTTACTCGTCCATCGAGCGAGGAACTCAGCACTTCTACGATTGCGGCTGATGCTCGTTCCAACTCACGTTCGTCGAGAACAGCGTCACCGCTGTCGTCGAGAAGCACGACCTCAACTCCTCGAAGCCGTGCGGCCCGCGCTGCCGTGACCACGTCGGCCCCCGAGAGTTTGGAAGCCCGCACGCTGTCGCGGAGCGCGGCTTCTGCAACGGCGAACTCGCGACGGTCATCGATGGTGAGGATCTCACCGTTGACCAAGCGCCGCAGTAGCGGGGCCGCAAACTCTTCGAGTTGAACGAGCCGGCGTTTGCGCTCGCTCGCTGCGGCACGATTAGCAGCCTCCGTTGAAATCCGTATCGTGGTCTGAGCGGTGAGTTGCTCAAGGCGACTGCCGGTACGGCGAAGACCGAAGGAGAACAACGTACCGACCAACAGCACAGCTGCCTGTCGACCGAGCGCGGCAACCGCTGGCATGAATTCACCGAAGACCGCCAGATCGATGGCAATAATGACGGCGCAGAAGATCGCGAAGCCGAGCCACGAGAGCAGAATTCGTCCTCGCAGCGCGAGGTAGAACAGCGTCAGAGTCGCCAAGCCAATGAACCACTGGGTGTAGCCGGGGCTTGTGCTCCCGTAGAGCAAGAGCGCCATCGTCGGTCCGCCGGCGAGGATGACGATCGACGCACCGAGCGGCATCCGCTCCCCCTGCCCCATGACCATCACGACCGACACGACCGCGAGCGTCGCGAGTGCGAGCCACACGAGCAACGGATTCTTCACATCCCCGATCGTCCAGACTGCGAGCATTACCGAGACGGCGAACTGAAGCGCGATCATGCCTTGTGCCTTTGCGCCGGTGAGTTGCTGCACATCGACGCGAGTAGGTTTTGCGCTCGCAATGCTCATGGCGCTCGCCAGATGAGCGTCACGACGGTTCCTCGCCCCGGGGAGGACTCGACGCTCGCTCGACCGCCGTCAACAAGCGAAAGTCGATGGCGGATGCTCAACAGGATGCCGAGGCGTTGTGGCGGGACCGCGCTCGGTTCGAAGCCGATCCCGTCGTCGACGATTCGCACGGTCACCATCGTCTCTGACAGTGCGAGTTGAACACTGCGCTGAACGTCGCGTGGCCCGGATTGGGCGTGAATGAGACTGTTGCGTAGCGCCTCGCCCGTGGCGTCAACAAACGCCGCAACCACATCAGAACCGATGCTCGCGGCGCGTGCCCCGGTGATGCTGTAGCCCACACTGTCATCGAGATTGGCAACAGTCGATCGAAGCCGCGCGCTGAACTCCTCCACCGAGCCTGTTGCACTGTTTGCCGATGTGTCAGACTCCATGCTCGACACTTCCGCGAGCGCCCGTACTGCTTGTGCGCGAACGGTTGATTCCAACTCGATATCGCCCATTGAGGCGTAGTACAGCGCCGACATGACCTCATCATGTACGAGCGCGTCGAGTCGGTTCTGCTCGCGAAGGCGCGCTGCTGTCGACGCGACCCGCGTTGCGGTGGCGCGCTCGATTCTGGTGACTCTGTCGAGTTCGCGGGCATTTCGGATAGCGACAATCGCGAGGGAGGTGAAGATAGCGGAGAAGGCGACACTGTAGATCGCATCCTGAATCGGGACGTCGATCGAAACGCCGCCAGCAGCGAAGAATCGAACACTGCCAAGTAGCGCCGAATTTACGATGAGAAGGGTCCACGCGATCGGCGCCCGCCACGCGAGCGCCGCCGAAACGGTACCGAGTGCAAGCACTCCCAGCGGCCAGGGAGAAGCCTCGATTGGCATCGGGTAGTTCGTTAGCGCGGGCACCCACGCGACGAGAACTGCTGAATGTGAGATGTAGTAAATGCCATGTGCCGCACGCAACGCCAGTAGCGGCAAGAGCGCTGAAGCGATCGAAATCACGACCGGCATCCCGAAGATTACGGCGATCATGATGCCGAGCGGCAGTGTTCTCAGATAGCGTGTCTGCTCGACGATTGGGGCGATTGCCAGCGCAAAGAAGGCAACAGCGGCTATTCCGAAGACCACCGTGATGACGCGGACAACTTGAGTTTCGGCGCGCGTTTCCAGCCCAACATCGGCCATTGTGTCGGTTGGGGAACTCGTGGTCATGGCTCGGGCGATGGGAGGATGCCGTCCTCGACGGCGCGCTTATAGAGATCGATCTTGGTGTGGGCTGGTCTGCCAGCTGCGGCGTACTTTGATCGGATTCTGCGCACGTACTCGGCAACTGTGCCGGTCGAGAGGCCAGCGCTTGCGGCGACCGTCGTCGATTTATCTCCGGATGCGTAAAGTCCCAGCACTTCGCGCTCTTTTGGGCTAAGTCCAGCGGATGCGATTTGTGGATCAGAATCGAGGGCGGCAGCCCACTCGGTAGTCGCAATGCTCTCGCCGGTCGCCGCTCTTCGTATCGCGTCAACGACCGTCCCGCGCGGCTCAGACTTGCGCACGATCCCGAGCACGCCAGCCCGCGATGCCGCGCGCAGATCTGCTGGGTTATCGGCGGCAGTGAATGCCAGCACGCGCGCTTCATGCGCGTGGAGCGACGCAAGGTTCTCGGCAATGGAGGATCCGTCCGAAAGGCGAAGGTCAAGGATCACCAAGTCAACGTTTGGCAGGTGCGGGAGTACCTCGGCAACGGTGCGCGCTGATACGACGAGTCGAAGACTACCCACGGTCGAAATAAGCGAGGCCAGACCGACTTGCACGGTCTCATGGTCGTCAACATGGGCAAGCCGGAACACGCGGGCATCCGCTTCACCCGCCGTCATCGGCCCCCTGCTTTCAGCATCCCCTGAACGGGTGTCGTCGAAAGTGACTACTACCGAGCGTACTGGGAACGCGAGAGCATTCGAAAACATCGTTAATAGCGACCCAGATTGTTGATTACCAGAAGGCGACGCATATGTATCAGCTTCCCCTAGACGAAATTCTCGGCGGCACCCTCGAGTGTTGGTACGCTCGCGTCGCCGAGTGGGTCCCACCCGGCGTCGCTATCGATGGCCAGTGTGCGGATTGCGCGAATTCACCTGCGGCAGCGATTGTCTCGAACCACCTCTGGCCGCATGCGATTGTTCACGAGTTGACCGTCGCGCTGGCAATCCTTGAGCGGCAGGTCTCCGAATCCCTAATCGAGGATCGTCTCGACAGAGCCAGTAACAACTCCGTCGCTGTTTCGACAGAAGTCCGAGCGGTTCTCGCTGACAGAGTGTCCGCGGCGCAAGACGACATCGTCGACGTGCTTGAGCAATGTTTGCAACCCAGGTTCGACGCTTGGGTTTCGGCCCAGCTCGAGACGTGCCTCGACGTGATCGTCACTGGCGAATAGTATTTCAACACGCGTCTGTTATTGCACCCGCCGCACCCCATTAGTGGGGTATAGGAGTATGGAATCTTCGAGACTAGGTTGACAGTCGGGCTGTTTTTTGACGCTTGACTCGAATGTGGGAGTGGTTCAATGGCGTCGCTGACAGAGATCCTCATCATGAGAGGGATTGTTCCGATCAACCAGCTCGACAACGTGTCGAACGTGCGAACAGAAGATGACGCATTTATCCTTGAGTTGCTTGAGCGTGGTGTTATCAATCAGGCTCAAGTCGCGTCCGCGATTGCGGCGCAAGCTGGGCTGCCATTCGTCGAGCTCCTCGACTTCCCGGTCGACCGCGCCGCGGTAGCGCGCGTTCCAGCATCGATCTGTCGTCGACACGAGGTGCTGCCCATTGAGGTTGTCGGCGAAACCCTCATTGTTGCGGTTGCCGACCCCGGCGATGTGTTCGCTCTCGACGATGTCCGGGCTGTTTCGCGGATGCATGCGCGCGCTGTCGTTGCCGAGCGTTCAGACCTTCGGGCGGCGATCGACCGCTACCACCGCGCAGACGGTGAGTTGACCTCGCTCACATCCGTGCTGCAGGAAGAGCAGGCCACGACGGATCTTGTTCCTTCCACGCAGGCCGGATCAGGCGAGGACGATGCGCCGATCGTTCGCTTCGTCAACCTACTGATCAGCCAAGGCATTCAGGACAAAGCTTCGGACATCCACATGGAGCCGGCTGAGTTCGACCTCAAGGTGCGCTACCGTATCGACGGTGTTCTGCACGAGATGCAGTCCGCGCCGAAAAGCATCCAGAACGGCGTTATCTCTCGACTCAAGATCATGAGCGAGATCGATATTTCAGAGCGACGCAAACCGCAGGACGGCCGCATGTCAGTCAGTCATGGTGGTCGCAAGATCGACCTCCGGGTCGCAACCCTGCCGACGGTGTGGGGCGAAAAAGTCGTCATGCGAATTCTCGACACCAGTTCCAGCTCGCTGTCGATGGAGAGCCTTGCACTGCTCCCGCGCAACTTCGAGGCGTACCGGTCGTCTTACTCCAAGCCATACGGCATGATTCTCGTCACGGGCCCGACCGGTTCCGGAAAGTCGACAACGCTATACACGACACTCGGAGCGGTCGCTCGGCCGGAGGTCAATGTGATCACCGTCGAAGACCCGGTCGAGTACCGCATGGCCGGTATCAACCAAGTACAAGTCAACGTACGCGCAGGGCTCACCTTCGCAAGCGCGCTTCGTTCGATCCTTCGAAGCGACCCTGACGTCGTGCTGATCGGCGAGATCCGCGATCATGAAACGGCGCAAATCGCGATTGAAGCGTCGCTCACCGGACATCTCGTGCTCTCGACGTTGCACACCAACGACGCGCCGAGCGCGATCACGCGGCTCACCGAAATGGAAATCGAACCGTTCCTCGTTGGCTCCGCTCTCGATTGCGTCGTTGCCCAACGGTTGGCAAGGCGCTTATGTGAGCGCTGTAAGACGCCATACGACCACGACCCTCGCGACCTTGCCGCGCGGCACATCGGCTTTCAAGAGGGTCAGCCCGTACCGCAACTTTTTCGCCCGGTCGGATGCGCTAGCTGCTCGAACACCGGTTACCGCGGGCGAATTGCTCTGCACGAAGTGATGATGGTCACCGAGCAGATCGAGCGCCTCGCTGTCGCTCGCGCATCCGCCGCAGAGATCGCGGCCACGGCGATCCAGCAGGGCATGCTGACGTTGCGTCAGGATGGATGGGCAAAGGCTCAAATGGGTCTTACCGCTGTGGATGAAATTTTGAGGGTGGTTGCATGAGTGGTCCACTGCACGAGATTCCGATCTCTGACGGAGAGCGTCTGCCACCGGCCGCCGGCAACCGCGGTTCCAGTCGGCGCTCGAACGCCGGCGACCCGGGCACGTACCAGCCACAATCCGGTGTACTGCCGCCGCTGCCAACCGTCGACCCTGCCGACTATCTGCCGCCAGCGACCGCGCTCGAGCCGGTTCGTTCGATGGTCCCTGGCAACTACCAGCCGCAAGCAGGAGTCTTCCCGGCGTCGCCCGCCAGCGCCGTGTCACCCTCGTCGGCGGCCCCGTCGTGGTCGCCCCCCGCAATACCCGTCGTCGCGATGGTGCCGCCAGCGCCCGGCACCGACGGCTTCGATGATCCCGCCTCACCGAAGCCCGGGTTCGGTCAGCCGGGCAGCGATCCGTTGATTGTCGAAGCACTCAACGCTGTCGTCGCTGCGAGAGCGTCCGACTTGCACGTATCGGCCAATGCTCAGCCGATGATTCGAATCGACGGCTCGCTCAGACCGATCCCCGGCTCTACCGTGTGGTCTGAGGCGATGGTTCACAGCGCCATCCTCAGCATCATGGCCGCGGACCGTCGGGCGGTGCTCGAGCGCGAGCTTGAACTCGACTTCGCCTACACCTTGTCTGACACCGCGCGGTTTCGCGTCAACGTGTACCAGCAGCGCAACATGCTGGGAGCCGCGTTCCGTCTCATCCCGACGGAGATCAAGCAGCTCTCGAGCCTGGGCATTCCCGAGAAGATTGCCGCATTCGCGCAGCTTGCTCGCGGACTCGTCCTCGTCACCGGCCCAACCGGTTCAGGAAAGTCAACAACCCTGGCCGCGCTCATCGATCTGGTCAACAGCACGCGATCCGACCACATTGTCACCGTCGAAGATCCGATCGAGTTCATGCACTCCAATAAGCGGTCGCTCGTCAACCAACGCGAGGTTGGACCAGACACCAGGAGCTTCATTAACGCGCTCAAGCACGTGTTGCGGCAAGACCCAGATGTGATCCTGATCGGTGAGCTCCGCGACCTCGAAACCATCTCGGTGGCTCTGACCGCCGCTGAGACCGGCCATCTCGTCTTTGCCACCCTGCACACTCAGGATGCTCCGCAGACTATTGACCGAATCATCGATGTGTTCCCGCCGCACCAACAGGGTCAGGTTCGTGCCCAGCTCGCCGCTACCCTGCAAGGAGTGGTCTGTCAGACCCTCGTCAAGAAGGCCACCGGCGAGGGTCGCGTGGTCGCGACCGAGGTCCTAATCGCGACTCCCGGTGTGGCAAACCTCATTCGGGAAGGCAAGACCTACCAGATTCGATCATCTATGCAGGCTGGTCGCGATCACGGGATGCACACGATGGATCAACACCTTGCTGAACTTGTCAACGCCGGCACGATCACGCACCAAGCCGCGTACGACAAGGCTCACAGTCTCGAGGACATCCAGCAGCTCATCCAGCGGCCGGACCCGGACCGTGCGGCCAGCCGCACGTTCGCGAACGAGAGCACTGCGGCGACTTTCGGAGCGATCGACACCGGTCCTGACTTTGGCGACGCATTCTCGAAGCGGGCATAGCGATGGCGACTACAAAGACCTTTGCATACACCGCGAGGGATGGCAACGGAAAGAAGGTCTCCGGGCGCATCGACGCCGCGTCAGAGGGCGCAGTTCTGTCGAAGCTGCGGGTCATGGGTATCGCGCCGGTGACCGTGACGGAGGCGGACGCGGGTACAGGACTCAACCGGGAAATCAATCTTCCTGGAATCTTCAGCCCGCGTGTTGGCGGCAAGGATCTCGCGATCATGAGCCGTCAGATGGCGACCATGATTGTTTCCGGGTTGTCGCTCATCAAGACCCTGACAATCCTCGCCGAACAGACCGAGAACAAGAAGCTTGCAGCAACTCTGGTCGAGGTTCGCGGCGACGTTGAGGCAGGTGGTGCGCTCTCGGAAAGTTTCGCGAAACATCCGATCATTTTTCCGCGACTCATGATTTACCTCGTAAAGGCTGGGGAGGCTGGCGGATTTCTCGATCGCGCACTCGACTCTGTTGCCAAGAACTTGGAGTCAGATGTCAAGCTGCGAGGCACGATCAAGTCAGCGCTCACCTACCCGATCGCGGTGCTCATCATGGCTGTTCTCGGTGTTTTCGCAATGCTCATTTTCATCGTTCCGGTGTTCGAGGGATTGTTCGCGAGCTTCGGTGGTGAGCTGCCACTCCCGACCCAGTTCTTGGTGACGCTTTCCAAGAACATGATCTGGATCGTCCCGACGGTCATCGTGCTAGTCGTTGCCTTCACGATCTGGTGGGGTCGCAACAAGCACACCGAACGCGTGCGCAAGTTCGTCGATCCGCTCAAGCTCAAGGCGCCGGTATTCGGAGTCCTGTCCTCGAAGATCGCGATCGCTCGCTTTTCGAGAAACTTTGCGATCATGATCGGCGCTGGAGTGCCAATTCTGCAATCACTGTCGATCGTTGGTGAGACTTCTGGTAACTGGGTGGTCGAGAACGCTCTGCGAAAAGTCCAGGAGTCGGTTCGCACGGGTAAATCGATTGCCGCCCCACTTGCCGAGGAGCCGGTGTTTCCGTCGATGGTGGTACAAATGATCGCTGTTGGCGAGGATTCTGGTTCACTTCAGACGATGCTCGACAAGGTCGCGGACTTCTACGAAGAAGAGGTTCAAGCCACTGCGGAGTCGCTGACGGCACTGATTGAACCTCTCATGATCGGCGTGATTGGTGTCGTTATCGGTGGAATGATCGTGGCTTTGTATCTGCCAGTTTTCAGTATTTTTGACCAGATTCAGTAGGAAAACCCGCAAAAGGCGTCACCCTTGTTCTGGGGAGTCGCGCATAACCTGAGTGAAGGCCAAGATAGTGATGACAGGGCAAGCCAATCGGGGACTGCCTGGCCTGATTTCCAACTTCTATCGACAGGAAAAGCGCATGCACAAGTTCTTTAACACCGCTATTGCTATTCGCAAGGGCGAACTGAAGGAGGGCCAGAAGGGCTTCACGCTCATTGAGCTCCTCGTCGTCGTCATCATCATTGGCATTCTCGCGGCGATTGCTATCCCGGTCTTCCTCAACCAGCGCGAGGCAGCATGGCGTGCATCGGTTGAGTCAGACCTTCGTAACGCCGCTCTGGCTGTCGAGACGTTCGCCACCCAGAACAACGGCTCGATCACCCTGATCACGGCAACCGGACTCACCGCCACGTCGACCCCTGCGGTTCAAGTAAGTGAAGACAACACCGTCACCTTCGCTCGCGTCGGCACCACCCAGAACTACACGCTCACCGGCGTCAATACCAACTTGCCAACGGCAAGCGACACTCTCGTGTACACCAGCTCAACCGGTGGTCTCGATGGGGCCAGCTTCAACTAATCGAGCAATCCTTTTGTTCGGCGCCGAAGCGGGATACTGCTCTAGTAGTATCCCGCTTCTCGTTGTAGATTAAAACCTATTCACTCTGAGCCAATCTCACCGTATGTTCGCTCCGAATTCTTTTTGTCCCCGAAGGAGGCGCAAAACCCATGTTCGCCCATGTCAAGGAACAGATTTCCCGCTTCCGCGGCGATGACGGCTTCTCGCTGGCTGAGGTCCTCGTCTCGGTCGCAATACTTGGGACGCTTGCAACCGCCTCTTTATATCTCACCATCGGCGGACTTGACTCGAGTGAATCGCAACGCCGGAGCAATGTCGCCGTAACGCTCGCAGGAAACGCGATGGAATCCGTTGTTGCTCGGTCCTCAGCAATCAACGCATCGTCGGGGGTGAGCGCGGTATATAACGGCAGAGCCCACGCGGACACCGTGGCGGCATGGGCTGTGAACACCTCAATAGTAGGGATGAACCGGATGTATCCGGGTTGGCAGCCGGGCGCCCCGTCTGGGGCCACTCCCGTGATTCCCTTTGCCGAGACCGTGACGGTGAACGGCAGCGACTACTCCGTGCAGACGATGATCGGCCGCTGCTACCAGCCGCTTGCAGGCGGGCAATGCACTACCCTCGTAGGACTTACCACTGCGCCGGCGACCCCTCCAACTGGGTACGTTGAACTTACCCGGGTGACCACAGTGGTGTGGTGGTTTGCCGGGGCAAACTGCGCCGTTGGGTGTTCGTATTCCGCGTCTACTCTCGTTGACACTTCAGCGGACTTGCAGTGGATAACGAACTGACGCGTCTCCGCTTCCCCGGCCTCCTCCCCGCCTCACCCCGGCGCGAGGCGGGGTACACCCTCATCGAGATGAGCGCGGCGATGGGGCTCTTTTCGATATTTATCGTGATTTTTCTGGCAGCGGTTGTCGGTGTTTCGCGCGGGACTACCACAGCCCGGAATACTGCTGAGTCGTCGAGTAGCGCTTTGATCGTCTTCCAAAACCTCGACCGGCAAGTTAGGTATGCGGATTCAGTGAACTATCCGGGGCTCGGAGCGAGCGGCGCCCGCTACATCGAGTTCCGCACTCCGGCAGCGAACTCTGCCACTGGAGTCGCGATTTGTACCCAATGGCGTTACGTACCCAGCGCTGAGCGCGTCGAGTCTCGGCGCTGGAACAATGTGACGGGGGCGACGCTTCCGGCTTGGACCAATAAAGTCAACGGGATTAGCGACCTCGGTGGGGTGGGGTACCCGTTTTCGCTTATTGCGGCCTCCCCCGGTGTGACAACGCAACAGCAGTTGCGGCTGCTCCTTGAATCCGGCGATCCCGCACTTGGCGGCGAGACCTCGATTGACAGTGTTTTTGTGGCGAGAAACAGTTCGTTGCTGTCACCAAGCAATGTTGACGTGAACAACGACGGTAACAGCGACAACCCTGTCTGCCGCCCTACCGGAAGTAGGCCATAATGCGCAGCCGTTTTCTGATTTCCTTACGCGCCTCGGCGATGCGCATGTCAACCGCGCGCGGTGCCGCCCGTATTCGCGAAGACGCCGGGGCGGCACTGATCAGCGTGATGCTGTTCGTCATTCTGCTCGGCGGACTCTCACTCGTACTCCTTGCAACCCTCCTCGGGCAGGTCGCCCCATCTTTCAGTGCCCAGCAGAACACCCAAACTGGCTATGCGGCGCAGGCGGGCTTGCAAGCGGGCGTGGCGGCACTGCGCTCATCGGGTGCGGCACCCGATGCCGCAGGCATTGTTTATGGAAGCCCTAATCGCTTGCCATGCGGGTTCACGGGGAACGTGGACAGCACGGCGCAGTCGATCTGGTATGACGTGACAATCCAGTACTACAGCTCCGATCCAACAAACGAAAGTGACGCCTGGCGCAACGCGAATGACATGACGTGCTCGACGCCGGGCGGTGTGAGCCAAGTACCTCGTTACGCACTGCTGGTCTCAGACGCCGTTTATCCAGCTGCGGCCAATCCTGCCGTTGGCGGAAGCCAGCGTATGATCTCTGCCGTATATCAGTTCCAGATCACGAACATCAACATTCCGGGCGGACGGATTTGGGACTTCAACGGCGAGTATTGCATGCGCGCCGTGACCGCAACCGCCGGTTCACAGATCACGTACAACTCCTTCGCCAACTGTCCAGAGGACAACCCGCTAGCACTGTGGGTCTACGACACCGACTATCGCATCAAGCTCGCCAGCACTACCGTGGCTGGCCAAACTCCGCTGTGCATGACCGGTCCTATTGCTGCGGCCGGCAACAACCGCATGCAGTTGCAACCGTGCCTTGCGTCGAACAATCCTGCCCGCTGGAACCAACTCTGGAACCTGTTTGCTGGTCCGGTCTGGTACGGCCAAAATCAAGCCATTCTCACCGGCCGGAGCGGTGTTTGCATCAGCTCGGGATTCTCCAACGGCACGAATCTCGTGAATCAGTTCGTGCTTGCACGCAACGGTTGTGTCGGAAGCCAGCGGCCAGAGGCCAAGGTCGGTGCTGGCGCAGCCAGCAAGACCACCAACCAGATAGTGAGTTACAGCGAGTTCGGACGCTGCGCCGACGTAACAGACGAGAACATCAACCGTACGTTCATGATTGTCTATCCATGCAAGCAGGACGCGCGTGGTGGAGGTGCGGGAATCCTCTGGAATCATAAGTGGTTCTACGACGAACCGGTCGCGCCTGCAACTGAAGCCCTGAATCAAGATATTTTCATCCGGTTGAACGACAGCATGACGGCTGCGAACAAGTACTGCATGCAAACGCCACTCGACACAACGTCGAGCGTCTACGTGACGTTTGCGATCTGCAATAATACCCTTCGCCAAGACTGGGATCGAGTTCAAAACTCCGGCAACTATGACACCAGTTATCTGTTCATCGATAATTACGGCCGTTGTCTCACGGCGAATACGAATCCTGCCGACCTTTACGCGAGCGCATATTCAAAGATGACCGTCGCGACGTGCAACGGCACATTATCGCAAAAGTGGAACGCGCCTCCCGGCACGACGGACGCGACCTTCGGTGGCTACCGTGAGTACGGCGGCTAGCTCGCGGGGCGCAATGTGGAGTGATACGTGATCGAAGCACCGATCCTTATCTTCGGTGGCGCGGTTGCTTTAGTTTTCGGTCTCGCAGTCGGCTCATTTTTGAACGTGGTTATTTGGCGGGTGCCAACTGGCAAGAGCATTGTGTCGCCGCCGAGCGCGTGCACGATTTGCGGCACGTCGATCGCCCCCAAGGACAACATTCCTCTCGTTTCATGGCTTGTGTTGCGTGGCCGGTGCCGCAACTGTCAAGCGCCGATCTCGGTGCGGTATCCGGCAGTCGAGGCCGTCACCAGCGCTTGGTTTGCTCTTGTCGCGCTCGGAGCGCTGGTTGGGGTCTACCCGGTCGGATTCGTGCTGCCTCTCGTGTACTTCATTGCAGTCTCGATCGCGCTAACGCTCATTGATCTCGACACGCACACGTTGCCGAACAAGATCGTTCTGCCGTCCTACCTCGTTGTTGCAGGCCTCCTGGCGATTGCGTCCGCAATCGAAGCGGATTGGCAACGCATGTTGACGGCGGCGCTGGGAATGATCGTTCTCTTTGGTTTCTACTTCCTCCTTGCGATGATCTCGCCGCGCGGCATGGGGTTCGGTGATGTGAAGCTTGCCGGAGTGATCGGCATGCTTCTGGGCTGGTTGGGGTGGGGGGCTCTGGTTGTCGGTGGCTTTGCTGCGTTCTTGCTCGGAGGCGTCTTTTCGGTTCTGCTCGTTCTCACCAAGCGGGTGAGCAGGAAGGGCGGCATTCCGTTCGGGCCATGGATGCTCGCCGGTGCGCTCATCGGCGTCGCGATCGGAGACCCCCTGATTGAGTGGTATCTGTCAGCACTGGGCATCCGCTAGGGTGCTCAGGCGACGAAAACTCTGAAAGAGGTGACTCTTGGCAACACGCATAGTCGGTCTCGACTTTGGCAGCCGCCAGCCTC
>ENA-OFDP01000665-OFDP01000665.1-metagenomes-genome-assembly--contig:-NODE-665-length-14971-cov-2.853647_pt1 | contig 14971 bp, 12 predicted proteins | sample MGYA00153389_OFDP01 | MGnify analysis MGYA00153389 | reverse complement strand
GGGAGTGGCATACCTTCGACACGGTCAAGGGTGGCGACTACCTGGTTGATCAGGATGCCGCCGAGATCCTTGCGAAGGAGGCCATCGACGCGATCATCGACCTCGAGAACATGGGACTGCCGTTCAACCGCACCCCAGACGGCAAGATCGACCAGCGTCGGTTCGGCGGCCACACGGCCGACCACGGCAAGACTCCGGTTCGCCGGGCTTGCTACGCAGCAGACCGCACCGGTCACATGATCTTGCAGACGCTGTACCAGAACTGCGTCAAGCACGGCATAAATTTCTTCAACGAGTTCTATGTGCTCGACCTAATCATGGATGACGAACGCAAGCCGGTCGGTGTTGTCGCCTACGAGCTTGCGACCGGCGAACTGCACGTCTTCCAAGGCAAGGCGATCATCTTCGCGACCGGCGGTTTCGGAAAGATCTACAAGACCACCTCGAACGCGCACACCCTGACCGGCGATGGCGTCGGAATTATCTGGCGCAAGGGCCTGCCGCTTGAGGACATGGAGTTTTACCAGTTCCACCCGACAGGACTTGCCGGGCTTGGCATCCTGCTATCGGAAGCCGCTCGGGGCGAGGGCGCCATCTTGCGCAACGCAGACGGCGAGCGCTTCATGGAGCGCTATGCCCCGACGATCAAGGACCTGGCGCCTCGTGATATCGTCTCTCGGTGCATGGCAATCGAGATTCGTGAAGGTCGAGGCGGTGGACCGAACAAAGACTACGTCTACCTCGATATCACCCACCTTGAGCCTGCCGTGATTGACGCCAAACTGCCAGACATCACAGAGTTCGCGCGCACCTACCTCGGTGTTGAGCCATACACCGAGCCAGTGCCGGTGTTGCCAACAGCGCACTACGCCATGGGTGGAATCCCGACCAACGTCAAGGCAGAGGTGCTGAGTGATAACAACACCGTCGTGCCGGGGCTGTATGCCGCCGGCGAGTGCGCATGCGTGAGTGTGCACGGCTCCAATCGACTCGGCACCAACTCGCTGCTCGACATCAACGTCTTCGGAAAACGCGCCGGGCGCTACGCCGTCGAGTATGTCAAGACCGCCGAGTTCAGGACGATGCCGGATGACCCAACCCAGGAGATCCGCGAACTGCTGGCGATGCTCAGCTCCTCCAACGGGCTGGAGCGTGTCGCTGTCATTCGACGCGAGCTCCAAGAGTCGATGGACCGCAACGCTCAGGTCTTCAGAACAGAGGAAAGCCTGACGGAGGTGACCCACGTCATCCAGGGCCTGCGCGAGCGCTACAAGAACATCTCGGTTCAAGACAAGGGAAAGCGGTTCAACACCGACCTGCTCGAGGCCGTCGAGCTCGGGTTCTTGCTCGACCTAGCCGAAGTTACCGTGTATTCGGCCCGCAACCGTAAAGAAAGCCGCGGAGCGCACATGCGTGAGGACTACCCGGATCGTGATGATAAGAACCTGATGGTGCACACCATGGCCTACCTCACCGGGGACGCGCATTCAGCCGATGCCGGTGACCACATTCGCCTTGACTGGAAGCCGGTCGTGGTCACCAACTACCAGCCGATGGAGAGGAAGTACTAGTGAGTACCGCCACAACAGAACGCCCGGCCGCACCACAGGTGGTTCCGACGTACACGGCGACCCTGATTATCCGCCGCTTCGACCCGGACGTTGATGACGAGCCGCGCTGGCAGGACTTCGATGTTGAGGTTCACGCGATCGACCGAGTGCTCGATGCGTTGCACAAGATCAAATGGGAGCAAGACGGAACCCTCACATTCCGCCGCTCGTGCGCGCACGGCGTGTGCGGTTCGGATGCGATGCGAATCAACGGTCGCAACCGCTTGGCGTGCAAGACGCTCATGAAAGACCTTGACCTCTCGAAGCCGATCTACATCGAGGCGATCAAAGGGCTTCCGCTCGAGAAGGACCTCATCGTCGACATGGAACCGTTCTTCGAGTCCTACCGCTCGATCAACCCCTTCCTGATGGCGAGCCCCATTGCTGGCGGCAAAGAACGCATCCAGTCCCCCGTTGAGCGCGCGCGCTTCGATGACACAACCAAGTGCATTCTGTGCGCCGCGTGCACCTCAAGTTGCCCGGTGTTCTGGACTGACGGGCAATACTTTGGTCCGGCCGCAATCGTGAACGCTCACCGCTTCATCTTCGACTCGCGAGACGAAGGAGCGGCGGTTCGGCTCGACATCCTCAACGACAAAGAGGGCGTTTGGCGTTGTCGCACGACGTTCAACTGCTCGGAGGCCTGCCCCAGAGGCATTGAAGTCACGAAGGCAATCTCCGAGGTCAAACAGGCAATCCTGCGAGGGAAGGCCTAGCGGCTTCGTTTCTTAAGCCGCGGTTCCGCCAAACCGCCTAGCTATGGTGGTGCCGTGGGGTTAATCGAACGGGTCGAAGCCATCGTCGGGTGGGTCAACAGACTCAAGCCCGTTCGGGTGTTCAGCCACTATGCCGTGCGACGCGGTGGCCTCCTCTCGGCCGGACTGTCGTACCAAGCGATCTTCGCCGTATTCGCCGGCATCTGGGTCGCTTTCGCAATCTCCGGAACCGTGGTGCGCTCGAACCCCGCGTTGCTTCAAGCGCTCTTCGACGTGTTAGAGAGGAACGTGCCAGGACTCATCGACGCTGGCGATGGCGGGGCGGTCGACCCTGATGTGTTGCTGTCTGCGAGCATCCTAAATTGGACCGGCGCGTTCGCTGCCGTTGGGTTGCTGTTCACCGCGCTCGGCTGGCTCGCCTCGGGGCGCGACGCGGTTCGAACGCTGTTTGGCCTACCGAGCCAAGCGACGAATCCGGTGTTGCTCAAACTCAAGGACCTCGGTCTCGCTGTCGCCTTCGGCGCAACGGTCCTGCTTTCTGCCACCCTCAGCGTGCTCAGCACGATTGGGTTTAGCTCTGCGCTCGACCTGCTCGGCCTGGGTGAGGACTCGGCTGCTGCCAGACTCACCGCGCGCATCATCGGTTTGCTCTTGGTACTCATCATCGACATCCTCGTGCTCGCCGCCTTCTACCGGATCGTCTCCGGAATCGAGATACCCGCGAGATTGCTCGCACAGGGCACGGTGATTGCAGCGGTCGCGCTGGGGGCGCTCAAAGCGCTCGCAAGCACGTTGCTGAGCGGGGCCAGTACCAACCCGCTATTGGCGTCGTTCGCCGTCATCATTGGTCTGCTGATTTGGTTCAACCTCATCTGCCAGGTGATTCTCTTGGGCTCCGCGTGGATCGCCGTCAGCGCCGACGACGCCGGAGTCGAACTGACCGGCGTGCGTCGAGCCAAGCCGGGCAAGCGCACGACCGTCCACGACGTCAGCACCGCTCTATAGGCTGGCTCGAGTGAGCACCCCCCGTACGGCAACCCGCATCGCCAGCGTCAACGTCAATGGCGTTCGTGCCGCGTTTCGCAAAGGTATGGCCGAATGGCTCAACGGCCGCGGCATCGACATTCTTGCCATGCAGGAGGTGCGCGCATCCACAGAAGACCTTGAAGGGCTCCTCGGCCCGGATTGGAGCATCCTGCATGACGCCGCCACCGCCAAGGGGCGAGCTGGCGTCGCCATCGCATCGCGCCTGCCGGCGACAGCGCAGCGCATCGCGCTGGGGCTCGATGAATTCGATAGCGCTGGCCGCTGGCTTGAGGCTGACTTTGTGATCGGCGGGCGCATCCTCACGGTTGTGAGTTGCTACGTCCACTCCGGCGAGGTCGGTACTGCGAAACAGGTCGAGAAGTATAAATTTCTGGATGCGATGACCGAGCGGATGCCGCAACTCGCCGCCAACGCGGAGCTCGCGCTGATCGTCGGCGACCTCAACGTCGGGCACCGTGAACTCGACATCAAGAACTGGCGCGGCAACCGCAAGAACGCCGGATTTCTGCCGAACGAGCGCGCCTATTTCGACCGGTACTTTGGGCCGCTCGGGGAGCAGGTCGATGGGGTCGATGGCTCGGTGGGCTTAGGCCACGGCTGGGTCGATGTCGGCCGACGCGCCGCTGGTGAGGTGCCTGGGCCATACACCTGGTGGTCACAACGAGGGCAAGCCTTTGACACCGACACCGGGTGGCGCCTCGACTACCACGTTGCGACGCCTGCGCTCGCGGCATCCGCCAACAATTACACGGTCCACCGCGCCGCAGCCTGGGATCAGCGCTGGAGCGATCATGCGCCGGTCGTCGTCGACTACAGCATTTAGGCTCAAGGGGTGACCAAGCCCCGTCTGTTCTCCGGCATGCAACCATCCGCCGCCTCGCTCCAGATCGGTAACTACATCGGGGCGCTCCTGCAGTGGAAGCAAATGCAGGAGACGCACGACGCGGTGTTCTGTGTTGTCGATCTGCACGCGATCACGGTGCCGCAGGATCCTGCAGAGTTGCGCGAGGCGACGCGGCGCACAGCAGCCCAGTACATCGCGGCAGGGATCGACCCGGCCAAGTCAATCCTGTTCGTGCAGTCGCACGTTGCTGCGCACGCGCAACTCGCCTGGGTGCTGAACACGATCACCGGCTTCGGTGAGGCGAGCCGCATGATCCAATTCAAGGAGAAGGCGCAGAAGCAGGGGTCAGACGGTACCAACGTCGGACTGTTCACCTACCCGGTACTGCAGGCGGCGGATGTGCTGCTGTACAACGCGACCGTCGTGCCCGTCGGCGAGGACCAGCGCCAACACGTCGAGCTCATGCGAGATCTTGCTATGCGGTTTAACCAGCGGTTCGGCGAGACGCTGATCGCCCCGGAGGCCAGTATCCAGAAAGATACCGCCAAGGTCTACGACCTGCAGGAGCCGACCAACAAGATGAGCAAGTCGGCATCGAGCGAGAAGGGGGTTGTCTGGCTGCTGGATGACCCCGGTGCGAACGCGAAGAAAATCAAGTCAGCCACGACCGATAGCGATGGGAGCGTGCGATACGACGTTGCCGAGAAGCCCGGGATCTCGAACCTGCTGACGATGTACTCTGTGCTGGCTGGTCGCAGCATCGACTCGCTGGAGACCGAATATCTCGGTCGCGGTTACGGTGATTTTAAATCGGGGCTCGCCGAGGTCGTGGTCGAGACCTTCGGTCCGATCCGCGCGCGCGCCCTTGAACTGTTGGATGACCGAGCCGAGCTCGATCGGATCCTCGCTGACAACGCCGACCGCGCAGCCGAAATCGCAGATTCCACGCTGGCTCGCGTCTACGACCGCGTCGGGTTCCTGCCGCGCGCATGAAACCGGTCGCCGTGACGACGGAACGGTTGGTGTTGAACCAGCCGAACCAGAGCGATCTCGACCTCATCGTCGAGTACTGTCGGGATCCTATCTTCGAGCGCTACATGGCAACACCATGGCTCTATGAGCCCGAGCACGCCGAGACCTTCGTTGCGGTCACCGTACCCACCGCTTGGCAGTCGGACACCGAGTACACCTGGGCGCTGCGCACCGGCGGCGAATTTCTCGGATTGGTCGGATTCCGCACGACCATCAGCATGATCGACTTCTGGCTTGGTGCTCGCCAACGCGGGCGGGGTTACATGACCGAGGCCGTGATGGCGGTCGCCGACTGGCTGTTCGACAGTGGCACCTCCTCGATCGACTGGGAGTGCGTGGTGGGAAACTCCGCCTCGGCTTCGATCGCGCGCAGGGTGGGTTTCACCTTTACCGGGGAGGCGCCGGGCGACGTGATGAGCAGGACGGGCGTCGCCCCTAGGTCGTGGCACGCTACGCTGCTGGCGACCGACCGTCGGCAACCCCAGCCCGGCTGGCCCATCCCGTGACGATTCGCGTCGTCCTCTTCGACCTCGATGACACGCTGTTCGCTCATCGGCAGTCGGTGCGCAACGGAATGGCTCGGCATGTCGCATCGATATTGCCCGAGGTGGATGCCGCGGCTCACCTCGACCGGTGGGATCAACTCGAGGAACTCCACTACCACCGCTACCTCGCCGGCGAGCTGGATTACCTCGGCCAACGCCGCGCGCGTGCGCGTGACTTCATGGCCGACTTCGGTCATGTCTTCGGTTCAGATGCTGAGGCAGAAGCCTGGTTCGAGGTGTACCTGCGCGAGTACGTGCGCGCATGGCGACTCTTCGACGACGCGCTGCCGTGCCTCGGTGCGCTCGCCTCAGCGGGGGTTCGGCTGGGGATGATCACGAACGGGATTCCGAGCTTTCAGCAGCCAAAACTCGACACCCTGGAACTCGCCGCCCATCTTGAGCATGTCGTGACAAGCGACGAGTTCGGCGTCCCAAAACCCGACCCCAGTATCTTCCTGCATACCTGCTCATTGTTCGGTGTCCGGCCCGACGAAGCGATTTATGTTGGCGACCGGCTGCACACTGACGCGATCGGCGCCTCCACTGCTGGATTGACCGGGGTGTGGTTGAACCGCGGGGGAAGAGCGGCCACCGACGAGGATGCCGCTGCACGGGCATCCGGAGTACCCGTCATTGACAGTCTCAGCCAGCTGAGCGCATTCCACCGCGCTGTCGCCCGTTCGTAACTCCTGCCGTCCGCAACTCCTCCCGTTCGTAACTCGTCTCGTCCGCAACTCCTCCCGTCCGCAACTCCTGCAGATTTTGGACGCGTGGGCCCAAAGACCCTGTACTCGCGCGGATCGGCGACCGCGCCCGGCAAAAATGCAGGAGTTACGGACCAACTGCGGCGGTATTGCTGTCGGGGGCGGCGGGGCGGTGGCTCAGAGGTGGACGCGAAATCGCGAGTCGGCGGCGAGCAGCTGGAGGATGGCATCCCGAACATCGGTCGGGCGGAACATCGTGCGCTGGTAGACCGGTCGCAGACTCATGCACCCGCGTCGAGCGAGATCGATGTCTCGGTCGCGATCACGGACGTGCAACTCCCAGCCGTCGTGATATTTGCGACTGTCGGCCTCCAGGACGAGCCGCCCTTCAACGAGGAGGTCGACGCGGCCGATACCAGGGAACGTGACTTGCACTTGGCACTCCAGGCCCGCGTCGAGCACGATCATGCGCAATACAGATTCCTGACCCGCTTCCGCTTGACCGTCGATGCGCGCTCGCAGGACCTGCAAGCGCGCAGGGAGGTTGGCGAACACGAGATCAAGCTCGTTAAGGCTGAGCAGCCCGTTGAACAGTGCGTTGTCGAGGGAGGCGATGACGTGCCAGGGATGCTGACACTGCGCCGCCTGGGCCAGCGCGTCGACCACGCCGACCGTCCACTCCGATCGTGCTTCAGGTTCGATCAGTGGTCTCCAGTGCAACTCCGTGCCGTCGCGATCTCGGGAGTTCAGCGGCGCGAATCGGTCATGTGGATGTCGGCAACGCGAAGCCTCCCGCAGCAGGTGCACGTGCGTAAAGGTTGTGTCGAAGGCGAACACGCCTGCTGCAGCCAGCGCGGAGACACACCCGAGCACTCCGCCGACGCGCACCGATTGGATGATCGCTGCATCAACATCCGGGAGGGCGTAGTGGTCGCGGCGCACGCGCACGAGGTATCCGCCGCGCACCGCGGTCGCCAAGCTCCGTCCGGTTGCTCCGACGGCGAACAGTTCAGCGCGAGAAGCGATCCGCAACCCTAGCTCGTTGAACGCCTCACCCCAGCCCATGCACTCATGGTGGGCGGTCGGTTCCTCACGAACGACGAGGGGATGGTGATCTGTGGAGCGAAGTCCCCGGCATCCACATTGTGCATAACTCCTGCAGTTCTCCGGCTCACCGCCAGTCCCGCCAGCTTGTTGCAGGGGGCAGGCCGTCTCATCCGAAGAACTGCAGGAGTTGCGGACAGTGACGCGGGGCGGGGAAGACGCGGGGGCGGGAATAGCGGGGCGGGGCGGTTGTTAGACTGGGCAGCAGCAAATAAGTACGTGCTCCGGGGTCGGTGAAATTCCGAACCGGCGGTGACAGTCCGCGACCCCCACAGTGCTTGACATAAGCGCAGTGGGGTTGAGCCGGTGGAATTCCGGGACCGACGGTAATGGGTTTGAACTGAAAAACTTCAGTTCCAAGCGCTCAGTCCGGATGAGAGGAAGCACGGGTGGTTCGGCGACGCCGGTCTGCCAGCGTTGAGTTCGATTCAAGGACCGGCGTGTACCCGGAGTCCGTCTTCAGAGAAGACCAGGACAGCGGATGATTGGCACCGAGCAGTTCGAAGCGGCGATGCGTCGCGCCCTCGGGTTGGCGGCCAACGGTCCGGCAACCGGGGTGAACCCGCAAGTGGGCTGCGTTCTACTCAATGGCGACGGGGCGGTCGTTGCCGAGGGATGGCACCGCGGCTCAGGTACACCCCACGCCGAAGTCGATGCGTTGTCGAAGCTCTCCACTGGCAGAGCAGAAGGCTTGACCGCCGTGGTCACGCTCGAACCGTGCAATCACACCGGCCGCACCGGCCCGTGCTCCGTCGCCCTCATCGAGGCGGGGGTGACTCGCGTCGTCTACGCGGTCGCCGATCCTAGCAAGGCTTCGGCCGGGGGGGCGGAGCGACTGCGAAATGCCGGTGTCGAGGTCATCGCCGGCGTACTCGCCAACGCGGTAGAAGAGTTCGTCTGGCCGTGGCTCACTTCCATGCGCCTCGGCCGCCCTTTTGTCACCGTCAAGTGGGCCTCCACCCTCGATGGGCGCGCGGCCGCGGCCGACGGCACGAGCCAATGGATCACCGGCCCGGCCTCCCGTCAGCGCGTGCACCAGCAGCGCGCCACCAGCGACGCGATCCTTGTCGGTACCGGCACGGTGATCGCCGACGACCCGAGCATGACCGCGCGCGACGACGGCGGGCAACTCCTGCCGGAGCAACCACTGCCGGTCGTGATCGGCGAGCGCGCGATCCCCGGCACCGCACAACTCTGGGAGCATCCGCGCGGGGTACTCGAAACCGGCACTCGGGACTTGAACGAAGTTCTGACGTGGTTGTTCGAGCAGGGCATCCGCCGTGCCTTCGTTGAGGGCGGACCGACGCTCGCGAGCGCGTTCGTTGCCGCCGGCCTCGTTGACGAGTACCTCGTGTACCTAGCGCCGGTGCTCCTCGGCGGACCGAATCTCGCCATCACCGACCTCGGGATCGGCACGATCGCCGATGCCAGACAACTGGACATCACGAGCATCGAGCGCCTTGGTGTTGACCTGCTTGTGACGGCACGACCAACGGGAAGAGGCTGATCATGTTCACCGGAATCATCGAAGAGCTGGGCGAAGTTACCGCGTTCGAGGCGCAAGACGACGCGGCACGCATCACCGTTCGTGCGCCACTTGCCGTTTCCGACGCACGCCACGGCGACTCCATCTCGGTCAGCGGCGTGTGCCTCACCGTCATCGATCAAGGGCCGGACTGGTTCACAGCCGACATCATGGCCCAAACCCTCGCGATGAGCACCCTGGCCGCAGCATCGATCGGAACAGCAGTGAACATCGAGCGAGCCGCGAGCGTTGGCGACCGGCTCGGAGGCCACATCGTGCAAGGCCACATCAACGGCACAAGCACGGTCATCTCAGTCACCGAGGGTAGTGCGTGGCGTGTGTTGCGGTTCAGTCTTGACCCCGACGTTGCGCCTCTCGTTGTCGATAAGGGTTCGATCGCGATCGACGGTACATCGTTGACGGTGAGCACCGTCAGTGACACTTGGTTCGAGGTCTCCCTCATTCCAGAGACACTCACAGCCACCACCCTCGGCTGCCTCAAGTCGGGCGATCGAGTCAACATCGAAACCGACATTCTGGCCCGCCACGTGGCTCGCATGATGCAGTTCAGCGAAGGGATCCACTCGTGAGCCTCGCCAACATCCCACAGGCGCTCGAGGCGCTGCGCCAAGGACGACCCGTGATCGTCGTTGACAACGAGAGCCGCGAGAACGAGGGTGACATCGTGCTCGCAGCGCAGTCCGCAACGCAGGAGTGGCTCGCCTTCACGATCCGTCACACGTCTGGCTTCATCTGCGCGCCAATAACCAACGAGCTTGCCGACCGCCTCGCCCTGCCGCTCATGGTCGTCGATAATCAGGATCCGCTCGGCACCGCATACACGGTAACGGTCGACGCTGCCGACCGAAAGAGCACCGGCATTAGCGCTGGCGAGCGCGCCCACACGCTTCGGGTGCTCGCCGACATGAACTCGACCCCGACTTCACTGAATCGCCCTGGCCACATTGTGCCTCTGCGGGCGCTCGACGGTGGCGTGCGCGAGCGTGCCGGCCACACCGAGGCAGCGATCGATCTGCTGAAACTCGCCGGACTGATCCCGGTTGGTGCGATCGCCGAAATCGTTCGAGATGACGGCGAGATGATGCGCTTGCCTGATCTCATCGAGCTGGGCAACCAGCACGACCTCCCCGTGGTGACCATTGCGGCGCTCATCGACTACCTGCAGGAGTGGCACTGTGACACCGCGGTGCCGATGCCGGTCGCGATTCCGGAGTCGTCACGCGTGATCTTCGAAGTTGAAACCTCGATTCCGACCTCGCACGGTCCGTTCCGCTTCAGGGCATACCGAGATCGGATGACCGGGGCTGACCATTTGGCCATCATTTCCGGTACCCCGCAGAACGGTGCACTGGTTCGGGTCCACTCCGAGTGCCTGACCGGCGAGGTCTTCCACTCCGAGAAGTGCGAGTGCGGACCGCAATTGGACGCTGCGCTCGAAGCGATCCAGCACGAGGGCGGTGTTGTGATCTACATGCGCGGTCACGAGGGCCGCGGTATCGGGCTCATCAACAAGTTGAAGGCGTACCGGCTGCAGGAGGACGGCCTCGACACTCTCGACGCGAATCTCGCGCTGGGCTTCCCGGCGGACGGGCGCGACTACGGCGCTGCGGTGGCAATCCTGGGTGATCTGGGGCTGAGCGAGGTTCGCGTCATTACAAATAATCCCGAGAAGATCCGACAACTCGAAGGCCGCAGTGTCACTGTCCTGGACCGCGTTCCGCTCGTGGTTGGCATTGGTCAGTTCAACGAGGCATACCTGGAGGCGAAGCGGGACCGCATGGGTCATGTACTCCCCGACTCAGCCACGCTCGAAGCACAAGTTCTCACAAGCCAGAAAGGTTTATCCAAATGAGCGGTGCAGGCTCCCCAACGATCACAACCGACGGCACGGGGCTCAAGGTGACGATCGTCGCTGCCCGGTGGCACGAGGAGATCACGAACGGACTCCTTGCCGGTGCTCGCCGCGTCCTCGCCGAGTCGGGTGCCGAGGTTACCGAAGTGCGCGTGCCTGGCAGCTTCGAGCTTCCCGTCGTGAGCCGGGCCGCGCTCGAGTCTGGAGCGGACGCGGTGGTGGCCATCGGCGTCATCATCCGTGGGGGTACTCCCCACTTCGAGTACGTGTCGGATGCCGCAACCAGCGGCCTAACGCAGGTCTCGATCCTGACCGGCAAAGCGGTCGGTTTCGGGGTGCTCACTCTCGACGATGAGCAGCAGGGCCTGGACCGCGTGGTGGTGCAGTTGCCGGGGGTGCAGGACACCGCCAAGGCCAAGGACATCATCGGCCGCACGGCGACTCTGGAAATCCGCATGGTCAACGAGACCGCCGAGGCGCGCGAGGCCGAGCGCGGTGCCGCCCCGGTGCCTTTTGGCAGCGAACGTTTTGTCGAGCGGGGCGGTGCGCCGCTGATCCTGTTCCGCCAGGTGGTGCTGACCGGCGAGAACCTGACCGACGCCCAACCCGGCTTCGACAGCCAGACGCAGGAGCCCACCGTCAATCTGTCGCTGGACGCCAAGGGTTCGCGCATCTTCAAGGACGTGACGCGCGACAACATCGGCAAGCGCATGGCCATCGTGCTGTTCGAGAAGGGCAAGGGCGAGGTCGTCACGGCACCGGTCATCCGCAGCGAAATCGGCGGCGGTCGCGTGCAGATTTCGGGCCGCATGACCACGCAGGAAGCCAGCGACCAGGCGCTGCTGTTGCGCGCCGGCTCGCTGGCGGCGCCCATGGAAATCATCGAAGAACGCACCATCGGCCCCAGCCTGGGCGCCGAGAACATCGCCAAGGGCTTCAACAGCGTGATCTACGGCTTCTGCGCGATCGCCGTGTTCATGTGCTTGTACTACCTGCTGTTCGGCGTGTTCTCGACCCTGGCGCTGGCGTTCAACCTGCTGCTGCTGGTCGCGGTGCTGTCGATGTTGCAGGCCACGTTGACTTTGCCCGGCATCGCGGCCATCGCGCTGGCGCTGGGCATGGCGATCGACGCCAACGTACTGATCAATGAACGGGTGCGCGAGGAATTGCGCGCGGGCGCTTCGCCACAAGCGGCCATCCATGCGGGCTACGAGCGCGCGTTCGCGACGATCCTAGACTCCAACATCACGACGCTGATTGCCGGTCTGGCGCTGTTGACCTTCGGCTCGGGGCCGGTGCGCGGCTTTGCGATCGTTCACTGTCTGGGCATCCTGACCTCGATGTTCTCGGCCGTGGTGTTCTCGCGCGGCCTCGTCAATCTTTGGTACGGACGTCAGAAAAAACTCAAAGGCGTGTCGATCGGGCAGGTGTGGAAGCCCGACGCCAACCTGCCGGCCAAGACCTGAGCCCGGTCCCCGCCCGAACTCCACCACACCGCACTGCCCCCAGGACACCTCATGGAATTCTTCCGCATCCAGCGCGACATCCCGTTCATGCGCCACGCGGTGATCCTGAACGTCATTTCGGTGCTGACCTTTGCCGCGGCGGTGTTCTTCATCGCCACCCGCGGGCTGCATTTGTCGATCGAATTCACCGGCGGCACGGTGGTCGAGGTCGAGTATCCGCAGCCGGCCGACATCAATGCCGTGCGCAACACGGTCGAGGCGCTCAAGTTCGGCGAGATCCAGGTGCAGACCTTCGGCAGTTCGCGGGACGTTCTGATTCGCCTGCCGGTGCGCGGCGACGTCAAGCAGGCCGACGTCGTGACGCAGGTCTATGCAGCACTTTGCCAGGCCCAAAAGCAGACTGTCACGACCCAGCAGGTCAACTCCGACAAAGGTGAGTCGAGTTCCAAGCCGGTCTGCGGAACACCAGGCGCCGAACCGGTGAAGCTGATGCGCAGTGAGTTCGTCGGTCCCTCGGTCGGGTCCGAACTGGCCCGCGACGGTGCGCTGGCGCTGGCCGCCACGGTGATCGGTATCGTGCTGTACCTGGCGTTCCGATTTGAATGGAAATTCGCGATTGCTGGCATCGTGGCGAACTTGCACGATGTCGTCATCATCGTCGGCTTCTTTGCCTTCTTTCAGTGGGAATTCTCGTTGGCCGTGCTGGCCGCGCTGCTCGCTGTGCTGGGCTACTCGGTGAACGAATCGGTCGTCATCTTCGACCGGATCCGCGAGTCGTTTCGCAGGTACCGCAAGCTCGACACGATGCAGGTGATCGACCACGCCATCACCAGCACGATGAGCCGCACCGTGATCACGCACGGCAGCACCCTGATGATGGTGGTGTCGATGTTGATCTTCGGCGGGCCGACGCTGGAATACTTCGCGATCGCGCTGACGATCGGGATCTTGTTCGGCATCTATTCGTCGGTGTTCGTCGCCGCCGCTATCACGATGTGGCTTGGTGCCAAGCGCGAAGACCTGGTCAAGTCCGGCCCGAAGGAAACCGACCCCGACGACCCCAATGCCGGAGCGGTGGTGTAGAGTCAATTTGACAAGTTTTCAGGTCGCAACCACTCGCCCATGGCGTCGACTCCCCTTCAACCAAGCGCCATGGCACAGCAGGCCCGGCGCGCGTATGTCGACGGGTTGATCAATGGTCTGCCCGCGGTCTGTCGGTCCGTGGAAGCCGGCGCCAGGTCGATGTCTGGTGTTGCGGCTGATGCGTCGGCGGCGGCCCGTCAACGCGAGTTGCAGGACGGCCTTCACCGGGCCGGCCCGCTGTGGCTGAGCGGCATGGTGAGCGTGCTTCGCAGCACCTTCAACGGCGGCATCGGGTCTGCAACGCGGTCGGGTGACCTGCCGTCGCCGGGCAACCGCAGCGCTCACCTCAGCCTGGTCGACGACGACACCATCGAACACGAGATCCTCAGTTCACGGCTGGCACTCGCCGTGATGGATCGCGCTTCGTGGGAATTCACCGATCTGCGTTCGCGCATCAATGCGTTGGAACAACGCGACGAACTCGACCCCAACGATGTGTTGCGTCCGCACGTGCTGTCTCGCATCGTGACCGGGGCTTGGCGCAGCGCCGGCATGAGCGTCGACGCCTGGCGCGTGATTCAGGGCTTGATGCACGAAGAATTCGCTCACTTCGCCGAAGAGGGCTATCACGAGATCAACCGCTGGCTGCTCGCGCGCCATGTGTTGCCCAACGTCGATCTGCGCCCACTGATCCGGCGCACCCCAAATTCGGCTTGGGCGGCCGCCGGCCCGGCGTCGGCTCCGGTGGGTATCGACGAGCGCGCGCAAGAAGCCCGCGAGCAGACTCGCCCGATGACGAAATCGTCGCTGCTCTCGGGCGGCGCGCCTGAGGCGGCCGAAGCGGTGCTCGGCAGATTGAATCGACTGGTGGCCAGGCATCTGCCTGGCTTTGCCGACACTGCCGGAGCCGAGCCGACGACGTCCCGGGGACTGAAGGCCGCAATCGCGGACGCGCAGCAGGGCATCGTGCGGCGCCTGTCGCCGGCCGGCGCGGAGCCGGCACTCACCGCAACGGCGCGCGGCGCGCCGATCACCACGCCGGCGCTGCTTGAGGAACTGCACCAGCGCAAACTGGCGCTCAAGCAGGCGGCCGACACGCCGGTCGAGCGCGCCACGATCGAAATCGTGGCGCTGCTGTTTCAGAGCATCCTGACGGAGGACCGGATTCCGGCCAGCGTCCGGGTCTGGTTTGCGCGGCTGCAGATGCCGGTGCTGCGCGTGGCTGTCGGCGAGCCCGATTTCTTCGCGACAGTCGACCATCCGGCGCGCCGGCTGATCGACCGGATGGGCGCCTGCGTGATGGGCTTCGACGCCTCAGGCCGCGCCGTGGCCGAACTGCTCGAGAAAGAGATCAAGCGGGTCGTGCAAGTCGTCGAGGCGTACCCGGACACCGGGCGGCGCGTGTTCCAGACCGTGTTGGGC
>ENA-OFDP01000664-OFDP01000664.1-metagenomes-genome-assembly--contig:-NODE-664-length-15005-cov-2.675050_pt1 | contig 15005 bp, 11 predicted proteins | sample MGYA00153389_OFDP01 | MGnify analysis MGYA00153389 | reverse complement strand
AGCCGATAGAAACGATCCTGCAAGTTACCCAGAGGCACCAGCCGAACACTCATCAAGCCTTGCTGGAGATCGCGATTCAAGCGTGACTGCTGTATCAATGCAGCTTCGGTTTCGTCGAGGTTTTTCTGTAGCGAAATCTGCAGGGTCACCACGTCGTTCAGGCTCTCCGCCATGAAGCGCGTTAACTCCTGGGTGCGCGAGAAGCGGTCAAACTCCAGCGGGTCGAACGCAGCGCCGAGTTCCTCTGCCTCCTTGATGCGAGACTGAATCTGCGTCTCGGATTGAATTTCGACTTCGCGCAATTGCGCCTTCATGCGCGAAATATTTTCTGTCAACTCGATTAGCGATTGCTTGAACGTGAGCATCTCCTGCTCAACACGAGAGCGTGCAATCGACAGTTCGCCTGCTTCGTTCACGAACCGGTCGATGATGTCGGCGTTGACGCGCAACAACGATTGACGCTCACGGCCTTCGGGTGTGGCTTCATCGCGCACCGCTTGAGCGGCTGCCGCCATGACGGCGATCGTCGCAGGCTTATCTTTCTGGTGTTCGAATATATCAGCAACCGGAATCTCGATAACCACGCCAGTCAGGTCCCCGGCGTTAAGCCGATCAAGCGAGCCGGTGAAGCGGTCGAAGTGCTCATCCATGTCGTCGAACGTATTGATCGCCGGGCTTGCTTGCGCATCCATTGTGATCATTTTTGATTCGATCACATGGGCAAGTTCGCCAAGACGCATCAACCCTGCCATGCGCGCGCTACCCTTCAGGGTGTGCAGGTGGCGCGCAAGTTCGATGACCGGCTTGTGATCCGCCGGGTTGGTCCGCCAAGCGCGCATGCCATCGCCAACTTGTGGAACGATCTCCTTGGCTTCCTCCAAGAAGATAGGAAGCAGGTCGCTATCGATGTCGTCTTCAATACGGCGTTTTTCTTTCCCCAACTCGAAGGCAGGCGCCGACAACACTTGCACCGCTGTCGGCGAGGGCGCTACCGCCACTGTCGTCTCTGGCGAAGACGCTTCTACTAATGGCGCAACAGGCGGCGCCGCGCGCTCTTCTGAAAGGGCAGGAACCGATCCGGCTTCGATACCTAACGCTGAGTCGTCATTCAAATTCGTCGATTCGTAGATCGGCGATACGGATGGCGCCTCGATTAACTCGGGCAGCTCCAGTTCCAGCTCCAGCATTGGCGCAGCCGCAGGTTCAGCTTCAACAACCGGTTCCGGAAAAATGACCGGCGTCTCCAAGAGCGGCGACGTATCCTCGACAACGACCGCCGGCACTTCGTCGGCGATGATGCTGCCAAAATCGAGTTCATCGATCTCGGGATCAACTGGCTCTGCAGGCAAAGTCGGTGCACGCACATGGGTGCTTTCGGCACGTTTTGCCAATTTAAGTGCTTCGCGCAGCTCTGCCAGCTCCAGCACGACGTCGTCGCGAGAAGTGGGTAATTCATGCGTATGCAGGCCCATCACCATGCTGCTAAGGGCATCGACCGCTTGACGCATCACGTTTAAGCGCCTGGTATCGAGCTCGGGCGTGAATTCGATTGCATCGTGCGACCACTTTTCCAGCGCTGCGGCTACATCGGCAATCATGTCGAAATTGGTAGTACGTGAGGAACTGTTAAGCGTATGCGCCGCCCGCATGAACTCATGCGAAACCGCGTGATCGGGCTTGGCCTCCAGCGCGGCCATTTCGTTGTCGAGCGTGCCGATGTGCTGGTCTGCTTCGCCGAGGTAAATGTTGAACAAGGCATGTGGCACGACGACGAAACCCACCACTACGTCTGCAGGTTCAGAACTTAATTCGGGTTCAAGGTCAAGTAATTCGACTGTCGTTGATGGTAAGTCGATCGGCGGCGAAAGATCCACCGCAGGCCAAGCTACAGCTACAGGTTCGGATGTATCGCGTGCACCGGGTGCAACGGGCGTAAATGCGCCAAAGTCGATCGCCAGTTCTTCGCCGGTTTCCACAAAATCAGGTGGCGTTGCCTCCGGTGGTGCCAAGTCAGACAGCGCTTCAAGCGCGCTTGAAACGGTCGGCTCATCAGCGGGCGGGATCGCGACAACTGTCGGCGGTGTTTTGATCTGGTCAAGCGGATCTGCGACGGAGGCCGAATCTGGTTCTTCACCATTTTTCAGCATTTCTGCCATGCGGGCAATATCGGTACCGTCGATTTGCGCGGCGCCAGACCGTTGCAGTGCTTGGACCCACGTTGAGAAAGTCGTAGAAGTATGCTCAACAAATGTGAGCAGCGCATTGTTCGCGGGTGTTTCGTCTTTCAGCCATTTGTTGAATACTTGTTCACAATTCCACGCCACTTCGCCTAGATCAAGCAAACCCACCATTCGACCGGAACCCTTAAGCGTGTGATAGCCACGCCGTATCGTGATAAGCGCTTCGTTGTCGTGCGTGTTGCCACGCAGCTTGTCGAGATGTTCGCGAATAGTGGCCACCACTTCGCTCGCCTCCTCGAGGAATATCTCCAAGAGCTCCGCATCCACCTCTGTGGCTGTAGCATCGATCAACTGAACAGTCTGCGCCGAAGGTGCTTCTGTCGGTTTGTCTGGTGCAATTTCGGCGACCGCCGTCATCATGCCGGTCTTGTTTGGGTCGAAGGTTTGCTCGATAGCCTTCAGCATTTCTTCACTTTGCCGCGCTGATTCGCCGTCGGCAATCACCGTCGCGTCCTGCTTAAGCTCTTTGACTGCTTCCCGCAGCTGATCCCGTGATGCCGTTTGTTCCGGCTGCTGCTTCCAATCCTCGTAAAGCGCTTGCACCTTTTGCTTTGCGACATCGATATCCGCTTTGGTGACTGGCGATTTAACAGATGTGAGCTCAGGATCCAGCGGTTTTTCAGCGAGCCCGAAGCGGATCAGTGCGGGCAGCAGCGCATCACGCGGCTGGGATGTTCCCTGCTGCAATGCGGAAATATATAAGCCCAGCGCGGAAATGCCCTCAGCGACAGCCTCGGCAGCTTCACCAACGCCAGCGATCGCACCCGAAGCAAACTCCGCGACGCGTTCGCGCAACAGTAAATTGAGTGCAGCCGCTTCATCCAGCTCCAGAATGGTCAAAGCCCCCTGCACTTGCGAAAACAGGGGACCCAAAGTAGCGAGATCTGCCGATTTGGACGAATCGCGGAAAAAAGCATCAAGCGCACCTTCAACCGTTGCCAGATTTACTTGAACTTCCTGACCCACCTGAAACATCAGCATGCGTTCCTGCGCACGCTTGGACATATCGTCCATCAGAGCCGAAGTTCCGGCCTTCGCAGGCGGCAATGCTGCACCAGTCATCGCCCCCTTCAGGCGTTCGATGACATTGTTCGCTTGTGCGCCAAAATCTGAGGACTGCCTGAAGTAACTTTCAAGAGAAGTCTCCAGAAACAGCAGCGCGGTCGCCATCTCCAATGCCTGCAATTCGCTGGCCGGAATTTGGGACTTTCGTAAGTGCACACCCACCGTGCCAACGGTATGGATGATTTCTGCCAAATCCTTGTTGGGCTGTTGCTGTGCAACCGCGTAAAACGGCACACTCTGCGAGACAAATTGCTCCAGAGATGCCCGGTTTCCGCTCGCGAACTTAAGCCAGCTTTCCTTTTGTTCCTGAACGTGGTCACGCAGTGCGCGGATTACGGCTTTGAGTTGATCGTCCGCGCCAAGCGCACCGTACACGACCGGTATCGCGAGCAGCTCATCGAGACGATACAGTTCGCGGATTCTCTTTAAACGCTCAGTGTTCGCCTTGGATCGTCCGATGACGAGCAAAATGTCTCGAAACAACTTTTCGGGAATCTTCTGCACACCTTCGATCAGCAGCTTGATTTGCTGGTCAATTTTGCCAAACAGTTGCACGGCCATGGCGCCCGCGTCTGTGGGGTTAGTCGCGACTGCGTCAAAAAATCCGCTTGCCGCATACCAGAACGAAACAGTTGGCGACGTTACCTGAAGTGCTTCAATGGCTAACGTTGCGTTTCGCATTTCGCGGGCACCACCGACCATATCTTTGTCGCGTAAAAGCTTTAACAAACCAGCCTGATACATTACACGTCGCTGCTTGATTGCTTCGGCGAGCATTTCTGGTTTGGGTAGCGCGACGGTGTTGTCGGGCATCACAACGGCGAGCGAGAGGTCCGGTGAAAACAGGTCCGTCTCAGAGGCATCACTTGCGCCGCGCGCCTTGTTCACTTCAATATATGCTCGTGCCAGTAGCATTGGCCTATCTGGCTCGCCTGCCATCAAGCTGTCGAGATATGCTGAGAGGCTTGCCGCTGCGGTCAGGGCGGTGGAAATCCGTTGTGGTGCCTGCGCGCGCGCGTTGGGATCGCTTTCGAGGCTACCGACCAGTTTTTCGATCTCTTCGTTGAAACGCGTGGCTGCCCCCAACCCTACCATCGTCAAGGCACCGGTAACTTGGTGAAGATGGGTAGCTGCGTATTTAGCGGCTTTCGCGTCGCCCGGATTGGCAACCAACGCTTCAAGGTGTGTGCGCGTCTCGGCGAGCGAATGTTCGATCTCCGCTTTCACCCATGACAATGGGCCAATATCGAACGCTGGTTTTGGAGTTGGGGCCATTTAATACAAACCGATTCTCGTGGGAGTGTGGGACCGTCTAGCCGGCAGTTAAAGTTTAAAGCCGGAAACTGAGGCCTTAAGATCCGACGCTACGTCTGCCAATTCCTTAATCGACGACGCGGTCTGCTGCGTGCCGATTGTTGTTTGTCTATTGATTTCAAGAATGTCCTGCATATTGCGTGCTACCTTGTTGGCAGACGCCGCCTGCGCCTGTGAGTCTGCAGAGATGCGTTGAATGAGGTTTGCGAGGTTTTTTGTAACCGTGTCGATCTCGCTCAACGCCTGACCCGCCGCGTCCGAGAGCTTCGCGCCTTCGACCACACCCGTCGTCGATTTTTCCATGGCGGCCACGGCGTCCTGCGTATCCGCCTGAATCGTCTTTACAATCGCGCCGATCTGTTTAGTCGCTTCACCGGAACGTTCCGCGAGTCGCTGCACCTCTTCCGCGACCACGGAGAAGCCGCGTCCCGCTTCACCGGCGGAGGCGGCCTGAATGGCAGCGTTTAGTGCCAGCACGTTGGTTTGCTCGGTAATGTCGGAAATCAACTCCACGATCTCACCAATTTCCTGCGAGCTCTCTCCGAGCCGCTTGATTCGCTTTGACGTTTCCTGAATTTGCTCGCGAATGTCGTTCATGCCGGAGATTGAGTTTTGTACTGCGACCCTGCCCTTATCGGACGCAGCAAGTGAGCGCATGGCAACCTGGGATGACTCTTCCGCATTGGACGATACCGTCGCCAGTGTTTGCGCTACGCCGAGAACTTGCTGGGTAGTCTCTTGAATTTCCCTCGACTGCTTCTCTGCGGCATCAAGCAACTGCACCGACACCGCTTGCGCCTGCTGGGATTTCGCCGACACAGACGTTGAAGCGTTGTTCACCCCTGTGACCAGCGTGCGCAACTCATCAATCGTGTAATTCATGGAGTCGGCGATGGCACCAGTAATGTCCTCGGTCACTTTGGCCCGAATAGTCAGGTCACCGTCAGCTAGGTCACCCATTTCATTAAGGAGCCGCAGAATAGCCTCCTGATTTCGCTTGTTCTCAGTTTCCGATTCGGCCGCACGCCTGCGTGCATCCGACAGAAACACTGCCGCGATCAAGCCTAGAAAAATTAACGCAAGCAGACCGAAAACCACGGCGATGATCAACGGCAAATTTTGCTTTTCTACGGCGAGCGCGTTTTGCAACTGCTCAACGTTGGCCAATAACTGCTCTGAACCTTGCTGCAAGACTCGACCGGATTGGCGCGCCGACACCAGCTTTTGCACGCTCCCCAGAATAGGTTTGATGTTTTGCTCAAACCCATTAAATGACTCGCGCAGCTTGGCGACCTTGGCTTTTGCATCGCCGTCGCGCAAGGCGGTAATGCCCAGCGTATCCGAGCCGGACTCCAGGGCTTTTACCAACTCTCGAAAATCATTGGTGTCCTTACCCATAAGAAAGGGAACAGTAGGATCGATGATCTCACCGCCGAGAATCTCTGCAGAACCACGACCGAGCCGCTCGGAGAGGAATGTGAGGCGATTGACCTTCAGTACTTGCACCGGCGGCGCGCCGGATTGCTGCATCAGGCCTGTCAGATCCTGGGATAACTCCGCGAGCTCTTCAGAGCCTGCGCGGACCTGCGCGATGTTGCGAGACAATTCAGACAGGTCGTTCTTTGCCGCCAAGATAGCGGTCGCGGCGTTGGAGCCATCGGTAAAGCGTTTGGTAAGCTCCGCTAATCGGGAGGTGAGCTCCTCGCTGACCCGGGCGCTAGGCACGGTGGTGTTAAATGCTTCACCACCATTATTCAGCACCTCCAGGTAACGCTGAAATTCGTCCCGGCTATCCTGAAGTTGTGGAAAAGAGGCCAAATCACCACGGGCTGCGAGACCAGCCGATTTCGCCAGACGCTGGGAATGGTATTGAAGCTGCGAAGTGATGTTCGCATAAGTTGAACTTTTGCTCCGACTAATGGCGTCGACGACAACCGCACCAATAGTCAACGCACCGAATAGCCCGGCAATAGTGAGCAGAATTGGCAGCTGCTGTTCGATTGAACGGTTACCAATCAGCGGCAGCTTGAAACCGCCGCCTTTTTTTGACAGTTTGGCGACGCCAGCCGCCGCGACATCGGCCTTGATTTTTCGCGTCTGGGCACCGGTCGTGCCCCCCGTGCCGGTTGTTGGCCCACCATCCGCGTGAGGCTCTCTATTTTGCACGCCCGTCGATAGCCCGACTGCTTTTTTCCTTCGCCCAAACAGGTTGTCAAAAAGAGACCCTTTGGGCTTACCCCCAGATGTCGCTTTGGCCGTCGCGTTTGACGGTGCCGCTGTATTCGTGTTGCCCTTGTTCAACAGGGACGGTAATTTGAGTGCCATCGGCTTCTCCGTTGCTTGCTTGATAAGATCGTTGCCAACGCCGCTAAGTGGCCACTGCCGCCGTCACGACACCTACTTCGAGAAAACGCGCATCCCGCGTCAACCCCGACAAATCCAACTCGTACCACCTGGTGCCGCCGGCATCTCGATAAGCACCCTTTATCCATGGCTTAGCCACAAAGGTATCGGACGACTCTGGCGTGAATTGTTCAGGGTTGTGCAGGCCCAACATGCGACTGACCACGAACCCTGAACCTTCGATCAATTTCTCCGCGACCAGAATCACCCGGCGTTCCATCCCGATGCCAATTGCCGGTTGCTCCTGGAACGCCGCGAAATCCGCTATCGAGTACAACTTGCCGCGTATATTTGCAACACCTCTGTACCACGGGAGCGTCAACGGCACGGGAACGATGTTGGGAACCGGGATCACTTCCGAAACATCAGAAAGATTTACGAGCCATTTCTCTTCGCCGACCTGAAAGCCGAGCCGCGATAACACCGTTTTGCGTGACGCAGCGTCGCGCAACCGCTGCGCTAAACTCTGCTGGAATTCGCGAAGGCTTGACTTCCTTGCCATAGGTCAGGCTGAGCGATGAAAAAGAGGGTTGTTCAACCTAGCGCCTTAATCTTTGAAAGCAACTCCGGTCCGTTCACGGGTTTAACCAGATAATCCTTCGCGCCTTGACGCATTCCCCAGATCTTGTCCGTTTCCTGATCTTTGGTCGTACATATAAAGATCGGAATATGTTTGGTGGTGTCCCCTCGCGTAATGGCTCGCGTTGCCTGAAAGCCATTTAGGCCTGGCATCACTACGTCCATCAGAATCAGATCTGGCAACTCAGTCTTGGCCTTTTCAACGCCCTCTTCGCCGCTATTCGCAATCACAACAGCGTAGCCCGACTTTATCAGCAGGCCTTCAAGAAAGGCGCGTTCGGTGGGAGAGTCGTCAACGACGAGAATTTTTTTGACAGCCATTTTTCACTCCAGTGAGCATGTTTAAAACGCTTTATTTCTGAAAAATATTTATGAAACCACATTACCAACAAGACGATGCGGCAAATGGGCCTCCACGGTTTTTAGCAAACTATCCTTTGAAAAAGGCTTTGTCAGATATTCGTCCGACCCCACCATGCGACCGCGCGCGCGATCGAATAGGCTGTCCTTGGAAGAAAGCATGATCACCGGCGTGACTTTGAACTTTGCGTTCTTCTTGATCAACGCGCAGGTTTGGTAGCCGTCAAGACGCGGCATCATGACATCCACAAAAATAAGGTCTGGATGGTGATCGGCAATCTTGACGAGTGAGTCGAATCCGTTCTCGGCAAGGATGACTTGGCATCCAGCCTGCATCAAGAAGATCTCGGCAGATCGACGAATCGTATTCGAATCGTCGATCACCATTACCCTCACACCCGACAACGGTTTTGCTTCGCTCACGAGGCTCTCTTCCTGAACGGACGTTTTAAATAGTACAACCATTACGCATTACTACGACCGCTATCGTACCCGCAAACAGCGAATGCTTTAGTTGCCTAACATTTAGTTGTAGCACGCTCCCCGGATTGGCAAGTTGTTCTTGCACTTGTCCGATGTTGTGACCGAAGGTTATCTCGCTTTCGTACAAGAAACAATAAAAACCCGTTTGATTTCACCGTTTTTTACAATCACGGGTGCCGCACACTGGTGCTCGTTCAGGACACATGTCAGATTTCGACCATTTCAAAGTCTTCTTTTCTTGCGCCACATTCAGGACAACACCACCCAAGTGGAACGTCTTCCCAACGCGTGCCGGGAGCGATACCGTCCTTCGGCCAACCAATCGCTTCTTCATACATCAGGCCGCACACGAGGCACATCCAAACTTTGTTGGCGGCGCCGGCTTCAAGCTCGTCCATTGTCGACTTTCGGGAGCTAAAATGATCATGGGGGCTTCTTGCGCGGAGTGCACTACGCATTGGCAAGAAAACCAGCATGATAGCGGCTGCAGCGGCGGTGCGCCGTACACTCCCCGGGACTTTTCAACGCGCCGCAACACTTAACTGTAAACAATGACCGAACCAATCAAAGCGCCACCAGCTGTTCTCACTTTTGCCGCCACCGACCCTTCGGGAGGCGCGGGTATGCAAGCCGATATTTTGACGCTAGCGAGCATGGGTTGCCATCCGCTGTCAGTGATAACGGCGATTACCGTCCAAAATACATCCGGAGTGGAGGCACTCTCTCCATTGGATGCCGATTTGGTTGCCGACCAAGCGAGAGCTATCCTGGAAGACGTCCCCGTTGCTGCGTTCAAAATCGGTGTTTTGGGTAGCGCTGAAAACGTAGCCGCGATTGCAGAGATTGTCTCCGATTACCCCGAAATCCCACTTATCCTAGATCCTGTTTTGGCGTCCGGGCGCGGTGACGAATTTGCGAATGAAGACGTGTTATCCGCAATCAAAGAGTTGCTCATTCCCCAATGCACTGTGATCACGCCGAATACGCCGGAACTGCGGAGATTGGTGCTTGAAGACGACGAGGACGGAATCAGCATTGAAAAGCTTACGATGCGCCTGCTAGAAATGGGTTGCGAGTATGTATTGGTCACAGGCACGCACGAATCAACCCCCGACGTAACGAATACGCTGTTCTTTGAAAAAGGAATTGTGCGCAGCGATACTTGGCAGCGCCTACCCGGCAGCTATCACGGATCCGGCTGTACGCTTGCCTCGGCATTGGCGGCGACGATTGCGAGGGGTCTCGATATTTCCGAAGCCGCCCGCGAAGCCCAGGAGTACACCTGGCAAGCGTTAAAATTTGGTTTCCGACCAGGAATGGGGCAGTTCGTGCCCGACCGATTATTCTGGGCGCGAGATGAAGCATCAGAAGATCAGTCCATTTGTATTGCCGATCCTTACGATGATAGCCAAGCTGGCAGGTTCCGGCATTAGATGTCGGCTTCATGAGGGGACTGTATGCGATCACGCCGGAAACGCTCGACACGACCAAGCTGATTGAGCAGGTCCGTTACGCCATCGCGGGCGGCGCACGTGTTATACAGTACCGAAGCAAACGAGTTCCGCCAGATGTCGTAAGGACGCAAGCGAGTGCGCTTCGAAAGATTACAAAAGAGACTGGCACTATATTCATTGTGAACGACAACAGCGATCTCGCTTTTATGGTCGGCGCAGACGGCGTGCACCTAGGACGAGACGAAACTGACGAGCGCAGTATATTTCGCATTCGCCAAGAGTCCGCGAAGCGCACACCGTTACAACCGTTCCTGATCGGCGTATCCTGTTACAACGAGCTAGGTCGCGCTGAAGAAGCGGTCAGGGTTGGGGTGGATTACATCGCGTTTGGGAGCTTTTTTTCATCACCGACAAAGCCACTCGCCGTCAAAGCCGATATTGCACTCCTTCGATCTGCCAGAAGCAAATTTCGCCTCCCGATTGTAGCTATTGGCGGCATCACGGTCGGCAATGCGCATCAACTGATATCCGTTGGAGCCGACATGGTGGCCGTGATCAGTGCACTGTTTGACGCTGATGACATTGAGCGTCGCGCCCGTGAATTTACCAACCTCTTCTAGCCAGGACCCCATGTTTGCCAAAAGTAAAGTGCTGTTTGAAAAATCCCTGCGCGTCATTCCAGGCGGTGTCAATTCGCCGGTACGTGCTTTTGGCGCCGTTGGCGGCACACCGATTTTTTTTAGTGAGGGTCGAGGGGCCTATCTGTGGGACGCCGATGGCAACAAATACATCGACTACGTGGGCTCGTGGGGACCGGCTATTTTGGGCCACGCTCACCCGGATGTTGTGCGCGCCGTCCAAGAGCGCACTGCCAAAGGTATGTCGTTCGGCGCACCGACTGAGGCAGAGTTAATAATGGCCGAGCGCCTATGCGCATTGTTGCCATCAATCGAACAGGTGCGGCTAACGAGTTCGGGCACCGAGGCGACGATGAGCGCGATTCGCCTGGCGCGAGGGTTTACTGGCCGCAATAAGATTGTTAAGTTTGAGGGGTGCTATCACGGCCACGGTGACGCGTTGTTGGTCAAAGCCGGGTCGGGTGCACTCACGTTCGGCAACCCCAGCTCCGCGGGAGTGCCCGCGGAAGTGGTTGCGCACACGTTGGTGCTTAATTACAACGATCTTGATGACCTGGAGGATTGCTTCCGAAAAATAGGCGCTGAAATTGCCTGCGTCATCATTGAACCGGTGGCCGGCAACATGAATTTTGTGTTGCCGAGTCGCGCTTACATGGATGCTTTAAGAAGCCTTTGTACGAGTTACGGTGTCATTTTGATTTTTGACGAAGTCATGACCGGTTTTCGAGTGGGCCTCAGCGGTGCGCAGGGCTATTTTGGTATTACTCCCGACCTGACCACACTGGGAAAGGTCATCGGCGGCGGTATGCCAGTGGGGGCCTTTGGCGGGCGCCGCGACATCATGGCCCATTTGGCCCCACTGGGTGCGGTCTATCAAGCCGGTACCCTGTCGGGAAATCCCGTCGCTGTCGCTGCAGGATTGAAAACACTCGAACTGGTTGCAGAGCCAGGATTTTACGAGTCGCTAGGACGACGCACGTCTGCGCTTATTGAAGCCTTAACTGACGCGGCCAACAGCGCAGGCATTGAGTTTAGCGGTGCCTCTCTTGGGGGGATGTTTGGGATATTTTTCCGATCTTCGGTGCCCGCAAACTTTACCGAAGTAATGCAGTGCGATAAGCAACGCTTTAACCGGTTTTTCCATGCCATGCTGAACCGAGGTATTTATTTGGCACCGTCCGCGTTTGAGGCGGGTTTTGTGTCTGCGGCGCACACGACGGCCGACATAGAGGCCACTGCAATTGCGGCGAGGGAGGCATTTGCGGCATGTTGAGCTCGAGTAGAGGCAAGTAGTTTTACCGTGAAACTCAGAGCGACCATAGATGGTGTTGCACTGGCAGCGTTGGTATTTGCTGTTGTTGCTATCTCCGCGGTGTCGGCAGTCGCGATTATTTCCGCTGAGAGCCTGATTGCTACCAATGAAAAGGCGCTGCGAATGCAGCGTACTGTTTCGAGCCTGGAAGCGATTCGTTTTCATTCTACCGCTTTAGAAAGTAGCGAGCAGAGCTACGTTATTACCGGCCGAGAAAGCGACCTCACGCCTTACCGGGCCGGGACAGTAGAAATCGAGGCTGAAGTGGCCTATCTTGCCGGCAGACGCGCTGAGCATCCTGATCTCGACCGACGATTCATTGAATTAAAAGAACTCGCCCGAAAATACGTGGCGGAGGAACGCAAAATCGTTGAAGTACGCCGTACGAAGGGCGAACCTACAGCGAGGGAAATGGTAAGAAAGCACGCCAGTGATGCCAGTCATGGCCAGTTATTGCAGATCACGTACCAGCTGCTGGTTGGCGCTCGAAAGCAAATGGATGCGTTGGAAGCAGAGCAGGTTGCATATGGCGATAAGGTGAGACGGTTGATTCTTGCGCTTATTTCCTCCGCAGCATTTGTATTAGTGTTCCTGTATGGCTCTCTGCACAAGTTGAGCATTGAGCAACGGATCGCTCAGGCGCGATTCGCGCATCAGGCAACGCATGACTCTCTCACCGGTCTTCACAATCGATCCGCCGTTATGGATCTCATCGCCAGAAAACTCGAGGATGGTGAGCGCGAGGCATCGCTTGGCGGTTTTGCGCTGTTGCTCCTTGACCTCGACGGCTTCAAGGCAGTCAATGACAACTTTGGTCACGATGCGGGCGACGAGCTTCTTGGACAGGTTTCGTCACGCATCGAAGCGGCGTTGCGGGACACTGACTTTGTCGCGAGGCTCGGTGGTGATGAGTTTCTAATCGTGGTTCCGCAGGTATCTGATCGGGAAACTGCCCACCGCGTGGGCAAAAAAATAATAGCCGCAGTTGCCAAACCTTACTTGATGACGAGCAGTAAACTGAAAATGACTGCAAGTATCGGTATTAGTATGTTCCCGGAAAATGCACGCGATCGCGAGGGGCTAATGAAATGCGCGGACCTAGCCATGTATGAGGCTAAACATGCTGGCCGTGATCAGATATGCTTTTATTCAACGGGGTTGCGCGGTGGCAACCATCAGGTGGTGACCGATTGATGTGGTTCAAGCCAAAAAAACGCCGCATGTCGGTCGAGGCTGCGGCGTTTTTATGGCGCATCCTGACGGATTTAACCGCCGCGCATTCCCGCGATATATTCTGCGACAGCTTGCATTTCCTTTTCGCGCATCCTGCCAGAAATTGCCTGCATTTGCGTATTCTTGCGTTCGCCGGCGGCGAAATTCTTCAATGCGCCGAGCGTATACTCCTGCCACTGACCTGCGAGTCGCGGATACACGGCAGGAATGCCGGAACCAGCGCCGCCGTGACAACCGGAACAGGCGGGCACTTTTGATTCGGGTATGCCCATACGATAGATTTTTTGACCTGCATCGGCCAGCTCCTTATTGAGCGCCTTGGCGTTAGGCGTCGCTCTTTGCGTAAAGTAGTAACTTCCGAGCGCCTTCATGTCACTATCCGATAGATTCGCGGCCATACCCTGCATCACCGCATTTTTGCGTTGTCCGGATTTGTAGAGCTCCAACTGCTTGGCGATATACTGTGCAGGCATACCCGCTATGTTGGGATTGGCTGAGACGGCGCTCATACCGTCAAGGCCGTGACACGCGACACATACAGCACCTGCAATCTGTTGCCCGCGGGCTGATAATTCGGCTTTGGTCGGCGCGGCCAGCGACGGTGCCGCCTTCGCCGATTCAGTGGTGGAATGCGCTACGGTGGCAGAGATTGCCAAGATTACAGCTGTCAAAATGCGTTTCATCACCAAGCCCTTGATTGTTTTACTGCCGGAGTATGGACCTAAACCATGATTTTAGCTGATCGCGCCCGAAGAGGAAACCGTGGGCTTATTTGACCGTGCTATGTATGTCGCCTCAGCACACGACCTTGAACAGCTGCCGCCGGATGTCGGTGCGGAAGTAGCGTTTGTCGGACGCTCGAATGCCGGCAAATCGAGCGCCATCAATACGCTTGCCAATCATAAGCGCCTTGCGTTTGTGTCGAAAACCCCGGGGCGAACGCAACTCATCAATTTTTTTTCGCTGGGCGATGATCGCACGCTGGTCGATCTTCCCGGTTATGGTTATGCGAAAGTGCCGGCGCGGGTAAAGGCGCACTGGCAAAATGTGATGGCGGCGTATGTCAGCACCAGACGCGCACTGAACGGGTTGGTATTGATCATGGATTCTCGCCATCCGCTGAAGTCGCTGGATGTCAAACTGCTTGATTGGTATCTGCCGACAGGAAAGCCGGTTCACTGCCTTTTGACAAAGGCAGACAAGCTTTCGAAAAATGAACAGACACTCATTCTCCGAGACGTAATCAAGCAACTGGACGCAGCTGGTCACAACGCGACAGTGCAGCTTTTTTCCTCGCTGAAGAAAACGGGCGTGACCGAAGCCGAGCGCGCAATCGTGAGGCTGCTTGGCGCAACCGGTCAGAGCGCGATACCTATACCGGATGCCTCTTACATCATCGAGGCGGGATCAACATTGAATCGATAAGCAAATACGGTTAGGGAAAAGAAAACGGCCCGGGTAAAAGGGGTAACCCGGGCCGTTAGTAAAAGCCTTAATTTGTGTTAAGGCCCCCGCTCAGGGAGGTGAAGCGGGGAGACGCGAACGTCTCGGTAATTAAGAGGCAGAAAATTGCGAAAGGTTCATTTTCTTTTCCGACGGCGGGTAAGCACACCCAACGTGCAGGCATGTTGTAGACTCATTTGTCCTTCAACCCACGCTATTTACTACCCATGAATATTGGTCAGTTTCCCGCGCGTCGTATGCGGCGGCTTAGGCGGACCGCGTTTTTGCGCAACATTGTCTGTGAGTCCACACTTTCACCTTCTGACTTGCTATATCCAGTGTTCATACTTGATGGCAAAGAAAAGCGGGAAAATATCGCATCCATGCCTGGCATTGAACGACTGTCGCTTGATCTGCTTTTTCCGATCATCGAAAAAGTGGCTCGGTATGGCATACCTGCGATTGCGTTGTTTCCGGTCAT
>ENA-OFDP01000663-OFDP01000663.1-metagenomes-genome-assembly--contig:-NODE-663-length-15057-cov-3.386948_pt1 | contig 15057 bp, 19 predicted proteins | sample MGYA00153389_OFDP01 | MGnify analysis MGYA00153389 | reverse complement strand
TACCGCCTGTCGATCGTGCACTTTTGGGCATTGATATTTACCTACATGTGGGCCGGCCCGCACCACTTGCACTACACAGCTTTGCCTGATTGGACACAGTCGCTGGGTATGGTTTTCTCCATTATCTTGCTGGCGCCAAGTTGGGGCGGCATGATCAACGGCGTGATGACACTTTCTGGCGCCTGGCACAAGCTGCGTGATGACCCCATTATTCGGTTCATGATTGTGGCGCTTTCCTTTTACGGCATTGCGACTTTTGAAGGACCGATGCTGTCCTTCAAAACAGTCAACGCACTGTCGCATTACACCGACTGGAACGTTGCGCACGTGCACGGCGGAACGCTCGGCTGGGTCGGTTTTATATCGATGGGTGCTCTGTATTTTCTAATTCCGCGCATGTTTGGCCAGACAAAAATGCACAGCGTTCGCGCCATTGAGGTTCACTTCTGGATCGCAACGTTTGGCATCGTGCTGTATATCGCTTCAATGTGGATTGCTGGCGTGATGCAGGGTTTGATGTGGCGCGCTATCAATCCTGATGGTTCATTGACTTACACCTTTGTGGAGGGTGTGAAGGCTACCTATCCGTTTTACGTGGTCAGGCTTTTGGGCGGGGTCCTGTATTTGACCGGTATGTTAGTGATGGCGTGGAACGTGTTCATGACTGCGCGGGCAGGCAAGCCAGTTGACGCGGCTGTTCCATCAACTCTGGCCCACATTTAAGGAGGTCGCCATGGCATTCACCCACGAAAAAGTTGAAACCAACAACACATTGATGATTGTGTTGATTCTGATAGTGCTTGCTGTAGGCGGCCTGGTTGAAATTGTTCCGCTGTTCTTTCAAAAGTCGACAACACAACCGATCAAAGGCATCGTGCCCGATTCTGCGCTCAAGGTAGTGGGCAGGGATATTTACGTGCGCGAAGGTTGCTACAACTGTCACTCACAAATGATCCGTCCGCTGGTGGCGGAAACTTTGCGCTATGGTCATTATTCAGTGGCGGGCGAGTTTGTATATGACCACCCTTTCCAGTGGGGCAGCAAACGCACCGGGCCTGATCTGCACCGAATTGGCGGCAAATACAGCGACGAGTGGCAGCGTCTGCACTTGATTGCGCCGCGCGATCTGGTTCCCGAGTCAATCATGCCAGCCTATCCGTGGCTGGAAAAAGCACCCGCAAACCACAAAACCATTCAAGCCCACATGACGGCTTTGCGCAGAGTTGGCGTGCCGTATACAGATGCCCAGATTGCTGCCGCTCCAGATGAAGTCAAAGGCAAGACTGAGCTGGACGCGTTGGTGGCGTACCTGCAAGGCTTGGGTTTGGCGCTGAAATAACAAGGACAAGACATGAACATAGATGTGGACATCAATACCCTTCGCAGTCTGGTGACGGGCTTTAGTTTCATACTTTTTATCGGCATTATGGTTTGGGCGTATCGGCCAGCTCGCAAAGCCGGTTTCGACGAGGCTGCGCAATTGCCCTTTAACAACGTGACAAATCGCGACAAGGAGTCCCAACCATGAGTGATTTTGTCAACGGGTTCTGGCCTTGGTACATAGCAGCTATCAGCGTTGTGTCGATTCTTGCCTGTGGCTTGCTGCTGTATCTCGCGGGTAAAGCATCGGTCATAAAACATAATGGCGAGGTCGTAGACAACACCACAGGCCATGTCTGGGACGAAGACCTTCGTGAACTCAACAACCCGCTGCCGCGTTGGTGGCTGTGGCTGTTTATCCTGACGATTGTCTTTTCTCTGGTTTATCTTGTCGTGTTCCCGGGGCTGGGCAGCTACAAAGGCATGATGAAATGGTCGACTGAAACTGAACATCAAAAAGATGTCACCCAGCTCCGAGCGCAAGTGGCCCCACTGTACGCAGCATTTGCAGCCCAATCCGTTGAAGCACTGGTCAAAGACCCCCGTGCTCTCGCTGCTGGCGAGCGATTGTTCATGAACAACTGCTCGCAGTGCCACGGCTCAGACGGCGCTGGTAGCAAGGGCTTTCCAAACTTGACAAACGCCAACCCGGCCTGGCTGGGCGAGCGTGGAGGGGCGCATATTGTGCAAACCGTCACCAACGGCCGTACCGGAATAATGCCACCCATGGGCGCAGCTGTTGGCGGTGAGGATGAGTTAAGTCAGGTGGCCCACTATGTGTTGTCGCTGTCTGGCAGCCCACACAACGAGATCAAGGCTTTCAGCGGTAAAGCCAAATTCTCTACCTGTGCGGCCTGCCACGGTGTGGACGGCAAGGGCAACAAGGCATTGGGCGCGCCCAATTTGACCGACGACTACTGGATGTACGGTTGGGGCGAGGCAGCAATCGTTAATGCGATTAAAAACGGAAAAAACAATGTGATGCCCGCCCAATCCCCAAAGTTGTCAACAGAGCAGATTCATGTGTTGGCAGCGTACGTTTTGAGCCTTTCTAAAAGTACCATTGCAATGGCGCCACCCAAAACGCCCTAAAGCCATATGGCGACCAACATTGTTCAGCCAGCGCCAGCTTCCAGGCGTGTGATCCCGATAGCGGTTGATGATTCAGCAGGTGTGGTGTCGCTGTACCTGTCTGACCCGAAAATTTATGCGCGCAGTGTGTCGGGATGGTTTAACCGCTGGCGTTGGGCCATGGTGTTTGCAACGCAACTAGTGTTCTACGGCTTGCCGTGGTTGTCGATCAATGATCGCCAGGCCATGCTTTTTGATTTGGCCTCCCGGCGCTTTTATATTTTTAATCTGGTCCTGTACCCGCAGGATTTGATTTATCTGACCGGATTATTGGTCATCAGCGCACTTTCACTTTTCTTGTTTACCGCAGTAGCTGGGCGTTTGTGGTGTGGCTACACCTGCCCCCAAACGGTATATACCGAAATTTTCATGTGGGTAGAGCGCAAGATCGAGGGCGACCGTATAGTCCGCATGCGGCTTGACAAATCGCCTTGGGGTTTGAATAAAATTTGGCGTAAAAGCGCCAAACAGGCGGTGTGGATTGCGATTGGGTTGTGGACGGGCTTTACCTTTGTCGGCTATTTCACACCCATTCGGGAACTTTCATCTGGGGTAGTCAACCTGGCATTGGGTCCTTGGGAGCTGTTCTGGATATTGTTTTATGGTTTTGCCACGTATGGCAATGCGGGCTGGATGCGCGAGCAGGTGTGCAAATACATGTGCCCATACGCCCGCTTTCAAAGCGCCATGTTTGATCGCGATACCCTCACTGTGACCTATGACTTGGAACGTGGTGAAGGCAGGGGTTCACGCCCGCGCAGCGATACACCGGACCAGTACCACGCCAAAGGCCTGGGTGACTGCATTGACTGCGGCTTGTGCGTGCAAGTGTGCCCAACGGGCATCGACATTCGAAATGGCTTGCAGTACGAGTGCATCAGCTGCTCGGCTTGCATTGACGTTTGTGACTCAGTCATGGACAAAATGCATTACCCCCGCGGGCTGATTCGAAACAGCACTGAAAACGGTGTGATTCAAAATTTGAGTCAGCCACAAATGTTACGGCGGATATTCAGACCCCGTGTGGTGGTCTACGCAGCTGTGCTTGGCGCCATCACGATTGGCATGTTGTGGAGCCTGTTGGTGCGAAGCAATTTCAAGGTTGACGTACAGCGTGACCGTGGCTCCATTGCGCGTAGTGTGGGGCAGGGCATGAGTGAAAACGTTTACCGCATGCAAATCATGAATGCCACAGAACAGGCGCAAAGCTATGTTATTCAGGTCAAGGGACTTGAAGGCGCGAAAATTTTGCCTGACGTTGCGGTTGCCATTGATCCAGCCAGCTCCCGTTGGCTGCCCGTGCGCGTACAAGTTCCGCCGGGTCTGGCCGCTGGCACACATCCAATTAATTTTGTCATATCTTCTCAAGCTGCGCCAGCCATTGAAGTGGTCGAGAAATCGGTATTTTTAGTACCCCGATAACTGAATCCTTCGTCACCTTTTTTAGGCCGTCACTCATGAGCAACCACATCAAACCCAATCTTTCGTCAACAACTCTGCGCCCTTGGTACAAAGAGTTTTATGTCTGGATGGTTATTGCCGGGCCAGTGTCGGTTGTGCTGGCCTGTGCTGTGACGGCGGTTTTTATTTTTCAGGGGCCAGATGCCGTGGTGTCTGAAAATTACTACAAGGAAGGTCTCGCCCTGGAAAAGGAAGTGGGTCAGGCTCAGCCAGCCATGCAGCCCGCTAAAACCGGTCGCAATCACAGTGCAACCGGAGGCGATCAAAATGTCAAACCTTGATTTGCAAAAGTCGCGCGGCGTCAAACGCTGGGTTCTGATAACGTGGCCGGCATTTTTAGCAGCCTGTTTGCTGGAAGCGCTGGTGTTTGCAGCTGTCGACCCAGGTGAAGTGCATTGGCCAGGCCAGTCTGCTGAACCGTCTCGACAAGGAATTTACACAGCTGCTTTCTTCTGTTTTTGGCTGATTGCCATGGCTTGCAGCAGTATGGTTTTATGGCTGAGCAAGCCGCCGCGCGACATTAATGATACAGCTCGTGGCTGACGATGCACTTAAGCGCTTCAGAATTTTGAATGTGGATCTGCCGCTGATTAACGGTGATAAGGCCGTCTTCGGCAAATTTTGAGAAGGTGCGGCTTACCGTCTCCAGACTCAGCCCCAGGTAGCTGCCAATTTCTTCACGTGTCATGCGCAAAATCAGATCAGAGCCTGAAAATCCCCGGGCATGCAGGCGATGCTGCAGATTAAGTAAAAATGCGGCAAGTCGTTCATCGGCTCTCATGTTGCCCAACAACAGCATCACGCCTTGATCGCGCACAATTTCCCCGCTCATGATTTTGTGGACGTGGTGCTGGAGGGCCTTGATTTCCCGGGCTATTTCTTCAATTCGTTCAAAAGGCATTGTGCAGACTTCAGTGTCTTCCAGTGCAATCGCATCACAGGTGTGGTGCTCGCTGGCTATGCCATCGAGCCCAATTATTTCACCAGCCATATGAAACCCAGTGACCTGGCTTTGTCCGTTTGCAGAAGATACCGTGGTTTTTAAAAAGCCGCTTCTGATAGCGTGCAGCGCGTTAAAAGCATCGCCCGCCCGAAAAAGTGCGGCGCCACGCTTGACAGTGAGTCTTTTGGATACCAGTCCATCAACACGGGTAAATTCACCCGCGTCCATGCCGATTGGCATGCATAACTCCCGCAAATTGCAATTAGAGCAGGCTACTTTTATAAATTGCTTATCCACTTTGGCACCTGTTGCTGGTAGAAACTGTGATTTTACAGTGCCGGGCGCTTGGCTAAGAGTGAAAAAAGTGGCTTTGGCTAACATGATGCGATCCTCGTGTGGATAAATTTTGCTGAAAAATACGGGTCGACTTGACGCAGCGCAAAAGATATTTAAGCCGCAACGTGCATGATCCGAGTTAACTCTAATGATTGATTTGACGCTTTCTCTTAAGTCTCGTAACGGTGTAGGCGAGCACGCCGTCGCCCTGCAGGACAAGGCGCTGTGTAGAGGCCTGAATGAGTTGATTGCATGGAACTAACCCTCGCAGCAACAGCCTTGCTCATGGGTCTGGCCGGCGGACCGCATTGTGTGGTCATGTGCGGTGCGGCCTGCGCCGGTATTGGCCGCACCCAAGCGGGTCAGGGCACCTCCGCGCTCTGGGTGTTTCAGGCGGGCAGGCTGCTGGGTTATTCGGCTTTGGGTGGGTTGGCTGCCGCGTCGATGCAAGGCTTGGGCTGGTTGAGTGTCCAGTCTGCTGCGCTTCGTCCCGTTTGGACGCTATTTCATGTAGCGGCAGCACTGCTTGGGCTAATGCTGATCTGGCAGGCGCGCCAGCCCGTTTGGCTTGAAAATTCCGCGCGCAGGGTTTGGCAAAGCGTCTCCTCAATCACCGGCCAATTCAAGGACGCCAATTCTCGTTTGGCTTTGGCGCCAGTTGGACTGCTGGGTGTGTTGTGGGCGTTGCTACCCTGCGGACTGCTGTATTCAGCGCTGCTTGTCGCAGCCATGACCAGCAGCGCAGCCCAGGGTGCGGGTGTCATGGCTCTGTTCGCGCTGGGCAGCAGCGTATCGCTGATGGCTGGGCCGTGGCTTTGGCTGCGCTTGCGCGGGCAGGGTTCAGGCCAGTGGGCTGTACGCATCGCTGGTCTGGCTCTAATGGCCAGCTCGGTTTGGGCGCTCTGGATGGGGCTGGTGCATAACACCGCGCCATGGTGTCTGAATCCTTGATCTGCGCTTGAATCGCGGTCGAAATAGCTCTTACAATTTGCATTCTGGGGTGTGCTGCCCTGAATTCTTATGGATGCAAACATGTTCAAAAAGCAGTTTTGGTTGGTTGCGTTGTCGGCTTTGGTGCTGACGGCCTGCGGCAAAAAGGCTGAGACGCCCGCAATCACTGCCCCTGGGGTAGCACCCGTTGCAGTCTCTGAAGAAAAAATCCTCAACATTTACAACTGGCCCGACTACATCGCCAAAGACATGGTGGCCAGTTTTGAAAAAGAAACCGGCATCAAGGTCAATTACCAGACTTTTGAAAACAATGAGGGTCTGCAAGCCAAACTGGTAGCGGGCAATACGGGCTACGACATCGTGGTGCCCGGCGCGGTGTTTGCAAAAGCGCAAATTGAAGCTGGTTTGCTGCAAAAGCTTGATAAAACCAAAATCAGCAATCTAGCCAACCTTGATTCGTCATTGATGGCCAAACTGATGACTGTGGATCCGGGCAACGCGTATCTGGTGCCTTGGGCCTGGAGTTTTACCACGGTGGGCATCAACAAGGCCAAGGTTGCCCAGGCGCTGGGTAACACACCCATGCCCGCCAATGCCTGGGACCTGGTTTTTAATCCTGACTACACGGTCAAGCTCAAGTCGTGCGGCATTGCATTTCTGGATTCGCCGACTGAAATCTTGCCGCCTGCCATGCATTACCTGGGCAAGAACGCTTATTCGAACGACGCAGCTGACCACAAAGCCGCTGGCGAGATGCTTGCTAAAGTGCGGCCGCATATCCGCTTGTTCACCAGCACCATGATTGACGATCTGGCAGGCGGCAAGGCTTGCGTGGCACTTGGTTGGGCAGGCGACATCAACATTGCACGCGCCCGCGCCATGGAAAACAAAAATGGAAACGACATTCAAACGCTGTTGCCCACCACGGGCGGTTTGATTTTCTTTGACAATCTGGCGATTCCTAAAGACGCCAAGCGGCCAAACAACGCGCACCTCTTCATCAACTATTTTTTAAAGCCTGAAGTATCTGCCTCCCTCACCAACGAGCTGGGTTACGCCACCGCCAACAAGGCAAGTCTCGCCAGCGTCAAACCCGAGATTGCCAAAGACCCAGCGGTATTCCCCGATACCGCCAACCTTCAAAAAATGGTGCCGCCCAGCAGTTTTGGTAACGAAGCACGCCAGTCATTGAGCCAGGTTTTTACGCTGTTTAAAAAAGGCAGCTAAGCTTTCATGTCTACGGGCGTGGGCTATTTGCAAACTGAAGATTTGGTCAAGCGCTTTGATGGTGTGGCGGCCGTTGACAATGTTTCGCTGACCATCAACAAGGGTGAGATTTTTGCGCTGCTTGGCAGCTCAGGCTGCGGCAAATCCACCTTGCTGCGGATGCTGGCCGGATTCGAGACACCCACATCCGGCCGCATCAAGCTGGCAGGCATTGACATTGCCGCCATGCCGCCGTATGAACGACCCATCAACATGATGTTTCAGTCTTACGCGCTGTTCCCTCACTTGACGGTGTGGGACAACATTGCCTTTGGGCTGAAGCGTGAAGACATGCCCAAAACGCAAATAGCCCAACGGGTTGACGAGATGCTGCGTCTTGTGCAGCTGCAGGACTTTGGCAAACGCAAGCCGCACCAGTTGTCAGGAGGCCAGCAGCAACGCGTGGCCCTCGCTCGTAGCCTGGCCAAAAAGCCGCAGCTCCTGTTACTCGATGAGCCGCTTGGCGCACTCGATAAAAAACTGCGGGAGCGTACCCAGTTTGAGCTGGTCAACATTCTGGAATCCGTTGGCGTGACCTGCGTGATGGTGACGCATGACCAGGAAGAAGCCATGGCCATGGCCACCCGCATCGCCGTCATGAGCCAGGGTCGGGTGCTGCAAGTGGGTACGCCCAAAGAGATTTACGAATATCCGAATTGCCGATTTGTCGCCGACTTTATTGGCAACGTCAATTTGTGGGAAGGTACGCTGGCGCTGGATGCAGCTGATCGCTGCGAGGTGAAAACTGCGCATGGCGTGGTCAAAATTGGGCACGGCGTCAGTGGTTCAGAAGCAATGGCCTGCGCGGTGGCGATTCGGCCTGAAAAAATCACCATCTCCAAAACCAGACCAACCGTCTTTGCAAACCTGTTTGTCGGCACCGTGAAAGAGATCGCCTACTTTGGCAGCTACAACACTTTTATTGTTGAAGTGCCGGGCGGCGCTATTGTCAAAATTCTCGAAGCCAACACGTCACGCTATGACAGTGGCGAGATCACCTGGAACGATGCGGTGTTTTTCTGGTTTGACGAAACCGCGCCTGTTGTGCTGACGCAGTAAACATGAAAATCCTGTTGAACCCGGACAGGCGCTTTGTGATTGGCGTGCCCTACATCTGGTTGCTGTTGTTTTTTGTGTTGCCTTTTTTGATTTTGCTGCGCATCAGCGTGACAGACATGGGCAGCGGCGTTGACCCGTTCGCACCGTTGATTGACACCACGGGCGACGCCTGGCGCTTGATGCTGGAGTTTAAGAATTACATCAGTATTTTCAGCGACGGTGTGGATGGTTCCACCATCTACGTCGACGCCTACAAAACTTCGTTGAAATATGCAGCACTGACCACGCTGCTGTGCCTTTTGATCGGCTACCCGTTTGCCTATTTTTTGGCGCGCTGCAAACCGTCGATTCGCCCTGCATTGTTGATGCTGGTCATACTGCCGTTCTGGACATCTTTTTTACTGCGCATTGCAGCCTGGAAAGGCATTTTGGCTGACCAGGGCGTATTGAACAATTTGCTGCTCTGGATGGGTGTCATCAAAGAGCCGATGGTGATGCTGTACACCGACGTCTCGATGCTGGTCGGCATGACCTATGTGTATTTGCCTTTCATGATTTTGCCGCTTTACGCCAATCTGGTGAAGATGGACCTGCGCCTTCTAGAGGCTGCACATGACCTGGGCGCGAGCAGTTTTAAGGCGTTCTGGCTGATCACCGTGCCGCTCAGCAAGGCCGGCATTGTTGCGGGCTGCATGCTGGTGTTTATTCCGGCGGTCGGTGAGTTTGTGATTCCATCGTTGCTGGGCGGTGCTGAAAACATCATGATCGGCCGCGTCGTGTGGGACGAAATGTTCAGCAGCAACAATTGGCCACGCGCCAGTGCCTTGTCAGTCGTGATGATTGTGCTGATCCTGGTGCCGCTGGCACTGTACTACCGCTTTAAAGACGCGGCCGAGAAGTCAGCATGACCCGTTGGCTTGACAAATTTACAGCCAGATTCTGGCTTGGCAGCGTGTTTTTGTTTCTGTACATCCCGCTACTTTTCCTGATTGTTTTTTCGTTTAACAGCACGCGGCAAGATGGTGTGTTTACCGGTTTTTCCCTGCGCTGGTACGAGGCATTGTTGACTGATTCGCGGCTGGTTGAAGGTTTCTGGTTGTCACTGAAAGTCGCACTGCTTACGGGAACGCTGTCGGTCGTGCTGGGCTGCTTTGCGGCATTTGTGTTGGTGCGTTACCGGCGTTTTTCAGGCCGAACATTGTTTTATGGTCTGGTCAATGCGCCGCTGGTGATGCCGGAGGTCATCATTGGCTTGTCGCTGCTGCTGTTGATGGTGGCCAGCCAGCGCTTGTTTGGTTTCCCCGAACGCGGTTTTACTACGCTGGTGCTGGGACACACATTGCTCGGCATGGCTTATGCCACTACCGTGATTCAATCGCGCCTGCTGGAGGTCGACCGCTCGATTGAAGAGGCCGCTATGGACCTGGGCTGCAAGCCATTGCAGGTTTTCTTTCTGGTCACGCTGCCCGGCATTGCGCCTGCGCTTGTGTCCAGCTGGCTGCTGACTTTCACGCTGTCGTTTGACGATGTGGTGCTGTCAGAATTTTTGTCAGGCCCCGGCGTGACAACACTGCCACAAGTCATTTTCAGCTACGTGCGGCGTGGTGTGAATCCGTCAATTTATGCAGCGGCAACCTTGCTGATTGCCTCGGTATCGCTGGGCATCATTGCGTACAGCCTGTACACCATGCGCCAGCAAAGGCAGAAGTTTATTTCCTAGTCGGCAGCGTAGCCAGCACCACCCCAAGCAGCGCCACGCCAAAAGCTACCGTCTGCAAGCTGCTTAAACTTTCACCTAAAAAAACTACTCCCACCGCCGCTGCGCTGACAGGCAAGAACACCGTGAACACGCCCGCCTGGCCGGCTGGAATCGTTTTGAGCCCCGTCATCCACAGCCACACCGTCCACACACTGGCAGCCAGCGAATAAAACACCAGCAACAACCAGCTAGGCGCAGCCACGGCTTGAAAGTCAAACTGCCAGGCCGTCCATAGACCCAGCGGTGTGACAAGTAGAAAGCCCCACAGGTTGATCAGCGCTGTGATGCGCTTGGGGCTGAGCGCACCCACCAGCTTTTTACCAATCACGGCGTACGCAGCCTCGCACAACACCGCGCCAAGTAACAAAAAAGTGCCTAGAACAGTATTTTTAGGTGTTAAATTAGCTTCCAGACCAATGGATACGGGCGTAAACAGCTCCTGTGTTGATAGCGATACGAGTGTCACGCCTGTTACCGCACACAGCACCGCCGCCCATGTCCTCGCACCAATGCGCTCACCTAAAAACGCCCAGCTCATCAATGCCACCGCCGCCGGAATCGTCGCCATCACCACACCAGCTGTTACGGCGCCCGTCATGCTGACCCCGAACAGCATGCAAATTGAAAACAAAAAATTGCCCAGAAAAGACTCCAGAAATAGCAGGCGTTTGGTCTGGCCCGTCATCGGCGCTTCATCTGCCGGCTTTTTCAACCAGTGCAACATGGCCATCCCACCAATGCCAAAGCGCAGCCAGGCCAGCAAAAAAACGGGCAGGGCGGCAACCAGTGGTTTGGACAAGGCCACGTAGCTGCCAACTAAAGACATGCTTAAAGCAAGACACGCATAAGCCACAATTCGGTTCATGCCCGATACCTTAACCGACTTCAAAAGATGCGTTTTTGTCTACGGCACGCTGCGCAAAGGGCAAGAGCGCGACATCAATCGGCTGGAACCTGCGCCCGTTTTTATTGGCAACGGCCAAATCAACGGTACGCTGTACGACCTGGGCAGCTATCCCGGCGTGCGGCTTGGCGGCGTGCGTTGGGTGCAAGGCGAGGTGTACCAGATTACTCCCGAGCAAGAGCGCCAACTGGACGAAATAGAAGAAGTCTGGCCGCAGCAGACGGGGGAATATGCGCGATGCGAGGTGCTGGTGCAGTGCGCAGGGCAGGAGGTAAATTGCCTGGTTTATGAGGTGGCCTGGCAGCGGACGCAAGGTCGAGCCGTCATTTCGTCAGGAGACTGGGTCAATCGCGGGCCGGCTGGCCGATAAATCATGCCGCCAGTCAATCCCCTGCCACCCACACTGGGCCAACTGCTGGCACTGGCTGCGGCGTTGTCCCTGGGCGCCGCCGTATCGCTGGGCATCACCCGTTTTGCGTATGGCTTGCTACTGCCCACCATGCGCTCTGACCTGGGCTGGAGCTACACATTGGCGGGGGCAATGAACACGCTGAACGCTGTGGGGTATCTGCTGGGTGCTTTGGCCACACCGTGGCTGCTCCGGCGAACTACACCCACGCGCCTGCTGGTTCTTGGCAGTTTGCTCGCCAGTATTTTTATGGCGGGGAGTGGTTTTTTTACAGATGCGCCGTCACTGCTGCTGCAGCGGCTGCTGGCGGGTGTGGCCAGTGCGCTGGTGTTCATTGCCGGTGGGCTTCTGGCTGCGCGGCTAGGTGCCCTGAAGCCCGAGCACATGGGGCTGCTGCTGGGTTTGTACTACGGCGGCACAGGCTTTGGCATTGTGCTGTCGGCATTGCTGGTGCCTGCCATGCTGCAAGCGGCTTCTGGTGTGCCGCATGGCTGGGCGTGGTCCTGGTGGGCACTGAGTGGGGCGTGTTTGGCGGCTACTGGCGCACTGGCATGGGTGGGTCAACGTTTGCAGGCGCTGACTAACCCTGGGCTAGTCGCAGTCAGCGCAACGCCACAACGCGTCTTCGAGTGGCGAGACTTTGCACCTGGGTTGATGGGTTACATGCTGTTTGGCATGGGTTATATCGGCTACATGACCTTTGTGGTGGCATTGATCAAAGAGCAGGGTGCCAGCGCCCAAGCTATCACGTTTTTTTATGGGTTGCTGGGCGTTGCGGTGATGGCGTCGTCGCGCATTTGGGCGGGCCTGCTAGACCGCTTTAAGGGTGGGCAGGCGCTGGCCATATTGAATGCGCTGCTGGGCGTTGCAACCGTGCTGCCTGCGCTCACGGCGGCCTGGCCGCTGGTGCTGCTGTCGGGTGTGATGTTCGGCGGCGTATTTTTGTCAGTCGTGGCCAGCACCACCGCACTGGTGCGCCACAACCTGCCGCAAAACCAGTGGGCAGCGGGCATCAGCGCCTTCACCATCGTGTTTGCAGCAGGTCAAATCGTTGGGCCTACTGTGGTGGGCTGGATAGCTGATGGCTTGGGAGCGGGAAGCGATTTGGCAGGCCTTCAGCGCGGGCTGATCTTTTCAGCACTGGCGTTGTGGCTTGGAGCGGTGGTGGCGATACGGCAGCGGGCGTTGGGCTAAAGCGAGTGAAAAACAAATGTTTAGTCTTTGCGTGTTTCAAAATGACTGAAGACGGGCAGCAAGAGCGGACGAGTGATGCGCTGCGGGAGTGTGTGGCGGAGCATCGGACAATCTGAACTTTGCCGACCTATGATGTGATGGTGTTGGCGCATCAACCAGTCGGTGAAACCGCTTGAAAGTTTGATTACAAGCATGATGTCAAAATCAAAAATCGATGAGCTCGGTAAGCAGCTTAGACAGGCTGCGACAGAGGGTGTGGCGCTGGACGTCGCTGCTCTGGATTCTTACCGCGAGTCATTCTCTGACGCCATAAACGGCGTACAGAGGATGCTTCGGGCTGCTAACTTGACAGAATTTACCAGCCGCACCAAGTCCACCGCATCGGTTGTCGCCAAGTTGCTCCGCCAGCCAAAAACGCGACTGAGTCAAATTCAAGACATTCTTGGCTTGCGGTTTGTAGCCGATGATTTGAAGCAGCAAGAAGCATTGATGGTTGAATTGACCCGCATATTTCCTGAGTCCAAACCGCAAGACCGCCGACTTTCCCCACATTACTGCTACCGCGCCGTGCATTTGATTGTCAAAGTCAATGGGTTTCCCGTTGAGATTCAAGTGCGCAGCCTGCTGCAACATTATTGGGCTCAGTACTCTGAAATGATGGCAGACCAACATGGCCAAGACTTGAAGTACGGTGGTGGGGCTGACGGAATTCGCAGTTTTTTGGAAAATCTGTCTTTGGCGGCCGCGCAGCTTGAACACCAGCTGGATCAGCAAGATATTCAGCAGACACCTGAATGGCTTAAAGATCAGTTTGAAAAAATGATTAAGAAACTGAGCACATAATAAAATCATGTTTTATCTTGTTCATTACGACCGGGTCAAGTCCAAGGTTCTGTCATTTACGGAGTTTCTAGACTCTGAGCGCCAGCAAGCCTTAACAAAGCGTTCCGAGCTCGAAAAAAAACAAAATCATTTTGATTCAAGTCAAGAAATCGTTCTGCTGCAAGCTGCTAACCGTGAAGAGCTACACAAAACACACCCCAAATATGGGCACCCCAAAACAGACGGCGAAAAGCTATTTACTGCAGTTGCGGTTGCGGCTGTGATACTTGCGCTAACTGGTGCGTCTTAAATTTTTTTGTATGTTTCTTGTAGATAGCATCGCAGGCGGTTTCATTCATAAATATTGCGCATCGGCAGGACGGCAAATTTTGATGCTCCATCAGTTTGTGAACGAGACAGACAAAACACCACCCAAAGAGTTGGTTGTCGAGCGCAAGCGTATAAGTTAGACAGCCCCATGCCACTATGTGCCCTATGTGGGCTAGACCGCAAACTTATTAAGGCGCACGCTATACCTGAGGCGTTCTTCCGCGAGCTACGTACAGGCGGTGAAATCCCGCTTCTCATTTCTGGGGTGCAAGGTCATTTCCCTAAAAAGGCACCGATTGGGGTTTACGACGAAGGAATCCTGTGTGAAGTTTGCGAACCAAGGTTTGGAGCGATTGACGACTATGGAGTCAATGTATTCCTCAAAGACTTTCATTCCGACTTCCAGCCAATTTCGCAAGGTGACCAGACCGCTGGCTTTGAATCTGCGATAGCTGACCCAACCCGACTTCTGCAGTTCTTGGTGTCGGTACTCTGGCGTGCTTCGACATCTATGCACCCCTTCTACTCAAAGGTCGACCTCGGCCGCCACGAACCTCTCGCACGCTTGGCGGTTAATACGCTTGGTTTCAAGCTATCTGATGTGTTTGATGCAGTCCTATCACGATGGAAAGATAAGAGCGAGGATATTCCAACCACGGCCATTCTTGACCCGCGGCGTGAAAAGTGGTCTGGCATCAACGCATACAGGCTATACCTTGGCGAGACGGTCGCATACGTGAAAGTTGACGCCCGACCGTTCCCGGACCGGATGAGGGCGATCTCTTTGCGTTCAGCACCACCTGTGCGTGTCGTAGCGCGCACGATGGCGGAATCCAAGGATCTCCGCGCTATGACGCACACAGCAACGCGCTCACATGAAGGCAAGCAAACTTTCTCTACTCAGAAAAAAAGCGACTTGAAACCCAAAAATAGCCGTTTTAGGGTATAAAAAGTGCTTCCAGACCAATAAATACGTGCGTAAGCAGCTACTGAATTAATAGCGACTAAAAGCAGCGCTAAGCCCTCAACCCCCAGCCGTCAACCGCTTCGGCGTGATCTCTACCGAATCCGTCGTGGTGCTCATCCACACCGTACCGTCTTGCACCGTCACT
>ENA-OFDP01000662-OFDP01000662.1-metagenomes-genome-assembly--contig:-NODE-662-length-15087-cov-6.301158_pt1 | contig 15087 bp, 10 predicted proteins | sample MGYA00153389_OFDP01 | MGnify analysis MGYA00153389 | reverse complement strand
ACGGTTACATTTAGTTGAGTCATCTTTTACCTCGCTACTGATTATTCTATCAAACTATCTATCCTTGAATCAAGGCTTGAAATTGAGGGTGCGATCGAAGGATTATCGTAGGAGGAGATCGCTTCTTCTACTCTGCCTAGTTTACCCAGTGCAATCCCACGATTGTTCCAGGCTTCGTGGTCATCTGGTTTAATTTCTAAGGCTTTGTCATAGGAGGCTATTGCTGTTTCCAACAAGCCTAAATTAACCAGTGCGTTGCCCCGATTGTACCAGGCATAGTAGTCATCTGGTTTGATTTCTAAGGCTTTGTCGTAGGAGGCTATCGCTGCTTCCAACAAGCCTAAGTTAACCAGTGCATTGCCCCGATTGTTCCACGCTTCGTGATAATCTGGTTTGATTTCTAGGGCTTTGTCGTAGGAGGTTATCGCTGCTTCCAACAAGCCTAAATCATCCAGTGCAATGCCTCGATTGTTCCACGCTTCTGGTAAATCTGGTTTAATTTCTAAGACTTTATCGTAGGAGGCTATTGCTTCTTCTAATCTTCCTAATTTACCCAGTGCAATACCCAGATTGTTCCAGGCTTCGTCATAATCTGGTTTCAATTCTAAGGCTTTGTCGTAGGAGGCTATCGCTGCTTCCAACAAGCCTAAATCATCTAGTGCCATACCTCGATTGTTCCATGCTTCATGATAATCTGGTTTGATTTCTAAGGCTTTATCGTAAGAGGCTATCGCTTCTTCTAATCTTCCTAATTTACCCAGTGCAAGGCCTCGATTGTTCCAAACTTCGTGTAAATCTGGTTTAATTTCTAAGACTTTATCGTAGGAGGATATTGCTTCTGAAAACCTGCCTAAATCACCCAGTGCAATACCTCGAATGTTCCAGACTTTGTGTAAATCTGGTTTGATTTCTAAGGCTTTATCGTAGGAGGCTATTGCTTCTTCTAATCTTCCTAAATTATACAGTGCATTGCCCCGATTGTACCAGGATTTGTGGTCATCTGGTTTGATTTCTAAGGCTTTATCGTAGGAGGCGATCTCCTTTGCATATTGTTCGGCAGAGCCATACAATAAACCTTGTTCAAAAAACAAGCCAGATTTTTGTTTTGGTGTTTGCCCATCCTCATCAATTAAACCTTGAATCCTGACAAATTCGCGTTTCCGTGCTTCGGGAGTCAAAGCTAAATAATCTTCTTCCTTTCCTCTTTCCCAACAAGCTTGCATAGATTCAGCTTGCAAACTTTCTTTATCCATCGAAAACTTAAATAAGCTCGATCGCCAATCAAAAAAATCCGGTGCTCGCTCAATAAAATAATCAACGGCAAACCGAGGTAAAATAAACACAAAACAAATATTAAAATTATCTCTAAATCGCTCTCGCTGCTGGTTGATATTAATTAAAATAGGTGGCACTCCCCGCCAACTGTAAGAATAAATATCCTTGCTTTCCCATCCGATAGCCCTTTTTTCTCGTTCGTATTCATAAAGTGAATATTCTAAGCTTGTCACAAACAAAATATTAATTTCATCTCGCTTTGGCAAATCTTCAATTATATTGTAAAAGTTATAAGCTGACTCATCCAGCGGCAACACCTCAATCTTTTTCTGAGGGAAATCTGCTTTAACTTTCGCAATTAATCGTTCTCCCTCCGACGGCACACACTCAACAAACAACAACCGGAAACCATCTGTCCGTCTGAGAGTGCGTAGCAGAGATTGATATTCTTCCTCTGCTGTTGCTTCTGGTAAATCTTCATCCCAATCAATTGCTTTTGGTGTCATGGCTGAATTTCTGGAAGTTGTGCAAGACTATCTTGGAATTGCTTAATTCCTTTAATCAGCGGGTGAACATCATGCCAATACTGGATTTCTCCTGCTTCATCAAAGTAACGGTATTCTAAAATACAGCGGTTAAACAATAACTTGCGGCATTCATCCTCATTTTTGATTTCTTTTGAGCGTGAAACCTCGGCTAAAATTTTCCATTCTCCATCATTTATGTTTCTGCGAAAAGGATCTCGTGCTTTTGTAATAGATCTTTGCACGGCTTTTGTAGAAATCGGCAATTCTTCAGTACGCTGAATTGCTTCTTCCATTAACTGTAACATATTTCGGACATGACCCCCACTCATCAAGCAAATTTGATTTAGTATTTCAGGGTTTTCAAACAGTCCAGTTTCCAGAGACAAGTTGGAAGAAAAAGGGCTAACTCGTTTCCAAATCAACTCTTTCATTTTCTTCAATCCTGGTTCGTAGATATTGCCATCACGAGTTCGCACCATAATCATCGGCAAAATTTCAGTATTATCATAATTGGAGGCTAACTCATTGGCACGATCAGAATACATCATGGAAATTGGTAAAGTATAGATAACGTGACAGTCTAATCCTTTAAGCTGTTCGCAGCGGTTGATAAAAATTTCATCATGATTGTTGCTTCCTTCAGCCTTATTCACTATCACGATTCTATCTAAATTATCCACAATAACTGCTAATTGACTATAGCCTTGAGGGAGGTTTTCTTTGGAACCAGCAATATATTCATTTAGCGCTGTAATTAAAGTTGTTGTGTGAGGGTTAATTTTACGGCGAATTTCTTGACGTAAACTTGGTACAGCTTTGATATTTGCCGTGAGTTTGGTAAACAAAGTAATTTGAGATTCTAGACTGATAGAGTCAATGTTTACCTCCATTTGTGCCAAATCTTTTAATTCATTTCCTCGACTTTTTACCCAATTTAATAAAGCTGGAGATTTAGAGTTTGAGCTAAGTTTTTTTAATAAATGCTTGGTACAAGCGAGGAGAATATCGGTATATTCAGTATCTTCTGGATCGATATCTTCTTCTTCGGCTGCGAAATACACTACAAAACAGCCTTTTGTTTGTAAATATTGTTGAAGTCGCAGCAATTCTGTTGACTTTCCCGCACCGCGATGTCCAGTATATAACTGACAAGTCATGCGTTCGGATCGCCGTTGAATCCTTACGCCCAAATCTTCTATAATATTCCCATCTCCTCGCGCTTCCTGACAGTCAACATACTGCGGATCATTTGCGGGTAAAGGATAGAATGGGTCAAAGGCATTGTAGAGGTTTGTTAGTAATTTTTCGGAATTTTTAGTCATAATTTGGATGTTTTTTTGATAATTATCAAGTATTTTTTATAACCGATTAAGCTAATAATACCCGATCGGCAGTCAGAACTAATTCTGGAAAAGTAGGCGACACAATTTGTTCGTTATCTCTAAACTGAGTCCGCTCATATTTCCCTTCAGCATTTAGCAAAAAAACAAATACCGTCGGAATTTTCGGGTTTCCCAAATACTCTCTTTTGCCGATCGCCAAATAATCAATAATCCAGTATTCAGCAATCCCCAAACGTTCGTATTCATCTAGCTTGTCAACATAATCGTCTTCCCAATTAGTTGATACTACCTCGACAGCTAGCTGAATCGGCGATTCGAGTGCGGTATAGGATTTGCGTTCGGCACGCCACAAAGTACGATCGATAACGCTGACATCAGGAACTCGTCCTTGTTCTGTACCTTCTTTTGTGGTAGTTTTGATTGTGATACCTCGCTTTACTACATAGTTGAGTTTCAGCCGATCGCACTCTTGATAAAACTGTCTGTCTGTATATTCAGCAACATCATCGTGATTTCTGGTACTTGCCATTTTGACAATTTCTCCGTTCACCAATTCATAAACACCATCTTCCGGGCAAATTGCAATAAATTCGTTAAATTTTAATTTTTGTTTGGTTGCAATCATTTTTTTAAATTATCCCTAGAATTGGAGGCAGAGTAAGCGATTTGCCGCCCAAGTGGGGGCGGGTTTACGAGATTATGGGTTTTAGGCAATTTAACTGGTTCCTATGCTCTGCCTGGGAACCCATATCTAGAGACTCTGCCTCGCGAGATAAATTGGAGGCAGAGCCTCGGGATCTGCGTTGCCAGGCAGAGCCTGGGAACGAGTAGACCCGCCCTTACAGGATTTATGAGGCTTGATACTTTTTCAGAATAGCAACTTTTTCGGGGAAGATTTCGATCGCCATTTTGTCATCATATCGAATCGCGAGCGATCGCCTCACTTCGCCCAAAAACAACGGCTGCGATACTCCCGGCTCTGGATGTATAATTGTCCGTACCCGAATTGTCATGTAGTCTCTGCCACTTCCACTGCGCCCTGGAGAGTACAAATCCGCAGCTACTTGCTGCATCGTCGCTTCTAACCCCGAGTCGGTAATCGAAGGCGGCACGCTAACTACAGTTTGAGCACCGCCTGTATCGTAAACTAAAGAATAGCGAACCGCACCCGCAATTTCTGTGCGAGCAAATAGTCCCAAACCCAGCCCAAATATACTTGCAGCAATCACCGCCATAAAGCTAGTAACTCCTACCAAACGGAAGCGAAAGCTCCATTTCAAGAAAAAAGCTACCACTGTCACCACAAACAAAATTGCTGTGAGAATTCCCGCCCATTGGGAATACATTAAAAAAGTAGAATTTACGTTCATTTGATTATGTAATTGTTGACTGTTGACGGTTGACTGTTGACTGTTTGCTGTTAATTCACTACAGACAACTGACAACTGCCAACTGATAAGTATTAAGCCTTTCTGCTCACCAGCAGATAGGTCATCATATCGCCTTTGCCTTTGACTGAAATCACGCCGCGCTCCTCAAAAATGTACTTATCCCGCAGACGATCGTACGTAGCAACTGTCACCTGAATGCCGCCGGGGACGCCTTGAGATTCCATTCGGGAAGCTGTATTTACGGTGTCTCCCCACAAGTCATAGGTAAATTTTTTGGTGCCGATGACGCCGGCTTCTACTGGGCCTGTGTGGATGCCAATGCGGATGCTGAGCGGCTGACCTCCCTTGGTGCGGATTTTCGTCATTGCTGCTAGGATGTCGATCGCCATTTCGGCGATCGCCTCGGCGTGGTTGTCGCTTGGCGTGGGTAAGCCCCCGACTACCATATAAGCATCGCCGATCGTCTTAATTTTCTCAAGTCCGTAGCGATCGGCCAACTCGTCAAAAGCTGAAAAAATCTCGTTGAGCAATTCCACCAACTCCGCCGGCGACAAATGAGCCGAAAGCTTGGTAAAACCGACCAAATCGGCGAACATTACTGTTACTTCAGCAAAACTGTCGGCGATCGTAATTTCCCCTTCTTTGAGACGTTGTGCGATCGGGCCAGGCAAAATATTCAGCAGCAAACGCTCGGACTTTTCCTTTTCCTGGGCTAACTCTCGTAAATAAGTCTGCTCCTTATCCCGCAGCCGCTTTTTTTCCATACAAGCACTAATCCGAGCCTTGAGCAATACCGGATTGAAAGGTTTAGAAAGATAATCCTCCGCCCCCAATTCAATACAGCGGACAATACTGTCGATATCGTCCACCGCCGAAATCATAATCACTGGGATGTGGCGCAAATTCTCGTCCGCCTTCAGATTTTCCAGCACCTGATAGCCATTCATTAACGGCATCATAATGTCGAGGAGAACCAAATCAAAAGGCTCGCTTCGCATCAGTTCCAGAGCTTGGAGACCATCCTCAGCAACAGTTACCACATGGCCTTGACGCTGAAGTCGGCGGGCCAACAAATCGCGGTTTACCTCATTGTCATCAACAACCAGCACGCTGCCCTCGTCACCTTTCATTTAATAGCCTCTTTGAGAAGCAGTTCAATCTTACCCAAAAGTCGGGGAAACTCCACCGGTTTGGTGTCGTAGTCGTCGCAGCCGGCGGCCAGACACTTTTCCCGATCGCCCGCCATGGCGTGAGCTGTCAGGGCAATCACCGGAATTGTGCTAGTTTCAGGAGCAGCCTTAATTTGCTGGGTGGCTTGCCAACCGTCGAGCACTGGCAAACTCATATCCATCAGAATCAAATCTGGTATTTTGGCGATCGCCATCGACACTCCCTCAGCACCATCAACAGCAATAAAGACCTCGTGTCCCTTGCGGGCCAGACGCCTGGAAAGCATATCCCTATTCATTTCGTTATCTTCGACCAACAGGATTTTAGCCATTGGTATTCTCCTTGCCTTTCGAGTCGTACCTGCGATCGAGTCTGTCATTCACTATAGAGCGAACATCGCGTAGCAAAGTATCGCAACTGTAGACTCCCTTTTGTAGCACCCCATCGACGTAGCCGTTGAGCTGCTGGCTTTCGGCGATCGTCAAGTCTTTAGCGGTAATTACGACGATCGGTATAGGATCTTCAGAATCCGACTTGCGAAGTTCCGCGATCAACTCAAAACCATCCATTTCTGGCAGCATCAAATCCAGCAAGATCAGATGTGGGCGAGCAACTGCTAGCTGTTCGAGAGCAGTGCGTCCGCTGTCAGCTTCCGCCACAGCCCAGCCTTTTTTTTCTAGTATGCGCCGCAGTATTTTGCGGGTAGCATCGTCATCTTCCACAACTAATATCTGACAGGGCAAACTATTAGCAGCAACACCGTCTCGATCGCGTCGGTACTTGTTCAACAAAGCAGCCAGCCGTTTGCCGTCCACTGGTTTGGTGAGGTAGTCCGAAGCGCCCAACGCAAAGCCGAGGCTTTTGTTGCCCACAAAGGATAGCAGGATTACTGGAATTTCGGCAAGATCGGGATCTGCCTTCAGGGCGGAGAGCACCGCCCAACCGTCCATTCCAGGCATGATCACATCGAGGGTAATCGCATCTGGCCGCAGTTGCTTGGCGAGTCTGAGGGCTTGCTCGCCCTCGCCGGCGACTTCGATGCGCAGTCCTTGGCGAGCGAGGGCGCGCTGGATCAAATCCCGCGAGATCGGGTCGTCGTCAACTACCAGCACCGTGCCGACACCGGTGGCGCTCGCTGTGCTAGTGCTGTCGCGGACTTGGTTGGGAATTTCCGGCTGTTTGATGGCGCGGGGCAACTGTACGGTGAAAGTGGCGCCGGAGCCCAACTCGCTACTAGCTTCAATGCTGCCACCCATCATCTGGCAGAACCGCTGGCTGATTGCTAGTCCCAAACCTGTACCGCCGTACTTGCGGGTAGTCGAGGCGTCAGCTTGGGTGAAAGGTTGGAAAACTCGCTGCAATTGCTCCTGTGTCATGCCGATGCCGGTGTCGGCGATGCGGAAACTTAAAAATTCGGAGTTGGAAATTAAAATTTCGGACGATTCCTCTTGATTTTTCATTCTTAATTGTTCATTTTTAATTCTTTCGACTCCGATCGTAATTTTCCCGTTTTTGGTGAACTTAGCAGCGTTGCTGAGCAGGTTCAGCAGCACTTGCCGGACTTTGGTCATGTCGGCGTGCATGGTTTCGAGGTTTTCTGGACAGTACACTTCTAGGGTGTTACCGTTTTTCTCGACTAGCGGCCTGGCTGTAGCGACAGCACTTTCAATTAAGGCATGAATGTCGAAGGTTTCTAAGTACAGATCCATTCTGCCTGCTTCAATCTTAGAGATATCTAGGATGTCGTCGATCATGGAGAGCAGGTGTTTGCCTGCGGTGCGGATTTTTTCGAGATCCGGGACTGATTCGTAACTGCCCAATTCTTCGGCTTCTTCTTTGAGCATTTCGCTGTAGCCGATGATCGCATTCAGGGGCGTACGCAGTTCGTGGCTCATGTTGGCGAGAAATGTGCTTTTTGCCCGGTTGGCTGATTCTGCTGCTTCTAGGGCTGACTGCATGACGGATTCTGCGTGTTTGCGATCGGTGATGTCAGTGACAGTGCCTTCGTAGTATAAAACGCTGCCATTTTCGTCGCAGATGCTGCGGGCGTTTTCCGAAATCCAGATTTTGCTACCGTCTCGGCGATATATTTGGGATTCAAATTTTGATATTTGGTGGCACGTGGCGAATTGTGCCACAAACTCGGCCCGCCGATCGGGGTCAACGTAAAGTTGATGGTTGAGGTTTGCGAGTTCGGCGAGCATTTTGTCTACTGTTTCGTAGCCGTAAATCTGGGCTAGTGCGGGGTTGGCTCTGAGGTAGCGCCCGTCGGAGGTTGTTTGGAATATGCCTTCGACTGCGTTTTCAAAGATGCTGCGGTAGCTCGATTTTTCTTGCAGCAAGGCGAATTCTGCCCACTGGCGTTCTAGGGCATTGGCGATCGTTTCTCCTACCATTTTTAGAGGAGTGGATATTTCATCGCCCGATTCCCTACGGGATAGCTTCGCTTCACGATCTGCGGCCTGTTTGCAACTGTCAAATCCGAGAAATCCTACGAGGTTTTTACTGCAAATTAGGGGAATAATTATCAGCGATTGCGGATTTTTTTGAGGTTGGTTTAATTTTGTTTTCGGGGAATCGGCGATCGAATCTGTTGAGTCGGTTGCTGTTTGGGATGGGGAGTCTGTCAGGAATTCTGCTGGATTTTTGCCTGTAAGATAGGCAATTTCGGCTCTGGCTGCGGGCGATAGTTTCCCAATTTCTGGGACGTGGAGGCATTCGGCCCGATCGAGCTTTTGGGCGATCCAAGGGATTTGTGCGATGTCTATTTGCTGGTCGGCGCTATCTTTTTTGATGACTGAGATGCCGTCGGCGCACCACTCGTAGGTTTTGTGGGCGCGGGTTTTGTCTGGAGATAACAGGTAGATGTAACTGCGATCGAAGCCGCTGAATGTGGCGATTGCTTCCAGGGTGCGATCGATGCTTTGGTCTATTTCCGATCCGGGCTGACCGATTAAATCGGTTGACAAACTGACAATCAACTGGGCGAATTCTAATTGATACTGCAAAGATTGTGCTATTTTTTGGCGATTGCTAACGTCTCGAAAGCTCCAGACTCTGCCGACTGTGTGCGCTCCGACTTTTGAGGCTGACGAATTTAATTCTAAAATCTTTCCGTCTTTAAATTCTAATAATAAGTCGTTGATTTGGGTATCTGGATCTGCCGAAAGTTCGATCGCGTTTTCAATAAATTCTTGGGGGTGTTTTAATTGTTCGCTGGCGAAGGGGAATCCTGTGGCGATCGGTTTCTTGATCGGGCTTGCGGTCGATCGACTCAAATCGACGGCTTCGGACAAACCCCACATCTGGACAAATTTCTGATTATAGCTAAATACATTGCCGTTGTTGTCCATCGCCAGAATTCCAGCATCTGTAGATTCTATAATTCCTTGCAGCATCGAGATCGATCGCTGATATTGTCTAATCTCAAAAAACACCAAGACTGATATTTCACAACCATCAACTGCGGGATTAAAAAAATAGGAAACTGGTAAAATCTTGCCATCGTGACACAGAAACTCGTCGTCCCAATTACTGCAAGGTTGACCTCCTGCGATCGCCTCTTGTAAATCTAGTCTAGGTGCGATCGTCCCATCTACATTTTTGCTTGCTCGATCGGTCAAAACTCGGGATTTCTTGCCTTTGTTTTGCTTCCCAATGCGATCGAGCAACAAAACGCCTGTAAGTTCCGACTCTCGCCATCCCAGCAAGCGCGAGGCTTCTGGATTCACCGAGATGACAAACCCCTCCGAGTCAAGGATACACAATCCCGCCCCCAAACTGTTGACAGTCGCCCGCAGTCGATCGAATTCTGAAGTTGTTGGAGAGTCATCAGGGGACTGGCGCGAGTGGGTTAAATCCTGCTGCTGAAGTCCTTGCTGACTCGGAGCTCCGTCATAGCTACAACTTACCTGCTCTAAAAATAGCTGCCACTCCTCAGCAGTAGGAGGGGGAGACTCGCCGGCTAAACCGAGCTGTTCGAGTTGGCGCTGGAGGTGGGGGTGCATATTTTCGGGCGCTTTGTAGGCAACTTTTTACAGTATAGCTTTTTAATTAATCATATATATAGGTAGTTATACGGTTAGTGGAAAGGTACGCGATCGAACTTGCATCACATATTTTGTCCTAAAGTCGATCGTCTCTGCCATCCAAAATCAAATATATCGTTTCCGGTTGCATCGGAATAGTAAATCGGAGCGATCTCAATTCCGGCGTAGCCGGAATGACAAGCGAGGAGACTGCACGTGCCGTTTTCCTACAAGTAATCTGGCGCGCCAGAAACGGCATTGCCATCTCCTGATTTCGGGTAATATCAAATCCGTTGTAACCGGAATTGATATGAGCTGAAATACTCTTTGGCCCAATCCCCAATCCCCAATCCCGAATTTTTAATTCCCAATTTCCAGAAGTTTCAAACAATAACAGACCTCTCCCATAATTATTGTGGAACAGGCAGGATGCCTGTTCTTCACAGGCTTTTTGGAAAATGTCTAATCAAGTAAAGCAAAACTTTTAATTATATCAACAAATTATTTTGCTAGAGGTCTAATCAATATCAAAAATCGCTATTTATCAGACTTTTCGGTTGATAGCGAAAGGTCGATAAAAATAGCTGGTAGCCTTATTGTAAAAATAGAACCTTTATCCAACTCGCTGAATGCGGTAATGTCTCCGCCCATCATTTCGCAAAATTTCTTAGTAATCGTCAGCCCCAAACCAGTGCCGCCGTATTTCTTAGTGGTTGAGGAATCGGCTTGGGTGAATGGATCGAAGATTTTGGCTAACTGTTCGGGATTCATGCCAATGCCGGTATCTTTGACCGTAAAAACGATCCACTCTTGAGGGGAAGATAACAGAGACAAGCTATTTTCAGCTTTGCTATCTCCTTTATGTGCTCCCAGTCTTTTGCCTCTGTTTGCAGCCTCGGCGGCGGTTTCGACGGAGCGAGTGACCGTGAAGGTAATTGCGCCGGAGGAAGTAAACTTCGAGGCATTGCTGAGGAGATTGAGTAGGGACTGGCGGAGTTTAGTCAAGTCGGTCTGCATCAAGCCAATATCCTCGGGGCATTGTATTTCTAGGATATTGCTATTTTTGTCTGCCATCGGTGCGATCGTAGCCGCTACTTCTTCAACCAGATTTTCAATGGTGAATGTTTCCAGATGGAATTCGATGCGGCCTGCTTCAATTTTGGTCAAGTCGAGAATATCTTTAATTAACATTAATAAGTGCTGGCCGGCGGTGTTAATTCTCTGGAGGTCGTCGATGAATTCTTCGGCACCTAAATCTCGGGCGTCTTCTTGGAGGATTTCGCTGTAGCCGATGATGGCGTTGAGGGGGGTTCGGAGTTCGTGACTCATGTTGGCGAGAAAAATGCTTTTCGATTCATTTGCGGCTTCGGCGGCTTCTTTTCCCCGGCGGAATTCTTCGGAACGTAAGCGTTCGGTGATGTCGCTAGTCATGATTAAAACGCACTGACTGTTGCCAAGGTCGATCAGCTCTACTGATAGCAGCCAGTCGCGCACTTCGCCGGCTTTGGTGCGAATTTTGATCTCTTGGTTGCCGATCGAACTTTGCTCCTGCAACACTTGAGCAAGCCGCCGCCCGTCTTCGGAATTGACCCACATTCCTAATTCGCTGGCGGTACGGCCGATAAATTCGTGCCGCAACCAGCCGCCGGAGCGCAAAAAGCTTTCGTTGGCATCGAGGAAGCGTCCGTCTGTGAGGGTGCAGATGCTGATGCCGACTGGAGAAGCGTGAAAGGCCTTGGAAAATCTTTCTTCGGAAGAACGCAGGGCTGCTTCGGAGCGCTTTCTGTCTGTGATGTCTTGGACGGTGCTGGTGATGTAGAGGGAGTTGACGGCTCCGTGTTCGCAGACTGTGCGGTGGCTACCGTTGGGGAGTACGAGCCTGTAGTCGATGCTGTAAGGCTGTTGCTGAAATAAAGCGGCTTCGATCGAGCTTTTGACTAATTCTCTGTCTTCGGGGTGGACGTATTCCAAGTAAGCTTCGAGGCTGGGTTCAAAAGTTCCAGGCCGCTGTCCCAGGATGCGATAAATTTCCTCTGACCACCGCAATTGCTCAGTGTTGCGGTCTAAGTCCCAGTTGCCTAGCTGAGCGATGCGCTGGGCGTTGGCGAGGCTGGCTTCGCTGGCGCGCAGGGAGGCTTCTGCTTGGTGGCGTTCGGCGACGGTGGCGGCTAAGACTAAGCCAGTGACGGCGATGACGGCGATGAATGCTTGCAAAGATAACAGTGCTTGGGGGATGCTGCTAGCGTGTTTGAGAAAGGGGCCACTGCCTCGGGCGATGCCCCAGATGGCGAAGCCGCAGAGGATGAAGTTGGAGAGGGCCGTGTAGCGCTGGCCGAATCGAAAGGCTGCCCAAACTACGAGGGGAAATGGTAAGTATTCGAGGGGATAGCGGGCGTAGGCGGCTCGGGTGCGGGAGCAGAAGACGAGCCAGCCGATTGCTAGCAGCAGCACCAGCCAAATCGCTCGTTCGACAATCTGCTGGCGCTTGATTCTGGCGGAGAGTAATTTGCGCCACGTCAGCAGCAGCGGGGCGACGAGCAAAATTCCCATCGCGTCTCCTACCCACCAAGTCCCCCAAATCGTGCCAAAGTTGCTCCAGCTAGATAAACCTGTCAAACACACGATGATGCTGCCGATAGTGGAGTTGATCAGGGTAGAGCCCAAGGCTGCTAGTCCAACTATTCCTAAAACGTCTTTGAGTCGATCGAGCTCGGCGCTAAAGTTAATCCTCTGCAACAAATAAGTTCCCGTCCACGCTTGCAGGGTTCTGGCGCCCGCCGAGATCAATGCCGTGCCGATGTTGGCCGACGGTACGCTCATGCTGAACAGGAAGCCTCCGATCGCGATTCCCGGCCACAGTTGCCGCCCAAACAGCAGCAGGGCGACTTGGGCAATGCCTGCTGCTGGCCACATCGGATAGATTTCTGAACTCAGGGTGAGCGTGGAAATTGCGAATTGTGACGCCAAATAGTAGATCAGGGCGATCGCCCCTACTGCGAGGAAGTACCGCCCGGAATGTCCTTTGATTGCGTTAAGGAACTTTGTCTGCATTGTCGTTTGGGGAAAAGGTGGACGGTTGTTGGGGTCTCAGTAGGTTGCACGGGACGGGAACAGGGTAGGTAAAACGTTTCTATTAGGTGATGGTAAGTCATGGGTGGTAGGTAGGGGATAACCTTTTTAGCTAATTTGTGGCGCTGTTAGGAGAGCGGTTTTTTTTTGTTCGGAATCTGTGCATGAATTTCGGGAGCATCCCTTCTTTGCCAATATATCTGTAATGGCTGAACATTCGGTCTGTAGATTTTTGGTTTTTGTTAAAGATTTATTGCCGATCGACTCCGGGCATTTTTTCATGTTGGGCGATCGCAACTCAATTCACCCTAACATCTTGCACCATTCTCAACAATACCTGAGAAACCGATAACAGCGACGCCAAATCTCAGTTTTCAGGTAAGCCCGGGGCGAGAAACCGGGTTGATGATTAGAAGTGCAGGCGGAAGTGATTTCAACTGGATTTTCAACCAATTTATCGAGGCTTCAACTCTGGCGATCGAATAAGCGTGAAAGCAGAAAAATTACAGCAAAGAAACTATCTTTCCCGATCTATTTTCCTTTAGCTGTTGCCATATTTAAGGTTATTGTCAAACGCTCTTGAGCTTCTTTAAGAGCATCTTCAGGATTGCGGCCGAGGAGGGTTGCTTCGATGGCGCGGCCGAGGTTTTCTGATACGCGGGAGTAACCTGAGATAATCGGACGCGATCGAGCCCAATTCATTTGTTCTAAAAATACTTTCAAAACAGGAGTTTTTTCGACAAAATTTTGATAAGTTTGGCTCTCTCTAGACTTTAAGTTAATTGGCAAGTAACCTGTTCCCAATGCCCATGCTGTTTGGAATTCTTCACCAACAACATATTCTAAGAATTCTAGAGCAGCTTTTTCGCGCTCTGGCGAGGTTTTCATTAAAAATAAGTTTTCACCCCCAATAACGGCGGCGCGGCTTTTGAGGATTGGTATGGGCATCACTGCGTAGTCGATCGAGCTTTGCTGCAATTGTGCTAGTGTCCACGGCCCGGTGATTTGCATAGCGACTTTGCCGGCGATGAAATTGTCGAGTTCATAACCGCGTTCTGGTGCTGACAGTATTGCAGAACCTTCTGTTAACAAGTCCTTCCACAATTCTAAGGCGGCGCGAGAACCCGGACTGTCTATTTGAGGTACGGAACTTTTCGTGGTTTCTGCTTTGAAGTCGCCGCCTGCACTGAACATGAATGGTAGCCAGGTAAATACTGTCCATTCTCCTTTGCCTAGGGAGAGCACTATGCCGTGTTGGTCTGGGCGACCGTCTCCGTTGGTATCTCGTGTGAGCGATCGGGCTGCTTGCTTTAATTGCGCCCAATTCTGTGGCACTTCCGTGATTCCTGCTGCTGCAAATAAGCTGGGACGGTAAAATATAGCCGCATTGTTTGTCGCTAGGGGAACTGACCAAATGTGTCCATCCAGTTCCATTGACTCGAATAGTGCCGGGTAGATTTCGGCTTTCCGTGGTGAGTTGTCGAGCCAGTTTTCTAAGGGTTGAATTGCGTTTAGTTCTGCGAGTTTTCCAGCAATTGTGGGAACATTCCACAGCAAATCTGGCGGTGCATTTCCGACTATTGCTGTTAATATTTTCGGCAGTTGTTGGTCTGGCTGACCGATGTAAATTGGTTCTACTTTAATGTTGGGGTGTGTTTTGTTGAATTTGTCCGTAAGGGTTTGAAATACATCACGATTTGGCGGGGGATTGATGCCGTGCCACAGTGTAATTTTTATTGGTTCGCCGTTTTTGGATGCGGGTGCTGTGCTGTTTTGACAGCCACTTAATATTAGCAAACTTAAAGTCAGGAAAATGCAGGCTGTACGTTTGAATTGCAGTCTAATTACATTTTGTAGCTGTCGGTGAATTGCTGTGGCTAATTGAGATAAAATCATGTTCAAGAAAGGCGGATAATTACAAGGTGAAACGAGCTAAATCTAGAAAATCGGCTGGTAGCTCATGTATAGCAGATTCCACATTTATAAAGTACACGAGCCTATCGTTAGTTCCCCGTAGGGACACGGCACTGCCGTATCCCTAAACTTCACAAACCTGGAATATGCTGTATGTAAGTTCTATGATTATCAGAGAATACTTGAAATTCAGTTTACCATAACCTTACATCAAAAGCGATCGCCCTTCCTTCACTGATGTGCGATCGCCTTTATCATAACAGAAGACAGGATATCTAAGCACTTTCCTCGATTAAATCTGCTTCCGCATCCCGGCGTCTGTTCATCCCTTTTTCTATGCTCGTTCCCAGCCAAATTCGTTTCATTTTGC
>ENA-OFDP01000661-OFDP01000661.1-metagenomes-genome-assembly--contig:-NODE-661-length-15092-cov-5.906431_pt1 | contig 15092 bp, 18 predicted proteins | sample MGYA00153389_OFDP01 | MGnify analysis MGYA00153389 | reverse complement strand
GCGGACATGTCGTCCGCGCGGCCCGATTTTCAGTCTTCACTGGTGGTTTAGCGGACCGAACCGCGACGCACCAAATTGACGATCGCGAGCAACACCACCGCGCCGAGCAGCGAGTAGAGGAAGCTCTGGATGGTCAGGCCGTTGTTGAGCGACGCAGCGCCGCCGAGGAGGAAACCGGCAATCGCGGCGCCGACGATGCCGACGACGACGTTGAGGATGATGCCCTGTTGTCCGTCAGTCCGCATGACCAAGCTGGCAAGCCAACCACACACACCGCCGACGATAAGCCAAATAATGAAACCCATGAGTGTTCCCTCCTGTTCGTGGTCACTTTGCGCGACCTTCCGGCATCAAGACGCGTGATGCCCGCGTCTTGTTCCGCATAAACAACAGACTGTCCAGCCGGAGCCGTAACGAAAAGGCCGCGGACATCGCCCGCGGCCTGATCATTTTTCGTGCTGGCTGAAATACTTAGTAGCGCTGCTGGCGCTCATATTGCTCGCGGTAATGCTTGATCCGGGTGACCCGCAGTCCGGGCATCCCCGAGCGGTCGACCGCGCGCTGCCAGCTGGTGAATTCCTCTAAGCTCAAGGTGTAGCGGGCGCATGCCTCGTCGACGGTCAGCAGACCACCGGCGACTGCGGCCACGACCTCGGCCTTGCGGCGGACGACCCAGCGGGTGGTGCCGGCGGCAGGCAGCGAGTCGAGGGTCAACGGCTCGCCGAGCGGACCGATCACCTGTGCTGGCCGAATTTTCTGATTCTCGAGCATGTGTTCCTCAACCCAATTCGTGACTATCGATGACCCTGATTAACGCCCGCCATATAAGATATTCTGAAACGCGCTGGTAAACGGGTTCGTCATCATTCCTTGTCATCCGTTAACCCTGTTGCCGTCCCGATGCTTGCGAACGCCCCGCCCAGCCGTGCCGCCGCATCGCGCCATCCGTCTTGCCCGGAGAGGCAAAAAGCGACGGCTTGTGTGCGGTTGCCGAGCTTGGCCACAACCGGCCGTCGAAGCGCCGCAAGCAGCTCACGCGGATCGACCGACGCTTCCCCCGCTGCCTCGAACTCGCCGTCATGTTTCGCCAATCCCATGCCCCCCACTATTTCTACCTTTGGTTGAGCCTCTCTATGCGGACAGGGTGAATTTCGGGTAAAGACGCAAAAGATGTCCTCCATTTTCGACCTTTCTCGCCCGCCCGGCGAAACCCGGATCGTCGTCGCCATGTCCGGCGGGGTCGACAGCTCGGTCGTCGCGGCGATGGCGGCGCGCTCCGGCGCGGAGGTCATCGGGGTCACGCTCCAGCTCTACGATCATGGCGAAGCGGTGAAGCGCAGCGGCTCATGTTGCGCTGGCCAGGACATTTACGACGCCAAGACCGTCTGCGACCGGCTCGGTATCGCGCATTATGTGCTCGACTATGAAAGCCGCTTCCGCACCGGTGTCATCGACAAGTTCGCCGACGAATATGCCGCGGGGCGGACGCCGGTGCCGTGCAGCCTGTGCAACCAGGGGGTCAAATTCGTCGACCTCGTCGCGTTTGCGCGGGAGCTTGGCGCAGACTGCCTGGCCACCGGCCATTATGTCCGCCGCGTGGTCGGCGCGGACGGGAAGCCGCAATTGTGGAAGGGCCGCGACCCGGCGCGCGACCAGAGCTATTTCCTCTACGGCACCTCGCCCGACCAGCTCGATTACCTCCGCTTCCCGTTGGGCGACATGCCCAAGAGCGAGGTCCGCAAGCTGGCCGAAGCCGAAGGACTGGTGGTGGCCAACAAGCCCGACAGCCAGGACATCTGCTTCGTCCCCGACGGCGATTACGCCACCCTGGTCAAGAAATTGCGCCCCGAAACCGCCGCGCCGGGCGAGATCGTCCATGTGTCGGGCGAAGTCCTCGGCCGGCACGAGGGGGTGGTCCACTTCACCATTGGCCAGCGTCGCGGGATCGACATCGGCGGGCATGCCCAGCCGCTGTACGTGGTGCGGATCGAGCCCGAGGCGCGGCGGCTGGTGGTCGGCCCGCGCCGCGCGCTGGCAATGGCGGCGGCGAGCGTCGACGGCTTGAACTGGCTCGCCGAGGACCAACGCGCTGTTCACGCCAAGGTCCGCTCGATGGCGCCGGCGGTACCGGTGCACTGGGATGGCGAGCGGCTGGAGTTCGAGCGCCCCGAATATGGGGTCGCGCCCGGCCAGTCGGCGGTGTTCTACGACGGCGAGCGCCTGCTCGGCGGGGGCACGATCGTGACGACCGAGTCAGCGGCCATCGACGAGGCGGAGGCGGCGTAGTTCGATCGCGAATCTTCACAAATGTTCACGGTGACCATGGCGGTTTGTCGGCGCGCGCTTTGAAAGCCAACGCTCTCCAATGTTCGCTTTGTATGGCGCCAGCGACTCGCTCACCCTTGCTTGAATCGGGGGGTTATCAACTTCAGAATCAACTTTGGAAAATCGACGGCGTCTGCCCGGTCATGGGGCCGCACGTTCGGCGCGCGGCGAACAGCAAGCGCGGGGTAAAGCATCGACCGCTTCGAAGAGCCCGTTCTGCCAGTCAACCGCAACAACGACCGATTCCGCAAGATTGGCTAACCAAGCAGGTTAAATCCTATTTTGAAAGACTTATTTGGGGCGTCGTTGGTGGTAGGGTTAGTGTCTGCTTTGGGTGGAAAGCGGACTTTAAATTCTGCGTCTGATCAGTGGTGGACACACTACCACGGTGCACATGGCCGCAAGAAAAATGAAAAATGAAGCAAGGGCGAAACTGCTCAACTCAAACTTTGCGTTCGACAAAATGCCAATCAACGCGAATGCCAAAGCCAAAAGCGCGGCTGGAAGCCATCGATGGGTTCCGACGCCTATTGCCAGGAAAGCCATGGCCGAAAAGGCATAAAAGATTAGTCGTAAAAGTTGAATTTTGTCCTGATTGAACGGCCAGATGTTTTGAAATTCAAACACCAAAGCGCTCAACGCCAACGCCAAGATGAAGCCGAAGAGTCCAACGATGCGCTTCATAAGATGATTATTGTCACGGCATGCTAATGTCCGCAATGGGTCGAAAGCCGAACGACCGCTAATCGACCGCGATGGGTGGAAAGCGGACACTCGATCGGTTTATGCTGATTAGATGTCCGGGTCTCAGCATCTAACGTTTGTCCTGAGCGCCGCACTGATAACTTCAGCATGCGACCGCCACATTGATCCCACAGATGCATCGACCGAGCCCTACAGCGTCAGTAGCTGCGGAGGCACGCCATCGACATGGTCGCCGCACGGAAGCGAATATGGTGAATTAGCGATCCATAACGCACTTGCCGCGACACCAAGGGGTCTGACTTGGAACGGCGTCCCGATAAATGCGGCGACCGCAAAGGACTACCTGAGGGCCGTCGGCGGGCGTGTCCCATCCATAAGCATCCAAATAGTGTTCGACCCGCACGTTAGCTGCGGCGTTGTCGAAGAAACGCGGGCGCTCGTGAGCGCTAGTCTTGAGTGCGGACAAAGTGAAAAGTGCGTCGAATATTCCAGACCAGAATATGAGGCACAGGCGGAGCTTCACGCTGTCGAATGAGCGGGCGCTAATGTCCGATTTGGGTCGAGGGCGACCGGCAGCTAAATGGCGGCCAAGAGTGGAGCGTGGACATTAGGTCGGTCGCCGCTACGGATCACGCATGGACGCGAGCCGATTTCGAAAGACGATCCTTCCGGCAAGCCTGTTGCTACTGCTGGTCCTATTTTCGTGGGCCTGCGTACCGAAGCCCATCGTCGACTTGCGTCTCATAAAGGTAACCCGACTTCCAGCCTCGGCATTGCCGGTCGCGGCTCACATGGGCGGGCCGCTGACAATGCGCGTCGAAGCCGTTTGGAAGGTCTCGCTGAGAGGCGATGCGGGCTGGATAAACGAAGTGAAGCGGCACGAACTCAACTCCTATGCGACGGTCGTACGCTGCGATGAGCGAGATTTTGGCGTATTCAGTCTAGGTCCCTACGTCGGGCAGGTCCCGGTGACCTACTACGGCGAAGGGTTTGATAACTACCGCCCGCCATCCCGCGTCGTGCAATATGACGTCTATCTACCTGAGACAGGCGACTACCGGTCAGAGGCCGACTTCAACGCGCCCATGCCCTCTTACGACTTGGGTACTCAGCGCTTGTTGCTGTGTCTGAGGATTGCCGGAGGCGCGATGAGCGGGGCCTACAATCGGTCGAATGAAGTTCGCCTAGAGGTGGGCGGAACGCGCTGAGCTAATGTCCGGAATGGGTCGATAGCGGAAGCGTCTGGTTGTGGCAGGAATGGGTCGATGCCGGACGCTGGTGCTAGCGGCAGAAATGGGTGGGAAGTGGACACTACGCTGGGCCGAGGACACGCAACCTCTTAGGATACGGGTGGAGTTGTCGGGCATAGGGCGCACACACGTCGTCTGACTGCACAAAACAACGGGGGTCCCCGTCGATTTTTCCTTCGATTTGAACCCGATAAGCCTTCCGCTTATCCATCCCGTGTTTCTCGTACTCGATCCAATCGAAGACGATTACAGCCAACTCATCCGTAGCCATTCTTGGTTTCTCTATCGGCTTGGCCAGTGCAAGTAGGTGATCAATCGTCAAAATGGCTTGACCACAGAAAGCTTTGCCAATGTATTTGGCAGGGGCTGCGGCGACCCCCAAAAGGCTCGTTTCGCAAGTGGCTGATCTGGGCCCGTGGGCTGTCGCGCAACCGGCTAGCCCTGCAAAACCCAAAAGCGAAATGGCTAATATCGTTGACCTCATGGACCGAACTTGCCCGCCTTAGCTACTGTCCGCAATGGGTCGGATGCCGAATGGCAGCTATCCGGCAATCATGGGCGGAAAGCGGACATTTGAGGACGAACTATTTTGCCGAAGCGGGTGCTTCATTGCCAATGAACCCAGTCCTGAATCCGGCCGCGGTGGTTACGTTGAGAAGACAGGGAATGACATCCCTACCGAGGTCGGGTGGCCGAAGCTCACGCTTTTCCCAGGCCGGACTGTATGTATGGAAGCCAAGCTCCGACTGGAATGCGCCTGTGGCTTTCGGACCGCACAACGCTTCCAACTGACGGGAGAACACCGCGTCATCCGTCACGCCTTCCCGATATTTGGGAATTTTACCGAGCAGGCCACGGGAAGCGAGCCAAGCGCGGCTGTCCGCTAGTGCCAACCTCGACGTTCGCGCTCCCCTTAGGGCTTCATAGCGAGGTTGAATGCTCGCTCGGAGCCTTAGGCCGTACCAACTGGCTGCCTTGTCGGCACAGGCAAGTTGTTTGTCAGTAGCTGACTTAGCTTGTTGAGCGACGATAAACTCCTCTTGGAGAAGCTCATCGAAGCGAGTTCTCGCTGGTCCTAGCCCACATCGCGCAACGCGCCTTGCCGCTTCGTTCGCCGTAATTCGATCGAAGCTGTCCGACAAAGAGTGTGAAGGCGCGGCTAGAAGTACGAAGACCATCCAAGTGAACATGCGCCAGATGTGGCACCACCGCGTGAGGTCCGCAATGGGTCGTAAGCCGACCGGCAGCTAAACGGCAATCATGGGTAAAAAGCGGACGCTCTTAATTAGGGTCGTGGCACATATGGGACGTAGAAACTCCGCCAGCCAGCCTCCGCCTCCTTTGGCCCGCTGGCCAATTCTTCGATGCCGATCATTTCGCCACCTCCCTCGCAGTATCCGCTGACAGGGCGAAGAAAGTTGCGCCGTGACACGATATTCTCAAGGCCAGCAACCGTGGCGGGGCTAATCTTCCGACCCGAAATCACCAAACTGACAACCTTCGTTTGATAACCCGATGAGCCTTGAGCTACTTGCTCGATTTCAACGAATGATCGCTGTCGACCCGGACACTCCCAGCCCATTCGTATCCAAGTGTGTGGAGCAGGTGGGGGTGGGGGTGTCGCTGTTGCGGCGGTAGCAACGCCTATTAGCGCAGTGAAGGCGATCAGGGCAGTTGAGTGAACCATTTGTGGAAGGCTACATTCAGCCGCTAATGTCCGCAATGGGTCGAAAGCCGCCATCCGGCCTAAGCGTACCCGATTGCGGCTTCGCTTCGTTACCTGATCTCACATCCGGAGACTCGCCTTGGCTCCAGTTCAAGCAGATCGGAAGACGGCGGTTGCCGGGTGGCGCGCCAGGTTGAAGCTGCATCCGCTCGCCAAAATCGGTCCCGGCCTGATTACCGGAGTTGCCGACGATGACCCGAGCGGAATTGCCACTTATTCCCAGGCCGGCGCCCAATTCGGCCTGGACATGCTGTGGACGATGCCGGTCGCTTATCCGCTGATGTCGGCGATCCAATCGATGTGCGGGCGGCTTGGCCGCGTGACGGGCAAGGGCCTGGCGGCGAACATCAAGCAAAACTTCCCGCCGATCGTGCTCAAGACGTTGGTGCTGTTCCTGCTGATCGCCAATACGCTCAATATCGCGGCCGACGTCGCGGCGATGGGCGAGGTCGGCGAGCTGGTCACCGGGATCGGCCGATATGCGATGACGCTCGGTTTTGTCGTCGGGACATTGTTGCTCCAGATTTTCATTCCCTATCACCGCTACGTCGTCTTCCTGAAATGGCTGACGATCTCGTTGCTGGCTTATGCCGCGGTGTTGTTCACGGTGCACGTGCCGTGGGGAAAGGTCATTGCGCACACGGTCTGGCCACGGTTCACGCCTAATGCGGCGGCGGCGACCGTGATCGTCGGGGTTTTCGGGACGACAATCAGCCCGTACCTGTTCTTCTGGCAGGCATCGGAAGAGGTCGAGGACATGCGCGGCGCGCCGCCGCTGCTGGAAAATCCCGAGCCCGCCGCGGCGGAGCTCAAGCGGATCAACCGCGATACCTGGAGCGGGATGCTCTATTCGAACCTCGCGGCGTATTTCATCATCCTGGCCACCGCGCTCACGCTGCACGCCGGCGGCATCACGCAGATCGACACCGCGGCCCAGGCCGCAAGCGCGCTGCGGCCGCTCGCCGGTGACTTTGCGTTCATGTTGTTTGCAATGGGGATTTTGGGGGTCGGGCTGATCGGCGTACCCGTGCTCGCGGGATCGGCGGGCTATGCCATGTCCGAAGCGATGGGCTGGAAATCGGGGCTGGAGCGGACCGCCCGGGATGCGCGCGGTTTCTATGCCGTCATCACGATCAGTGTTCTCGCCGCGCTGGCGATCCAATATTCGCCGATCAGTCCGATGCGCGCCTTGTTCTGGAGCGCGGTGCTCAACGGGCTGGTCGCGGTGCCGCTGATGGTTGTCCTGATCATGCTGGTCTCGCGGTCGAAAGTGATGGGCGCATTCACCGCCAGCAAGCCGATCATCGTGCTGGGGTGGATGACGACGGCGCTGATGAGTGCGGCCGGAATCGCCATGTTCCTGCCGGGGATTTAGCGAGGGTGAGAGGGTAGTGGCGGACATCAAAGACTGGCGGGAAATGCTCGCTGTTGTGAGCGGTGGGGAGATGGGTCCCGGGTCAGGCCCGGGATGACGGTATTGCGGTGGCTGCTTTTCATTCGCGGGGGCTTTGCTAGAGACGCTTGCATGAACAGATTTGCTTTTGCCTTCACCGGCCTTTCTTTGCTCTCCGCTTGTGCCACCACCCCGCCATTGCCGCCCGCGCCGCCGGTCACTGCGGCGGGGCCGGATTTCCTGGTGCGCAATGGGGCGGCGAAAGGGGTCGTCACCACCGCCAGCGGGCTCGAATATTTCGTCGTTCACTCGGGGCCGGTGACCGGGGCGAGGCCGGTCGCGGGGCAGCAGGTTAGTTTCGATTATGAGGGCAAATTGATCACCGGCGAGACGTTCGACAGCAGCTTTGCGCGCGGCGAGCCACTGTCGGGCGATGTCGACGGGTTCGTGCCCGGGTTCGGCGAGGCGTTGAAGCTGATGCGGCCGGGCGATGAGTGGATCGTGTGGATCCCGCCCGCGCTCGGTTATGGCGCACAGGCGCAGGGGCCGATCCCGGCGAACAGCGTGCTCCGCTTCCGCCTGGCACTGCACAAGGTCGGCTAGCGCATCAGTCCGGCGGCGCGCAGCGCATCCTCGATTACCGCGCCGACGCCGCTCTGAGGGGTGACTGATGGCGGGGTGAAGTGCGGGGCAGGCTGGTTTGGGGCCGGTTGGCGCGAGACTTTGGCGCCGGTGGCGATGCCCCAGCTTTCTGCAAGCCGGCTGGTCGAGCAAATCCCCGCTTCGAGCATATGCGGCCCGGCCTGTCCGCAGGCATCGCCGGGGGAGGCAGAGAGTGAGCCGCCGCGGGTCGCGAGCGGGGTGCCGTGGCCCATCCCGGCGATATCGTAGCGCGCGATCGCGATCTTGCCCTTGGAGTCGTGCCAGATCGTGCGGCGCTGGCCGTCGACCTTGTCGCGCTCACCCTCGACGGTGCCAAGCCCCACTAGGTCGCGCCACTGGTCGACGATCGCACCGGCGTTGGCGCTCGAGACGACGTGGTCGGCGGTGCCGTGCCACACCGACAGGCTGGGCCACGGTCCACGATAGTCGCTGGCCGAGGCGATGCTTGCGGCGAGCGCGCGGCGCGAGGGGAGCGACTGGCCGCGCATCGCTTCCAGCGCATCCGGCGTTCCTTCGGCGACCGCGAAGGGAAGCCCCGCGATGATTGCGCCGCCGGCGAACGTTTCGGGATAGCAGGCGAGCATCACCATCGTCATCGCGCCGCCTGCCGACAGGCCGTTGATGAACACCCGCGCCGGGTCGAGCTGGTGCGTTTTGGTGATTTGGGCAATCATGGACGCGATCGAGGCGGCCTCGCCGCGCCCGCGCCGCGCGTCCGCGGCCAAATACCAGTTGAAGCACAGGTCGAAATTATTGCCGCGCTCCTGCTCGGGGAACAGCAAGGCGAAGCCGTGGCGATCGGCGAGCTGTGACCAGCCGCTGCCGCGATCGTAGATCGACGCATCCTGGGTGCAGCCGTGGAGGACGACGACCAATGGCGCACCGGGGGGCAGGTTGGCGGGGATGTAGGTCTTCGCCACCAGTGCGCCGGGGTTGGGACTGAAGACGGTGGCGGTCAGGCGGCTCGCGCCGTTGCTTGAGGGAAGCATGCCTTTGCGAAGCGCGGCGAGGCGGGCGACGGTCGAGCTCAAGCGGCGCATGACATGGTCCTTGTGACTGGCCGGTGCGGCGCGTCAGCAGTCGCCCGGGTCGGCTATGCTGCAGTGCACAATAAATGGGGCGGGTTGGGGACGCTTGCAAGCGCAAATTGGTCCAAGCGAGGGTTTCAGAGCTGGAAATAGCCCTCGATCACGGTGACGCAGGTGCCGCCGAGGATGACGCGGTCCCCGCGATGTTCGCAGTCGAGTTGGCCGCCGCGCGCGCTCGCCTGGAGCGCGGTAAAATGGTGGCGGCCGAGGCGATCGGCCCAGAACGGGACCAGGGCGGCGTGGGCTGAGCCGGTGACGGGATCCTCGTCGATGCCGTGGTAAGCGGCGAACACGCGGCTGGCGATGGCGGTGCGGTCGCCCGGCGCGGTGACGATGACCAGGCGGTCGATAGTGCGCAGCGCGGGGAAGTCGGGCGCGACCGCGCGAACGGCGTCCTCATCGGCCAGCAGCGCGATCGCCGCGCCATTGCCGCCGCGGCTGAGGAACGTCGGGGTGTCGGCGGGCAGGCCGAGCGCGGCGGTGAGGCCGGGCTCGGTGCCAGGCTCGACCGGATAAGCGGGGAGATCGAGCGCGAGGTGGCCCTCGGTGCGGGTCACGGTGAGGATTCCGCTGCGGGTCGCAAAGCGGATCGCCGCGCCCTCGAGCAGGATATGCGCGCTGGCGAGGGTGGCGTGGCCGCACAAATCGACCTCGACCGTCGGGGTGAACCAGCGCAGGTCGTAATCGGTATCATCGGCCGTGCTCGGAACGGCGAAGGCAGTTTCGGCGAGGTTATTTTCCGCCGCGATGGCCTGCATCACCTCGTCGGGGAGCCACTCGGTGAGCGGCATCACCGCCGCGGGATTGCCCTCGAACGGCTGGGCCGCAAACGCATCGACCTGGAAAAACGGCAGCAGGGTCACGCCTTGCTTTCGGTGATCGTGCTGGGGAGCATCGTCTCACGGTCGGTGTGCCCCTCGGGGTCGAGGTGGATCAGGATTTCGGTGCCGGGGAAGCGATCCTGAAGCGCCTCCTCGACCGCATCCATCCGCTCGTGCGCGGCCTCGACGGTCCATGTCCCCGGAACCCAGACGTGGAACTGGACGAAATCATGAGCGCCGCTGGTGCGGGTGCGCAGGTCATGGAGGCCGGCGAGCTCGGGATAATCGGCGGTCGCGGCGAGGAAGGACTGGCGTTTGTCGGCCGGCCATTCCTTGTCCATCAACTGGTCGATCGAATGGCTCGCCGCGCGCCACGCGCCGTATAACAGCCACAATGCGATCGCGATCCCGAACAGCGGATCGGCCATCCGCCAGCCGAACCATTGGTCGAGCAGCAAGGCGATGATCACCGAGGCATTGAGCAACAGGTCCGACTGATAGTGGAGATGATCGGTCTTGATCGCCACCGATCCGGTCTGGCGGATGACGTGGCGCTGGTAAGCGAGCAGGGCGAAGGTCGCGGCGATGGCGATCATCGAGACGGTCAGGCCAAGCTCGAGCCCCGCGGTTTGCGCCTTGCTCGACAGCCGGTCGATCGCGCGCCACGCGATGGCGATGGCCGAGATCGAGATCAGCACCACCTGCATCAGCGCCGCGAGCGCCTCGGCCTTGCCATGGCCGAAGCGATGATCGTCGTCGGCCGGCATCGCTGCCCAGCGCACCCCGACGAGCGTGACGATGCTGGCGACCAGATCGAGCGCGGTATCGGCCAGGCTGCCGAGCATCGCCACCGACCCGGTGCGCCACGCAGCATAGCTTTTGATTAGGACGAGGAAGACCGCCATCGTGATGCTGGCGAGCGCGGCGCGGGTGGTCAGCGTGGCGCGGGTTTTCGCGCGGTCTGGCCCGGAAGCAGAGGCGTCGGTCACGGGTAGAGCATTCCCTCGCTCCACCCGGTGCCATCGCGGACGAACAAGCGGCGTTCGTGGAGGCGGTGCGCGCGGTCGGCCCAGAATTCGATGCGGCTGGGAATCACGCGGAAGCCCGACCAGCGCGGTGGGCGCGGCACCGGCTCATTTTCGAACCGCGCCTTAATATCGTCGAACCGGGCCTCGAAAGTGGTGCGGTCGGCGAGCGGACGCGACTGGTCCGAGGCCCACGCCCCAAGCCGCGAATTGCGGCCCCGCGATGCGAAATAGATATCAGCCTCGGCATCGCTGACTGGCTCGATCGGGCCTTCGATTCGCACCTGGCGGCGAAGGCTCTTCCAATGGAACAGCAAGGACGCGTGGGGGTTAGCGGCAAGCTCGTCGCCTTTGCGGCTGTCGAGGTTGGTGTAGAAGGTGAACCCGCGCTCATCATGCCCCTTGAGCAGCACCATCCGCACCGACGGACGGCCATCCGCATCAGCCGTGGCGAGCGCCATGCCTTCGGGATCGTTGGGCTCGGAGGCCTTGGCCTCGGCGAACCAGGCATCGAACAGGTTGATCGGATCGTCGGTCATCGCGTTCGGCTCTAGGCTGCGCAGTGCTTGCCCTGCAAGGCACCCTGTTGCAGGAGGCGTGTCATGGACCTTTATCAACGCCTGGGGATCAAGCGCGACGCGAGCGAGGCCGAGGTCAAAAAGGCCTATCGAAGCCTCGCCAAGCAGCTCCACCCCGATCGCAACCAGGACAATCCCAAGGCCGGCGAGCGCTTCAACCAGGTCACGCAAGCCTATGATATCCTGTCCGACAAGGACAAGCGCGCGCGCTACGACCGCGGCGAGCTCGACGAGGATGGCAATCCCAAGTTCGGCGGCTTTGGCGGCGGCGGCGGTGGCGGCGGATCGCGTCCGCGCGGCGCGCCCGAGGGTTTTGGCGGCGGGTTCGACGAAGCCGCGACCGCCGACCTCAGCGATTTGTTCGAAGGGCTGTTCGCTGGCAGTCGCGGCGCCCGGCGTGGGCCGGCGGGCGGATTCGGCAGCCGTGGGCGGGCGCCGCAGAAGGGCGGCGACATCGCCTATCGATTGAAGGTGCCGTTCCTCGACGCGGCGACGCTCAGCCCGCAACGGGTGACGCTCGCCGGGGGCAAGGCGATCGACGTCAAACTGCCCAACGGGGTCGAGGAGGGGACCAAGATCCGTCTTGCCGGGCAGGGCCAGCCGGGGGAAGCCGGCAAGGGCGACGCGATCATTGCGATCGAGATTGCGGCGCATCCGTTTTTCACGCGCGAAGGCAAGGATATCCGGCTGGCGCTGCCGATCAGCCTCAAGGAGGCGGTACTCGGCGCGAAGGTCAAGGCGCCGACCCCCGAAGGTGCGGTGATGTTGACGGTGCCCAAGGGCGCATCGTCGGGCAAGGTGCTTCGGCTCAAGGGTCGCGGCTTCACCGACAAGGCGGGCAAGCGCGGCGACTTGCTGGTGACGCTGGCGACCGACATCCCGGCCGACGACCAGGCGCTCGAGGAATTCGCCGCCAAATGGGACGGCGGCGGCAACCCGCGCGCCGCGCTCGGCGTCTAGTGCAGGAAGTCCACCCGCTATCCCCCGAGGACCGGCGCAAGCGCCAGGCCGCTGAGACCGCGGCGTATGGCCCGCAGGTGGCCGAGGCGATCAAGCCCAAGCCGGGTGCCTGGGCGATCACCAAGCGGGTCGCGCTGGGGGTCTATAACGACGGTTTCATCCACGCCGGCAACCTCGCTTATCTGTCGATCCTGGCTTTATTCCCGTTCTTCATCCTGGCGACCGCGGTGGCGCAGTTGCTCGGGCAATCGGCCGACGGGCAGCGCACCGTCGCGACCATCCTCGCCAAGCTCCCGCCGCAAGTCGCCGAGGTGCTGCGCGGCCCAGTGACCGAAGTGCTGACGGTGCGCACCGGCACCTTGCTGTGGCTCGGCGCGATCGTCGCCTTGTGGACCGCGTCGAGCTTCATCGAGACGATCCGCGATATATTGCGCCGCGCCTATGGGGTGAAATTGAGCGCGCCGTTCTGGACGTACCGGTTGAGTTCGATCGCGCTGATCCTCGCCGCGGTGCTGGTGCTGATGGCGGCGTTCGGGGCGAGCGTGGTGTTGAGCTCGGTCCAGCATGTGGTGATCGAACGGATACCCGGCTGGAGCGGGGTCGCGACCCGGCTCGGTTTCTACCGAATCGCGCCCGCCATCGCGCTGTTCGTCACGTTCTACTTCCTGTTCCTCGCGTTGACCCCGTCGCGTTACCGCAAGATCGGGTGCCGCAAATGGCCCGGCGCGTTGCTGGTCACCGTCTGGTGGGTCGCGACCGCCGAATTACTGCCGATCGCGCTCGGGCTGATCGGCGGCTATCAGATTACCTATGGCAGCCTCGCCGGAGTGATGATCGCGCTGATCTTCTTTTTCTTCATCGGGCTCGGCGTGGTGACGGGGGCCGAGTTGAACGCCGCGCTGGCGGACGCCGGCGGCCACGCGCTAAAGGGCGAGCATTACACCGGGCCTTTCGTCAGCGATCTCGAAGTCGACGAGCCGGCCCCCGAAGAAGGGGTCGAACCCGTGTTGCAAGGGGTGAAAACATGACCGGACTAATGAGCGGCAAGCGCGGGCTGATCATGGGCCTGGCCAATGACAAGTCGCTGGCGTGGGGAATTTCGAAGCAACTCGCCGGTGCCGGCGCGGAGCTCGCGTTCAGTTATCAGGGCGAGGCGCTGGGCAAGCGAGTCCACCCGCTCGCCGCCGAGCTGGGCAGCGATTTCGTGTTCGAGTGCGACGTCGGCGATCCCGCTGCGCTCGACCAGGCGTTCGCCAATGTTGCGGAACGCTGGGACGGGATCGATTTCGTCGTCCACGCGATCGGCTTTTCGGACAAGAACGAGCTTCGCGGCGGCTATGTCGACACCAGCCTCGACAATTTCCTGATGACGATGAACATCTCGGTCTACAGCTTCTGCGCGGTCGCGGCGCGGGCGCGGCGGATGATGAAGCCCGGCGGGTCGCTGCTGACGTTGAGCTATTATGGCGCCGAAAAAGTCATCCCGCATTACAATGTCATGGGCGTCGCCAAGGCCGCGCTCGAGACGTCGGTCAAATATCTCGCCGCCGACCTCGGCCCCGAGGGAATCCGGGTCAACGCGATCAGCGCGGGCCCGATCAAGACGCTGGCCGCCAGCGGCATCGGCGACTTCCGCTACATCATGAAGTGGAACGAGTATAACAGTCCGCTGCGCCGCAACGTGACGATCGAGGATGTCGGCGGGGCTGGGCTGTATTTGTGCAGCGATCTGGCGAGCGGCGTGACCGGTGAAATCCACCACGTCGATGCGGGGTATAATGTCGTCGGGATGAAGGCCGAGGATGCGCCGGATATTGCGACGGTTTGATGATGGAGTAGAAGCATCGTTAACGCGTATGGAGTTGATCGATGCAGCTGACTCGTAAAATTTGTTTAGCTTTCCTGTTACTGGCTTCCCCGCCAGCTCATGCGGCTACCGCACAATTTACCGTCGATTCCAAACGGAATGTACAGCGCTTCTACGGCGTCCCGATCGACCTCACGCTTGCCCGCGTAAAGAGCCTACCTTTCCGGGTGAAAATCGGCGAAGAGATGGGGGAGGGCGACATGTACCCCGTTGCCAGGATTCAGGCGCAAGGGGGGATCGAAATCAAAGCTTCGTTCGGCTTAAATGGCAAACTTTACTATCTTGAGTCGTCCGACCCGAAAGCGGTCGGGCCGAAGGGAATCAGGGCTGGATCACTTCTTTCTGATGTGAAGGCAGCTTGGCCCACCAAGAAGCTTATTTATGGCTTGGCAGATGGTCGGTTTGCCACTTTTCCCACCGGCACGAACGTCCTGTACGTGTTCGATCCATCCGAGCTCCCATCGCAAGCGTTCGACGTTGGAGCCGCGAAAATAGTCGTTCCAAACATCAAGGTGAAAAGCATCCGGATGTTCGCTCTCTTTTCGGACGAATAAATAAATTTGAATCAGTGGCGCGTTCTTCGAGCGGTGCCCGGTCGAAGATGCTGCCATTAAGGAAAGTGACGGCTTTTCAGTCCGAGTCAGCCAGCGAACGGGTCCCTCACCAAGATCGTGTCTTCGCGATCGGGGGA
>ENA-OFDP01000659-OFDP01000659.1-metagenomes-genome-assembly--contig:-NODE-659-length-15122-cov-2.786620_pt1 | contig 15122 bp, 8 predicted proteins | sample MGYA00153389_OFDP01 | MGnify analysis MGYA00153389 | reverse complement strand
GGCCGTACCGGCGGGTGCTCACCGTCGTGGTCGTCCTCCAGGCCATCCAGACCTTCGCCGCGCTCACCCTGCCCACGATCAATGCACTGCTGATCGACAACGGCGTCCTGAAGGGCGACAACGACTACATCCTCACGATGGGTGGCGTGATGCTCGCGTTCACGGTGGTGCAGATCGTGTTCGCCGCTGCAGCCGTCTGGTATGCGTCGCAGGCAGCGATGGGTTTCGGCCGGGACGTGCGTCGCGACCTGTTCCACTCGGTCACCGGATTCTCCGCTCGCGAGGTCGGTCAGTTCGGTGCCCCATCGCTGATCACTCGCACCACCAACGACGTGCAGCAGATCCAGATGCTCGTCGTGATGGCGGTCACGATGATGATCACGGCGCCGCTCAACTTGGTGATCGGCATCTTCTTCGCGATCCGCGAAGACGTCGGGCTGTCGGTGATCATCCTGTTCGCGATCCCGGCCGCCGTCCTGTCGCTCGGCTCGATCGTGTACCGCATGATCCCGTCGTTCCAGGCGATGCAGTTGCGTATCGACCGGGTCAACCTGGTGCTGCGCGAGCAGATCACCGGGATGCGCGTGGTGCGGGCATTCGTCCGTGAACCCCAGGAGGTCGCCCGTTTCTCGCAGGCCAACGACGAACTCACCCAGACTGCGCTGCGCGCCGGCCGCCTGATGGCCGCCACGTTCCCGACGGTGATGCTGATCATCAACATCTCGAGCGTGTCGGTGATCTGGATCGGCGGTGACCGCATCGGCGCCGGCGACATGGAGATCGGAGCGATGGTCGCCTATCTCACCTATCTCATCCAGATCCTGTTCGCGGTGGTGATGGTGACGTTCATGGTGTCGATGATCCCCCGTGCGGCGGTGGCTGCCGAGCGAGTGGTCGAGGTGCTCGACACGCCCTCCACCGTGGGCCAGCCGGAAAATCCGGTCACCGAGGTCACCGAACGGGGCACCCTCGAGTTCTGCGATGTCGGTTTCGCGTACCCCGGCGCCCAGCGGCCGGTCTTGTGCAATCTGTCGTTCCGCGTCGATGCCGGCACGACCACTGCGATCATCGGCAGCACGGGCGCCGGCAAGACCACGCTCGTCAACCTCGTGTCGCGGCTCGCTGATGCCACCGACGGCAGCGTGTTGGTCGACGGTGTCGACGTCCGCCAACTCGACCTCGACCTGCTGTGGAGCAAGGTCGGCTACGTGCCCCAGAAGCCGTTCCTGTTCTCCGGCACCGTGGCGTCGAACCTGCGCTACGGCCGGCCGGATGCCGACGAAGGCGAACTGTGGGAAGCGCTGGAGGTCTCGCAGGCGAGCAGCTTCGTGCAGGCGATGCCCGACGGCATCGAGAGCGAGATCACCCAGGGCGGCACCAACGTGTCCGGGGGTCAGCGACAACGGCTCTGCATTGCCAGAGCGCTCGTGGTGCGGCCAGAGATCTACGTCTTCGACGATTCGTTCTCGGCACTCGACCTCGCGACCGACGCCCGGTTGCGAGCGGCGTTGAAACCGATGATCGTCGGCAGTGCCGTGTTGATCGTGGCGCAACGGGTCTCGACGATCATCGACGCCGAGCAGATCCTGGTGCTCGAAGACGGTGAGATCATCGGGCGCGGCACGCACGACGAGTTGCTCTCCGACTGTCCGACCTACGCCGAGATCGTCGAATCCCAGATGGGCCAAGGAGCCGTGGCGTGAGCAACAACGGCAACGGCAACGGACATCGCGGTTCCGAGAGCCCGGGGCAGGCGGAATCGAGTTCGGGCGAGAGCGCCGAAGATCGGGCGATTCTCGCCACGGCGGGCACCGAAGCCCGGCGTAACAGCTTCGGCCCGGGAGGGGGCATCGGGATCCCGGTCGAGAAGAGCGAGAACTTCCGTGAGTCGCTCGGCCGGCTCGGCGAACTGCTCGGCAAGGAACGGCCGCGGCTGTTCGCCGTGCTCGTTCTCGTGGTGACGAGCGTGAGCCTCGTGGTCCTCGGACCGCGCCTGCTCGGTGAGGCCACCAACATCATCTTCGAGGGGTACAGCCGCCCCGGCGGCATCGATTTCGCCGCACTCCACCGCCAGTTGATCATCGTCGGGTTCATCTACCTGGGTTCGTGGGCGCTCGGCTACATGCAGGCTTTCATCCTCGCCGGGGTGGTGCAGCGTTCGATGTTCGCGCTGCGCGAATCGGTCGAACGCAAACTCAACCGGCTCCCGCTCAGGTACATCGACGGTCAGTCCCGCGGCGACCTGCTGAGCCGGGTCACCAACGACATCGACAATCTGTCGCAAAGTCTGCAGCAGACGGTCAGCAACATCCTCACGTCGATCCTCACGATCATCGGTGTGACGGTCATGATGTTCACGATCTCGCCGATGCTCGCGGCCATCGCGCTGACCACGGTGCCGATCTCGTTGTTCCTGATGAAGTTCATCGGCGGTAAGGCCCGCCCCCGGTTCATGTCGCAGTGGCGACACACCGGGTCGCTCAACGCGCAAGCCGAGGAGGTCTTCACCGGGCACGCGATCGTGAAGAGCTTCGGTCGCCAACGCGAGGCCGAGTCTCGTTTCCGCAACGACAACGACGAGCTCTACGAGGCGAGCTTCGCGGCGCAGTTCATGTCGAACCTGATCCAGCCGGCGATGATCTTCATGGGCAACATCCAGTACGTGCTGATCGCCGTCGTTGGTGGACTTCGGGTCGCGTCCGGGACCATGACGCTCGGCGACGTGCAGGCGTTCATCCAGTACTCGCGGCAATTCACGCAGCCCATCACGCAGATCGCCTCGATGATGAACCTGCTCCAGTCGGGGGTGGCGTCCGCCGAGCGTGTCTTCGAGCTGCTCGACGCGGACGAGATGTCTGCCGAGCAGGCCGACACCGTCGACCCCCCGGTCGTGCGTGGTCGTATCGCTTTCGAGGACGTGCACTTCGCTTACGACCCCGACAAGCCGCTGATCACCGGGCTGAACGTGGTCGCCGAACCGGGCCAGACCGTGGCGATCGTCGGCCCGACCGGCGCCGGCAAGACCACCCTCGTCAACCTGATCATGCGGTTCTACGACCTCGACTCGGGACGCATCACGCTCGATGGTCGCGACATCGCGTCGTTCCCTCGCCACGAGTTGCGACGCAACATCGGCATGGTGCTGCAGGACACATGGCTGTTCGGTGGCACCATCCGCGACAACCTCGCCTACGGCAACCCCAAGACGACCGACGAGCAGATCCATGAGGCAGCCCGGGTCACCTACGTCGACCGGTTCGTGCACTCGCTGCCGGACGGCTACGACACGATGATCAACGACGAGGGTGACAACATCTCCGCCGGCGAGAAGCAGCTCATGACGATTGCCCGAGCGTTCCTCGCCGACCCCTCGATCCTGATCCTCGACGAGGCGACCAGCTCGGTCGACACCCGCACCGAGGTGTTGATCCAAGAGGCGATGAAGGCGCTGCGGGCGAACCGGACCAGCTTCGTGATCGCCCACCGCTTGTCGACCATCCGTGGCGCCGATGTGATCCTCGTGATGGAGAACGGCCAAATCGTCGAACACGGCAACCACGACTCGCTGCTCGAGGATCACGGCGCCTACTTCCGTCTCTACAACGCCCAGTTCGCCGGCCAATCGACCTGACGCGGTTGGGTGTAGCACCAGTCGATGCGGGGTAGTCCCGCCCCATGATCGGACTCCGTGGCCTCGCCCGTACCTTGCTCGCCGCAACATTCGTGGTCGGCGGTATCAGCTCGTGGAAGCGGTCGTCGAAGCTTGCGGTGCCGGCCTCGAAGGTCATCGAGCCCGTCAAGAACGCAATCCCCGGGTCGCTGTCGGCAGAGCAACTCGTGAAGGTCAACGCCGGCGCACAGGTGGTTGCCGGTGGCCTGTTCGCCCTCGGAATCGCCCCACGAGTGATGGCCATCGTGCTCGGCGTCTCGCTGGTGCCCACCACGCTCGTAGGTCATCGATTCTGGGAGATCGACGACGACGTGGACAAAGCCCAACAGAAGATCCAGTTCCTCAAGAATGCTGGGCTGATCGGCGGACTGATCTTCGCTGCGCTCGACACCGGCGGTCGCCCGTCGGTGTTCTGGAGCGGACGCAGGGTTGCGGGAGGCGCCGCTGCTGCAGTGGCGTCGACCACACATTCAGTGCTCGACTCGCTCGACCGCTGAATCCGTTACTCATGGTGTCAGACACCATGAGTAACAGTTCCAGCCCTGGCTGGCTCAGGTTGTGAATCGTGGAAGACCGGCCGAGCGTTCGGCGAGCGCCTCGGGCCCTCCGACGATCCGCCCGGTCCAGGCCCGTTCGGCGATGGCATCGAGGCGGGGGAAGGTGAGCGTGTCGAGGATGTCGAGGTCGGCGATGTGCTCACCCCAGATGCACGCCTGGACGCCGTGGAGCAGGCCGGCGAGGTCGTCGTCCCATCCGGCGGTCGGATCGAAGGTGCAGGTGTCGGCGAGCGTCACGTTTCCCGCCCACGACCCACCCGGCAGTTCCCAGGCCCGGCCCGGTGCCATGTCGAGGTAGTTCGTCTGGCCCGGGGCCATCACCACCCGGTGCCCGGCGCGGGCGAGACGGACCCCGGCATCGGCGGACGTCCAGGCCACCGCATAGCCCGACGGTTCGACGCCGGCGAGCGCCGCCTCCTCCCACATCGCGACGTCGCGCCCCGTCGTTGTGGAGATCATCTGGATCAGTTCACGATGGAACGCGGTCTCGATCTGGCTCGTCGAGACGAGCCCCCGGGCGGCGGCGTACGCCCTGGTGTCCGGCGAGCCCTCCCAAGATCCGAACGGAACCTCGTCGCCACCGATGTGCAGGGTCGGCGAACTCGGGAACAGGTCGGCCAGCGTTGCGAACACCGCTTCGAGGAAGGTCATCGTGATCGGCCGCCCAGGGACCAGCACATTGTTCGGATACCCCTGCACACTGCTGACGGTCGATGCGTCGTCGGGGTCGCGCAGCTCGGGCACGGACACGAGCGCGGCATGGCAGTGCCCGGGAACATCGACCTCGGGGACCAGAGTGATGCCGAGGGCGTCGGCTCGCTGCACCCAGCGACCGATCTCGCCGTTGGTGTACGCCCGGCCGTACGGTGCGGGCCCCGAACCGCACGAGGGCGCCAGAGCGAGACCGTGGCCGCGGGTGCCGCCGATCGAGGCGAGTGTCGGGTAGGCGTCGACGTGGAAACGCCAGGCCTCGTCGTCGGTCAGGTGGAGATGCACGTGGCTGAGTTTGCGCCACGCCGCGATGTCGATCATCCGCTCGACGACGTCCGGTTCGAACCAGCGGCGAGCGAGGTCGAGGTGGATGCCACGGAAAGCCACCTGCGGCTTGTCGCTCACGCTCAGCTCGGGCGCTCCGGCCTCGACGGCGAGGAGTTGGCCGAGGGTCACCAGGGCGTGGCGGATCCCTCGGTCACCTCCGGCTCGGATGGTGATCGCTCCGTCGGCGATGTCGAGGTCATAGGCCTCCTCGGAGAGTTCTGCGACGATCGCGAGTGTGGCCGGCGTGGCGTCACTGTCGACTCCGAGCGTGTCGAGCACGTCCCAGCCCGATCGTTGCCCGAGCCCGGCAACCGACGACCACACGTCGGCAATCGCCGTGGTGGATACGGCGAGTCGGGCTCGTCGGTGGCGGACCGCTGTAGAACGCAGCTCGACCTGGCGGGGGTGCGGCGTGACCGGCACGACCGACGCGTGATCGTGCGGAGCCGCCGTGGAGTCGGCGAGTGCAGACCTCGGCGGCTCGGCGGCCCGGCTCGGTTCGACATCGACGATCACGGTGGAGCCATCGGGCAGGATCAACCAGGCGGCCTCGGGGCCGTCGTTGGAGTGGCGAGCAGGGAATCGCGAGCGCAACCCCTCGATCATCCATGGCCAGCTCGGTGGAGGACCGCCGTCGATCGGCTCGAGCACGAGGTGTCCTGCCAGTCGCTCGACCACCCGTACGCCGCTGGCGTCGCTCGGCTCGAGCTGCATTGCGCACCACAGTGCGAGACGCGATCCACGCGGTAGGTCGGTGGCATCGCAGGCACCGCTGGTTCCGGGTTTCCGGTCGAGCTCGAGATCGAACGTCCCGAACCAGGTCGTGTCGGACCCGGCATCGAGACGGCGGCGATACGTCGAGCGCAGGATCACGCCGTCCATGCGGTCTCCCCGGCGATGACGGTGCGGTGCAGGTTGCCGGCGTGGTCGACGATCGTCAGATCCGCACGGGCACCGACGCGGATTCGGCCGCGATCGGTGAGCCCGAGGAGGTCGGCGGGCGTGCTGGTGACAGTGGCGAGGGCGTCAGCGAGCGAGCAGCCGGTGAAGGCGATCAGGTTCCGCACCGCCTGATCGAGCGGGAGGGCGCTCCCTGCGAGTACGCCGTCGACCGTGCGCACGCCAGTCTCGTCGTGGATCACCTCGAAGCCGCCGAGCCGGAAGCGCCCGTATGGCGCGCCGAGCGCCGGTGAGGCGTCGGACACGAGCGAGAGCCGTCGAGGCCCGAGCGATCGCCAGGCCATCTCGACCGCGACCGGGTCGACGTGGATGCCATCGCAGATGACCCCGACCGTGACGGACCCGTCGGCGAGAACGGCGCCGATCGGGCCCGGCGAACGATGACCGAACGGGGCCATTGCATTGAAGAGATGCGTCACATATGACAACCCGGCGGTTCGGGCGGCAGCGAAGTCGGCCGATGCCATCCCGGTATGGCCGGCGGAGACCACCACGCCGGCGGCAACCAACCGCTCGACGACCTCGACGGCGTGCGCGAGTTCGGGAGCGAGTGTCACGAGGGCGACCACGCCCGACGACGCCCAGGTGTCGATCTCGTCGAGCAGCGACGCAGGTGCGGCGGCGTGCCGGCCGACATGAGCGCCGAGGTGATCGCGCGAGATCATCGGCCCCTCGAAGTGGAGCCCGAGCGGGACGGCGACCGGCCGTCCGTTGTGGACATGGCCGGTGTGGTCGCCCAGTGCCGCCATGGTGGCGATCGCTGCCGCCCTCGTGGATGCCGGGGCCGTCACCACGGTGGGCAGGAACGACGTCACGCCGAATCGGGCGAGCTGAGCGGCGACCTCGATGATGCGGGGCGGCTCGCTGGTGATGTCGACACCGCCGGCACCGTTGCACTGCAGATCGATGAACCCCGCAGCGATCACGCGGTCGCGACAGTCGACGCCATCGACGTCGCTGCTGGCGACCTCTGTGGTCGGGTCAGCGGGCACAGAGGTGACGATCTCGACGATCGATTCGCCTTCGACCACGACGTCAGCGCGGACCAGTTCGTCGCCGATCAGGGCGTGGCCGCCGTGGAAGCGTCGTCGGTTGATCACTCGCCCTCGTTCGTCGCCCATCCCTGGATCATCGCGTAGATGGCCATCCCGACTGGACCCGAGTCCGGCGGCGATAGGAAGACGTCATGGAAGGTTTCGTGCACCCCGACTTCGCCCCCGTGATCGAGAAGGTCCAGACGCTGATGTCGAAGCGCTCCGCCGAGGGGGGCATGGCCGTGGCCGTGTACCACCACGGCGAACTCGTCGTCGACGCCTGGACCGGAGCGCGAGATGCCGCCGGAACACCATGGGATCGCGACACGATGTCGATGAGCTTCTCCACCACCAAGGGCGTCGTGTCCACAATCGTGCACCGGCTCGTCGACCAGGGGCTGCTCGACTACGACGTGCCCGTGGCCACCTATTGGCCCGAGTTCGCCGCCGGCGGTAAAGACACGATCACACTGCGGCATCTGCTCACCCATCAGGCGGCGCTGCACGAGGTGCGGGCCCTGGCCGAGTCGACCGAGTCGCTCCTCGATTGGGGCGCGATGACCGAACGGCTCGCCGCCGCCGATCCGGCGTGGGAGGTGGGAACCCGATCTGGCTACCACGCGCTCACGTTCGGATGGCTCGTTGGTGAGGTGATACGACGCGTCACCGGTCTCACGGTGAACGAGGCGCTACAGCGAGAGATCGTGGCGCCCTTGGGCCTCGACGGCCAGATGTACATCGGTGCACCGCCCGACGTGCGCAGCCGTATCGCCACCCTGCTCGTCGATCCGAAAGCATCGGCCCGGCTGCACAAGGTGCTGTCGACCCTCGCTCGGTTCGACCGCTACGCGCCGTTGTTCTCGGCGTTGGTCGTCGACGACCTCCTCGATGTCGGACAGACCGAGCACATCCACGACGGCGAGATCCCCGCCGCCAACGGCGTGTTCACCGCACGGTCGCTCGCCCGCATGTACGCCGCGCTCGCGACACCCGACGCGTTCGAGGGTGCGCCCTTGCTGTCGACCTCCACACTGCGTGAGGCGACTCGCGAGCAATCACTGATCGGTTCTGGTGTGGCCGGCGCCGGGGTCGGTCGGTCGAAGGTCGGTCGTGATGCTGCAGTGATGATCAACATGCACTGGCGGCTCGGCTACCACCTCGTCGGCACCACCTCCGGGGTGCTGCCGAAGGCGTTCGGGCACTTCGGTTTCGGTGGCTCCGGCGCTTGGGGCGACCCCGAGTCGGGCCTCGCCGTGGCGATGATCCTCAATCAGGTAGGCGGGACCCCCTTCGGCGACACCAGGATGCTGCGTATCGGCGGCGCCGCCGTACGCGCCGCCAAACGCCGCACCGCGGCCTGAGTCGCTCGGTTCGTCCGCCGTGTGACCGAGATCTCGGTGGCCTGAGTGCCGAAATCCGGAACTGGAGCCACCGAGATTCGGAAGTCGGCGCGAATCGCGGGTGGGGCGGGCGTGTGGAGGTGCCAGGCTGATCGGCCGAAGCCGCCATGTCCGACACCGCCACCGACCTCCGACGCGCCGCTGCGGACGCGATCGTCACGACGGGCCGGTTGACGTACCCCGACAGCCTGCCGATCACCGAGCGTCGAGACGAGTTGCTCGCCGCCATTCGCGACCACCAAGTAGTGATCGTCGCGGGCGAGACCGGGTCGGGCAAGAGCACCCAACTGCCGAAGTTGTGCCTCGAAGCGGGGCGCGGCGTCGACGGGATGATCGGGCACACCCAGCCCCGCCGTGTCGCGGCACGCACGATTGCGGAGCGGGTGGCGTCGGAGTTGGGGTCGAAGCTCGGCGACGACGTCGGCTACACGGTGCGCTTCACCGACCAGGTGGGTGACGCGACGTTGGTCAAGGTGATGACCGACGGGATCCTGCTCGCCGAGATCCAGCGCGACCGCATGCTGCGCCGCTACGACACGTTGATCATCGACGAGGCCCATGAGCGCAGCCTCAACATCGACTTCATCCTCGGCTATCTCAAACAACTCCTCCCGCAGCGCCCCGACCTCAAGGTGATCGTCACCAGCGCCACGATCGACACCGCCCGCTTCGCCGAGCACTTCGCAAATGAAGCTGAGGGGTCAGACCCCTCAGTTTCATTTGCGCCGGTGATCGAGGTGACCGGGCGGACCTTCCCCGTGGAGATGCGGTATCGGCCGCTGGTCGACGACGATCCCGATGTCGCCGATCGAGATCAGGTCCAGGGGATCATCGACGCGGTGGAGGAACTGCGCTCGGAGGGACCTGGCGACGTGCTCGTGTTCCTGTCGGGCGAACGGGAGATCCACGACACCACCGACGCCCTACGACGCCTCGACCTGCGCAACACCGAAGTGCTGCCGCTCTACGCACGCCTGTCGGTGCCCGAGCAGCATCGCATCTTCGAGCGCGCCCCGGTCGGCGGGCCGGGCCGGCGCATCGTGCTCGCCACCAACGTCGCGGAGACCTCACTCACCGTGCCCGGCGTTCGCTATGTGGTCGACGCCGGCTCGGCACGCATCTCGCGCTACAGCCGTCGGCTCAAGGTGCAGCGACTGCCGATCGAGGCGGTGTCGCAGGCGTCGGCCGACCAACGCGCGGGTCGCTGTGGTCGCGTGGCACCTGGCATCTGCATCCGGCTCTACTCCGAGGAGGACTTCGACGCCCGACCCGAGTTCACCGACCCCGAGATCCTGCGGACGAACCTCGCGTCGGTGATCCTGCAGATGACGGCAATCGGACTCGGCGACGTCGCCCGCTTCCCGTTCGTCGAACCGCCCGACCGCCATGCGATCCGCGACGGTTATGGATTGCTCGACGAGCTCGCCGCCCTCGAGGCTCCGATCGACGGCGTGAAGGACGGGCCTCGCAAGCTCACGAAGATCGGGCGTTCGCTCGCCCGGCTTCCCGTCGACCCTCGCCTCGGACGGATGGTCCTCGAGGCCGACCGGTTCGGCTGCGTGCGTGAGGTGCTCGTGATCGCGTCGGCGCTGTCGATCCAAGACCCGCGCGAGCGTCCGCAGGACAAGCGCGAGGTGGCGAACGAGTTCCACAACCGCTTCAAGATCGACGGTTCCGACCTGCTGTCGATCGTGGCGCTCTGGGACTACCTGCGCACCCAGCAGCGGGAGCTGTCGGGCAACCAATTTCGGCGGATGTGTCGCAAGGAGTACCTCAACTACCTGCGAGTTCGCGAGTGGATGGATCTGTTCAGCCAACTCCGACGCATCGCCGGCCAGCTGAAGATCCGGCCGACCACGCAGGAGTCGCACCCCGATCACATCCATCAGGCGGTGCTCGCCGGTCTGCTCTCGCACATCGGGATGCGCGACCGTGAGACCCGAGAGTTCATCGGCGCTCGCCAATCGCGCTTCGTGATCGCTCCCGGTTCGGCTCTCACACGGCGACCGGCGCCGTGGGTGATGGCCGCCGAGCTGGTCGAGACCAACCAGCTCTACGCCCGTCGGGTCGCCAAGATCGATCCCAAGTGGGCCGAGCGTGCGGGGGCTCACGTGGTGAAGCGCGCCTACGGGAACGTGCGCTGGGATCCGAAGGGCGGCCGGGCCGTCGCCACAGAACAGGTCACGCTCTACGGACTGCCGATCGTGAGCGATCGCACCATCGGCTACGACCGTGTCGATGCCGCCGGGGCCAGGGCATGGTTCATCACCAAGGCGCTCGTCGAGCGCGACACCGCCGATGAGGCCTGGATCGGCCGTCAGAAGTTCCTGGGGCGCAACGCCGAGTTCCTCGAGCGCATCCGGCGGATGGCGGCCCGGGTGCGCCGACTGGAATTGATCGACGACGAGATGCTGTTCGAGTTCTACGACGACCGCGTCGGTCGCGACGTCACGTCGGTCCGACACTTCGACAAGTGGTGGAAGGCGGCCCGACGCGACGAGCCGAGCCTGCTCGAGCTGACCGACGGCGTGCTCGCCGCCAGCAGTCACGGCGTGCGTCTTGCCGACTATCCCGGCACCTGGCAGCAACGGCGCGGCGACACCGTGATCGAGTTGCCGCTCACGTACCGGTACGGGCCCGGTGAGCCGCTCGACGGGGTGACGGTGCACGTGCCGTTGTCGGGGCTCAACCAGGTGACGCCCGACGGCTTCGACTGGCAGATCCCGGGCCACCGGCCCGAGTTGGTCGCCACGCTGATCCGGTCACTGCCGAAGGAGGCTCGTCGACGACTCAACCCGATTGGCGACACGATCACCGCTGTGCTCGCACGGCTGCCGGCGACGATGCCCGACGCCCGGCTCGTCGAGTGGTTGGCCGACGCGCTCGATGCGGCAGCCGACGTGCGGGTCGATCCGTCGGCGTTCGATGCGTCGGTGCTCGCCGACCATCTCCGGATGCACTTCGTGGTGTCGGACGACGACGGCGAGGTGCACGGTGTGGGGACCGACCTGTCGGCGATCCGATCGTCGCTCGCCGGTGTCGCCCGCCAGTCGATCGCCGCAGCAGCGCCGATCGAGGAACGGCGCGGCATTGTCGAGTGGGACATCGGCGACCTGCCTCGCGTCGTCGAGTCCGGCGATCGTGACCTCGACGTGCGGGCGTATCCGGCTCTGCTCGACGTCGGCGACAGCGTGGCGTTGCGCGTGGTCACGACGCCCGAACTGCAGGCCCGTGTGATGCGTGGAGGCGTGCGTCGGCTGCTTCTGCTGACCGCTGCGCCGACCCGCTCATCGATCGTGCGCAAGCTGTCGAACGACGATCGGCTGGCGATCGCTGCTGGCGACATCGAGCTGGGCGAGCTGAGCGGCGACTGCGTGGCCGCGGCCGTCGATCGAGTGATGTCCGATCACGGCGCGCTGCCGTGGACCGAGGCCGAGTTCGTCGATCTTCGTCGGGCTGTCCGCGACGCCGCACCAGGCCTCGCCGCCAACGCCCTGCGCAAGGCCGCGCAGGTGATGGCTGCTGCGACGGAGGCGTCGGACCGGTTGAGCAAGCTCCGCGCCGACGCCCTGCGAGCCTCGGTCGACGACGCCAACCGGCACCTCGGGCGGCTCGTCCATCGAGGATTCGTGCTGGGCGTGGGCATCGACCGTCTCGACGATCTCGAGCGCTACGTGCATGCGCTCTCGTACCGACTCGACCATCTCGCCGGCGCCCAGATCGCCGACCAGCGGCGGATGGCCGACGTGGTCCCGTTGGAGCAGCGATTCGAATCGATCGTCGACGCAGCGGGGACCGCCCAGCTGTCTTCATCGCTGGTCGACCTGCGTTGGCAGCTCGAGGAACTCCGGGTCGCGACGTTTGCCCAACCTCTGGCGGTCAAGCGCCCCGGCCAACCTTCGGCGAGCTCCAAGCGCATCGCCGCTGCGCTGGCTGCGCTCTGAAAATCCCACGTCCAGCCTGGTATCGATTTGATACCGTTGGGCGATGGCAATGACGCTGCGACTCACGGACACCGAACAGGATGCGCTGCGTGACCGCGCCGAAGCCGAAGGCATCTCGATGCAGGAAGCGGCTCGTCGTGCCGTTCGTGAGTTCGTCGCCCGTGGTCAGCATCGAGATCGTGTGGGTGAGGCCAGTCGTCGGGTCATCGACGCGCACGCCGACGCCCTCGAACGCCTGGGTCAGTGAGCGAACGAGTCGAGTTCGTCGACCTGGACGACCTGATCGACCTGGCTCGAGCGCTGATCGGTGACCCGCCGCCGATTCGCGATATCGGCCTGCTGGGATCCGCTGTGGCGCGACCCCAGACCACGGTGTCCGGAGAGGACGCCTATCCCGATCTCTTCACGAAGGCAGCCGCACTCCTCCATTCCATCGTCAACAATCACGCGCTCGTCGACGGCAACAAACGGCTCGGCTGGCTCGCAACAGCTGTCTTCCTCGACCTCAACGGCGTCTCGGTGACGGGCCTCTCGAACGATGACGTGTACGACCTCGTCATCGACGTTGCCGCCAATCGTGCCGATGTCGAGCACATCGCGAACGAGCTGCGACGACTCACCGGCGACGCAACCTGGTCTGCGAAGCTGGGAGCGTGACAGCACTCGACGATCGCCAACTCGACCACCTCACCAACGAAACGATCGAGTTGTTGCAGACGCTGATTCGCAATCGGTGCGTCAACGATGGCTCGGTCGAGTCGGGCGGCGAGGTCCGCAATGCCGACGTTCTCCAGCAGGTGGTCGAAGGTGCTGGCGTCGACGTCGAACGCTTCGACGCTGCGCCAGGTCGCACGTCGATCGTCGCCCGGATCCCGGGTTCCGATCCGAACGCGCCGAGCCTGTGCCTGATGGGCCACACCGACGTGGTGCCGGTCAACGAATCCGGTTGGCGGGAGGATCCGTTCGGCGGTGAGATCATCGACGGCGACGACGGGCCCGAGGTGTGGGGGAGGGGTGCGGTCGACATGCTCAACCTCACTGCGTCGATGGCGGTCGCGTTCCGACACCTGGTGTCGAGCGGGTTTCGACCGACCGGCGACCTGATCTACTTCGGTGTCGCCGACGAGGAGGCGGGCAGTGCGTACGGCGCCCGATGGATGGCGGAGAATCATCCCGATGCGATCCGCGCCGACTACGTGCTCACCGAGAACGGTGGACTGCACTCGGGTTCGCCCGAGTCTCCGGCGGTGGGCATCAACATCGCCGAGAAGGGCGTCGCGTGGCGCAGGCTGCGCGTCCGGGGCGTGCCAGGTCACGGTTCCAGGCCGTTTCGGAGCGACAACGCGCTGGTGAAGGCGGCCGGCGTGATCCAGCGGCTCGCGGACTACCGGCCGGCTGCGCGCTTCCACGAGCTGTGGCCGGCAAGGGTCGCGTCACTGGATCTGCCGGACGAACTGCGCGATGCGCTCCTCGATCCCGACAAGATCGACGCTGCACTCGAGCTGTTGCCGAAGGGGGCAGCGGCGCACTTCCATGCGTGCACGCACACCACGTTCTCGCCGAACCTCGTCGATGGGAGCGAGTCGGGCGGCGGGCGGATGAAGGTCAACACGATCCCCGACGCGGTCATCGTCGACGTCGACGTGCGCACGCTGCCCGGGGAGGGACCTGATGAGGTCGATGCGCACCTGCGCGCTGCACTCGGCGCCCTCGCCGACCACGTCGAGGTCGAGCCGCTGATGAACGATGCTGCTTCGATCAGCCGGATCGACACCCCGCTGTGGGACTCGCTGCAGCGGGCGGTCAACCGTCCGTTCCCGGCGGCGAGATTGAACCCGCAGTTCGTCGTCGGGTTCACCGACGCCCGCATCTACCGCGAGATGGGGGCGGTGGCATATGGCGCCGGGCTGTGCAGCCCGAAACTCGACGTCGGTTCCTTCGCGTCGCGCTTCCACGGCAACGACGAACGCATCGACATCGAGTCGCTCGCGCTCACCACCCGCCTCTGGCACGACGTGGCCACCGACCTTCTCACCTGAGCCGACCCACTCATCCCCCCGTTTGCGTTGCACTTCCGGCGGACCGCCCCGCTCAGAATGCGACGAAAACGGGATTGGCCCGGGGTCCTCATGTCTGTGTGACGGTCTGAATGGACCTGCCCGCCCCAGACTGCAACGCAAACGGGGTGGAGTCAGTGTCTGGCGCGTGAAGCCAGATAGGCGCGGGCAGCGGCGCGAGCGTCAGGGTCAGCGCAAAGGCGATGTGTAAGGCGAGCCAGACTCGAGAAAGTCCGCGAGCGGGAACTCGAGACGGGCTGCCGGTCAGCGCCAGCCCAGCAGCCCGCGCCCCAGCGCCCGTGTAAAGCAGCGTCGCCGCGCCTGTGCAGAGCAATTGCGCCACGCTGAGCGCCCCAGCCGTCCCCAGATCCAAACGCAGCACCGCACTGTAAATCTCGACCTCGAGCGTCGCGTACTGCGGCGGTGCGAGCAGCAGTGGCACGCCGAAACTCGCAAAGCAGT
>ENA-OFDP01000657-OFDP01000657.1-metagenomes-genome-assembly--contig:-NODE-657-length-15142-cov-4.479287_pt1 | contig 15142 bp, 13 predicted proteins | sample MGYA00153389_OFDP01 | MGnify analysis MGYA00153389 | reverse complement strand
CTAGCCCAATAAATACGGGCGCAAGCAGCTACTATTTTGATAGTGACTGACGCTGAAGGGTAACCAGTTCTTGAATGCCGTTTTCAGCCAACACCAAGAGCGCATCCATCTCGGCACGTGTAAAGGCAGCACCTTCGGCCGTGCCCTGTACTTCAACAAAGTTACCGCTACCTGTCATCACCACATTCATGTCGGTGTCGCAGGCGGAGTCCTCGGTGTATTCCAAATCCAGCAAGGGCGTACCCTGCACGATGCCCACTGAAATAGCGGCAACATGATCAATGATTGGCGTTTCTTTCAACTTGCCATCGGCCATCAGTTTGTTCACCGCATCTTGCGCTGCCACAAACGCACCGGTGATAGCAGCCGTGCGCGTACCGCCATCGGCCTGAATCACGTCGCAGTCCAGGTAAATGGTGCGTTCGCCGAGCTTTTTCAAATCAAACACGGTGCGCATTGATCGGCCAATCAGGCGCTGGATCTCCTGCGTGCGGCCGCTTTGCTTGCCGCGCGCGGCTTCGCGGTCACTGCGGGTATGGGTGGCTCGGGGCAACATGCCGTATTCAGCGGTAACCCAGCCTTCACCACTGCCTTTTTTGTGGCCGGGTACTTTTTCTTCAACCGAAGCGGTGCACAGCACCTTGGTGCCGCCAAACTCAATCAGAACAGAGCCCTCGGCGTAGGCGGTGTAGTTGCGGGTGATGCGCACCGGGCGCAGGGCGTTGGCGGCGCGGGCGCTGCTTCGTTGAAACGAACTCATGACGGGACTCTCAAAAAAAGGAAATTAAACAGCGCGCAAAACCCGACCGCTCAAGCGGTGATCATACTTTTCGAGCGGCTGATCGGCGAATAGCCTCGTTGATCTCGGCAATCGAGCGTTCGATTGTTGCTTCGTCCAGGTCATCAACAAACGACTCCAACCCACCCGCCTGAATGGTGGACGCAAACACGCCGTCAGAAATGGTGTCGGTCGATATGCCGCGCGTGGACTCAAATGCGTCGGGCGTTTCCCACTCCATCGCCAGTACCGTGACGTTGTCGCTGTGCTCGCCTGCCGCGCGCAGCGCTTTTTCAACCAAGTCGGGCACGGCATCAGAAACGCTTTTGGCTGCCAGGTGACTAACGATTTCGTCGTCGCTCAAACTGCCCCACAAGCCGTCTGAGCAGAGCAGCAACTTGTCTCCCTGCTGCAAGATGACCGGGCCTGTGATGTCAAACACTGGCTTTGTGGGTGAGCCCAGGCAGGTGAAAAGAATGTTGCGGTTGATGTGCTCAAACCGGGCTGCAGCAGCGGCTTGCTGCTCCAAGTAAGAATGGTCGCGCGTACGGGTCAAAAGTTCGCCATCGCGCACCACGTAAAGCCGCGAATCACCGCAATGTACCCAGGTAGCGCCTGCGCCTTGCAGGATGCAGGCAACCAGTGTGGTGCGCGGTGTGTCCAACATGCCTTTTTCGCTGGCGTAGTTCACGATCTGGTGGTGAGCCGCCATCAATGCACTTGACAAAAACTCGGTGGTGTCATTGATGGTGGGTCGCGCTTCTTTTTGATATAGCGCGGATATGGTTTGCAGTGCCAATTGGGCCGCGACTTCACCTTCAGGATGGCCGCCCATGCCGTCGGCCAACACAAACAGGCCAGACTCACGGGTATAGCAATAACCCATGCGGTCTTCGTTTTTTTCGCGCCCGCCTCGGCGACTGACCTGAAAGACAGAAAATTTCATTTGAATCGGGTCACGGCATCCACCGCTTTTTTGGCTGATTTTTTGGTGTCCGAGACCATGTTGTCAAACTGCAAGCGGACTTTTTCGCTCACCGTGAGTTTGGTGTAACGGCGCTCACCCTCACGGCTCAGCTCTTTTTGCAAAGCAAACACAGACTGCGGTCGGGACAAGGGATCAAGCGCCATGCACCACTCTACAACCTCAATCAGGTTGTCGGAGTAAACACCGCGCAAACGGGACAGTGCGAGCGACAAACGGTCTTTTTCAAGTCGCTGCGGTGCATCGTTGGGTGGGTAGCCCTGCATGGTGGCGTAAATACAGGCGCCAATAGCGTAAATATCTGTCCATGGGCCCATCGATGAATCGCGGCGGTACATTTCTGGCGCTGCAAATCCGGGCGTGTACATGGGGCGGATGAAGTTGCCCTCTTTGCTCAGCACCTCGCGCGCTGCGCCAAAGTCAATCAGCACAGCACGGTTGTCGTCGGTAATAAAAATATTGGCGGGCTTAATGTCCAAATGCAGCATTTTGTGCTGATGCACGATGCGCAAGCCGCGCAAGATTTCATCAAACAACGAGCGAATGGTGGACTCGCGGAAGACTTTTTGCTTTTTCAGTTCACGCGCCGTGATGATGAAGTCCTGGAGCGTACCGCCTTCCAGGTAGTTCATCACCATGTAGACGGTTTCGTTCTCGCGAAAAAAATTCAACACGCTAACGACCGAGCCATGTGAAATCTGCGCCAGCGAACGGCCTTCTTCAAAAAAGCTTTTCAAACCCAAGCGGTAGAGCGAAAGCTTTTCAGGCAGCACTTGCGGCAGCAATTCCCCGGGTGGGCGACCTGCCAGCGATGATGGCAAATACTCTTTGATGGCAACTTGCTGGCCTTCGTTGTCAACGGCCAAGTAAACTACCCCAAAGCCGCCTGCTGAAAGCTTGCGCACAACCCGATAGCCACCGATAACGGTGTCGGGCGGTAGTGGCGCTGGTTTGACCTTTGACATAATTTAAAGATGTGCAGAGGTGAAACCCACCCAATCCTGCTGTTGAAATCCAGTTTTTGCTAACGTTTTCTACTAAAAGTTTACTACTCAATGTCAGTTTACAGCATGACGGGCTATGCAGCCGTCCAGTCAAACACCAGTTCCCCGGATGCAGAAAATGAATCTGGCCAGGCGACTAATGCGCGATTGGGCGTTGAAATTCGCTCGGTCAACAGCCGCTTTCTGGATTTGGCTTTTCGTTTGCCCGATGAACTGCGCCAGGCTGAACCTGCCCTGCGCGAATTGCTAACGGCCAAACTCAAACGCGGCAAGATTGAGCTCCGTGCCGCGCTGGACAGCGGCTCAGCCAGCAGCTTGCGCGCCCCATCATCAGTGACTTTGCAGCGCCTGGGCTCGCTGGAGGACAGCATCAAGTCCTGGCTACCCCAAGCCGCTCCATTGAGCGTGGCGGATGTTTTGCGCATCGCCACAAATGAAGACAAAAAGCCACACGACCATGCGGATGAACTGCTAAAACTGGCTAAAAAGGCACTGAAAGAACTGCTGTCAGCTCGCCAGCGAGAAGGTGACCGGCTCAAAGACATGCTGCTGGGCCGGACTGCGCAGTTGCGTGCGTTGTCTGCGCAAGCCGTACCCTTGGTGCCGCAACTGGTGGAACTGCAAAAAACCCGATTTCTGGCGCGCTTCAAAGAGGCCATGGCTCTGGCAGATGGTGCGCCCATGCCAGAGGCTGCACATGACAGAGCCCAAGCGGAAGCCACCGCATTTGCCATGCGCATTGATGTGGCGGAAGAAATCACCCGCCTGGCATCGCATCTTGACGAGATTGACCGCTTGCTAAACGGTGGCGGCGAGCTGGGCAAGCGGCTTGATTTTTTGATTCAGGAACTGCACCGCGAGGCCAACACGCTGGGCTCCAAATCAGCATCGCTTGAGTTGACACGGATTTCTGTCGACATGAAGGTATTGATAGAGCAAATTCGTGAGCAGGTTCAAAATATTGAGTAATGCCCTGAATCCGCCACAAACACGTCATCAACCAGCAATAAAAATATGGACTACCCCGGTAACTTATTTGTTGTAGCAGCGCCCAGCGGCGCGGGCAAATCCAGTTTGGTCAAAGCGTTGATGGAGATTGATGCGCGCATCCAGCCAGCGGTATCGCACACCACGCGCGCTCCGCGCGGCCAAGAAAAGCATGGGCGTGAGTACTACTTTATATCGCCAGAAGAATTTGACGGCATGGTGCTGCGCGATTCATTTTTGGAATGGGCGCATGTGCACGGCCAGCGTTACGGCACCTCACGGCACGCGATTGAAGAGCGCATTGCCCACGGTGCCGACGTTATTTTGGAGATCGACTTTCAGGGCGCCATTAACATCAAGCGTATTTTTGCCAATGCGGTGCTGATTTTCATCTTGCCGCCAAGCTGGGAAGAGCTGCGCTCACGTTTGCAGTGGCGCGGTGAAGATTCTGCTGACATCATCGAGCTGCGGCTCAAAAATGCGGCGCTGGAGATGGCGCAGGCCAGCGAATTCGACTTCGTTATAATCAATGAATTGTTTGAGCGTGCGGTTTTCGACCTGAAAACCATTGTTCACGCCCAACGGCTCAAGTTTTCAGCCCAGCGCATTGCCAGAGCAGAAACCTTCAAAGCCCTTCATATCACCTGAAATCGATACTACCGGAGATCACCATGGCCCGCATTACCGTTGAAGACTGCCTAGAAAAAATCCCAAACCGGTTCCAGCTGGTGTTGGCTGCAACCTACCGCGCCCGCATGTTGAGCCAAGGCCATGCCGCCAAAATCGACAGCAAAAACAAACCTGGTGTGACCGCCTTGCGTGAAATTGCCCAAGGCAAAGTGGGCCTGGAAATGTTGAAAAAAGTACCCGGTTAATTCAATTTACTCCTTTAAAAAGCACCGCCTGTCGGTGCTTTTTTGCTTTGTTGCGCGCGTATTTTCAATCCGCAAAGTCCACTCCGTTCATGTTTTAAGCGCGCCCGGATACATTTGAGTCATGAGCGCCCTGCTTACTTCACCCCAGTCAAGCAAAGCTGCCCGGCATGCCAAGCCGGCAGCCAAGCCCACACCGGCCGCCGCCAACGCTGCTGCTGCCAGCTTTGCCGTGCTGACGGCCAAGCTGGACTACATGACCAAGGCCGAGGTAGACAGTGTGCGCAGCGCCTACAAGTTTGCAGACGAGGCGCATCTGGGACAACTGCGCAACAGCGGAGAGCCCTACATTACCCACCCCATCGCCGTCGCCCAGCAGTGCGCTGAATGGAAGCTCGACGCCCAGGCTCTGATGGCGGCGCTGCTGCATGACGCGATTGAAGATTGCGGCGTGACCAAGCCCGAGCTGATTGAACGCTTTGGTGCGCCAGTGGCGGAGCTGGTCGATGGGCTGACCAAACTGGAAAAGCTGGAGTTCAACACCCGGGAAGAAAACCAGGCCGAGTCTTTCAGAAAAATGCTGCTGGCCATGGCGCGTGATGTACGGGTTATTTTGATCAAGCTGGCCGACCGCACCCACAACATGCGTACGCTAGGCGATGCCCCGCGTGAAAAATGGGCACGCATTTCACACGAAACGCTGGATATTTATGCGCCCATCGCCCACCGCTTGGGCCTGAACACCACTTACCGTGAATTGCAGGAGCTGTCATTTCAGCACCTGCACCCGTGGCGCTACGCAACACTGACCAAAGCCCTGCAAAAGTCCCGTGGGCGCAGGCGAGACGTCATCAAGCGCGTGCAGGCTGAGGTTGAAACTGCGTTTAAAACCGAAGGCATTGCCGTGGGCATCTCGGGCCGCGAGAAAACGCTGTATTCCATTTACCGCAAGATGGACGAAAAGCACCTGTCATTTGCCCAGGTGACAGACATTTACGGCTTTCGCGTCATTGTGGGCAAGCTCAATGCCTGCTACACCGCCATGGGCGTGCTGCACCAGCATTACAAGCCGCTGCCAGGCAAGTTCAAAGACTACATCGCGATTCCCAAAATCAATGGCTATCAGTCGCTTCACACCACGCTGGTGGGGCCTTTTGGTACGAACATCGAATTCCAAATGCGCACCGAGGCCATGCATGTGGTGGCTGAATCGGGAGTGGCGGCGCACTGGTTGTACAAGGCGTCTGACCCCGATAGCGACGCATCACAACGCTTGGGCACACAATGGCTTCAGTCGCTGCTGGACATTCAGCATGAAACACGCGATGCCGCCGAGTTTTGGGACCACGTCAAGATTGATCTGTTTCCCGAGGCGGTGTATGTGTTCACCCCCAAAAGCCAGATTATGGCCATGCCGCGCGGCGCAACGATTGTGGATTTTGCCTACGCCATTCACAGCGACATTGGTCACCGCGCGGTGTCGGCCAAAGTCAATGGCGAACAAGTACCGCTGCGGTCCGAGCTAAACAACGGCGACGTGATTGAAATCATCACGTCAACAGTTGCCAGCCCCAACCCCGGCTGGCTGGGTTTTGTCAGAACCGGCAAGGCGCGGTCCAAAATTCGTCATCACCTCAAAACCATGGCTTTGGTTGAATCACAAGAGCTGGGTGAAAAAATGTTGACTCAAGCCTTGCGCGCTGAGGGCATTGAAAAGTTGCCAGAAGACGGCAAAGCTGATCGCCCCTTGTGGGAAAAAATATTGCGTTTCAGCGGCAACCGCAGCAGAGCCGATTTGCTGACAGACATTGGCCTGGGCAAACGCATTGCCAGCATGGTGGCCAAACGTATCGTCGTCTTGCTGGCTGAAAGAGGCGAAAAACCAGATGCTTTGCTACTGAGCCGCGAGCGCTTCACTGCGCATGAATCGGTATCACAAGGCTCCTTGCTGCTCGATGGCAGCGAAGGTGCATCGGTGCAGTTTGCGCTGTGTTGTAAACCCATCCCCGGCGACGGTATTTTGGGCTATCTGGGGCGCGGCGAAGGCCTGGTCATACACACTGACGATTGCGCCGTTGCCAAACGCCTGCAGCACCGCGACAGTGAGCGCTTTATTGCGGTTGATTGGTCAGACGAGCCAACACGGCTGTTTGAAACCGCATTGCTCATCACCGTTGCCAACGGCAAAGGCGTGTTGGCCCGGGTAGCTGCAGCCCTGGCCAGCGCCGAGGCCGACATCACACACGTCAACATGGGCCAGGAAAGAGCGCAAGATGCCACAGAGCTGCGCTTTGGCGTGGCGGTACGAGACCGGGTGCATCTGGCAACCGTGCTCAGAAGCGTGAAGCGAACACCGTCTGTGCTGCGGGTGCAGCGAGCCAAACCAGGCAGCTAAATTGCGACCGGTTTGGGATATTCCACACGGATCACATTCAAAACCCGCAAGCCATCTGGCATCGGTACAGTCACCTCATCACCCACCCTTGACTTGAGCAGCGCCCTGGCCACAGGTGACACCCAGCTGACCTGGCCGGCCAGCGTATCAGCCTCGTCAATCCCCAAAATCGTGATGCGGCGCTCCACACCGGTATCGTCTTCGTAAGTCACGGTGCTGCCAAAAAACACCTGGTCTTTGCCGTGATGGGCAGACGGGTCAGTAATTTCAGCAATCTCCAGGCGCTGCGTTAAAAACCGGATGCGCCTGTCTATTTCACGCAGGCGCTTTTTGCCATAAATGTAGTCACCGTTTTCAGACCGGTCACCGTTGCTGGCGGCCCAATAAACCGCCTCCACCACCTTGGGCCGCTCCACATCCATTAGGTTCAAAAGCTCATCACGCATGCGCGCATACCCGGCTGGCGTGATGTAGTTCTTGCCGCCAGTGGGTAGCTGCGGCAAAACCAGATCATCGTCATCAGAATCAGTTTCTTTGGTGAAGGCTTTGCTCATGATGGGTAGGCGTTCAAAAAAGCGCTGCACAGGAAAAACTGAGTATGACTGATGTTCGAGGTACTATAAATTTAATAGCTGCTTGCACGCAGAAACAGGCGTTTCTGGCTACTATTTTCTCGAAAATAGTGCTGCTTTTGAGCTTTTTGTGGTTTTCCAGCGCGAGACTGCGTTTCGAGCTATTCTGAGCCGTTTTCAAGTATGTTTTAGTGCTCTGGCCCAATAAATGCGTGCGCAAGCAGCTACTTTATTGATAGTGCACGGCAGAAAGAAAAATAGCCTAGAGGGATAAGCCTCTAGGCTATTGTTCTAGAACGTAAATTCTGGTGCGGCTGGCAGGAATTGAACCCACGACCCCTTGGTTCGTAGCCAAGTACTCTATCCAACTGAGCTACAGCCGCCAAGCCTGAAATTATAGCTTATGAAAAATGTGAATTGGTGGGCCGTCACAGACTTGAACTGTGGACCAAAGGATTATGAGTCCTCTGCTCTAACCAACTGAGCTAACGGCCCAAACCAGCTTGCATTGTAAGTGTCTACTTGCTGTGGCTCAAAGCCGTGCTGACCAGCTTGGAGGTGATGTCGACGATCTGGATCATTTTTTCGTACGGCATACGCATGGGGCCTATCACGCCGAGAGTGCCGACCACCTTGCCGTCGACTTCATACGGAGCCGTAACGACTGACAGTTCCTGGTACGGAATGACCTGGCTTTCGCCGCCTATGTAGATGCGCACACCTTCGGCACGGCTGGACACGTCAAGCAGCTTCATGAGCTGGGCTTTTTGCTCAAACAAATCAAACAGCTTGCGCAGGTTACCCATATTGCTTGAAAAGTCGCTGACGGTGAGCAGGTTGCGCTCGCCCGATATGACAACTTCGTCGCGTGACTCAATGGCTTCAGAGCTGACCTGCACGGCTGTTTGCATGAGCGTGGCGATCTCGCCGCGCAGCGCCTCGACTTCATTTGTAAGGCGCTCACGCACCTCTTCTATCGCCATGCCGGCGTAGTGAGAATTTAAAAAGTTGGCCGCTTTTATTAATTGCGATTGTGTGTAGTCAGCCCCGGTAAAGATAACGCGATTTTGCACATCACCGTCGGGCGAGACGATGATGACCAGAAAGCGCCGCTCTGACAATCGCAGAAATTCAATGTGCTTGAAAACAGAACTTCGTCGGGGCGCCATGACCACCCCGACAAAATGCGACAGGCTTGAGAGCATGTGAGCTGCGCTGCTCAAAACTTTCAAGGGCTGATCGGGTGCCAACCGCTGCGTACCCAAGCCAGATGCGTTCATGAATGGGTCGGTCTGCGTAGTGAGCATGGTGTCGACAAACAGTCGATAGCCAAGCGCCGTAGGAATGCGCCCTGCAGATGTGTGCGGGCTGACGATGAGGCCGAGTTCTTCCAGGTCACTCATCACGTTGCGTATGGTGGCGGGCGAGAGCTCCAGGCCTGAAGCTTTCGACAGCGTGCGCGAGCCGATCGGCTGCCCATCAGCGATATAACGCTCAACCAGCGCTTTCAACAACAATCTGGCCCTGTCATCTAGCATCTTCTCATTCTAAGTAGCTTGCCATGCATCTTGTGATGTAATTTGAAAATGAAATCGCAATTTCGTCATGTCGCGCTCATCGGCAAATACCAGGCCCAAGGCTCGCGTTCGGTTTTGGAAGGAATAGCGCATTTTTTGAACGCCCAAGGCTGCGATGTTGCGATTGAAAAAGACACGGCCAGCAACACCGGGCTGACGCAATTCCCGATTCTGGATGTGGTGGCTATTGGCGCGCAATGTGATTTGGCGCTGGTCGTGGGCGGTGACGGCACCATGCTTGGTATTGGCCGTTTGCTGGCCAAGTTCGGTGTACCGCTGATTGGCATCAATCAGGGGCGGCTGGGTTTTATTACCGACATTGCTTTTGAAGACTACCAGACCGTTTTAGCGCCCATGTTGCGCGGTGATTTTGAAGAAGATCGCCGCTGGATGATGCAAGCTCAAGTCATGCGCGATGGGCGTTGCGTATTCAACGCCACCGCCATGAACGACGTGGTGGTCAACCGTGGCGCAACCTCTGGCATGGTCGAACTACGGGTAGAAGTTGACGGCCGTTTTGTAGCCAACCAGCGGGCTGATGGCTTGATCATTGCATCACCCACCGGCTCTACCGCGTATGCCTTGTCGGCTGGCGGGCCGTTGTTGCATCCGTCGATTGCGGGCTGGATTTTGGTACCGATTGCACCGCACACGCTGTCAAACAGACCGATTGTTTTGTCAGACACCGGAGAGATCACGGTCGAGATTGTGGCGGGTCGGGATGCGAGCGCCAACTTTGACATGCAGTCTTTGGCCAGTTTGATGCTGGGCGACAGGATCACGGTTAAACGCTCTGAATACCAGATGCGCTTTTTGCACCCCAAGGGCTGGAGCTATTTCGACACGCTGCGCAAAAAACTGCATTGGAACGAAGGCGCTGTATGAACGCTTTACAAGCCGTTAATTTATGGGTCTGAAAAGCATCGCCCTCCGCGACTTTGTGATCGTCCGCACGCTGGACCTTGATTTGGCAGGCGGCTTTACCGTATTAACGGGTGAAACCGGCGCGGGCAAGTCGATATTGATTGATGCGCTGCAACTGGCACTGGGCGCACGCGCGGATGCTGGTGTGGTGCGTGAAGGCACGCAGCGCTGCGAGATCAGTGCTGAATTTGACAGCTCTCCAACAATTGCAACCTGGCTGGAAGAAGCCGGCTTTACTGCGAATGACAGCCTGCTGCTGCGGCGCACGATTGACACGCAGGGCAAAAGCCGCGCGTGGATTAATGGCAGCGCGGCCACAGCATCACAGCTCAAAGACCTTGCAGACAAGCTGGTTGACATTCACGGCCAGCACGCGTGGCAAAGTTTGACGCGACCTGACGCCGTACGTAGCCTGCTTGATTCTTATGCAAATGTTTCCATCAAAGAATTGTCGGGCTATTGGCAGGCTTGGCGGCAAGCTTTAAAAGCCCGGCTGGATGCGCGCAGTGCGCAAGATAGCGCGCAACGTGAACGTGAGCGCCTGGCCTGGCAAATTGGCGAGCTGGACAAACTGGCCCCGCGCCCGGGCGAATGGGACGAGATCAATGCGCAACACAGCCGTCTGTCAAACGCGCAAACTTTGCGCGATGCTGTGCAGGCGGCGCTAAATGCGTTGGCCGAGTCTGAACAAAACGCCACCAGTTTGTTAAGCCGCGCTCTCAATTCGCTGCAAAGCCAGTCGCATATTGAACCGCAATTCCATTCGCTGATTGAGGTGTTGGGCAGCGCGCTTGCACAAACTGAAGATGCCGTGCATTCACTGAATAGTTATGCTAAATACGCCGAGCTGGAGCCACAACGCCTGAATGATCTGGACGAGCGGCTTGGCCTGTGGGTTAGTCTGGCTCGCCGCTACAAGCGACAGCCGGCAGACCTGCCCGAATTATTGACAGGTTGGCGAATAGAACTGCAAAAGCTGGACGAAGCCGCTGACCTTGCACAGCTGGAGCGCTTTGAAAAGCAAGCGCATTCCAGGTATCTTGAAGAAGCCAAAGCAATCACAAAACTCAGAACCCAAGCCGCTCCAGCTTTGGCTAAAGCAATCACGCACGCCATGCAAGGCCTGGGCATGCAGGGCGGCCAATTTGTAGTGGCATTAAACATTCTGGAGCAACCCGCCCAGTACGGATTGGAGCAAGCAGAGTTTTTGGTGGCTGGCCACAGCGGTACAACACCGCGCCCGGTTGGCAAGGTCGCTTCAGGCGGCGAGCTGTCGCGGATTGCACTGGCCATTGCGGTGACAACCAGCCAACTTGGCGAAGCGCAAACCCTGATTTTTGACGAGGTCGATTCTGGTGTTGGCGGTGCAGTTGCTGAAACCGTGGGCCGCCTCATGCAGCAGCTCGGCAAAGACCGTCAGGTCATGGCCGTGACGCATCTGCCTCAAGTTGCTGCATGTTCAGACCAGCACCTGGTAGTGTCCAAAATGACTGAAAAAGGCCAAACATTCAGCACTGTTGAGCCCGTGACAGGCGGGACCCGAGTGGCTGAAATCGGTCGCATGCTGGGCGGAGAAAAACTCTCCAGCACCACATTGGCACACGCCAAGGAAATGCTGGAGCAATGAAGTCATCACTTGAAATGGTTTTGATCACGGGCATGTCAGGCTCTGGCAAGTCGGTCGCCCTGCATGCCCTGGAAGACGCTGGTTATTTCTGCGTTGACAATCTGCCGCCGGAGTTACTCACCTCATTTGTAGCATTGGAGCGCCAGCACGGCGCCAGCAAAGTTGCCATTGCCATGGATGTGCGCAGCAGAACATCACTACCGCTGGTTCCCAAACAACTTGAGCAACTGCGCGCACGGGGCGTGGCGATGCAATCGCTGTTTCTGGATGCCAGTACTGAAACGCTGGTCAGGCGCTTTTCTGAAACGCGGCGCCTGCATCCGCTGTCGCGTATGGATGCGTCAGACCAGCACCGCGCGCTGGTCGATGCCATTGAGCTGGAGCGAGAATTGCTTGGCGACATGCGCGAACAGTCGCATGTGGTGGACACCAGCATGATCCGCTCGTCCCAGTTGCAAAGCTATGTCAAGTCACTCATTTCAGCGCCAAGCAAGCAATTAACTTTGGTGTTTCAATCTTTTGCATTCAAGCGCGGCGTACCGCTGGATGCGGATTATGTATTCGATGTCCGCATGTTGCCGAATCCGCACTATGAAACTGGCCTGCGTGAGTTGACAGGCAAAGATGAAGCGGTGTCCAACTTTCTTCGCGCAGACCCAGAAGTTGGCGACATGCTTCGAGACATTGAAAAATTCATTGCCCACTGGCTGCAAGCCCTGGTGCGTGACCATCGCAGTTATGTCACTGTAGCGATTGGCTGCACCGGCGGTCAACACCGCTCGGTTTATCTGGTTGAAGCCCTGGCGCTCAGTTTTGGGCAACGCTGGCAAACCCTCAAGCGGCATCGCGAGCTGGACGCAATGCGATAAACAGCTTGCCTGCGCCTTTTACGCAGGTTCGTTTTCAAGCAGCTTGCGAATCGGAGCGGGCAAACCAAGCGCCATCTGCGCATCAGGTAAAAACCAGTTGCCCGAGACAAGTGAATCGGTCAACGGCATCTTTTGATCATCAAAAAAGCCTGCAATGACCGGGCTCAAGTGCATGTCTTTGTGCGTCAGCACATGCTTGAACGACGGTAAAAGCTGAGTTCTGGAGCGGTTGCGTGCTGGCAAAAATGCCAAAAGCGCCTTTTGATCCGCAAAAACTGGCAAACAATAGAGACCCCCCCAAATCCCTGACTCCGGCCTGCGCTCAAGCCACACCGAGCCGTCGGGTTTTTGCGCCCACAGCAGGCTCAGATGTTCAACGCTGCGCTTGAGTTTTTTGGTTTTAACCGGGTATTTTTCAGGCTCGCCTTGCGCAAAACCCTGGCAGATACCTTGAACCGGGCAGATCAGACATTGCGGCTTGCGGCTGGTGCAAATCGTGGCACCCAGGTCCATCACGCCCTGCGTGTAACGCGGCATGGTTTGCGCCAGATTTTTTTCTGGCAACAGGCTGCTGGCAATAGCCCATAGCTGTTTTTCGTTTTTGCTTGATGCCAAGTCACTTGAGAAAGCCAATGCCCGCGTGAGCACCCGCTTGACGTTGCCATCAAGAATTGCCACGCGCTCTGCAAAGCAAAACGACGCTATCGCAGCCGCTGTAGATGGCCCGATACCCGGTAAGGTTTGCAGCAATTGCGCAGACTGCGGAAATTGCCCGCCATGCAGCGCCACCACATCTTTCGCACAGCGGTGCAGGTTGCGCGCACGGCTGTAGTAACCCAAGCCGCTCCACAACGCCAGTACATCGTCAGGTTGGGCGGTAGCCAAATCAGCAACCCTTGGGAAACGCTTTAAAAATCGCGCATAGTAATCAAGCACTGTAGCGACTTGTGTTTGCTGAAGCATGATTTCAGACAACCACACGCGGTACGGGTCACGGGTGTTTTGCCACGGCAGGCTGTTGCGGCCATGGCTCTTTTGCCACGCAACAATATCGCGCGCGAAACGGCCAACCAGAGCAGAAGTCACAAACCAGAAATCACAAATGTGTCAGGTGGTGGCGTCTTCCAGCGCGTCTAGCTCCGTATCTGGCACATCGGGCTCGCTGGTGGCAACTGGCGTGCCAGCCAGATGGGATGTCAACTCGGTCAACTTGGCATCCAGCGCATTCAATTCGGTCTCCTGCACATCAATTTCGCCGATACGTTCATCAAGACCGGAGGCGGCATTTTGAATGCGCTCAATGGCTTCTATGCGGCGGCCAAAAGTGCGGCGTCGCTCACGCAATTGGGCGTCCAGTTGCGCTGCTGCTGATTTGTTCCACAACTCAACTTCGCCCAGTGCCGATTCATACACAACCCGCAGTCGTGTCGACAGGGCACGCACCAGTCTTTCTGAAAAATCAGGCTGAGACAGTTTGATGATGTTGGTCACACCGAGATACTGCAGATGACTGCGTTCAATCTGATCCAGATCAGTCTGATAACGTGTCAGCTCAGGTGCCTTGGGGGCTTGAAGGGAAAACCCAAATTCTGCATTTAACTGTTTGAATGAAGCCATCAACATGTTGTGAATCTCGCCACTGGTGCTTTCGGCTTTCTGCAATGCCTCTCGCAGGCGCGAAAAGGTTTGACCGTACGCTTTTTTGACACCAAATTTAATACCAGATTGCTTTAGGGTAAAAGTCAATTCAACCAGTTCGGTCTTCAGTGTTGGCGTGCCCAGCAAATTAAACACCTCGCGCAACAACTTCAGGTGGACTGAACGTACCGCATGAATTTTCGCGCCACTGGAATCAAATTCGGTTTGCTCATGCTCAATGCGGGTACGCATGTGCTTGATCACTGAAGCGTTTTTGCCCTTTAAACCGCGCAGTTCGTCCATCTGCTCGGCCAGATCACGGCGGCGGACATGAATCGACCTGCCCGCTTCAACCCGTAGCTCGGCAATACCACCAGCTACCGCAGTCCGCAAAATTCTTTGGCGTTTACCCATGATGCCTTCTGCTAACGCCAATTCAAGATTGGGCAGGCAACTGGCCTCAAGCAGGGCATCATCGCGTGTGACCTTGGCAACCAGCCCCTTTTGTGCTGACACGGGAATGACCTGCTCGACTGGCAAACCCAATATGTTGGCAGAACTGGTACGCTGGCGCTCGATCTGGGCCTGCACCTGCTGGGGTGAGCTCAAAGCATCCCACAGCGTGTCAATTTTGTTCAGCACCACCAGACGCGAAATGTTTTCGTCGTCTTCTGTGATCAGGTGCTCCCGCCAGATGGCCAAATCCGACTTGGTCACCCCGGTATCTGCAGCCAAAATAAACACCACAGCATGCGCCTGCGGAATCAGGCTGACGGTCAGTTCCGGCTCGGCTCCAATGGCGTTCAAACCAGGCGTATCGAGAATCACCAAGCCCTGTTTAAGCAAGGGATGCGCAATATTGATCAGTGCATGGCGCCACTTGGGCACCTCAATCAAGCCATCAGCGCCAACCA
>ENA-OFDP01000656-OFDP01000656.1-metagenomes-genome-assembly--contig:-NODE-656-length-15145-cov-3.653479_pt1 | contig 15145 bp, 15 predicted proteins | sample MGYA00153389_OFDP01 | MGnify analysis MGYA00153389 | reverse complement strand
TCATGCCCGCGCACCGATGTTTTGTAGCCGTGCTTGCCTTTGTGCGCTATCACCACCTGCATGCCAGTGGGTTCGCCCACGATGCAGCCTGCAGGCTTGAAGCCGCGCGCCTGCATATCGGCAATCAGGCGGTGCACGCCAATGCAGCCGACTTCTTCGTCATAACTGAACGCAAGGTGCAGTGGACGTTTGAGTTTGCGTTGAAGCAGCTCGGGCACCATCATCAAAGCCGTCGCACCATAGCTCTTCATGTCGGTCACGCCGCGCCCAAACAGCTTGTCCCCAACAATCTGCGCGTCAAACGGATCCGTTACCCAAGGCTGGCCATCAACAGGCACCACATCGGTATGGCCTGACAGCACGAGACCGCCGATTTTGCTTTCACCATCAACCGCGGGCAGGGTGGCCCACAGGTTGGCTTTTTGGCGCGAGTCGTCATAGCTCAGGTGGCATTCAATGCCTTGGGCTTCAAGCAGCTCGCGCGTCCATTTAATAATTGGCAGGTTGCTGTCGCGCGACACTGACGCAAAAGACACCCATTTTTTAATCAGGGGCAGGGCGGCCAGGCTGGGTTGCAGGGTGACTTGGGAATTTGGAGCGTTCATGGTGCGGCTTTGTACTGTGGGTTCGCAAAATCATACGTCAGAGGCCACAATAAGGCTTCACTCTACGAAAGAACCCATGACCAGCTCGATCTACACCACGTCTATTCCCGTCTTCAAGCAAATGCTGGGCGGTCTGAGAGATGTTTTGCGCAAGGCCGAAGCCCACGCCACAGACAAAAAAATTGACCCCAACGCGTTGCTGCAAGCGCGGCTTTTCCCCGACATGTTTAATCTGCTGCGCCAGGTGCAGGTGGCCAGCGACTTTGCCAAAAGCGTGTCGGCTCGCCTGGCCGGGGTGGATGTGCCCAAGATGGACGACAACGAGCAGACCTTTGCTGACCTGCAAGCCCGCATTGAAACCGTACTGGCATTTATTAGCGGGCTGAATCAAACCATGTTTGACCAAGCCGCATCGCGCGAGATCATCACTCAAGCGGGTACACCAAAAGAAAAGCGTTTTACCGGTCAGTCATATCTGCTGAACTATGGTTTGCCGCATTTTTTCTTTCACACGACCACTGCCTATTCAATTTTGCGGCACAACGGTGTTGAAGTCAGTAAAAAAGACTATATTGGGACATATTAAGACATTAAATATGGCTTTAAGCCGATGAAAACGTGCGTAAGAAGCTCCTTAAAAAGGAGCGTTCAGCCCGGCATGATTCAAGCCATGCGGCCTTTGTTCTCGACCACCATACAGCCGCTGATGCGCCAGGTTTTGTCTTTTTGGCGTTGCAGGCTGTATACCGCCAGGTACGAGGTGCCGCTGGCGTCCAGCATCTGCATTTTTTGAACAACATCATCGCCTGAGCTTTCAGCTTTTAAAAACGCTACCGAGGCCGGGCGGTACACCACCGGGTAGCTGTTTTTGACCATCGCCATGAAGGCGCTGGCGTTGCCAATGGTCTTGCGCAGCTCAGGTGCGGCGTATGAAAAGGCCTTGTCTGCATCGTCCCTGGCAAAGGCAGCCAACTGACTTTGCACCACGGCTTGCACCGCCTTTTCGTCTTTGGCTGAAAGCGCTCTGGCGTGCACAGGTAACAGCATTTGAAGTGCCACAAAAATTGCTGGCACGGCAAACAGAAAAGCGCGTTTTAGAAGTTGAGTCATGTCAATTGCCCATTTGAGTTATTGCAGATGGATACGCACAGCATAAGACTTTGGATGTCCCCGCGGCGGTGTTCATTAAAATCAACCTTCATTGACTAAAACATAAAAACCACCATGCCCCTCCAAGTCCTGGAAGCCCAAACCGGTAATCCTGAAGAAAGCCCGGTTGCCACCATCCTCATCATGCATGGCCTGGGAGCCGATGGTCGCGATTTTGTGCCGATTGCCCAGCAGCTGGATTTGTCCAGCGTGGGGCCAGTGCGGTATCTGTTTCCCAATGCTCCAACGATCCCGGTCACCATCAACGGCGGCTATGTGATGCCCGCCTGGTATGACATTCTGGCGGCGGATCTGGTCAAACGTGAGGATGAAGCGGGTTTGCGCCAGTCCCGGCTGCAAATTGAGGAGATTATTGCCAGCGAAAAAGCCCGCGGCATAACCGCCAGCCGGATCGTCGTAGCAGGTTTTTCACAAGGCTGCGCCATGGCATTGATGGTGGGGCTGCGCCATGCCGAAACGCTGGCGGGCATTGTTGGCATGTCGGGTTATTTGCCGCTGGCAAGCACCACGCAGGCGGAGCACACAGAGGCCAGCCTGAAGACGCCTATTTTCATGGCCCATGGCACGCGCGATGGTGTGGTGGCGCTGCCCCGCGCCACGGCGTCGCGTGATGCATTGGCGACTATCGGTTATGCGGTCGAGTGGCGCGAGTACGCCATGGAGCATTCAGTCTGCCCGCAAGAGGTTTTGGACCTCGAAGCTTTCCTGAAGCAGGTTTTGGCCTGATTTTTAGTATAAAAAGTGGCTGCAGCCCAATAAATTTATGTACAGGCAGCTATAAAATACATAGCAAATTTTAGCGATTTTGCAAAGGAGAAGGCTCGGTGTTTTGGTATCCTGCAGGCAGCAAATTGTTGTCAGCCAGATTTGCCAGCTCGTTGTCGCGTATGGCAAAGAGGCGCTCCAGATCTTGCTCAGTGTCGTCTTGCGGGGCGTTAGGTAAGCCGAACAGTGGTGGCAGCGAATCCAGCGCAACTGGCAGAATTGCTGCGGCTGCAACGGTAGCAATCGGTAATTCTGGCACGGTGGGTTTTTTGGGTATGGTTATGACTGGCTGCATTTCAGGCGCAGGTGCCGGCGCTGTCGCTGGAGCTGCCACAGGCAAAGCATTGGCCGGCATGGGGATGATGTCAAACTGATCCACAGCTTCGGTTGCTGCTGGTGATTGCCAAAAGCCTGGATCCGGTAGTTCTGTCACGGGGCAACTGGCAGCCACTTCAAGCTGCCATGCAAAGCCTTGTAGCCAGCTCCTGGCTGTGGGTTCAAACTGCACGATTTCTGTGAGCAAAGCCTTTTGAAAGGCAAAGGCATACTTCATCAACCGCTCGTCCCAATGCTTGACGATCAGTTGCACATAAATGCCCTGGCCGCGGGAGCGGCTGTTAATGACCTGTATCTGGCACTGCACCCAGCCCGGCGGCATGCCGCTTTTGCGAACCAGATCACGCAACAAAACTTGCACCAATTGGCCACGCGTGGCGGTTTCCGAGCCGTCATGAAGGACGGACTGGTGCGGGCTGCGGCTTAAAGCAAAGGAACTATTCGTGGGTGCAACCTGAGTGCCACCAAACAAGCCGGCCAGTTTTTTAAAGGGGTTATTCATGAACTTAGGACGTGATTTGCAGACCTTGTATTTTTATGTACTTTATAGTTCTTTATAGTAGCTTGCAAGTCCATCATCAAGCGTGATTGATGTTGTTTGCACCAAAAGCGTGCAGGCAAAAAGGCGCGCCCAGCGCAAAAAGCTGGCGTGTGATAACTTTCAGCCCCACAAAGAATAATTCGGAAATTTGAGAATATGAACCAATTACAGGCACAGACGGTTGACCAAACGGTTGTTTTATCGCCTGCATGTCTCCTCAAAATGCGCTGCGGCGTCGAAAAAGAAAGCCTGCGCGCCCAGCTAAGTGGCGCTTTGGCGTTGACACCACACCCGCTGGCTTTGGGCTCGGCATTGACCCATCCCAGCATCACCACCGATTTCAGCGAGTCGCAAGTTGAATTGGTCACGGGCGTACACACCGGTGTGCAAGCCGCGATTGACGAGCTGACTGAAATCCATCAGTTCACCTACCAATCCCTGCAAGCGCTGGGTGACGAAATGCTGTGGGTGTCTTCCATGCCTTGCGGCTTGCCGACCGATGAAACCATCCCCGTGGCGCGTTTTGGGTCGTCCAACGTTGGCAGGGCTAAAAGCGTGTACCGCCTGGGCCTGTCGCATCGCTATGGCAGGCGCATGCAAACCATTTCAGGAATTCATTACAACTGGTCGTATCCCGGTGCAACCAGCGAGCAGTATTTTTCGCAGATTCGTAATTTCAGGCGTCAGGCCTTTTTACTGCTTTACCTGTTTGGCGCATCGCCAGCTGTTTGCTCCACTTTTGTCGCAGGCCGTCAGCATGAGCTGCAGCGATTAAACAACAGCACGATGTATATGCCACATGGCACATCGTTGCGTATGGGCCGACTGGGTTATCAAAGCGATGCGCAGGCGTCGCTGGCCGTCAGCTACAACAGCCTGGAAGGCTATGCAGCGTCATTGCAGGACGCGCTGACCCGGCCCTACCCAGCGTATGAAAAAGTAGGCATCCAAAACCCCGGTGGCGACTACAACCAGTTGGGGACGACCCTTTTGCAAATCGAAAACGAGTTTTACGGCACCATTCGCCCCAAGCGGGTTATCGTCTCCGGTGAACGGCCGCTGCATGCGCTGCGAGAGCGCGGGGTTGAGTACATTGAGGTGCGTTTGATGGATCTGGATCCGTTTGAACCGGTGGGCATCACCCCGCAAACCATGCGCTTTCTTGATGTGTTTTTGCTGCACTGTTTGACCGGCAGCAGCCCGCCCGACAGCCCGCAAGAAATTGCCGCACTTGCCCGCAACCAGCACCGAACCGCAGCCCGTGGCCGCGAGCCTGGTTTGCTGCTGGAACGAGATGGCCAGGAGATTGCGCTGACAGATTGGGGCGCGCAAATTGTGGTGCAATGCGCCCCAATTGCCGCAGCACTTGACGCAGCCCATGGCACGTCAGACTACAGCACTGCACTCGCGGCTGCTACCGTGGGCTTGAAAGACGCCAGTACATTGCCATCAGCCAGAGTGCTGGCCGCCATGGCCAAAGACCACGACAACTCGTTCGTCATGTTTGTACGCGCCCAGTCTGAAAAAACCAAAAGACACTTTCAGGCATTGCCGTTTTCAAACGACCAGCAAGCGTATTTCACGCAACTCAGCCAGCGGTCTATTGCGGATCAGAAAAAAATTGAAGCAATGGACAGCATGCCGTTTGAGATGTATCGCGAGCAGTATGTGTCTGCCAAACGTCTGAATGTGCGCAAAAAGATTGAAAAAGAGGCGGTTTTAAGTGTCTGATTGGGCTATAAACCAATAAGCACGAGTGCAACCAGCTACTTTTTTTGTAGCGGTTTGCCTGCCATTCGCCGCCTTGCATACACGCCTAAAAGCGCCAAACCCAGCGCCAACGCAAACCAGCCCACCGCGGCAGATTGGGCGACGGTGCTTTGCATGCCAGGTGATTTGATGAAGTAGGGCGAAACCACCACCCCCAGACCAATCATGATGCACAAAATGCCTTTAATGGCCAGCTCGTTGTTGACTTTGGTGTTGGCTTTGTTGACTGGTTTTTGAGCGGGTGCTTGGGGCAGTGGCATGGTGCATTTCAATCGGTAAAAGCGACGCAACCGATAATACGTGCTTCAACGAAAGACTCTCAACAATGGCGATTCAGTGGTTTCCAGGGCACATGTTCCTGACGCAAAAGGCGATAAGTGAACGCATCAAGGAAATTGATGTCGTCATTGAACTGCTCGATGCCCGCCTGCCTGGCTCTAGCGCCAATCCCAAACTGGCGGAGCTGACCGCATCGCGGCCCACGCTCAAGGTGTTGAACAAGCAGGACCTGGCAGACCCGGCTGTGACTGCGCTGTGGCTGGCGCATTACAACGCCATGCTTAACACCCGCGCCATCGAGCTGGACGCAAGCGAAACCGCACCAGCCCGCAAATTGATTGACGCTTGCCATGCACTTGCGCCATTGCGCGGCAGCATGGTCAAACCCATGCGGGTGCTGATTTGCGGCATTCCCAATGTCGGCAAGTCAACGCTGATCAACACATTGACAGGAAAGCGCGCTACCAAAACCGGTGATGAAGCAGGCATCACCAAAATCGAACAGCGGATTGTGCTGGCGGATGGCTTTTACTTGTGGGACACACCGGGCATGCTGTGGCCGCGCATCATCGTCGCGCAAAGCGGCTACAACCTGGCAGCCAGTGGCGCGATTGGCCGCAATGCTTTCAGTGAAGAAGAGGTGGCGCTTGAACTGCTGAATTTGCTCATTAAAAAATACCCAGCCGCGCTGTCGGATCGATACAAAGTTGACATCACACCCGAGTCAACGGATGAAAGCGTGCTGGAAGACATTGGCCGCAAACGCGGCGCGGTTTTAACCAAGGGCCGCATCAATCTGCAAAAAGCCGCCGAGATTGTGATTTACGAATTTCGCGCCGCTACGCTTGGCCGTATCACGCTGGAAACGCCCGGTGAATTTGCCAGCTGGCTGGCGGCCGGGCAATTGCTTGACGCTGAGCGGCAGGTGAAAAAAGACGCGATTGAAATGGCGCGATTGATCAAGTTTAAAAAGATTGCACGGCCTGAAAAACTGCGCGGCGCCTGAGCCAAGCCCGTTAAGCCCGTTAGGGCAGCAGTTTTTGCACCAACGGGTGCAGCACTTTTTTATGCGCACCAATCGCAAAAAAATGTTCCGCCACACCGTCGCATGCGCCTACCCGCTTGACGCTATAGCGCTCAATCAGTTCCTCATGGATCAAATCCGCAGCAGGAAAGATTCCCATGCCTGCTGAACCAAAGGTCTTAAGCAAGGCGCTGTCTTCAAATTCGCCCACGATATTGGGTTTAATGCCCAAACGCTCGAACCAGTGGTCGATTCGCGGCCTGACTGCAGCGCTTGATGTGGGCAGCAGTACAGGAACTTTTGCGAGCGACTGTGGAAAGCCTTTGCGCGCAGCCGCCTGCCATTGCGGCGGGGCATACCATGACAAATTTGATGCACCCAATGAGTGACTGTACACCTTCAGGTTCGGGTTTAGGGGGGCAGGCCGGTCAGCCAGCACCACATCCAGCCGGTGCAGCGCCAGCTCGCCCAGCAGGTCTTCAAATTCATCTTCCTGGCAAATCAGCCGCAAATTTGGTGTTTGCATGACGGGCTGCATCAGCTGCCGCACTGCCAGCTTGGCCAAGCCTTCCGAAATACCAACCGCCAGTCGTACCGATGGTGTGCCTGTTGCGTCGCGCACCAGATCGGGCAGTTTTTCTCCCAGCTGAAAAATCAGTTCAGCCTGGCGCATGGCCGCCACGCCCGCGTCTGTCAAGGCTACACCTCGCCCAGATGGCTTCAGCAGTTCATAACCCAGTGACTTTTCGAGTTCCCGCACTTGTGTGCTGACCGTCTGAACCGCCATGTCCAGCCTGTCTGCCGCTTTTGCCATGCCGCCTTCCTTGGCCACTACCCAAAAATAATAAAGATGGCGATAGTTAAATGGTGTGTTCATCGTCAGTTTTTTTGGAAGTGTCGCTTCTATATTATCTTCTTTTAAAGAATTAAATGAATATTTATATTCAGGCTTTCATCAACCAGAGTCAAAGGCAAATCATGCAAGTCATTTTTGAATCACCAGATCCTCAAGCCGCAGAATTGCGCACGTTGACCGAGCGCCGTGTGCGTCAGGCATTCAAGCGGCTCGCCTGGCTCACGCCTCGGGTGCGCGTTCATCTGTCTGACATCAATGGCCCGCGCGGCGGAATTGACAAACGTTGCCAGATTGAACTGTTAACGGATGGCGGCACCCCGGTTGTTGTGACATCACTGGCTCGAAACTGGTTTACAGCACTTCAAAGTGCTTTAGCGCGCGCTGCCCGGTCGCTGTTACATAACATGCATCGCCGTCGCCAACCGCGCATCAATAGCCTGCGCCTGGCTGCCATCGTCTGATTATTTTTACAACTACAGGACTCCACCATGAAATGCCCCACATGCCCTGACTCAATTTTGGTCATCACAGACCGTCAGAGCGTCGAAATTGATTACTGCCCTAGCTGCCGGGGCGTCTGGCTTGACAGGGGCGAGCTGGACAAGCTGATGGCGCTCGGTGTCAGTCAGCCACCAGCGCAGCGCCCGGCCACGGCAAGGCAGCCTGATTTTGTTGATTCAGACCATCACAAATCTTATGGATCTCAAGGTTATACCAAACGAAAAAAGTCGTGGCTCAATGATATTTTTGATTAAAACCCAACACTGTTTTTTATTGTCAGATACCTAGAATCTGTCACCAGGAGGAGTTTTTATTCGTGGATACCCTGCTTCAATTTCTTTATTCGGACTTTTTGGGTAAAGCTGTCTGGATATGGTTACTTTTTATTGGCATTGTTATCACTTTGCTGGCTTTCGATCTGGGTGTCCTTCACAAAGACGACAAGGAAATTGAAGTCAGGGAGAGCCTGTTTTTATCAGCCGGGTATATCAGTGTTGCGTTGATGTTTGGTACCTGGGTGTGGTGGTACCTGGGCGCGACCAGTGGTATGGAGTACTTCACTGGCTTCCTGATTGAAAAATCGTTGTCGATGGACAACGTGTTTGTCATCGCCATGATCTTCACCTATCTGGCGATTCCCCGTATTTATCAGCACCGCGTGCTGTTCTGGGGCATTTTGGGCGTGATTGTGCTGCGCGCCATCATGATTGGTTTGGGTGCCACACTGGTCACGCAGTTCAGCTGGATTTTGTATGTGTTTGGCGTGTTTTTGGTGGTCACGGGCGTCAAGATGTGGATTGTTGCCGACCACACGCCAGACATTGCCAACAATCCCATTTTAAAATTCCTGCGCAAACGCATGCGCGTCACGCCAAGCGTCGAAGGCAACAACTTTTTTGTATATAAACCGGATCCTGTCACTGGCAAGACTGTTCGCTGGGCAACGCCCCTTTTCCTGGCACTGGTGATGGTGGAAATTGTTGACCTGGTGTTTGCAGTGGATTCTGTACCAGCAATTTTTGCCATCACAAATGACCCGTTTATTGTCTACACCAGTAATATTTTCGCAATCCTGGGTCTGCGTGCGTTGTACTTTGCCCTTGCGGCCATGGTGCACCGCTTCAAGTATTTGAAATATGCGTTGGCTTTGGTGCTGGTGTTCATCGGAACCAAAATATTTTTGGTCGGCATCATCGGCAAGATACCGCCCGTGTTTTCGCTCAGTGTGACGTTTGGCCTGATCGCGGGAGGCGTGCTGGTGTCGTTGTACAAGACCCGTGGACAGCCTGAGCCGTTGGTGATTGAATCCAAGTAATCCAGGCCATGCACAAAAAAAGGGCTGCTCAGCGAGCAGCCTTTTTGCGTTTGTCCAAGGCTCAGGATTTAGGCCGGCCTTTGCCTTCGCCTTTGTGCTCGCCTTTGTGTGCTTTGCGGTAAGCCATCATTTCGTCGCGCGAAAGCTGGCCGTCTTTGTTGGTGTCGATGGCGTCAAAGTTTTTGGTCAGGCGTGGTTTGCCTTTGGCTTCATCGCGAGAAATCTGATTGTCTTTGTTCACGTCGATAGCTCTCATTCCTTTGCCATGGCCGTGGCTGCGTGCGCCAGATGCTGGTGCCCCCGGCGCTGCTGGCGTTTGAGCCAAAGCGCTGAAAGCAGTGGCGCTGGCGAGTACCAGAACCGTAGCGGGGATGAGGTTTTTAAACGAAGAGGTCATGCGGTGCTCCTAAGCTTGTTTGCGGCAGAAAAAATTTGCTGCCTGTATCTACAACGCATGCAGCCAGACCTGGTTGAACGCTTTACGGACACTTTACTTTTTTTAGCTTGCGCCTCATGTTCTGCGCATCAATCCATCCAGTCGTGCGTCCCACTTTGTATTCGGCAACACATTGGCCATCGGTGAATCGGTCATGGCGAATGTGGCGCGAAGCACCTGCGCCAGTACCGCACGGTAGTCATGGTGGGCTGGCAAATCGCGTGCTTCATTCAGGTTGCCCCGCGCCAGCCCTGTCCATTGGCCATGCCACTTGCCGCCATTCACGCGGTTACCCACCAGCCACATGGCATTGCCGTAGCCATGGTCGGTTCCGCGTGTGCCGTTTTCAACTGCTGTGCGGCCGAATTCGCTCATCACCATCACCACATCACCCGGCCTTGAGAAGTCTTGTCGCAACTGTGTGATGGCGCGCCCCAGGTTGCCGAGGTTGTTGGCCAGCTGGCCTGTGGCGTTGCCCTGGTTGGCATGGGTGTCCCAACCGCCAGCAGACAAAAAACCGAGTTGCAAATTTCGGTCATTGCGCATCAGCGTTCCCAGGTGCGCTGCATCCAGCTGCAATCCGATGGGGTCTGATGCGCCGTTGCTTGCGGCCAGCATTTGCGCGTTCTGGGCTTGGGCAGTAGCGGGTGTGCCGTCTTTGTCCAGTGCTTTGTCCATGATGGGTCCCATGCGTCTGCCGTCGGCTTCAGCTTTTTCAGCGCTCAGTTCTTGCGCGCTTTGCATGCGGCTGCCGGCGCCTTGCCGGAAGGCCTCACTGACCCTGTCATTGCCGGCATACAGGTCCATCAACGCCTGGCGTGTCTTGTCGTTCGCCAGCACGCCTGTTTGCACGGCCGCCTGGCCGCGCGGGATAAGCCTGACCTGCGCATTACCTGCCAATATGGCCGGGTTGGCTTCTCCTACACCGATCGCCGATGTCATGGCCTTATTTTTTTCGGCAATTTTGTTCAGCCAGCCTGGTGCCGCGCTGGTTTTGCCGCTTTGCGCAATTTCCATTTCATACTGCGCTGCAAAGTGCGAGCGGTTGGGCGCTGGCAAACCTGCACTGGGTATGAAGCTGAGCACACCCTGTTGCCATAGCGGCAACACAGGGGCAAGGGCAGGGTGAAGTGCAAAAGTGTTGTCCAGCTTGAGTGCGGTTTTGTTGGTGCCGTCAGGCGCAGCAATGGCGATGTTGGGCCGGCTGGCAAAGTAGTCGGCATCGGCATAAGGCACAAATGCAGACAAGCCGTCATAAGCGCCTCGCAGCAGCACGATCACCAGCCGCCCCGAGCCCTGATTCCCAATAGGTGCGGGCTGCGCCCAAATCTGTGAAGCACTGCCTGCCAGTGCCAGGCCTGATCCAAGCAAAAGTTGGCGACGTGAAAGTTGCGAAGGGTTCATAAATGCTCTCCCGCGTTATTTGCGCATGAAATCCGGGCTGGCCAGCATCAGGCCCGCGCGTGAGGCAGGCTGCTCACGCGCAATGCGCTCTAGGCTGGTCGCACTCAGATACGGTTGCAGATACGTGGGTTCGGTGATGCGGTAGCCAAAAGCAATCGCGTAATCGGCTCGGCGCGTCAGAGCTTCCGGAGCCAGCCAGGTGGCGGCATCGGTCTTGTACCCATCAGGCGTTTGCCAGCCGTGCAGTGGTTGACCCGCCAGAGCCAGAAAGCCGAGCGTCAATTGAATCTCGCGCCGCTCTTTGGCTCCGCTGCCTGCCGTCAGGGCCGAACAGGCAAAGTCCAGCGGTGTTTTAAACAGGGTATTGTCAGCCCGCCAAAACTCGGGCGATTCAACCAGCGTGCGCATCACTGCTCGGATGTCACCTTGGGTGCGGGTAAAGGTGGCCGCCAATTGCTCAACCAGTAATTGCGGCGGTTTGTCTGAAACAAATGTGGTGGCGAGGCGTTTGGCAATGCGCTGGGCTGTCGCCGGATGGCGCGCCAGCATGCGAATGGCGTCTTCACCCTCACGCATGCCGCCACCATTGAAAGTGCGCCCGAGCAATGTCTTGCTGCCGCTGTCATGCAGCCGCTCGGCAAACCGGAAGCCTTCGCCTTGCACCAAGTCGACTGTCCAGCCTGTCAGGATACGGGCCAGTTCGCGCACGTCGTTTTGGGTGTAGCCAGCGTCTACCCCAAGTGTGTGCAATTCCATCAGTTCGCGGGCGTAGTTCTCATTCAGGCCGCGCGCGTTGCTTTGTGCCTGGTCCAGGTAAAACAACATCGCCGGGTGGCGCGCGCTGGCCAGCAGCAGGTCTTCAAACCGACCCAGTGCATTGGCGCGAATCACATTGACGGCATAGTGGCCTACAAAAGGCCGCACCGGGCCTTTGCCCACAAAAACATTCAGGTGGTTGAACCAGAATTCGGTCATGCGGGCCAGCAGCGGGTTTTCAAGTGTTGGGTCGCTGCACGACATCAACCGCCAGGCGGCGGCGGTTTGCGTCATTTCACGGCTAAAGCCCAATGCGTCACCATCATTGGTCACAGGCAAAGCGCCCGGAGCTGGCGCTTTGATATTTTTACGCGCCTCGCGCTCAGCGCGAAAGTCTTTGGCCAGCGACCCTATGGGTTGATTGAATTGGGCGATGTCTGCCGGGATGCTGGGCGCGCGCTGGCTGGCGGCATAGGCCGTGTCGATTTGAGTAGCAGCCCAGGCTTTTGGGTTTTGTCTGGCGGCCTGTGCCGTTAGTTCGGTAGGGCCATAGCCCAGACGGGATGTGGCGCGCCAGCTGTCGGCCAGGTTGGCATCGGCTTGGGCCGTTGCAAACGGGCAAGCCAGCAATCCTGCAACTGCCAGCATTGACGGTATCTTGCGTAAGTGGGTCTGATGGATCTGCATCGCAAACTCCTTGGGCTGACAGATTCTGCCTCTTTCAACGTGTCAGCGCAGCAAGCGGTTGGCAGCTTTACAGAGCTTTACGGCGCATTGACCGCTTGGGTTACATTGCAGGGCGATTTGATTTACTTTTAGAGGAGCCTGCGCATGATGTCAATTTTAGGAACCCTGTTCATTGGCCTGATCGTCGGGTTTATTGCCCGCGCCATCAAACCTGGTGACGACAAACTAGGCTGGATCATGACCGCCATTCTGGGCGTTGCGGGTTCGTTTTTAGCTGGATATGCAGGTAAAGCGCTTGGTTTTTACCAGCAGGGCCAGGTCGCTGGTTTTGTAGCTTCAGTGGTGGGCGCTATCGTTTTGCTGATTGTCTTTGCATTGGTCAAAAGCAAAGCCAAATAGCCGTAACGAGTTGCGTACGCATCGATTTTTTTACTCAACGACTGCCCTATTAGCAGTTGTGCTGAGTGGTTGCCAGACTATGCACGACCCGGTGCTCAGCCACGCATTGCCGATCTACGCAACTATTGCCGATGCACGGGCTGTGGCGGCTGGCCAGTTTGGCGCAGTGCCAGTTAAAATTAGCCGTGAATCCGAGCTTGAGGTGCTATCGGCATCGTGCGGCAGCATCGCCGCAAAGGTTTGTTTGCGCTCGGGCAAGGTTGGCTGGATTCCGATGGATTCACTGCCGCCAGCGCTTAGAAACTGCCAGCAGAATTAGTCGCAAGATACTGCCTGGCAACAATCTTAATCGTAAAAAAGTTATTAAAATTGCTTTTAGCCCATTAAATACGGGCGTAAGAAGCTATTACATTTATAGCATCTAATGCATCTTCAAGCGTAGTCGCTGACTGGCACACAGCTACACATCAGATTCCTGTCTCCGTACACGTTGTCTACCCGGCCGGTGGTGGGCCAGTATTTTGCGGTTTTTAGTGCCGCTGTTGGAAAGGCAGCTAATTCGCGGGAGTAAGGGCGATTCCACTCTGCAGCCACCACACTGGCGGCAGTGTGCGGTGCGTGTTTTAGCGGGTTATTGTCTTGTGGCCAAATGCCGTTTTCAACCTGTGCAATTTCTTTGCGAATTGAAATCATGGCGTTGATGAAGCGGTCGATTTCTTTCAAGTCTTCGCTTTCCGTCGGCTCCACCATCAACGTGCCCGCGACCGGAAAGCTCAATGTTGGCGCATGAAAGCCGTAGTCCATCAAGCGCTTGGCCACGTCTTCAGCCGTCACGCCGCTGGTGTCTTTCAGCGGGCGCAAATCCAGGATGCATTCGTGGGCCACGAAGCCTGCCTCACTAGCATACAAGGTGGGGAAGTGATCTTTAAGGCGCTTGCTGATGTAGTTGGCGCTCAGAATTGAAATTTCAGTGGCTTGCTTCAAACCTTCAGGCCCCATCATGCGGCAATACATCCAGCTGATGGGCAGGACTGCGGCGTTGCCTAGCGGAGCAGCCGAGATGGCACCCACGCCCTTTCCGTCACCTGCGGGGATGCCGCCCGTTACGTGTCCGGGCAAATACGGCACCAGGTCAGCCACCACGCACACCGGGCCAACGCCTGGCCCGCCGCCGCCATGTGGAATGCAAAAGGTTTTGTGCAAATTAAGGTGGCTCACGTCGCCGCCAAACTCGCCCGGTGCCGCCGTGCCGACCAATGCATTCATATTCGCGCCGTCAACATATACGCGCCCGCCGTGGCTGTGTACCAAGGCGCACAGCTCTTTGACATTGGCTTCAAACACGCCGTGAGTGGACGGGTAAGTGATCATCACTGCCGCCAAATTGGCGCTGTGCTGCTCGCACTTGGCTTTCAGGTCTGCCATGTCGACATTGCCTTTGGCGTCGCAGGCGGTGACGACCACTGTCAGGCCTGCCATTTGCGCGCTGGCCGGGTTGGTGCCGTGAGCGGAAGCGGGTATCAGGCAAATATTGCGGTGGCCTTGGCCTTGCGCGTCATGAAACGCCTTGATAACCAGCATGCCTGCGTATTCGCCCTGCGAGCCCGCGTTGGGCTGCAGGCTGATGCCCGCGTAGCCCGTGGCCTGGCACAACCAACCCCGCAGTTGCTGGTCAAGCTCTGCGTAGCCTTGCTGCTGATCAGCTGGTGCAAACGGGTGCATGTTGGCAAATTCTGGCCAAGTGATCGGGATCATCTCGCTAGTGGCATTCAATTTCATTGTGCAACTGCCCAGCGGGATCATGCTGCGGTCGAGCGCCAGGTCCTTGTCACTCAAACTGCGAATGTAGCGCAGCATTGAGGTCTCGGAGTGGTGGGTATTGAAGACCGGGTGGGTCAAAAACGGGCTGGTGCGGCGCAATTCAGCGGGGATGAGCGGCTCGATGCCTTTCTCAAAATTGGCAACCTTGGGCAGGACTTGTCCAGGCTTGGCAAAAATTGACCAGAGCAGTTCAATATCTTCGCGTGTTGTCGTCTCGTCGAGTGCAATGCACAAATAGTTCTCCCTGCTAATCCGCAGATTTACACCCATTTCACAAGCGTGAGAAGCTATTGAATTTGTAGCATCATCGGTCTTCAAGCTGATGGTGTCAAAAGCATTGTGAGGGCGCAGAGGGCAACCCATTTCAGCCAGACCGCGCGCCAAAATGGCGGTGTAGCTGGCTACGCGCTGCGCAATCCGCTTCAGGCCTTGCGGGCCGTGGTACACCGCAAACATGCTGGCTACAACGGCGGGCAAGAC
>ENA-OFDP01000651-OFDP01000651.1-metagenomes-genome-assembly--contig:-NODE-651-length-15199-cov-5.329768_pt1 | contig 15199 bp, 11 predicted proteins | sample MGYA00153389_OFDP01 | MGnify analysis MGYA00153389 | reverse complement strand
CAAAAGGCACTTTCATCACCACCAGCGCCAGCCACAGCACGGGCAAACCCAGCCAGATTGACAGCGCGCGAAAGCTCAAAGGCGGGTAGTCGGCCACGGCCAGCTTCATCACGGGCCAGTTCAGGCCCCAGACAACGGTAAGCAGCACCAGCAGGATGAGTTGCTGGCGGGAAAGGGCGTGGTGGTTTTGCATCGGGTGATTGTCACCATGCCCGTTGCGTTCATTCGGGGGCAAGGACGCAGAAATCACAGAGGTTATGCAGAGGCCGTAAAACAGGAACGAGGCCAACCCCGGTTTTGCACAAGTCCTGAAACCTCTTTTCTGCGACTTCTGCGTACCTTCTGCGATTTCTGCGTGCGGCATCCGGCATCCGGCATCCGCCTTCAAGCCGCGGGGGATTCAAGACGGACAGGAAACGCGCGTCGCTTCCTTAAAATCCCGCATGACCTTCCTGAACATGCTGGCCGCTGCCCAGCACCAAAACCGCTCGATGCTGTGTGTGGGCCTTGACCCAGAACCCGGCCGCTTCCCCGGTGCGCTCAAAGGTGACGCCAACAAGATTTACGACTTTTGCGCCGCCATCGTCGACAGCGTGTCCGACCTGGTGATTGCCTTCAAACCGCAGATCGCCTACTTCGCCGCGCACCGGGCCGAGGGCCAGCTGGAGCGGCTGATGGAGCACATACGACGCATGGCACCGGGCGTGCCCATCATTCTGGATGCCAAGCGTGGCGACATTGGCTCCACCGCCCAGCAATACGCCAAGGAAGCATTTGAGCGCTATGGTGCCGACGCGGTGACCCTGTCGCCCTTTATGGGTTTTGACTCAGTGGCACCCTATTTGCAGCACGCCGGCAAAGGCGCATTTTTGCTCTGCCGCACGTCCAACCCCGGCGGCGACGATTTGCAAAACCAACGACTGGCCAGCGTTGAAGGCCAGCCCCTGCTGTACGAACACGTGGCTCGCCTGGCGCAAGGCCCCTGGAATTTAAACGGCCAGCTTGGCCTGGTGGTAGGCGCGACTTACCCCGCTGAAATTGAACGCGTGCGCATGGTTGCGCCTACCCTTCCCTTACTCATCCCCGGCGTAGGCGCGCAGGGCGGCGATGCAGTAGCCACGGTGCGCGCAGGCTGGCGCAAAGGCGCACCCATCATTGTCAATTCGTCGCGGGCGATTTTGTATGCATCGGGTGGGGATGATTTTGCGGAGGCGGCACGGCGCGAGGCTTTGAAGACGCGGGATATGTTGCAGGCTGCGCGGGGGGTGCGAGGTGATTAGAAAATGTCGAATGTCAGTTTTGTTTAGTCGGTCTCATTACTTTTTGCGGTATTGGCATGCGGCATAAGTTCCATTGCAGGTTCCTGTACGCAGTTGCGCTTTCTCTGTGTGCTCTGCTCTTTTCAGGCTGCGCTACACAAAGTCGGGATTCAGTTGCACCGGAAATACTTCCTCTACAAGCAAAAAACTCACATCCGCTGGAAGGTATTCCCCCGGCTTGCGGTTGCTGGCTCTATGCATACGACTCCAAATTGAGCGACGATGAAGTCTTGTTATCAATCAGCTCTGTAGACGAGACAACTACTGTTTGCAGACTTAAAGTCGATGGGCTTGTTGTCGACCTTAAGCAAAACGCGCGCAAGAAAAATGGCGATGAAACTCAGATGAGCTTTGGTGCAGGTAAGCGCAAAATAAATCTTTGGCTAAAGGAAGTTGAATTCAAATCTGAATGTTCGCAGCATATAGATCCCCCGCTACATGGGTCTTGTTTTCGTGGAAAGATGAACATCCAAATTGGCGCTCAAAATTCTTCTATGGCTGTAAAAATGCTTTGTGGCTGCTAAGCAGTAGGTCGGGTTAGCCTTCAAGGCGTAACCTGACAGCTCGCGATGATGCTTTGGTGATGTCGGGTTACGCTTCTAACCCGACCTTCGACGACCGCAACTTCTCAAGCCGGGGATGCATCAGCGCAAACCAAACAGGTGGCAGCATCGCCAACAGCAGGCAGCCTGCGTAACCCGTCGGCAACTGTGGGCCGGGCAGTGGCTCCAGCGTGGGGTAGCACTTCCAGGCGTGCATGTGGTGGTCTGAGTGGCGCTGCAAGTTGGCCAGCATCGAATTGGTGGCTATGTTGTCGGCATTCCAGGCGTGCATCATGCCGAAGGGCTCGCGTTTGCCGTTGGTGGTGTTGCGTTGCAGACCGTAATGCTCGATGTAGTTGACAATCTCCAGCAGCACAAAAGCCACGATGGATTGCAGGGCAAAATACGCTATGACTTTAATAGCTGCTTGCGCCGGTAAATAAAGAGCTACAAGCACAAAAGTCAGCAAGGAAGCAGCAATAGACCAAGCCAAAGGGCTACGCCACCAGCTGGACTTCATTTGCACCAGGCGCTGCGCCTCAAGCTGCCAGCCACTTTGCAAACTGCCCCACAGCGTGCGCGGCAAAAACTGGTACAGGCTTTCGCCAAAGCGCGACGTGGCGGCATCGTCATGCGTGGCAGCGCGCGGATGGTGACCCCGGTAATGCTCAACCATGAAGTGGCCGTAGCACACGCTGGTCATCAACACCCAGGCGCAAAAGCGGTCGAGCTTTGACTTGCTGTGACCCAATTCATGTGCAAACGTGATGCCCTGCGAGCCCGTGATAAAACCGACACTGAAAGCCACGCCCAGCACAACCAGCCAGTCGGCTTGCATCACCGCATAAGCGCCAATGGCAATCAACACCAATTGCAGCAGCACATACAGCCGCAAAATCCAGACAAAGTAAGCCCCGCCCACGCCAGGTGCCAATGCAGCAGGCGATGTTTTGCCGCCTGGACACCATGCATCAAGCAGTGCAATACCCCACCAAATTACCAGCGTGCCCAGTGCGGAATATTCTGGGCGGCGCAAGATGCCGTGCAAAGTCAGCAGGGGCAGCAGCCAGGCGACTAAAAAGCGAAGATCAGAAATACGCATCTGATAATTTTCCAATATTGCGCGGCAGGTTGCAACAAGGGTTTTTACAGAAGCCGCGTTAGGTAGCGACCCGTATGGCTATCAGCATTCGCCGCAATATCTTCTGGCGTCCCCACACCCACTACCATGCCGCCACCTGCGCCACCTTCTGGCCCCATATCAATCACCCAATCGGCGGTTTTGATGACGTCCAGGTTGTGCTCAATCACAACAATCGTGTTGCCTGCATCGCGCAACTGGTGCAACACTTTGAGCAGCAAGTCAATGTCGGCAAAGTGCAGGCCGGTGGTCGGCTCGTCCAGGATGTACAGCGTGCGGCCTGTATCTTTTTTGCTCAGCTCTAGCGCCAGTTTGACGCGCTGCGCCTCGCCACCCGACAGCGTGGTGGCGGCCTGGCCCAGTTTGATGTAGCTCAGGCCGACGTCAAGCAGGGTGTGCAGTTTGCGCGAGATAGTTGGCACGGCTTTGAAGAACTCGGCGGCGGCTTCGACCGTCAAGTCCAAAATCTGCGCGATGTTTTTGCCCTTGTACTGCACCTCAAGTGTTTCTCGGTTGTACCGCATGCCCTTACACACATCGCACGGCACGTACACATCGGGCAAAAAATGCATTTCAACTTTCACCACGCCGTCGCCCTGACAGGCCTCGCAGCGGCCACCGGCCACATTGAAGCTGAAGCGGCCTGCGCCGTAGCCGCGCTCGCGCGCGGTGTTCATTTCAGCCAGCAGCTCGCGGATGGGGGTGAACAGGCCGGTATAGGTTGCCGGGTTGCTGCGCGGTGTGCGGCCAATGGGCGACTGGTCGACATTGATGACTTTGTCGAAATGCTCAATGCCTTCAATGGCCTCGTGTGCGGCGGGTTCTTCATGCGCGCGGTACAGCGTGCGTGCCACAGCGGCATACAGCGTATCGTTCACCAGGGTTGATTTGCCTGAGCCGGATACACCCGTCACGCACGTGAACAAGCCCACGGGAAACTCAACGCTGACGTTCGTCAAGTTATGACCGCTGGCGTTGATGACCCGCAGTGCCTGCATGTCACCCAGCGTGGCCTGGTGCTGTGCCTCACGCGCCGCGCGGCGTTCGTACGCGGGGCTGTGCGCAAAGCGTGATGTTTTTTTACTCGCTGATTTGGTGGTGAAGGCGTTTTCTTTTTTAACCGTGGGCAGCCATGGCGTGCGGTGCGTGGGCACGGCAATCTTTAAAGTCTGCGCCAGGTACTTTCCGGTCAGTGACGCGGGGTTGTCCCGCACCTGCTCATACGTGCCCTGCGCCATCACGCGGCCACCATGAACACCCGCACCAGGCCCCATGTCAATCACATGGTCGGCGGCGCGAATCATGTCTTCGTCATGCTCGACCACCAGCACGCTGTTGCCAATGTCACGCAGGTGTTTGAGCGTGCCAATCAGGCGGTCGTTGTCGCGCTGGTGCAGGCCGATGCTGGGCTCGTCGAGCACGTACATCACGCCCGTCAGGCCCGAGCCGATTTGGGATGCGAGCCGGATGCGTTGGGACTCGCCGCCCGATAGCGTTTCGGCGCTTCTATCCAGGCTCAAATAGTTCAAGCCCACATCGTTTAAAAACTTCAGGCGCAAACCGATCTCGCGCACCACCTTGCCTGCAATCTCGCCTTTGGCACCTGACATTTTGAGCTGGTCAAAATAGGCAAAGCTCTCGCGCAGGGTGATGCGGCTGATGTCAAAAATCGCGCGCTTTTTAACGGTGCCATCTTCTTCTGGGCGGCCGACTAAATACACATGCCGTGCTTCAACGCGCAGGCGCGTACCCATGCAGTCGGGGCAGGGCTGCACGCTGCGGTAGCGTGCCAGCTCATCGCGTACAGTGCTGGAATCGGTCTCACGGTAGCGGCGTTCAAAGTTGGTGATGACGCCCTCAAACGGGTGCTTTTTGTTGATTTTTTTACCCTGCGAATATTGTCCCCCCCGCGCTTCGCTTCCCCCCGCGGGGGGCGGTTCCGCCTTGGGGCGGCCCGGCGGCTCTGACCTACCCGAATCCATAACGTATGAGAATTTGATTTCTTCCGTACCCGAGCCGTGCAGGACCACCTGCTGCACATTGGCTGGCAGGCTTTCAAACGCGGTTTCTATGTCAAACCCGTAATGTTTGGCCAGGCTTTCCAGCATTGAAAAATAGTAGCCATTGCGCCGGTCCCAGCCCTTCACAGCTCCGCTGGCCAGGCTCAGCGACGGGAAGGCCACGATGCGTGCCGGGTCAAAAAACTCTTTGTGTCCCAAGCCATCGCAGCTGGGGCACGCGCCCACCGGCGAGTTGAAGGAGAACAGGCGTGGCTCCATTTCAGCCAGCGAATAGCTGCACACCGGGCAAGAGAATTTGGCGCTGAACAAGTGCTCCTTCAAAAGACCGAAACCAGCACCTTGAACGGTGCTGGGGTCCATTTCCAGCGCAATAGCTTTGCTATCAGCCAAACGCAGCGCGGCTTCAAAGCTTTCAGCCAGGCGTTGCTGCATGTCGGCTTTGACTTTGATGCGGTCAATCACGACATCAATATTGTGTTTTTCGGTTTTTTTGAGTTTTGGCAACTCGTCAAACTCATAGCTTGCGCCATCGACCCGAAAACGCACGTAGCCCTGCGATTGCATCTCGGCAAACAGCTCAACGAACTCGCCTTTTTTCTCACGCGCCACGGGCGCCAGGATCATCAACTTGGTGTCTTCGGGCAGGGCCAGCACGGTGTCCACCATTTCACTCACGCTTTGCGCCTGCAATGCCAAGTCATGCCCAGGACAAAAAGGTGTGCCCGCGCGGGCGAACAGCAGGCGCAAGTAGTCGTGAATCTCCGTCACCGTACCCACAGTCGAGCGCGGGTTGTGCGACGTGGCTTTTTGCTCAATCGAAATCGCAGGCGACAGGCCCTCGATCATGTCCACATCGGGCTTGTCCATCAATTGCAAAAACTGCCGGGCGTAGGTGCTCAGGCTTTCCACATAGCGGCGCTGGCCTTCGGCGTACAGCGTGTCAAAAGCAAGTGACGACTTGCCTGAGCCGCTCAAACCCGTGATCACCACTAACTGATTTCGCGGAATATCCAGGTCGATATTTTTCAGGTTGTGCGTGCGCGCGCCGCGAATGCTGATCCGCTGCTGAGCCAACACGTTGGCGAGGTATTTACTGTCGTTGGGCGAGTTCAAGATGGGCGGTTATCGAGGGTAATTCTCCATCATACCGGGGCAGTCGGGTTTCACGGGCGCGTCATATAAGTAGCAGTAAATCGTGGTTTTCAACCCGGAGCGCCCTTATGACCCAAAACAGCAATCGCCGCGATTTTCTAGTCAAAACCACCTCGACCGCAGCTGCAGTCGCCATCAGCAGTTCGCTGGCTGCTTGCGGCGGCTCGGACGACCCCGGCGTGTCGGTGCCGCAAGCCAAACCAGCAGAATTCAATTTCGGCGTGGCCAGCGGCGACCCGCTGGCGACCAGCGTTATTTTGTGGACGCATGCCAAAGTGCTGGGCAGTAACGAGCCCGTCGCGCTCACGTGGGAAATCGCCAGCGATGCTGACTTTAAAACCGTCGTGAATTCAGGCACCGTGCAAGCCATTGAAACATCGGGCTTCACGGCCAAAGTAGACGCCACCAAACTCACGGCTGGCGCGAGCTACTTCTACCGTTTTAAAGACGCCGTGGGGACCACTTCGGTAGTCGGCAGCACCCGGACGCTGCCTGCCAGCAACACTGCGTCGGTCAAATTTGCAGTGTTTTCCTGCTCGCTGTATTCCAACGGTTTTTTCAATGTGTATGACGCCGCTGCCAGGTCGGATGCGCAGTACGCCGTGCATTTGGGAGACTACATCTATGAATACGGCGCAGAGCCCAACAAATTCGGCAACACCGATGCTTTGAATGGCACCACCGCCGTCAGCCTGGGCAGGGTAGTCAGCCCGGTTGGCGACATCGTCAGCTTGAGCGACTACCGCACGCGCCACGCGCAGTACAAATCGGATAAAAACCTGCAAGCGCTGCACGCCAAGATGCCGTGGATCACCGTGTGGGACGACCATGAATTTACCAACGACGCTTGGGTGGGCGGCGCGCAAAACCACAATTCCGCCACGCAGGGAGACTGGACGGTACGCAAAAACACCGCCGCACAGGCTTACCATGAATGGATGCCGATTCGCGCGCCTGATGCCGCTAACCTGTTGAAGATTTATCGCCGTTTTGACTTTGGCGCGCTGTTCACCCTGCACATGCTGGACACCCGCATTGAAGGGCGTGACCGCCAGTACGACAGCTTTGGCGACGCCGACGGCGGCCTAGGCCGCTACGTTGCTGGCTTGACGCCGAACGCAGCTGGCGTGCGCAGCGATGCGTCGCGCCGGATGATCAGCGCCGAGCAGCAAAACTGGTTGACCACAGGCACAGCAGCATCGACCGCAACATGGCAAATTTTGGGCAATCAGGACATCATGGCCCGCATGTGGCTGCCAGGCTCGGTGCTGCAAGCCCAAGGCGCTGCTACTGCCAACCCCAGCGCGGCTTCGGGTGCTGCGGTGCAAGCGGCTATCGGCGCTTACCTCGGCGCCAAGGCCACGCGCGCTGCCGCCGGCGCTGCTGCACTGACCCCAGCGCAAGCCGGGTTGCTGAACCCCGCCACCAACCCGCGCCTGCCTTACAACCTCGATGCGTGGGACGGCTACCCTTCCAACCGCGAGGCGATTTTGCAAACCATCAAGGCGCAGGGCAAAAAGCTGGTCGTGCTGTCAGGCGACTCGCACAACGGCTGGTTCACCAGCTTGACGACATTGGCTGGCGAAAAAGTTGGGGTGGAGTTTGCCACGGCATCCGTCACTGCGCCAGGTTTTGAATCCGCTGGTCTGGGCGGCCTGGCCAGCTCGCTGGACGGCAGCGCGCTGGTACCGCAACTTGGTGCAGCGGCGATCGGCGCGGGTTTGGGCTTGATTGACGATTTGAACTACGCCGACACGATTCGGCGCGGCTACGTGATGATGACCGTGACCAGCAGTGCGGTGAAGGGCGAATTTATCTACACCAACACGGTCAAAACAACCACCTACACAGCCGCTGTGGGTAAAACCGTGACGGTGGCCGCAGCGGGCGGCGTGACGATGGCCTGATGAAGCGGGGGCGCGGCGCGTTCTGGGCAGGGCGTTAAACTAACAGTCCGGCCCCCAGGCCTTCTGTGTCGGCAGTACAGGTTGCTGCCGTGTTTAGCACCTTAAAGGAACGCGCCATGGCCTCCATCAATAAAGTCATCATCGTCGGCAACTTGGGCAAAGACCCCGAGATGCGCAGCTTCCCAAACGGCGACCAGATCGCCAACGTCTCCATTGCTACCACCGACAAGTGGAAAGACAAAACCACTGGCGAGATGAAAGAAGCCACCGAGTGGCACCGCATCAACTTCAATGGTCGCCTGGCTGAAATTGTGGGTCAGTATCTGAAAAAAGGCTCACAGGTGTACGTAGAAGGCAGCCTGCGAACGCGCAAGTGGACCGACAAAGACGGCGTTGAAAAATTCACCACTGAAATTCGTGCCGACCAGATGCAAATGCTCGGTGGCCGCCAGGGCATGGGCGGCGGTGGAGGTGATGATGGTGGCGGCAGCAACTACAGCGCCCCGCGCCCAGCATCACCTGCTGCCCGCCCAGCAGCGGCAAAGCCAGCCGCGGCCAAAGCCGCCAGTGGCTTTGACGACATGGACGACGACATTCCGTTTTAAGTCACCAACGCAGTTATTTTGCTATTAAATATGTAGCTGCTTGCGCCCGTATTTATTGCGCTAGTGGCTTATTTGGCATCAAAAAAGCGCAAAAACAGTTACTTTAGTGTGTTTTGCACGTTGCTTGAAGCAATTACGCCGCCGCCCAGGCACACATCACCGTCATACAGCACAGCCGACTGGCCCGGAGTGACCGCCCACTGGGGCTCTTGAAAAACCAGCTCACATTCAGCGTTGTCGGCTCTGACCAGTTGGCATGGTGCGTCTGCCTGGCGATACCGGGTTTTGGCCGCCAGCATGCCTGGCGCGGGCGCGCTGCCTGCCACCCAGCTGCAGTCTTGCGCAGTGAGTTCGGTCGATTGCAGCCATGGGTGGTCATGGCCCTGAACGGCCCACAGAATATTCGTGTCCATGTCTTTGCGGGCAACAAACCACGGCTCGTGTTCGCCTACGCCGCGCTGGCCACTGGCTTGTATGGCTTTGAGTGCTGCGCCTTTCGCCTTAACCCCGCCAATGCCCAGCCCCTGCCGCTGGCCGAGGGTGTAAAACGACAGGCCCACATGCTCGCCCACCACGCGGCCCGTATCGCTTTTGATCGGGCCCGGAATTTTGGCGATGTAGCGGTTTAAAAAATCCCTGAACGGCCGCTCGCCAATGAAGCAAATGCCTGTTGAGTCTTTTTTCTTCGCGTTCGGCAGACCAATCTCATCGGCAATGCGGCGTACATCGGTCTTTTTCAACTCGCCGACAGGGAAAAGCGTTTTTGACAACTGCGCCTGGTTCAGCCGATGCAAAAAGTAGCTCTGGTCTTTGGCAGGGTCCAGGCCTTTCAGCAGCTCATGCAAGTGGGTTGATTCATTCAACCGCACGCGGGCGTAGTGTCCGGTTGCGATTTTTTCTGCACCGAGGCGCATCGCGTGGTCTAAAAAAGCTTTGAATTTGATCTCGGCGTTGCACAAAATATCGGGGTTGGGCGTGCGGCCTGCTTCGTATTCCCGCAAGAATTCGGCGAACACCCGGTCTTTGTAGTCGGCAGCAAAGTTGACGTGTTCAATTTCAATGCCCAACACGTCGGCGACTGCGGCGGCGTCGATGAAGTCAACATTTGACGAACAAAATTCATCTGAATCATCTCCCTCCCAGTTTTTCATGAAGATGCCGATGACTTCGTGGCCTTGTTGCTTGAGCAAATGCGCGGTGACGGCGGAGTCAACGCCGCCGCTCAGACCGACTACTACGCGTTGTTTTGCTTTGGGCATGGATTGATTATCGGGTTTAATGCCGTTTTGGGGTTTGGCGCTTTTGATTCGGGCGCGAGCAGCTCTCTATTTAATAGCGTTTTACCTTGCGGGGTTTGCCGGGCTACACCCGGCACTCTCAACGAAGGCGAGCCGCTATTAGCTAAAGAGCTATTGACGCCCGAATTAAGAGCGCCGAAGCCCAATTCAACAAGAAAACACAGAAATATCCGTAGTCACCAAAGCTAAAGGAAACCGCTGCCCACGCAAATAATCTTCCATACAAGTCAACAGCAGCGGGCTGCGGTGTAAGTCAACACACGCCCTGATCTCGTCAGCCGTCAACCACACCGCCTGCACAATGCCCATGTCCAGCGCTTGGCCCGGCACGTGCGCGCCCAGCAAGCCGCAAAACGCAAATCGCAGATAAGTAATATCTTCCTGCCCGCCCGGCGCATCGGCCTCGGCGCGTTGAAAGCGCGACATGTACACACCCACTATTTCAGTTGGCGTGAAGTGGTAAGCGGTTTCTTCCAGCGTTTCGCGCGCGCAGCCTTCGCTCAAGCTTTCGCCGGGGTCGAGGTGGCCTGCGGGGTTGTTGAGTTTTAAGCCGTCGCGCGTTTCTTCCTCGACCAGCAGAAATTTCTGCACCCCATCAAAGTCTTTGGCAATCACGGCGGCTACGGTCACGCTGGGTTTGAAGTGTCTTGTCATAAAAATCGGTATCGGGGCAGTCAAGGCAAAAACTCTAGGTTAAAAAAGAACTTCTAATCAGCAAATATGGGCGCAAGTAGCTACTAATTTAATAGCTGTTTGTTGGCAACCGAGGCGGATTATCACACCAAAAATCTGGCGCTGCCGCCGCTTGGCGTGCGCTTGGCTGTGCGGGCAAGCGGGCGGCATACACACTAAACTTGACTGCCGGAACAGTTTTGACAGCTTTTCAGCGCTCTATTTTTCGCTGCCTACAAAGGAATCTCATGCCCGCAACCTCTTCAGCCACCGCTCCCGCTATCGGGCATTTCGTCAATGGCGCCGCCGACGCTGGCACGTCTGGCCGCAGCCAGAGCGTATTCAACCCGGCAACTGGCGCGGTCACAGGTCATGTCGCACTGGCCAGCGCAAGTGATGTCAATGCAGCGGTTGCCAAGGCGCAAGCTGCCTTCCCCGCCTGGGCCGACACGCCGCCGCTGCGCCGCGCACGCGTTATGTTCAAGTTTTTAGAGCTGGTCAACCTTCACAAAGACAAGCTTGCGCATCTAATCACCGCCGAACATGGCAAGGTGTTTACCGATGCGCAGGGAGAGGTGTCGCGCGGCATCGACATCATTGAGTTCGCCTGCGGCATACCGCAACTTCTCAAAGGCGACTTTACCGACCAGGTCAGCACTGGCATCGACAACTGGACACTGCGCCAGCCGCTGGGCGTGGTCGCGGGCATCACTCCGTTTAACTTTCCGGTGATGGTGCCAATGTGGATGTTTCCGGTCGCGATTGCTGCGGGCAACACCTTCATTTTGAAACCCAGCCCGATTGACCCAAGCGCAAGTCTGTTCATGGCCGAGTTGCTCACGCAAGCGGGTTTGCCAGATGGCGTGTTCAACGTGGTGCAGGGCGACAAAGAAGCAGTGGATGCGCTCTTGGCAAACCCTGACGTCAAGGCCATATCCTTCGTCGGCTCCACACCGATTGCCAACTATATTTACGAGACGGGCGCGCACCACGGCAAGCGCGTGCAGGCGCTGGGCGGCGCTAAAAACCATATGGTGGTGATGCCCGATGCCGACCTGGAGCAAGCGGTGGATGCGTTGATTGGCGCGGGCTACGGCTCAGCCGGAGAGCGCTGTATGGCCATATCAGTGGCCGTGCTGGTCGGCGACGTGGGCGACAAACTGGTGCCCATGCTGGCCGCACGTGCCAAAGCGCTGGTGATTAAAAACGGCGTGCATCTGGACGCCGAAATGGGCCCGATCGTCACCAGCATTGCGCACAAACGCATCACGGGCTACATCGACTTGGGTGTTGACGAAGGTGCCACATTGCTGGTCGATGGCCGCACCTTCACTGGTAAACACGCAGGCCAAGGCTGCGAAAACGGCTTTTGGATGGGCGGCACGCTGTTTGACCACGTCACCCCCAACATGCGCATCTACAAAGAAGAAATTTTTGGCCCGGTGCTGGGCTGCGTGCGCGTCAGAGACTTTGCCGAGGCAGTGGATTTAATCAACGCCCATGAATTTGGCAACGGCGTGAGCTGCTACACCCGAGACGGCAACGTGGCCCGTGAATTCTCCAGACGTATTCAAGTCGGCATGGTCGGCATCAACGTGCCGATTCCCGTGCCGATGGCTTGGCACGGCTTTGGCGGCTGGAAAAAGAGTCTTTTTGGCGACATGCATGCGTACGGCGAAGAAGGCGTGCGCTTCTACACCAAGCAAAAATCCATCATGCAGCGCTGGCCTGAAAGTATTGGCAAGGGGGCAGAATTCGTGATGCCAACCAGTAAGTAGGGCCCCCACGCTTTTCACTTCGTGTAATGCGCTGCCCCCCGAGGGGGCCGCTGCGCCTGCGGACTGGCGGAGCCAGATCCGCGGCCCCTGTTTGGTGGAGCGGGGATGTCGCCACGGTTGCTCACTGCCTGTAGCGCCCTGCCTCCCAAGGGGGGCGCTGCGCCTGCGGACTGGCTGAGCCAGATCCGCGGCCCTTGTTTGGTGGAGCGGGTAAGGCGGGAACTACGCTGCGAAAACCACTCCTGACCCCATGGATTACCTGTTAAATAGAAGCGGAAATCTCGGTTAAGCTCAAAGGCAATAGAGACGGTTGCCACTTTATCGCTGGGCAGCTTTACAAAACCAACGTTCACCTGAGGAGAAACCCATGCTGATTGGGGTACCCGCCGAAATCATTGACGGCGAAACGCGCGTCGCCATCACGCCGGAAACGGCCAAAAAACTCAAAGCTCTCGGCCACACGATTCGGGTGCAAACCGGCGCAGGTGTTGGTGCAAGCGTGCCTGACGATGCGTATGTGGCGGTTGGGGCTGAAATGACCGATGCCGCCGGTGCTTATGCCGCAGACATCGTGCTCAAAGTGCGTTGCCCGCTGGATGCCGAAATGCCGCATGTCAAAAGCGGCAGCGTGATGGTGGGCATGCTCAACCCGTTTGACGCAGAAGGCTTGCAGCGCATGGCCAAAGCCCAGCTCACGTCATTTGCGCTTGAAGCCGCGCCGCGCACCAGCCGGGCGCAAAGCATGGATGTGCTGTCATCGCAAGCCAATATTGCAGGCTACAAAGCCGTGATGATGGCGGCCGATGCTTACCAGCGCTTTATGCCGATGCTGATGACCGCTGCAGGCACCGTCAAAGCCGCTCGGGTTGTAATTTTGGGGGTTGGCGTAGCAGGCTTGCAAGCTATTGCCACCGCAAAGCGTTTAGGTGCGGTGATTGAAGCCAGCGACGTGCGCCCGAGCGTGAAAGAGCAAGTCGAGTCCCTCGGTGGCAAGTTCATCGACGTACCGTATGAAACCGATGAAGAGCGTGAAGCCGCTGTTGGCGTGGGTGGCTACGCCAAGCCCATGCCGCCAAGCTGGCTGGCCCGGCAAAAGGCTGAAGTGGCCAAGCGCGTGGCCAATGCCGACATCGTGATCACCACGGCTCTTATTCCCGGTCGCGCAGCGCCTGTGCTGGTGACCGAAGAGATGGTCAAAGCCATGAAGCCGGGCAGCGTAATTGTCGACTTGGCCGCGCCGCAAGGCGGCAACTGCCCGCTGACCGAGCCCGGCAAAACCGTGGTCAAACACGGCGTCACCCTGATCGGCGAGACCAATGTGCCGGCTCTGGTGGCAGCCGATGCCAGCGCGCTTTACGCCCGCAATCTGCTGGACTTCCTCAAGCTGATTGTCAGCAAGGAAGGCACGCTGAACATCGACCTGGAAGACGACATCGTGGCAGCCTGCCTGATGACGCAGGCCGGCGAAGTCAAACGCAAGTAGCAACTAGCAAGAAAAGGAAAACCCCCGTTCGGGCTGAGCTTGGCCTGTCCTGAGTGTGTCGAAGGATCGATTTTGCCTGCGCAAGCGTTACACCCGCTCGATCACCAGCGCGATGCCCTGCCCGACCAGCGCTGGCACAACGGCTTTGAGGGCTTGCGGCAAGACGATCAACAGCAGTGTCTGCGTGCCCGTCAACCCGAGCGCTCGAGCCGCTTCGACTTGACCACTCGGCAAGCTTTGCAGTCCGCCGCGCACATTTTCTGCGAGGTACGCGGCGCTGAAGATCGTGATGCCAATCATCGCCCTGAACAGCGCGTCGATATTGCTGCCACCCAGCAGCAGCGGCACGAATAATTGCGCGATAAAGAACACGACGATCAGCGGCGTGCCGCGCACGACCTCGATGAAAATCGTGCAAATCGCGCTGATGATTGGGTATTGGCTGGTGCGCCCAATGGCCAGCGCCACACCGAGCGGAAAGCTGGCGACGATGCCGACGACTGCGAGGATCATTGTCAGCAGGAAACCGCCCCAATCGCGGGTTTGCACGCCACCGCCGCCGAAATCGAGGCTCAGCAACAGCATTGACAGGGCAAACACGCCAAGCCACGCGAAGTTCATCGCCTTCGAGCTGAGGGCGGCGCGTCCGACGAAGAAGCCTGCGAACAGCGCGAGCACGCTGGTTGGGACGAGAAAGCTCGAGGGGAATCCCCATTGCGTGACGAGCGCGAACAGCGCGATCAGGCTAGCGGTGATGAATGGCCACCGTACAAGCGCTTGCCCTTTGCTGGCGCTGCCCCAGTGCAAACCAGCTGTGAGTGACACGACGATCAGCACCGTCCAGACGCGCCAGATCTGCTCGATTGGGAACGGCCCGACCATCAGCAACCTGGAGTTGGCTGGGATCACAGTCCAGCGCGCTTGCGTGAACGCCCACGTTCCGAGGCTGATGACGACCCACAGAATCAATGCGCTTGAAAATACAGTCAGCACCGTGTTGAGCGGTGTGGAGAACAGGTTTTCCTGCGCCCAGAGTTGAGCATTGTTGGCTCGAGGTTTGGGGTTTTCCAGTGTTTTTTGCATGGTTTACCTCGTCCTGAGGCGCGTTGCGCTGTTGTAAAGGTTGACGAGAAAGGCAATCGTGAACGATAAAATCAAGTAAACGATTCCGGCGATGAAGAAGGTTTGCAGGTTCTGACCGCTCTGGTTACCAACTGTGCCGAGCACGTTCAGTACGTCGCTGTAGCCAATGGCCACCGCGAGGCTCGAGTTCTTGGTCAG
>ENA-OFDP01000649-OFDP01000649.1-metagenomes-genome-assembly--contig:-NODE-649-length-15223-cov-6.876319_pt1 | contig 15223 bp, 14 predicted proteins | sample MGYA00153389_OFDP01 | MGnify analysis MGYA00153389 | reverse complement strand
ACGGCACTGCCGTCTCCTCTATATCATTCCGGCGCAGCCGGAATTGATATCAGTCAACCGTCAACACTCAACTGCAACGCACCTCGTTTTTTAAGGTTTTGGGAAAGTGCCAAGAAGGCATTTCTAATTCATCCTCAGTTGGATAATTTTTAGTTGTATCCTCTCGAATTTGAAAAAAGTAGTAAAGGTTAGCCACGGTTAAGTCGGATATTTCTTGCCAATTCGAGGCAGCTAAAGCTTGATAGCCAGTGGCGATCGCCTGCTGGCTGACATAAAATTCGTATTCCCGGCGGAGTTCTGGCTTGATAGCGAAGGCTAGCTGGTCGCGCAAGGATAGAAAATGAGACTTTTGCTTTAAACTTTCATAAAGTGAAGGTTCCGCAGTTAATGCCGCAAATGTAGTGTGTATGCTGCTTTTTAAAGTATCGCTGCTGCTAAGTTTATCTAAATTAGCTAACTGATGCTGCTCTTTCGGAGACAAAGTTTGCATCCAATCAATCTCATTTTGCCAAAATTCGATGACACTTAGATCGTGACCAAGAATCCTAGTAACTTCTGGAAATAAAAAATCTAGTTCTGATTCCGATTGACATCCTTTAACAACAGTGAGAATATCTTGACGAATTTTTGATTGGAGTTCTTTTAGGCGTGAACTCACCGTATTGTGGGCCCGCTGCAACTGAAACGTGACGCCGATCGCCAAATCGATCGCCCAAGCACATTCCATTTGCCGGAGTTTTCCAGCAGAAGATAGCCCGTCCAATAAACTACAATCGTCATAAATTTTCAAAGCTTCAAACAGCATATCCCGCCCGCTATTAATTTCGGAATTCCGAAGTTTTAGATCCGGGACTGTCAGCGCTGACTGGCAGCGTTTGACAGCCTTAGAAAAAAGATCGTAACCGTTAACCAATTTCTGACGGTGCATTTCAAAATTAGAGTCATGAGCCACCTTAAAAATCTGCTGAATCACCTCTACTCCCCGATCTTTGAGGATGTGTCTGAGATCGATAAACCCGTCTTTGATTTTTAGCTTTTGGTGCTTGGCTTCTTCCCTTATTTTTAATACTTGGTCAAAGTTTACTGCTGATAAAACTGTGCTCGATACAGCGCCAATACCAATTACAGCGGCAGTCGCCTGCATCACTGCCAAATTAATTTTCAGACAGTTAAGCATTCTGTATATTTTTTGGAACCCCTGATGACTTTGAGCAACCTGCAACGGCACCAGTGTCACGTATACAGGAGCTACCAACGGCTGTACGGGGCCGCCTCCGGCTAACTGTGCGAGCAATCCTAGAATTCCGCGATCGGATAGAGTTGCAGTTGTTGATTGATAAAAGATTTTTGCGATCTCCACAAACTCCCCTGTCACCGGATCTCTAGCTGCGGGCAGCAATTTTCCTGTTTTGGCTTTCTGCTGTATGAGGTTCCCAGTATTGAGTCTAGCCTGAGTTGCAGGGGTGAATAGATAATCCATGTTGTAACTCAGTTTGCATTCAAAAAGGCAGATGTTCTGTATTGTATGCTATTTAAGGAAAGGAGGATTGAAAGGAAATGAATGAGTATCTCAAAGTATTCCAGGCTATTACCCAGTTTAGCGATCGATTGTTGGCAGACGAATATAAATCCGTGGAGATTAAACAGTCAGCTACCCACCTCAGCTTAGATGTGGAACCTTGTATTGAGGAAATTAAGCAATCTGCCCTGAGACTCAGGGGGTTACTTCAGGTATGTTTCAAAGATGTATCTCAGGCTGAGGATGTCTGGAATAGCAAGCCGAGAATTGCTTCAGCATCTCCTGTTGAAGTGTGGGAGCAAATTGGCGAATTAAGTGGATGCGATGTCAGAGTTCGCAGTTTAGGAAAACAGGGCAAGTATGATGCTGTTCTTAAAGTTCGTAAATGCTGGAGCGACAAGACTACAAAGTTAAAAAATCAGTGGTTTTTGTGGGATCAAAAAAATCAAGTTTTTCAAAAAGATACTATCGGTTTTTTTGACAAAGATAATTTGCACAAAGAGTTGCGGAATGAAGTTGATTACCAGGCAGAGCGAGCGATTTTGATTGTGGAGAATGAACTCAACTTCATTTTTCAAGAATTACAATCAATTGATATAGAAAAAATTGAATTTTGTATTGAATGCTTCGATATCAGCAGTCAATTAAGATTTAGAGAGCGACTGCAATCAATAGGCGGTGAGATTGTGTCAAAGTTTACGGAACCTCTGAAATATTTGCCGGAGTCCTATGCGAAGACTTTTAAAGAAACTTTAAAAACTCCTATAGAAACTCTAGTTCATAAAAGCAAAGTGGGAATTAGTTTGATCGATTTTGAAGAGTCTTGTAAAGTGATTAGCTCAATCATGGATAGTTTGATTTTAGAGATTTTTGATGAGCGGATCGAACTAGCAATCAAAACACTTGAAAAAGCGATAATGTTCTATAATAATTTTTTAGAAAAGCAGGCAAGGTACCAGGAAGAAACAGCGGAACAGCGGTCTGCGGAGAAAGATTGGATGGAATGTCAGCGGCAACAACTCAAGGAAGTTGAGCAATATATTGAAGCAGTTATTGGTTATTAGTCATATCAATTCCGGCTGCGTCGGAATGACAAGCGAGGACACGGCAGTGCCGTTTCCCTACGCCGGATTAATTGTAGGGACACGGCACTGCCGTGTCCTGATTTCGGGTAATATTAATTCTGATGCTAACGGATTTAATATCAGTTGTTAGTTGTCAGTTGTCAGTTGTTAGTTGTGATTAGCTTTCCAGTTAACAGTTAACAGTTAACAGTCAACTGACTATTGATATTGACCGTTGATTTCGTAAACAATCGCCCCAAAAGACGCCAAACTAGCTAAAATCAGCATCCCAGCGGGCATGAACTTGCGAGTTTTTACAAGCCGTAAAATAAAGACTACTACTAAAACAGCGGAGATGGCTGCGGCTAATGTTAAACCCCAACTTTGTCCCATCAGTTGTGCGGTGCCTGCAAAAATTAGCAGCGAACCGCTAATCAGCCCAGAAATCAGCGAGGCTTGACTTTTGGCCTTGATATAACCCATGATGCCCCCAACCAGTGTTAAGATGCCGTAGCCGATCGCCGCTGCTGTACCTAAATTCATTTGTAATCCTCGAAATTTCACCCTTTGCATCTAAATTTATACAGCGCGACCTGCAACTAAGGTCACAAATTGTTAGAAAATTTATTAAACCCACTCAGGATATCTAACTGTTATACAATTGCCATTATGTCAGCCCTAAATTCTGGTGCGATCGCCCAAATCCGTTACATCCAGCGCCAAGCAGCATCTCTGCTGCTATATCAATCGGTTCTCAAAAGCCCCGCAGGTCAAGCTTTTCTCGACTTGCTGCAAGCCCTCCACCACAGCGAAGTCAGCGGTTTTGACTGTCAGGTAGCTTACGGCAACTGGTTCAAAGTTCAGGCTGCTCAAAATCTAAGCTGGAAAGATGCTCTGATTTCCCTAATTCTCAAAGACGAAAACCCGTTTTCTCGCCTAGCTCAGCAAACAGATTTTGCGAGTTTGCCCCCCGCTTTGGTGGAGGCCGCCCGACATGATTTAGAAGTGCTGCAAAATATTTATGAATGTAGCAGCGAACAGTTGAGCAAGTGGGTGCGGGTAGCGGGTCAACTTGACGCAGTGCCTCCGATTTGGCATTCAGAAACTGTACCAGAAAACGGCAATTTGCCACTGCACGGAAAACTGGAAAAATGGTCTAGTGCTACGGAATCTTTGGCAGTTTATTACCGACAATTTGGCACGGGTTTGTTTGCCCAATATCGTGCTTTTGCGTGGCGCTCCGGGCAGTTGGCAAGTATTCCGCATCCCGATCGCATAAATTTGAAAGAGCTGGTTTGCTGCGATTGGCAGCGGGATGCTTTGGTCAAAAATACAGAGTTTTTGCTGGCAGGTTATCCGGCTTTGCACGTTTTGCTCTACGGGAGTCGCGGTTCGGGCAAGTCTTCTTTGGTAAAGTCGCTGTTAAATGAATATGGGACTCGCAATCTGCGCTTGATTGAAGTATCTAAATCAGATTTGCAAGATTTGCCGCTAATTGTGGAACAGTTGCGGGGAGTTCCTCAAAAGTTTATTATTTTTGTAGATGACCTTTCCTTTGAGGAAGATGATGATGCTTTTAAATCTCTGAAAGTGGTGTTAGAAGGAAATGTCACCGCGCGCCCTCAAAATGTAGTTGTTTACGCGACATCTAACAGGCGGCATTTAATTCGAGAGTTTTTTGACGACAGGCCTCGCCCCAGCGATGGAGATGAAATTCACGCTTGGGATACTGTGCAGGAAAAACTTTCATTTAGCGATCGCTTTGGCTTGACTTTAACTTTTGAACCTGCCGATCAAAGTACTTATTTAACAATTGTTCGACATCTGGCAGAACTTGCTGGAATCAAACTCGCTGCTGAGGATTTGGAGCATCGGGCTAAAGAGTGGGCCACACGTCGCAATGGGCGATCGGGCAGGACTGCGCGGCAGTTTGTTGATTTCCTAAAATCAGATTTAGCTCTGTTTAACAAGTAGATATCCTGTGCTGGGAGTGCGGATTTTACCCGAGATATGGGAAGGCAATAAATCCGCCTTCCCAACACCGGAGGCTGCAAAAAAAATTCTTAATTTTTTCATAATTTTATCAATAAGAAATAACTAACAAGATTTGATATAATTGGCTAAATCCCCAAAAAAACTCCAAAGCCAGAAGCCTCGGGACTCCATAGATCCACCACTAAATAATGAGGAAAGTATCATGGGTTTATTTGATAAAGTATCGCAGACTCGCCAACAAACGGACGTAACGTTAGGGCCTGCTGAAGCATTTGCGGCGATCGCGCTAATTGCCGTAGCAGCCGACGGTTACATCAATGACAGCGAAAGTAAAGCGATTAGTATGACGCTAGCTCGGATGCAATTGTTCCGAAGCTATCCAGATGACGTGATGAGAAAAATGCTCGATCGGCTACTGATGATTCTGCAACGTCAAGGAGCTGAGGTACTGTTTAATGCGGCTTTGGCGACACTTCCCGACGAACTTAAAGAAACAGTTTTTGCGGTGACAACTGATATCGCTTTAGCGGATGGCGAGATTTCCAAAGAAGAAGAACAACTTTTGAACGATCTTCACGGTGCATTGGATCTTTCCGAAGAAGTTGCACTCAAGATTATAGACGTGATGTTGATTAAAAACAAAGGTTAAAAAATCAGGGTTAGGGAAAGAGTTATGAGTTTTGAATTAAAGAAAAATAATATTTTTAACTCAAAACTCATAACACTTCTAGAGTCATTCCGATACTCAGGAAAGCTAACGATTTCTACATCCAAGACTGTCAAAACTCAAAACGCCTTTAAATGTCTTTTAGTTACACCCGCACTGTGCGCTTTCAAGATACCGATGCTGCTGGAGTCGTTTACTTTGCTAACGTTTTGGCGATGTGCCACGAAGCTTACGAGGCATCTCTAGCAGCCTCGGGAATCAACCTCAGAGCATTTTTCAGCAATCCCGAGGTTGCTTTTCCGATAATTCATGCTAGTGTAGATTTTTATCGTCCCATGTTTGCGGGCGATCGACTGACAATTCAGTTAACGTCCAAACAGGTTACTGGCGATGAATTTGAAATTGCCTATCAAGTATTTTCTGGAGAAGTTGCAGGAAAAAGTGCAGCAAAAGCTCTTACTAAGCACGTTTGCATCAATGCAATTAGCCGAAATAGAAAACAGCTATCTGAAGAATTGATGCAGTGGCTGAGGGTATTTGAGATTTGAAATTTGAGATTGCTTCTAGATTTCAATAATAGCAGGGAATGACGGTCGAATTTCTTTTTTGTTGATGGTCTTTTCTAAGTTTTTGATATTATGCCAAATCGTAATTATGCCATAGTGGGCACGGGAGCTTTAGGCGGATTCTACGGTGCTAGACTGCAAAAAGCCGATTTAGAAGTTAATTTTTTACTACGCAGCGATTACGATCGCGTCAAAAAACACGGCTTGATTGTCGAGTCTCCCGAAGGCGATTTCACTCTCCCGCAAGTCCGCGCCTACCACGACGCACGTAAAGTGCCTCAGTGCGACGTAGTAATTGTCGCGCTGAAAACAACTCAAAATCACTTCTTGCCGAAAATATTGCCTCATTTACTGAAGGATGATGGCGTAGTTTTAGTTTTGCAAAATGGACTGAATATAGAGCCGGAAGTCGCTAAAATTGTGGGTGCAGAACGAGTGATTGGTGGGCTATGTTTTCTGTGTTCTTATAAAGTTTCACCTGGTCATATCTGTCATCTAGATTACGGATCTATTACCTTGGGAGAATATACTGAAGATTATAAACAAATAGGTATTACCAACAGATTGCACCAAATTGCTAGCGACTTTAGGCGCGCTCAAATTCCGATAAAACTGAGTGGAGATTTACTGTTGTCAAGGTGGAAAAAACTTGTTTGGAATATCCCCTATAATGGATTGTCTGTAGTGTTGAATGCGAGGACAGACGAACTGATGGCGAATCCTGATACTCTAACTTTAGTCGAGGAAATCATGGGAGAAGTAGTGGTGGCTGCTAAAAGTTGCGATCGCATTATTCCCGATGACTTTATTCCAGATATGCTCGACTATACTCACAAAATGAAGCCTTACCGCACGAGCATGAAAATTGATTATGATGAATCGCGGCCGCTAGAAGTTGAGGCGATTTTTGGCAACCCGATACGAGTGGCTCAACAAGTAGGTATTAAGTTACCGCAAATAGAGGTACTTTACCGAATGTTGAAGTTTGTGGACGCGCAAAGACAAGAAGCAGAAAGAATGAGAAGGCTGTTAGGTGTGTAAGCCCGAAATCGGGTACATCTCATTTTTGCAAATATATTCGTAGGGGCGAAGCATTCCGGCAGTAAATCTCTGGTAATCACTAATAAGTTATCTGCCGGAATGCTTCGCCCTTACAAAATTGAGATGCACCCAACTTTAGTGATATTTTAGAGCAATTTCTTGTAATTGATCTCGATTGACTTTTCCTTGAGAATTGCGGGGTAAGTCTTCTACCAAAATCCAATTTTTCGGCTGCTTAAATTTGCTTAATTTATCTGTAATTGCTGCTTGTAAAGCTGTGACAGTAACTGCGGGATTTGTGGGGACATAAATTGCTGTTACTACTTGACCCCAATGTTTGTCTACTAAACCAATTACAGAAACATCAGCCACTAAATTAGTAGATTTAATGGCGGCTTCGACTTCCGCCGGAAATACGTTTTCTCCGCCTGTGATAATCTTGTCGCTGTTACGTCCGACAATATTTAGGTAGTTATTATCATCAAAGAATCCTAAGTCATCTAATTGCAAATATTCGCGTGAAGCGAAGCTATCCCGCAGGGAATCGCTAAATTTGTCTGGATAATAACCCAAGGCTAACGATGTAGCATTTACTGCAATATTTCCAACTTGATTATAACACAATATCTCGCCTTTTGAGCCACGAATTGTTACTTGAGCGTGGGGTAAAATTTGACCAGAACTATTATTGCCATCCAGAAAATCTGCTGGTTTGAGTGTCGCAATTTGCGAGGCAGTTTCTGTCATGCCGTAAGTTAGGGCTAATTTAATCTGATACTTTCTAGCTGTTGCTAAAAGTTCCGGCCAAGCGGGAGCGCCGCCCAAAAGTACGGTATGAAATCGAGAAAGCCAATTAGTTGTATCTGGGTTTTGCAGCAGGCGTTGTAGTTGAGTTGGCACTAGGGAAATGAAAAATTTTTCTGGTTCGATGTGGGATCTTTGACCAGATTCTAATTCTTTGAATGACTGAATTGCCAGTTTTCCCCCAGTTATGAATGAACGCATAAATTGCATTAAACCGCTGACGTGGTATAATGGCAAGACGCAGAATGAGTTGATTTGTTCAAGTTCAAAATATTGTTTAAAACCTTGGACTGATGCCGTGAGTGTTTCCCAAGTATGGATGGCAAAACGAATTTTTCCCGACGAACCGCCGGTGGGAATCATAATTGATGGTAATTGGTAATTGGGGATTGGTAATTGGGGATTGTTTTGCAGTGATTCGAGTTGAGATGCGATGAATCCCATTTCAGTGAGGTTTTGTAGTGAATTTTTCCCAAGAATTAAGTCTGGTTTGACTAAATCAAAAACTTGTTGCCATTCTGATTTTACCCAGTTGGGATTGCAGAGAAAAATGTGGGATTTGGCGGCACAAGCAGCTATGAAACTGGTAATGAATTGTATGGGTTCTGATTCTGCTAGGAAGATTGTCTGAGGTGTTTGTGATAGTTGATTTTGGCTGAATTGTTGAAATGTGCGATCGACAATTCGACCAATTTCGCAACTATCACCACCAATCAGCCAATTATCGGGTAATCTGGATGCGATATCCAGAATATTTGCTGTTACATTTGTTGCCATAGATGCTTTAACCAGGTTTCTTGATTGTCATCGAACCAGTCATCGATACCGAAGCCTAATGCTCTAGAATTAAGAGATAATTCTGTTGCTAAATTCAATGCTGCTTGTCTGCCGATTTGGGTTTCAAATACTGACGAGAAAACGGCGTCTATGTTGTGGGTTTGACAAAATTTTCGCAGTTGGGATGGGGAACCGCAGATGGCTGGTTTGATGACGAAGATTCCCCGCCAGCCTTGATTGTAGCATTCTTGGATGCGATCGAGATTGGCGACTGACTCGTCAAGGGCGATCGGAGTTTTGTACACAGCACTCAATGCTAGCATTTCCTCAAATTGTGTGACAGCTAACGGTTGTTCTAAAAATTCAATCTTTACCGAAAAGTCGGGAATCTCTACAACATTGTCGCAAGTTTGCAGCCATGTTTCAGCTTGCGAGTAATTGAGTCCACCGTTGGCATCTAATCGCAAAAGTGCTTTTTCGCGATCGCCCAAATTGTGCATTGCTTTTACTAATAGCTGAAAAATCTTTAATTCTTCCTCAATTGCAGCAACGCCAATTTTCCATTTAAACGTCCGAAATCCCTGTAACCAAAGCATTTGTAAAGCAGACAAAGACGCTTCTCCCGCTGGCAATAAACCGCTGTACCGATTATTTTCTTCCTCGTTCCCAGGCTCTGGCAATTGGTGACAGCTTAAGACTGAACCCACAATAAATGTCGGTTTTAGGCTCAGTCTCGATCCCCCTAAATCCCCCTTAATAAGGGGGACTTTGAGAATATTTATTGTCCCCCCCTTATTAAGGGGGGTTAGGGGGGATCTAGAGTTTGACAGTGCCGACTCAAAGCCAAATTGACAAGCAGGTAATTCAGCGGAAATAGCGAAAATAGTTGCTTCTGAAATATTAGCTGACAACGAGCTACAAAAATCTAAAGCTTGTTCAAAACTTTCGGAACCAAACCAACTCAAAGGAGCAATTTCTCCCCAACCAATTTGACCATTTTCGTCAGTAAGTCTCAGGATGATTCCTTCTCGAACATCCCAAACTCCGTGACTTGTTCGTAAGGGACGCTTAAATTTTCGCTGATAGGTACGAAACTCTAATTTATATGGCATTAGTTTTTTATTTAATCATAAAATTGTCTCACAACTGCGACAAATTCATCAGTATTTTCAAAATGGATGTTGTGACCAGATTTTGGTACAATTTTAAGACTGGCTGCTGGACACAAATTTGCAATTTTAGTATTTATAGTTGTAAATTTATCATCATATTCTCCCACTAGCAAGAGGAGAGGGATTTGATTTTGTGCTAGTTGTGCCCAGAGAGAGGGCTGGTTGCCTGTTCCCATGTTGCGGAGGGATTTTGCTAATTCGATCGGGTTATTTGCTAAACGGGCTTCTATGAGTCGATCGAAGTTGGGAGATTTTTTTAAAGATTGGAATAAAGGTCGATCGTACCAGTTGTATAAAAAATCTTTAAGGTTGCTATTTTCCAGCTTTTGTGCTAAGTGTAAATCGGATTGAATACGGTGCGATCGATCTTTTTCTGTCTTCAATCCGGGAGACGCTGACTCCAGCACTACTTTCTCGAATCTATCAGGAAAACGCAATGTCATGTACAGCGCCAATCGCCCGCCCATTGAATAGCCTAATAACAAACATTTGTCTATTTGTAAATCATCTAATAAGTAGATCAATGCTTTGGCTGTATTGGAAATATTGTAGCAACTTTCGTCGCCGCTGACTCTAGTTTTTCCGTGTCCGGGAAGGTCAACTGCTAGACAGCAATAACTTTGAGATAGTAAGGAAATGACGCTGTTAAAATCTTGACTGTCGCAGGTGAATCCGTGGAGTAATAAAATTAGTGGGTAATTTTTGTTGCCAGTTAAGTCATAGTGAAATTGATAACTTTTAGATTTGTTTATATTTACAGACATCTAATTTCCGCATCGCCAACAGATATGACTGCCCCAAAACGAGTGAGAAAATCCATACCAAGAACACCATCTATACGAAGATTTGGTGGTATATCGTGGGCGAATACGTCAAAGTTTTCTATAAATTGACCCACGCAATTAAACCAACATACATTAATGACAGGAACATAGATTCTTCCTTGACCTGTAAAGATTTCTTGCCTGCGTAGAGGATTGCGTATATCATAACCTAGATCCTCTAATGTTTTAATTGGCAATATTGTGTAGCTGGCCCCCGTATCCACAAGTAAACGCACCCGATACTCATTAGCCTCACCATTATTTCCACCAATGGTTGCTTGCACCGCGAGCAAATTTTGTCCGTGACGCAACAAGGGGTAAGTTTTTTGATAATTTGACATTTTTGTTACAACATAGCTACTAAATTTTCAGGGATGGGCCCAGTGTATTCTATTGCGACTGATTTTCCCTTCCTTGACAAAGCATTATTGTACAGTAAATCGCGTTCCGGTGAGTGTGCTAAAACTGTACCTCGAATTACACTCAAATCCTCATCTAATTCAGTATAAGCAATTAGCACCCACTCGCTAGGATATAACTGGATAATTTCTTCTAGGGTCAAGATTGGGCTAATTTCTACTGGCGTACTCATGATTTACTTCTCCATGTTGTTGATTCAATATCAAACTGTTTGTAGGAAGGACTTTAGTCCCGATCGACTAAAATGCTAGAGACAGGACTAAAGTTCTTATTACAAACCATACTTCTATTTTACCGAAATTTTCGACGATCGCCAAATCTACAAAACAAACCCCAACGCCAGCAGCAAACCGCTTGAAAAATGTAGCGCGACTGCGATAAACTTGGAGTTGCTGACTTTGGCTGGTTGGTCGTGATAATCTGTGACATGGCGACAAAGGTCGATCGCAAAAAACACACTTCCAAAAATCAACAGCGTCCAAACTGGGAACATTCTCAGCGACACAAACAGCACAGTCAAAGCATAAATGCTACCGCACAACCACTGCAACAATTCAGCACCTTTCTTTGTACCAAGTCGCACAATCGGCGATTTTTTACCCGCCGCCACATCATCCGCAATTTGGTGAAAGTGCGAACAGAATAAGATGATACTCGTAGTAATTCCCACGATTATCGAAGCCGCAAAATTAGTTGCCGACCAAGTTTGAGTTTGGCTGTAATAAGCAGCGGCGAGTGCTAGCGGCCCGAAGGTAAAAAAGCAGATAAACTCGCCTAAACCTTGATAGCCCAAACGAAAAGGAGGCCCTTGATAAGTGTAGCCGAGGGCGCAACACAAAACTACCAGTAAAATCACTGTTGGGTCTTGTTGCCACCAAGAAATAACACAGATTCCAGACACTCCGAAAGCTAAAAATAGATTAGCTAGCCAGAAAATTAAAGCTTTATTTCCGGTTAAATTGACCAAGGAATGTGCTTTGTTTTTATCTATCCCGGTTTCCGAGTCAAATACATCATTAGTGAGATTCAGCCATGCTATAATTAAAATAGCTGACATTAAAAAAGTCGAGAAGATTGACGAATTAATCGTTTGAGTTTCGGCAAAAGCAATTGCAGTTCCTACTGAAATAGGAATCACGGCAACGCTGTACATGGGTGGCTTGATTGCCGCTAGCCACAATTTACTATTTGGACGTTCAATTAACTGTGTTGTCATTATACAAACTTGATTCAATTGATAGCAGCTTAGTAATTTTACAATTTTATTGGTTAAGTAGGTGTACTGTGTATCAGGTTGAGTACGTGCGGGGGCATCCATTCAGAGGCTGTGGGGGTAGTCAAACAGCGGAAGTAGCCCGTTTGTAAACGTTTGTGGGGGCGATCGACTTTTGCGACAGTTACCCGATCGATCTATAAAGTTTTGTGTCTAAATGTTTCGTGCGATCGACCTCTCGTCTGTTAATTTGCCCAACAGAGCTCAGTTGTAGAGGAAAACGCGAAAAGTGATGTTTGGCGATCGCCCTGCCGTGCTTAGATCGAAATAGGGGTTCTAGCGGGACAAACTCGCACTCTTTCTGACAAATCTCCTATTCTCGATTTAATGACAGTAATACCGCACCGTGCTAATCTTTTACAAGACCGCAATCAACTGCATCAGTTGCTGTTAGATTGCCAACAGTCTTTAACTGACAAATATCAAACAAAAATAGTTAGTATTTCTCAGGAGATTTACCCCCTCGATCCGCTAGCTGTACTGCAAGAGATTTCCGAACCTTGTCAGCGGCACTTTTACTTTGAAAAAAGAGACCCCATTCCGCACAAAAGTTTTGCGATTGCGGCCCTTGATTCAGCAATCCATCTCACCGTAGACGGAAGCGATCGATTTGCCTTAGCTCAAAACTTTATTCGCTCAACACTTGCCAATACGATTACCATTGGTGCAGAAAGATTGCCATTTAGCGGGCCTCATTTTTTCTGTAGCTTTGCTTTCTTTGATGAGAACATCTATGACAATTCTTACTTTCCGCCGGCTACCATATTTTTACCAAAATGGCAAATTTCTCGACAACAAGATAGCTGCATTCTCGTCGCGAATACCCTTGTAGAAAAAGACATAAATGTTAAAAATATCGCTCAAATTATTTGGCAAACTTTTGATCAAATTGCATCTCGAAAATACCCTAAACTAACTAATTATATTAATAAGCCGATATCTTTAAAACAAATACCTGTAAATGATGCTAATCAATTTAAAACATCTGTCAAATCTGCCTTAGAATTGATCGAGTCTAAATATTTTAGTAAGATTGTTTTATCCCAAGCAATCAATGTGATTTCTGAAACCAGTTTTAGCATCATCGATTCATTGAACAACTTACGCCTTAGTTATCCGGGTTGCTATATATTTTCAACCAGTAACGGCAAAGGTCAAAACTTTATTGGTGCTAGCCCCGAACGCTTAATTAGCATTCACAATAATCAATTATCAACAGATGCTTTAGCTGGTTCAGCACCGAGGGGGAAAACGGAAGCAGAAGATGCGAATTTAGCGAAAGGTTTATTGCACAGTGAAAAAGATATTCGAGAACATCAAGTTGTGATTGATTTTATAGTCGATCGCCTGTCTAAACTCGGTATAAATCCGGATTTTTCCCCACTTCCAAGACTGTTACAACTATCAAATATTCAGCATTTGTGGACACCCATAACTGCTCAAATTCCGGCTGATATTCATTTATTAAAGATTTTAGCGCAACTGCATCCAACCCCAGCGGTGGCGGGCGTACCCAGAGATATCGCCCTAGAGCAAATTCGGCGCTGCGAAAGCTGCGATCGCTCTTTGTACGCAGCCCCCATTGGCTGGATAGATGCCCGTGGTAATGGGGAATTTGCGGTCGGTATTCGATCGGCATTAATTGATGGCAATCGGGCTATACTATATGCTGGTGCCGGTATTGTGGCAGGTTCGGAACCGGAAAAAGAACTAGCAGAAATTCAGCTCAAATTACAACCACTTTTAAATGCTTTGGTTTAGACTTATCGGCGGTTGAAACCGCGTCTACACAAACAAAGTCCGCCTGCGCGGACTAAGAAATTGACTCGTTACTAGGCTCTGCCTAGTAACGCAGATCCGGAGGCTCTGCCTCCCATTTTCCCAGTAATCAAGCGAGGCAGAGCCTTTGGATACGAGTTCCCAGGCAGAGCCTAGGAACCAGTTAAATACAAATAACAAAATGATTGATTTTCGCAATACAAACACTCTCTGGGCTTCAATATTAGCCGAAACTTTACAGCGTCTAGGATTAACTACCGCCGTGATTTGTCCCGGTTCGCGATCGGCACCATTAACAATTGCCTTTGCCCAGAACAACCAAATCGAAACTATTCCCGTTTTAGACGAACGTTCAGCCGGCTTTTTTGCATTAGGAATCGCCAAAAAATCTGGTTTACCAACCGCACTGATTTGTACATCTGGAACCGCCGCAGCTAACTTTTATCCTGCTATCATAGAAGCCCGAGAAAGTCGAATTTCGTTACTAATATTCACAGCCGATCGACCTCCAGAACTCCGGGATTGTCATGCTGGACAAGCGATTGACCAAGTAAAAATGTATGGCAATTATCTCAACTGGCAAGTCGAATTAGCCATACCTTCTACGGAAATAGCAATGTTAGGTTATTTGCGACAGACTCTAATGTATGCTTGGGATCGATCGCAATTTCCCACACCCGGCCCCGTCCACCTCAACATTCCCTTTCGCGATCCACTTGTACCCATTTCAGATATTGCTGTAGAAGCTTTAGAAACAGAATTTAATTCAGAAGATTTCTTTGCAGGATTAGAACCGATTGTTGTAGGAGAAACTTCTACCCCCCCCAGCCAGGGCGGGCACGGGGGCACCGCCCCTACAAGGGGGGGAGTAAGAAGTACAATAGAACAATGGCAGAAGTGCAGCAGAGGGATAATTATTGCGGGTGTTGCACAGCCTCAATTTCCAGAGGAGTATTGCAGTGCGATCGCGCAAATCTCCAAATTATTAAACTGGCCAGTTTTAGCAGAAGGACTATCCCCACTCAGAAACTACGCCCAACTCAACCCCCATCTAATTTCCACCTACGATTTAATCCTGCGAAACCGCGAATTAGCAGATAAATTAACCCCAGAAATTGCCATTCAAATTGGAGACTTACCCACAAGCAAAGAACTCCGAAACTGGTTAGACAAAACCCAACCAAAACGATATGTAATCGACCCCAGTCACCACAATTTTGATCCCCTACATGGCAAAACAACTCACCTGCGAACCTCCCCAGAAAATCTCGCAACTGCTATCTCCCTTCATGTCCCCCCCCTTCTTAAGGGGGGGTTAGGGG
>ENA-OFDP01000648-OFDP01000648.1-metagenomes-genome-assembly--contig:-NODE-648-length-15226-cov-4.236174_pt1 | contig 15226 bp, 13 predicted proteins | sample MGYA00153389_OFDP01 | MGnify analysis MGYA00153389 | reverse complement strand
CGGGTGATGTGGATATGTGCCGCGCCGACCTGCGCGCGCGCGGCCAGATTCGACAGCGCCAGCGGCACGTCCACATTGCGCGCCATCAGCACCAGCACGCGTTCGTCAAAGCGCCGCAAGGCGTGGCCCAGCAGTCGGCCCAAGTGGGTCAGGCGCCAATTTTCCTCGTCGGAAGACGCGGGGTCGGGGTTGGAAAAAGGGTGGGCATCCATGCTGGAATAATAGGCTGATTTAATCAGGCAAACTGACTAAAAATAGGGTTTACTTATTTATATACCCGCCATAAAGTACTGTTCATGTATCCAGCGCTGTGATTAAAAGCAGAGCTGGAACCCGAAGCCAAAAGTTTTCCCTTACTCATCTTCAAGGAGTTTTTCATGGATCTGCCGAACAAAACCAACCCTGCCCTGAACACCGAAAAAGCCAAGGCCCTGCAAGCCGCTCTGGCCCAGATCGAAAAGCAGTTCGGCAAGGGCACCATCATGAAACTCGGCGCCGGCGAGGTGATCGAGGACATCCAGGTCGTCTCCACCGGCTCGCTGGGCCTGGACATCGCGCTGGGCGTCGGCGGCCTGCCGCGCGGCCGGGTGGTTGAGATTTATGGCCCAGAGTCGTCGGGCAAGACCACGCTGACGCTGCAGGTCATTGCCGAAATGCAAAAAATCGGCGGCACCTGCGCGTTTGTCGATGCCGAGCACGCGCTGGACATTCAATACGCCCAAAAACTCGGCGTCAACCTGCAAGAGCTTCTCATCAGCCAGCCTGATACCGGTGAGCAGGCGCTGGAGATTGTTGATTCCCTCACCCGCTCTGGCGCGGTCGATTTGATCGTGATCGACTCGGTGGCGGCGCTGACGCCCAAGGCCGAGCTGGAAGGCGAAATGGGCGATTCACTGCCCGGCCTGCAAGCCCGGCTGATGAGCCAGGCCCTGCGCAAACTCACGGCCACCATCAAAAAAGCCAACTGCATGGTGATTTTCATCAACCAGATCCGCATGAAGATTGGCGTGATGTTTGGCAGCCCAGAGACGACCACAGGCGGCAACGCGCTGAAGTTTTACGCCTCGGTACGGCTGGACATTCGCCGCATCGGCTCAATCAAAAAGGGCGAGGAGATCATCGGCAACGAAACCCGGGTCAAGGTGGTGAAAAACAAAGTCGCCTCGCCCTTCAAGACGGCGGAGTTTGATATTTTGTACGGGGAGGGTATCAGCCGACTGGGCGAGGTGCTTGACTTGGGCGTTGCTGGCCACATTGTTGAAAAAGCCGGTGCCTGGTATGCCTTTAACGGCGAGAAAATCGGCCAGGGTCGCGACAACTCACGTGAATTCCTGAAAGAAAACCCGGAATTGGCGATTGAAATCGAGAACAAGGTGCGCGAGTCGCTTGGCATCCCGCTGGTGCAGGTGTCGCAAGAGGTGATGGACGTGATCGACAAGGCGGCGGACAAGCCAGCCAAGGCAGACAAAGCTGAAAAAGCGCCTAAAAACGTCGCTTAAACGCTTCAAACCCGGTTTTTAGGCCATTTCAAGGTGTCAAATAGCATCCTAACCCAATGGATACGGGCGCAAGCAGCTATTAAATTAATAGCATTTGATGGGCTGGTTTGTGGACAATAAACGCAACAAACCCGCCGCTTCTGGCAAGTCAGGCTTTGCGTTATCACTCAAAGGCCGCGCGCTGCGGTTGCTCTCAAGCCGGGAGCAGTCGCGCGCCGAGCTGGAGCGCAAACTTGGCAGCCATGAAGAAGAACCCGGCCAACTGGCAACCGTGCTTGACGAACTGGAGGCCAAAGACTTCATCAGCCCGACCCGAGTCATCGAATCCGTCATCAACCGCCGCCAGGCCAAGATGGGTGCGTCCCGCATCAAAGGTGAATTGCAGCGCAAAGGCCTGGACGCGGGCATGGTGGCCGAGGCAATGGACGGCCTGAAAGCCACCGAGCTGGAGCGCGCACGCGAGGTGTGGCGCAAAAAGTTTGACAGCAAGACCGACGCCGGTACCAGCCCGGCAGACCGCGCCAAGCAAATGCGCTTTTTAGCCGCGCGCGGGTTTGGGTCTGATGCGATTCGGCGGGTGGTTTCTGGGCGTAGGGACGAAGAATAAAAGTTTCAAGTCATTTGTCATAAAATACTGACCAGTTCACTAAACTAGTCAGAATTATGGAAAACTTTGTTCGGCAAACCAGCGCCGCGCCTTGGCGGCTTCAAGATGCCAAAGCGCAGTTCAGCGCTCTGGTCGACAACGCCATGCGCGGCGTACCCCAGCACGTCACACGCAGCGGCAAGCGAGCGGTGGTTGTGCTGTCCGAGCTTGACTTTGAGGCCTTGCAGCGCAGCGCAGCAGGCAGGACGCATACGCCGCTAAGTTTTATTGAACACCTGCTGGCCATCCCTAAAGCAACAGTCAGTGACATGCCCGATGCGCCGCGCCTAAGCTTCGTGCCGCGAGAGGTTGATTTTTCATGATTTTGCTGGACACGATGGTGCTGTCAGAACTGCGCAAAAGCAGGCCCAACGCGGGCGTGGTCAAGTATCTGCAAGCGCAATCGCCCGACACGGTATTTTTAAGTGCCATGACGATTGGCGAGATTGAAGCAGGAATCGAAAAGCAGCGCAGCGTTGCCCCCGAATTTGCCGAAGAGTTGTCGCAATGGCTGGCACTGACGGAGCTGCAATTTGCTCAATCCATCCTGCCCGTGACCCCCGCCATCGCCAAGCTGTGGGGGCGGCTCTGCGTGCAAACTGGCAACAAGGGAATTGATAACCTGATCGCCGCGACGGCATTGGTGCATAACCTGCTGGTGGTGACGCGCAATGTGAATGACTTTGAAGGTGTGGGGGTGCGGGTATTTGATCCGTTCGGCGAAATTAAAAAAACTGAGGTCATAACCGATGGCGGTAAAGAGAATCTAGCAGCGTGGGTGCGTGAAGACCGGGAGCGCTAATGAGTCTAGCCTTGGATACAACCGTGTACAAGGCAGAGGGTAGGGGTACAGAAGCAACTACTATGAAATTAGGAACTGTTTGCGCACGTGTTTATTGGGCTGAGGGCCAACTTTAAGTAAAAACGGAATTTTCCGGCTTCAAATAGCTCAAAAATTACTCCGATACGCTGGAGCTGTGACGAATAGGAAATAACAAATACTTATTCGGGTAGTGAACTCAAAGGCGTGAACGCAATGCGCTGATTATTCTGTTTGGGTCGCTCGATGCGAATGGAGTAAACGATATCATTTACTAGTTCAATGGTAAATGGGAATGGTGCGTAGTCCCAAAGCTTACCGCGTATCTGTTGAACATCAGTGACCGACGATGGTAAGCCAAGAACATCAGCAACCTGCTGCTTCGGCGTACCCAGTGTGATGCCAGAAAAGGGCAGCGCAGACGAAGCATCGCTGGGCTTTCCCGTCAGTTGAAGCGTTTGAACGATGCCCGCGCTATCAAACAATGCGACTAAATAAGATTGCATGCGCATTTCGCCACCTACTTCCAGTGCGCTGACGGGAATCACCGCTGTCGTGATGCCCTCTGGCGTTTTACCCAAAATCCTCGGTTGAACGATATTTTGTTCTGGAATTTTTTTCAGGCGAGCCAACTCAATTTGTTGGACATAAAACGCATCGCCCAACTTGAGTGTCCCAAGTCGCAGGCAGTGGCCGTAATCTGAGCCGGATGGCGGAGTGATACCTGGCGACGTTATTGAAACGCAAGCAATACCTTGAACACCGGGAGCTGAAGAACCACGAAACTCGCCGTCGCGCGGCGGTGTTTTGAAGTGCTGCATAACTGAATCGCCGACTTTAGGTGCGACAAGTGCGTTGGCAGCATTTTGCGCCGCACAGCTACTAACACCGAAAACGATAAAACCCACTTTTATAGTGGAATTGCGGAGGAGATTAGTCAGCAAAGTCTTGATCATCGGTGTAGTTCGGGGGGGAGTTTTGAATTTAGGCGCAAATCGGAGCCAGAATCCAGTTAAAGTTCTAGACAAGCAAACAACGAGTTCTGAGCACTTTTCAAGAATGTTTTAGGTCTCAAGCCCAATAAACTAGGGTGCAAGCAGCTACTAAAAATATAGCGTCCGTTTGCTGTATTCGAACTACAAGCCCAGCATCAACTTCAAATTCTGCACAGCCGCACCCGACGCGCCCTTGCCCAGGTTGTCTAGCCGGGCCACCAAAACGGCGTGGCGGTAGGTTTCGTTACCGAAAACGCGCAGTTCCATCTTGTTGGTGCCGTTCAAGGCCAGCGCGTCCAGCTTGCCTGAATCCGTTGCGGCTTCAACCTTTACAACACTGACCCATTCGCTGCCTGCGTAGTGCTTGGCCAAAGCGTCGTGCATTTGCGCGGCAGTTGGCTTGCCGGGCAACAGGTCGAGGTGCAGGGGCAGTTGCACCAGCATGCCTTGCTCAAAATTGCCGACGGATGGAATAAACACCGGGCGACGTGTCAGGCCCGTGAATTTCATGATTTCGGCCAGGTGCTTGTGGGCGAGCCCGAGGCCGTACAGTTCAAACAGCGGTGCTTCTCCAGCTTGGTAAGCTTCCATCATTTGCCGCCCGCCGCCGGAGTAACCACTCACAGCGGGCACATTCAAAGCAAAGTCAGGCGCAATAAAACCTGCGTCCACCAGCGGGCGAATCAGCGCAATTGCACCCGTGGCGTAGCAGCCAGGGTTGCCCACGCGGTCGGCAGCGGCTATCAGCGCGCGCTGGCCTTGGGTCAATTCTGGAAAGCCGTAGACCCAGCCCGGCACGGTGCGGTGCGCGGTTGATGCATCAATGATTTTGGGCTTGTTGCCTTCCAGGCTGTCGATCATGGCCACCGATTCGCGGGCGGCATCGTCATGCAGGCACAAAATGACCAGGTCTACAGCTGCCATCAGCGCGCGTTTTGCAGCCGCGTCTTTGCGCAGCTCGGGCGCAATGCTGATCAGCTCAATGCCTTGCATGGCCTGCAAACGCTCGCGAATTTGTAGCCCGGTAGTCCCGGCTTCTCCATCGATAAAAATCTTGGGCATCTATCTTCTCCCGCAACCGCTACGTCAGCGGCGCTTAAGGTTAGTACAACGCGACATGATACAGTTTAGGGCTATCTGCAAGCAGCAGAAACCCGCATACGCGTTACCGCACTACAACAGTCGTTTGAAAGTTTCCCCATGAAAATTCATGAGTACCAAGGTAAGGAAATCTTGCGTCAATTTGGTGTACCAGTGCCGCGCGGCATTCCGGCTTTCACAGTGCAAGAGGCAGTGGAAGCGGCCCAAAAACTCGGCGGCCCGGTGTGGGTGGTCAAGGCGCAGATTCACGCGGGCGGCCGCGGCAAAGGCGGCGGCGTGAAGGTGGCTAAAACGATCGAAGATGTCAAACGTATTTCGGGTGAAATCTTGGGCATGCAGCTCATCACGCACCAGACTGGCCCCGCAGGCCAAAAAGTGCGCCGTTTGTATATTGAAGACGGCGCTGACATTCAAAAAGAGTATTACGTGTCGTGCGTCACCGATCGCGCCACGCAAAAAATTGCTTTTATTGCCTCGTCTGAAGGCGGCATGGACATTGAAGAAGTTGCGCACAGTCAGCCCGAGAAAATTATCAAGCTTTTTGTGGACCCGCTGGTGGGTCTGACAGATACGCAGGGCAAAGAGCTGGCCGCCGGTATCGGTATGCCTGCTGACTCGGTCGCGCAAACTGTCGACATTTTGCAAAAGCTCTACAAGTGCTACATGGACACCGACGCGTCGCTGGTTGAAATCAACCCGCTGAACCGCAACAGTAAAGGTGAAGTCATGGCATTGGACGCCAAGTTCAACTTTGACCCTAACGCGCTGTTCCGTCATGCAGACATCGTGGCCTACCGTGACCTGGACGAAGAAGACGCGGCTGAAGTTGAGGCCAGCAAATTTGACCTGGCTTACATTAGCCTGGACGGCAACATTGGCTGCCTGGTCAATGGCGCAGGCTTGGCGATGGCAACCATGGACACCATCAAGTTGTTTGGTGGCGAGCCAGCCAACTTTTTGGACGTGGGCGGCGGTGCGACGGCAGAAAAGGTGACAGAAGCCTTCAAAATCATGCTGAAAAACCCGGAAGTCAAAGGCATTCTGGTCAACATTTTCGGCGGCATCATGAAGTGCGACACCATTGCTGAAGGCGTGATCACGGCCTGCAAGGCCACCAACCTGTCAGTTCCGCTGGTGGTGCGCATGAAGGGCACCAACGAAGACCTGGGCAAAAAAATGCTGGCCGAGTCAGGCCTGCCCATCATCGCTGCGGACACCATGGCTGATGCCGCGACCAAAATCGTCGCCGCCGTAGCGTAAACAGGAACCCAAACATGTCTATTTACATCAACAGAAACACCAAAGTCATTACGCAAGGCATTACCGGCAAAACCGGGCAGTTTCACACCCGCATGTGCCGCGACTATGCCAATGGCAAAGAAGCTTTTGTGGCAGGCGTGAATCCCAAAAAAGCGGGCGAAGACTTTGAAGGCATCCCTATTTTTGCCAACGTGACGGATGCTGCAAAAGCCACGGGCGCGACAGTGTCGGTGATTTACGTACCGCCAGCAGGGGCTGCGGCTGCGATTTGGGAAGCGGTTGAAGCCAACCTGGACCTGGCTATTTGCATTACCGAAGGCATCCCCGTGCGCGACATGCTGGAGATACGCAACCGCATGAAAGCAAAAGAAGCGGCCGGCGGTAAAAAAACGCTGCTGCTTGGCCCCAATTGCCCAGGGCTCATCACGCCAGAAGAAATCAAGATCGGCATCATGCCCGGGCACATCCACCGCAAGGGCCGCATTGGCGTGGTCAGCCGTTCTGGCACATTGACGTATGAAGCCGTGGCGCAGCTAACCGAAATTGGTTTGGGTCAGTCCAGTGCGGTTGGCATTGGAGGTGACCCGATCAATGGCCTGAAGCACATCGACGTGATGCGTGCCTTCAATGATGACCCGGATACTGATGCTGTCATCATGATTGGCGAAATTGGTGGCCCCGATGAAGCTGAAGCCGCCGAGTGGTGCAAAGCCAACATGAAAAAGCCCATCGTTGGTTTTATTGCTGGTGTTACGGCTCCTCCCGGCAAGCGCATGGGCCATGCAGGCGCATTGATTTCTGGCGGTGCTGACACAGCTGATGCCAAGCTGGAGATCATGGAAGCCTGCGGTTTTACCGTGACGCGCAACCCGTCAGAAATGGCGAAACTGCTCAAGGCGTTGCTGTGAGCGCGTCTGTGGCGGTAAGCCTTGTTACACAAGCTGGTCGTCATCACTGACTATCTGTTTTTTTATTTGCTGTAGGGGGTATCGATGGAAGAATTTATGACAGCAAGCTTCTGGCTTGCGGTGGGACAGATCATCATGATCGACATCTTGCTCGGCGGTGACAACGCAGTTGTTATCGCCTTGGCCTGCCGGAATTTGCCACCCAAGCAAAGGGCGCAGGGCATTATTTACGGCACCATGGGTGCCATTATTTTGCGCGTGATCCTGATTGCTTTTGCGCTTGCTTTATTGGCTGTTCCCTACCTCAAAATTGTTGGGGCAATTTTGCTGGTGTGGATTGGAATCAAACTCCTTCAGCCCGAGGGAGCCGAGGACCACCAAATCAGCTCAAGTGACAAGTTATGGTCGGCAGTTAAAACCGTGATCATTGCCGACCTCGTCATGAGCGTGGACAATGTTCTTGCCATTGCTGGAGCTGCCCAGGGCGCTGGCCAGCAGCACCAACTGTCGCTGGTGATTTTTGGCTTGCTGGTTAGCATTCCCATCATCGTTTGGGGTAGTCAGATTGTGCTCAAGCTGATGGAACGCTTCCCCATCATTATTACTTTGGGAGCCATGTTGCTGGGCTGGATTGCTGGACAAATGGCATACACAGATCCTGCCATTAAGGCCTATTTGCCGGCTCAAGCTTACTGGTCTTACATCGCTGCCGCGTGCGGTGCTGTTTTTGTGTTTGCTGTCGGCAAACTGCTGCAAAACCGAAAAGCCGTTCAAGCCAAGGTTTGACTTCATAAGGCGGTAATAAGCGGTCAAGCTGACTAACTGACCAAAACAGGACTTATTTGCAACAAAAAGTTAGTATCGCCTAACAAAGTTACTTGTCCTGCGGGTAGGGGTCTGTTAACGTGCGCACGAGCGGGCTGTTATTTTCTGGTTTTGGTTTGGTATCAAGTGTCGAGTCCTCGCAGATTTATAAAAACAGAGTCATAAAACTACACCGAATTGGGCAGCGAAGGCAATGAACACGGCAACAAGACAAAAGGGCGCAAGTGGTCACAGCAACTAGCGGGCGGGGAGAAGGCAGTCAATTCTGGCGCGCCGACTGGTTCGTTGGCGTTTTGGTAGTTTTGGCAGTTTTCATGTTACACAGCTTCACCGACATATTTGGTTCGTTGGAGCGGCGCTACTACGACTTTGCCAGCACGAGCACATCGCGCCAACCGTCAGAGCGTATCGCTATCATTGCGATTGACGACCAAAGCATTGCCAACATCGGACGCTGGCCTTGGCCACGCGATGTGCAGGCCAATTTAATTGACCAGCTGGCCGCGGCTAAAGCCAAAACCATCGTCAATACCACGCTGTTTTTTGAGCCGCAAACCGACCGCGGCATGGTCTACATTCGCAAAATGAAAGACTTGCTGACTGACCCAGCGCTCATACCGAGTGCCGCCAGTGAACAGTTGGGCAAAATCATCACCGATGCCGAAGCGGCGTTGGACACCGATGCCAAATTGGCTGCCAGTATGAGCAAGGCGGCTAACGTTCTGGTGCCTTCGGTTTTTACAACTGGCGCTCCTCAAGGCAGGCCTGACAGCCCACTTCCGGCCTATGCACTTAAAAGCGCAGTGGACGAGCCAAACAACTTTTCTGTCCCCGCCGTTCGTGGCCAGCAACCGATAGAACAGATAGGCGCAGCCGCTGCGGGCATAGGACATTTAAACCAGTTACCTGATGTTGATGGCTCAATCCGTCAGGAGCCATTGCTGATCAATTACTTTGGCAAGGCTGTGCCGTCAATGAGCTTGCTGGCAGTGGCCAAAAGCCTGAATCTAGGGCCCTCAGACATCAAGCTCAATGCGGGCGAATCTGTACAAATTGGCAAGTTAGTAATCAAAACGGATGAGGCCGCGATGATGCTGCCGCAGTTTTACAAAAGCAAAGACAACAAGCCTGCTTTTGCCGCAGACTCTTTTTACGACGTGATTTCAGGCAAGATTCCTGCATCCAAATATGCCGACAAAATTGTCATTATTGGCGGTACTGCTGTGGGCGTGGGTGCATTCTTCAACACGCCTGCGGGGCCAGGTTTGCCAGCAGCGGAGATGATGGCGCACATCACGTCCAGCATCCTGGGCGAGCATTTCATCGTGCAGCCAGCTTGGGGGACGTGGGCAACATTAGCCGCGCTCCTGGTCGTGACTGGCTACCTGATTGCCGGCCTGCCCCGTTTGTCTGCAGGCAAGGCGGCTGTCGTCACGCTGGTGCTTTTTGTGCTGCTGCTGATAGTGGAATTTGGCCTGCTTTCAGGCGCCGGAAAGTGGCTGCAACTGGTTTTCCCCGCCTGCCTGTTGGTAATTGGCCATTTGGCACTGACCACCAAACGGTTTCTGACGACGGAAGCCGGCAAACTTAAATCCGATGAACAGTCTGCTGAAACCAACCGCATGATGGGTTTGGCGCATCAGGGTCAAGGTCAGTTGGACATGGCGTTTGACCGGTTTCGCCGGGTTTCTTACAGCGATGCGTTGATGGACAACCTCAGTAATCTGGCGCTTGACTTTGAGCGCAAACGCCAGTTCAACAAAGCCGAAGCCGTGTACGAATATATGGCCACGCAGAACAAAAACTTCAAAGGGTTGGCAGCCAAGTTAAGCCGTGCGAAAAATCTGTCTGAAACGGTAATCTTGGGCGGTAGCGGCTCGCACCCCGGGGGCACGATGTTGCTGGATGGCGGCGGCGTTGAAAAGCCCATGCTCGGACGTTACCAGGTTGAAAAAGAGTTAGGCAAGGGCGCGATGGGCGTGGTGTACTTGGGCAAAGACCCAAAAATTGGCCGCGTGGTGGCCATTAAAACCATGGCATTGAGCCAGGAGTTTGAAGGCGAAGAGCTGGACGATGCACGCGAACGCTTCTTCCGTGAGGCAGAAACTGCAGGCCGCTTGCAGCATCAAAATATTGTGACGATTTTTGATGCAGGTGAAGAACACGACCTGGCTTTTATCGCCATGGAATTCCTCAAGGGCAAAGACTTGGCCGATGTGTCAAAAACCGGGCAATTGCTGCCGATTCCCAAAGTGCTGTCTATCGTTGCCAGGGTAGCTGAGGCTTTGGCTTACGCACACAAACTCAATGTGGTGCATCGCGACATCAAGCCCGCCAACATCATGTACGACCTGGAGACTGACAGCGTCAAAGTTACCGACTTTGGCATCGCCCGAATTACTGATTCGAGTAAAACCAAAACCGGGCTTGTACTGGGCACGCCGAGTTTCATGTCGCCTGAGCAAATCGCCGGTAAAAAAGTTGATGGCCGATCTGACCTTTATTCACTGGGCGTGATGCTGTTCCAGATGCTGGCAGGCGTATTGCCTTTCCGTGGTGATTCGATGGCCGAGCTGATGTACAAGATTGCCAACGAGCCCGCACCCGACATCCGCATCATTCGCGCTGAATTGCCTGAAAAACTGGCAAACATTGTCGCGCTTTCCATCAGCAAAAAGCCTGAAACACGTTATCAGGACGGCGACCAGTTTGCCGCTGATCTGCGCGCCGTCATGGGTGACGTTTCAGGTTTTGCAATTGTCGCAAGTGCTGCGCCATTGCCCAGCAGTCAGGGCAACATGTCTGCAGGCTCTGCCAGCTTTGATAAAACGGTTGTGCAGTCGGCTACAGTTTATGAAGCAACGCCGACGATGAAAAACGAAGCAGCGGTTTTTGAAAAAACCACTGTCATCGATTCTCCCGAAAATGGAGTCAAAATTCAAGCATCAGCATCACCCCACAAGTAGCAAGTTAAAAGATGATTTACGAGATATGTACTCACACTGACCCTGGCCTGGCACGGGATAACAATGAGGATGCCGTTGCCTTTGATGCGCAGACTGGGCTTTGCATATTGGCCGATGGCATGGGTGGCTACAACGCGGGTGAAATTGCCAGTGGCATGGCGTGCGCCTTCATCAAGTCTGAAATGAGCCGCTGGCTTTCACAGGCGGGTTTGCATGCTAACGGTAACGAAGTTAAACGCGCTATGGAAATTTGCGTTCAAAACGCTAACCATTCCATCTTTAATGCCGCTAACTCAAACCCGCAATACGCAGGCATGGGCACCACGCTTGTTGTGGGTGTATTTCAGGCGGGACGATTGATGCTTGGCCATATTGGCGATTCTCGCTGCTACCGCCTTAGAGGCGGTGAGTTCATTCAAATCACCAAGGACCATTCCCTGCTGCAAGAGCAGATTGATGCAGGCTTGATCACGCCTGAACAGGCGCTGACCTCTGCAAATAAAAATCTTGTCACCCGCGCCCTTGGCGTTGAAGACAGTGTGCTGCTCGATGTGACAGAGCATCGCGTCGATGTGGGCGATGTGTATGTAATGTGTTCGGATGGCCTGTCGGATATGGTCAGGGATCAGCCAATCGCAGATATCATGCTGGGCAATGCAAGTACGGAGCAAAAAGCAGCACAATTGATTGCTGCGGCCAACGCGGGCGGGGGTCGGGATAATATTTCAGTTGTATTGACGTATGCAAAAGAAGCAACCCTCAAGCGCGGATTTTTGTCCAGAATGCTGGGAAAATAACAAATGTCGAACATATCAAATATAAACAGGAGTCGGCCATGCCGAAAATGATCGTCTCTATTGACGGCGTCGTGATCAAGGAAGTTCAGTTGACCAAGGATCGCACGTCCTTGGGTCGTCGTCCTTACAACGATATCGTGATTGACAATTTGGCCGTCAGCGGAGAGCATGCCGTGCTTCAGATGTCTGGCGCTGAAATCCACGTCGAAGACCTCAACAGCACCAACGGTACTTACGTCAACGGCAAGGCGGTTAAAAAGCAGCTGCTGCAAAACAGCGACACGGTGGAGATTGGCAAGTACAAAATCAAGTACGTCAATGAAGCTGTTGAAGCCGGGTTTGAAAAAACCATGATGTTCAAGGCGGGTTCGGCAGGCTTGGCGGCTCCTGCTGCTTTACCCGTTGCAGCGCCTGCTGCGGTTGCGGCTTCTGGCGCGTTGTCAAACGCAGCCATCAAGGTGATGTCTGGCGCCGCTGCGGGGCGTGAAGTGCCGCTGGTCAAGGTTGTTACCACCATCGGCAAGCCTGGTGTGGCCGTAGCCGCCATCACCAAAAGGCCGCATGGTTTCGTCATCGCGCATGTCGAAGGGGTGAACAAGCCTTCGCTTAATGGCGTACCTATCGGGACTGAAGCAGTTGCACTCAAGAACGGTGATATCCTCGAATTGGCCGGCACGCAAATGCAGTTTGTGCAGTTCTAGTCGCCAGGGTCGACCTGTCTGCAATCTGCCTGTTGTTGAAATTAGACTGCCCATCCAGGGCGTTCAAGGGGCTTAATGCAACTCCTGTCAAAGCACTGGCCTCGCGTGGTTGTAACACTGATCCCGCTGCTGTTTGCATTGATGCACGCCAGTGGAGTTTTGCCCATTGGTGTGCTCCAGCGGCTTGATGACATCATCTACGATGCACGGCTTCGTGCCACCATGCCTCAAACCATTGACGAGCGCATTGTCATTGTCGATATTGATGAAAAAAGTCTGGCAGAAATAGGCCGTTGGCCCTGGAGCCGAAACAGGCTGGCTGATTTGGTAGACGAGCTGTTTGAGCGGCAAAAAATAGCGTTGCTGGGGCTTGACCTGGTATTTGCAGAACAAGACGACAGTTCTGGGCTTAAGCGGCTTAAGCTGCTGGCTCAAAATGAGCTGCGCGACCAGACTGGTTTTACTGAAAAACTGACCCAGATCCAGACCAGCCTGGACTATGACGCTCTGTTTGCCAAATCCCTAGAAAAACGCCCGGTTGTGCTGGGTTACTACTTCACCAGTGATCGTGATGGTCGCACCAGTGGAGTTTTGCCGCCGCCAGTGATGGGCGCAGATTCCCTGCGAGGGAGACCCATCAAATTTACCACCTGGAACGGTTTTGGCGCCAACATCGATCCTTTGGTTAAAGCTGCGCCAATAGCAGGGTTTTTCAACTCCATCACGGAAGGCGACGGAGTGGTGCGCTCCCTACCACTGCTTGCAGAATACAAAGGCCAGTATTACGAGTCCCTGTCTTTGGCCATGTTTCGCATGCTGGCCGGCTCACCCAGCGTCGAGCCCGGCTTTCCGCAAGAAAAGTTTTTAAGTCGTAATTACCAGGGGTTAGAAAGCATTTTGCTTACGCAACAAGGCAAAATATTGGCTATTCCCGTCGACCACCGGGTGGCAACTCTGGTGCCTTTTCGAGGAAATGGCGGGGTCAATGGCGGTTCGTTTCGCTATATTTCTGCGGCAGATCTGCTGGCCAAACGCATGGGGGCCGAGCAGTTGAAGGGGAAGATTGTTCTACTCGGCACGACTGCGCCAGGCCTGCTTGACTTGCGGGTTACGCCTGTCGGTGAGACCTACCCCGGTGTAGAAGCTCACGCCAATGTCATCTCGGGGCTTTTGGACGGCAAGGTTTTCGTCAAGCCTGATTACGCGCTTGGCTTTGAAGTCGTTATTCTGATTTTGTCAGGTTTGCTGCTGGCGTTTGCGTTGCCACTGCTGTCAGCGCTCAAAGCCGTTGCAACCAGCGTCGCCGTGGTGGGCGCGTTGGTAGGGATTAACTTCTGGATGTACCTCGGCTATGGTCTGGTTTTGCCATTAGCCAGCGCGCTGGTGATGGCTCTCACTGCATTTGCGTTGAACATGAGTTACGGCTACTTTGTAGAAAGCAAGTCCAAGCGCGATTTGGCCAATTTGTTTGGTACTTATGTGCCACCTGAACTGGTTGATGAAATGGTCAAGGACGCGGCCAGCTACAACATGAAGGCCACCACCAAAGAGATGACCGTGATGTTTTGCGACATGCGGGGCTTTACCCAAATGAGCGAAACCATGGAGCCGACGCAACTGCAAGCACTGCTCAATACCGTGTTTTCCCGCCTGACTGACCAGATCCGGGGCAATCGCGGAACCATTGACAAATATATGGGCGACTGCGTCATGGCTTTTTGGGGGGCGCCGGTAGACACGCCTGACCACGCCAGCCTGGCAGTTAAAACAGCGTTTGAGATGGCCAACGCCATACGAAAACTTAATGAGGAGCATCGCAGCAAGGGGCTGCCTGAGATTGGCGTGGGCATTGGCCTGAACACAGGCACGATGTGCGTGGGCGATATGGGCTCTGATATCCGCCGCAGTTATACCGTGATTGGTGATTCGGTCAATTTGGGCTCGCGGCTTGAAGGCTTGTCAAAAACCTATGGTGTCGACATCGTGGTCAGCGCATCAACCCAGCAGTTGGTCAATGACTTTGCCTGGCAAGAGCTTGACAAGGTCAGAGTCAAAGGCAAAGACAATGCGGTTGCCATCTTCTGGCCGGTAGCCCCTTTAAATCGAATGAATCCGGGCAGCAATACAGAACTCAAAACCTGGGCGATGGCGCTAAAAGCCTATCGTGCGCAAGATTGGGATCAGTGTGACGTGCAATTGCTTAATTTACAGCGCTTGAATGCCAAAAAATACCTTTACCAACTGTATGCAGAGCGTGTAGCCTCTATGCGTCTGCTGCCGTTTGACCCCGAGTGGGATGGCGCAACAAATTTTCAGACCAAATAGCGTCCGACGGTTTCCGATCAGTTCAGGGCAACACTAAAAAGGCGATTGAAAGTTTATGAAAGTCAGGGTACTCGGTTGTTCAGGCGCAATTGCCAAAGATTGCCGAACCACGTCATTTTTAATTGACCACGATGTGCTGATTGATGCCGGAACCGGGGTGGGTGACCTCACGCTTGCCGAGATGCAGCGTATTGATCATGTTTTTTTGACCCATTCCCATCTGGATCATGTTGCTGCGTTGCCCCTCATGGTTGATGCCATCGCCTCGCAAAGAACCACACCCATACAGGTACATGCCTTGCAGGGCACGATAGATGCGTTGCGGACTCATATTTTTAACAACACGATTTGGCCAGACTTTTCAAGAATCCCATCGGCTGAAG
>ENA-OFDP01000647-OFDP01000647.1-metagenomes-genome-assembly--contig:-NODE-647-length-15226-cov-4.340057_pt1 | contig 15226 bp, 17 predicted proteins | sample MGYA00153389_OFDP01 | MGnify analysis MGYA00153389 | reverse complement strand
AGAAAAGCAGCGGTTTTGACACGCTGTGCCTGCACACCCTGGATGCTACAGATTCGATAGCTGCTCGCGCCCGAGAAATGGGCGTTAATCTGCGAAAAGCATGGGAAGAATGCACCCTCATCTCGCTGGATGAAACCACCACGCGGGATGACCTGGAAATGCTCTGGTCCTTCTTCGTCAAGCCAGGCAAGCCGATGCCGCGCCTGAGCGACTTTGAAAAAGGCGTGGAGCCACTGATCCCTGAAGCGTTGCGCCGCAGCACGCCCTTTCTGGCCCACCCGGTGTTCAACACCCACCATTCAGAGACCGGCATGCTGCGTTATATCCGCATGCTCAGCGACAAAGACCTGGCGCTGGACCGCAGCATGATTCCGCTGGGCAGTTGCACCATGAAGCTCAACGCCACCAGCGAGATGATTCCTGTCACCTGGCCGGAGTTTGCCAACATCCATCCCTTCGCACCGCAAGACCAGCTGCAGGGTTATGCCGAGCTTGACCAGCAACTGCGCAACTGGTTATGCCAGGCCACCGGCTATGCCGGCATCAGCCTGCAGCCCAACGCCGGATCGCAGGGCGAATACGCTGGCCTGCTGGTGATCAAGGCTTTTCATGAAGCCAAAGGCCAGGGCCACCGTAACATCTGTTTGATTCCATCTTCTGCCCACGGCACCAACCCGGCCAGCGCGCAAATGGCCGGCATGACGGTGGTAGTGACTGGCTGTGATGCGCAGGGCAATGTTGACATGGCTGACCTGCAAGCCAAGTGCGAAAAGCACAGCGACAACCTGGCCGCCGTGATGATCACTTACCCATCGACCCACGGCGTTTTTGAAGCCAACGTTAAAGAGCTGTGCGCATTGGTACACAGCCACGGTGGGCGCGTGTACGTCGACGGCGCCAACATGAACGCGCTGGTCGGCACAGCAGCGCCGGGCGAGTTCGGTGGCGACGTGAGCCACCTGAACTTGCACAAAACCTTTTGTATTCCCCACGGCGGCGGCGGGCCAGGTGTTGGCCCGGTGTGCGTGGTGGCGGACTTGGTGCCGTACTTGCCGGGGCACCTTGCGGGCGGAATTCCCGTCAACGGTGTGGGTGCCATTTCAGCAGCACCTCTGGGTAACGCAGCCGTGTTACCCATCAGCTGGATGTACTGTCGCATGATGGGCCCAGAAGGCTTGACGCAGGCTACCGAGATTTCCATCCTCTCGGCAAACTACATCAGCAAGCGCCTCAAAGACCACTTCCCCACGCTGTATACCAGCGAGGCAGGCTATGTGGCCCACGAGTGCATTTTGGACTTGCGCCCTTTGAAAGAAACCAGCGGCGTGACCGCAGAAGACGTGGCCAAACGACTGATGGACTACGGCTTTCACGCGCCGACTTTGAGCTTTCCCGTGGCAGGCACGTTGATGGTTGAGCCGACTGAAAGCGAAGACTTGAAAGAAATCGACCGCTTCATCAACGCGATGGTCTCGATTCGTAAAGAGATCGCCCATATTGAAAACGGTACGTGGCCACAAGACAACAACCCGCTAAAACACGCACCCCATACCTCAGCCAGCGTCATCGCAGCAGAATGGAACCGCCCATACTCGCGCGAGGTAGCGGCGTTCCCGGTGGCGGCGCTTAAAACATCCAAATACTGGCCAACCACCGGCCGGGTAGACAACGTGTACGGCGACCGCAACCTGATGTGCAGTTGCGTGCCAGTCAGCGACTACGCTTGAAGACGTATTGAGTGCTATGAATTCTGGAGCTTCTTGCGCCCGAATTTATTGGGCTTAGGGCACCTTATATAGCTATTTATGATTGAAGCCGCTTCCAGGCGGAATTTAGCGACTGCTACTGCTTGCAGTCGCGAAGCGTCGGTGGCAATGAATCCTCTGGAATCCAGCCAACCTTGCCCGAGCGCAAGCGAACCTGTGCTGTAGCACTGCCGCATGCTGTCGCCAGCACCTCAAGCTCGGATTCGTTGCTGATCTCAATCGGCATTGCGCCAAACTTGCCAGTCGCCACTGCCCGCGCATCGGCGTTGGTTGCGTAAATCGGAACTGAGTGGCTGAGAACTGGGTCGCGAATAGCCTGACATCCAGCCAAAGCAACTGCCAATAGCGCAGACGTTGAGTAAAAAAACTGACGCATCCGCAACATGCCAAAGCTTACCTGGCTTTGCTTTTAACTAACGCATAAACAAACAGCAAAACGATCGCGCCTACTACCGACGCAATAAAGCCTGCAACCTGACCGGCCTGATAAAACCCAAGCGCCTTGCCGGCGTAGCCTGCCAAAAACGAACCCGCCACACCCAAAATCGCGGTCATGATCCAGCCGAGTTTGTCATCGCCAGGTTTGATGGCGCGGGCGATAAAACCGACGATCAGGCCGATGAAGAGGGTTCCTAAAATTGACATCATGAGTCAGATCCTTTGAGTTTGGTTGCGAATGCCTTGAAATGTACCTCAGGCTGGCTTGAGCATTGTGAATATGTTCGTACCATCAACTGGGTGATACGCGCAGATTTTGTCGTGATGTCGTAAAGCTCTGTAAAGCTGACAACCGCAAACAGTGCCAAAGCGTTGGACAGAAGCAGAATCAGGCAGCATAAGGAGTTAGCGATGCCCATCCACCCGTCACACAAGCACAAACTATCTTTATTGCTGGCTGTAACAGGCCTGCTGGCTAGCCCCTATGCCACAGCGCAAACTGATGCCAACACAGCCGCTGCCTGGCGCGCAACATCGCGCCTGGGTTATGGCCCCACTGAATCGACGGGGCAAGCAGCGCAGCAAAACCCAAAAGCCTGGGCTTCAAGTCAAGTCGATACGGCCTACGCCGCCAGCCAGCGCGCACCCAACATACCGGAAGATCTTGCACGTTTTAACCAGAGCCTGAACACCACCGCCAAAGACTTTCAAGCCGAGCGTGAGGCGCGCAAAAACATCAAAGCCCCGGCACCCGGCGCTCTGCCAATGACCAATGATGGCGATGCATTGGGCTTTAGCCGCGAGATGCAACAAACCGCTGCCGCCTGGCGCCTGATGGCATGCAGTGACCCGGCAGTTGAAAACCCTCTGCTGGCCCGCATGACGGAATTCTGGTTCAACCATTTGAATGTTTTTACAGGCAAAGGCTCTGTTCGCCCGTTTGTGGGTCATTACGTTGTCAATGTGATTCGCCCCAATGCATTGGGCAAGTTTGAAGATTTATTGCTGGCCAGCGCCCGGCATCCGGCGATGCTTTTTTATCTTGACCAGGCGCAAAGCAATGTGCGCGGGTTAAATGAAAACTATGCTCGCGAGTTGATGGAGCTGCACACCCTGGGCGTTGACGCAGGATATAGCCAAAACGATGTGCGTGAGCTGGCACGTATTTTGACGGGCTGGACAGTCGGCTTGCAGCAGGGTGAGGGCTTCAGATTTGCAGAACGGCTGCACGATAACGGCAGCAAAATTCTGCTGGGTCGCAGTTTTAACGGAGGTGGCGTGCGAGAAGGCGAAGACGTCATTCTCATGCTGGCACGCCATCCGGCCACGGCCAAACGTATCGCTAAGCGGCTGGCTACCACCTTCGTGTCAGACAAGCCACCGCAAGCGCTGGTTGACCAGCTTGCCGCCACTTTCACCCGCACGCAGGGCGACATTCGTTCCGTGATGCGCACGCTGATTGAATCGCCAGAATTCTGGAAGGCAGACAACACGTTGTTCAAAACGCCGCTCGACTTTGCCTGCTCGGCCCTGACGGCAGGTGGCGGTGCCAAAGACCGGCGCGACATTCAATTGACGCTCGGCTTTTTGGCCCAGGCGGGCCAACCCCTTCACGGCTGGCAAACACCCGATGGCTACAAGACCGACGCGGCTACCTGGCTGGCACCCGAGGCACTAACGCGCCGTGCCGACTACGCGATGGCCCTCAGCAATCGCATCAACGAGGTGACTTACCTGCAACCTTTTTTAAGCGTGGCCAGCCGCGAGCGCATTGCGCGTGAACAACCTGCTACACGCACAGGTCTGACGTTGGCCAGCCCCGACTTCATGAGCAAATAACTTGAGGTATTTAACATGTACACGTCACAACTTTCACGCCGCCAATTGCTGATGGCATCCGGCTTGGTACTGGCTGGCAGCACATCACAAACATCACGGGTATGGGCGCAAACCGCAACACAGGGTAACAAGGGTACGGGCCGCTTGGTGGTGGTACTGCTACGCGGCGCGTATGACGGCCTGTCGGCCTTTGTGCCCTACACCGATGCAGACTACTACGCCAACCGCCCGAACATTGCAGTTGCTGCACCAGACGGCAGCAACAAAACTGCACTTAAACTCGACAACACCTTTGCATTGCACCCTGCTCTTGCACCGGTGCTGCCACTGTGGCAACAAGGTGTGCTGAGTTTCATCCCCAGCGCAGGCCTGCCTGCGCCCAACCGTTCACACTTTGCCGCGCAATATGAAATGGAAATTGGTCACAGTGGTAAGACCAGCGCCGCGCCTGGGTGGTTGAATAAAACAGCCAGCAACAACAGCAAAACCACTACCTCCGCCATCGGCGTGGGCGAGGCCAACCCGGCCATTTTGGCGGGCGATGCGCAGGTCAAGCTCATCCCGCGCGGCCTGGCCGCCGAGCGCACTGGCGTACTTGCCAATGACAAAACCCGTAGCGCCCTGATGGACTTGTATGCAGGCAACGACAAGGTCAGCGAGGCCTTCCGGCAAGGCGCAGGCAGCCGCATGCAAAGCGCGCAAGAACTGAGCGCTGAAAAAGCTGAAATGGACGGCAGACGCATGGGGCCAAAGATGGACACAGCGCTGGACAAAGACGGCACGCCCGCCACGACCCAAGCGCAAAATGCGCAAATGCTGGCGGCCAGCAATGGCGCGTCAGACCCTATCGGTTTGCAGCTGGACGCGCAGCACCTGGGCACGCTGATGCGCAATGACCGCAATTTGCGACTTGGATTTTTATCAGCAGGCGGCTGGGACACCCATGCCAACCAAGGCAATGTTACGGGCCAGCTCGCCAACAATCTGGGCAACCTGGGTCGCGCCATCGCCCAGTTGCGGCAAGACTTTTCTGAGCCGGGTGATGTGGTGGTGGTGGTGAGCGAGTTTGGCCGCACAGCGGTTGAAAACGGCACGCGCGGCACAGACCACGGCTACGGTAACGCGATGTGGCTGATTGGCAACCGCATCAATGGCGGGCGCTGGCATGGCCAGTGGACAGGTCTTGCGCGCGGCAACCTGAACGAGGCGCGCGATTTGCCTGCCCACCACGACTACCGCGCGGTGCTGGCACAAGTCATGCGCAGCACATTCGCCATGCCAGACTCAGTGCTGGCCAGCGTGTTGCCCAACACCAGGTGGGACGCGCAACTGGACAGCCTGATGCGCAAAAGCTAAAGGCCAAGCTAAAAAAAGTAAAGTGTCCGTAAAGGCTTCAACCGCCAGGCATCTGGAGCGTTGTGAATACAGGCAGCAAATTTTTTCTGCCGCAATCCACTCCAGGAGCAACGTATGACCCCCTCAATTAATAACTTCATCTCTGCGACAGTTCTGGTACTGGCCAGTGCCACTGCTTTCAGCGCCTTGGCTCAAACGCCAGCAGCGCCGGGTGTACCAGCATCCGGCGTACGCGGCCATGGCCATGGCAAAGGCATGAAAGACATCGACGTGAACAAAGACAAACAGATTTCCCGTGATGAAGCCAAAGGCAAACCACGCCTGAGTAAAAACTTTGACGCGATTGACACCAACAAAGATGGCCAGCTGTCGCGCGACGAAATGATGGCCTATCGCAGAGCACACAAAAGCGAGCACAAAGGTGAAGGTAAAGGCCAGCCTAAATCCTGAGCCTAAGCAGATGCAAAAAGGGCTGCTCAGTGAGCAGCCCTTTTTTATGCGAAGCCTGATTTATTTTGTTTCAATCGCCATGGGCTCAGGCTGTCCACGGGTCTTGTACAGCGACACCAACACGCCACCAGCAATCAGGCCAAATGTCACGCTGAGTGAAAATACAGGCGGGATCTTTCCAATGATGCCCACCAAAAATATTTTGGTACCAATAAACACCAACACCAATGCCAGGGCGTACTTCAGATATTTGAAGCGATGCACCATGGCAGCCAATGCAAAGTACAAGGCACGCAGACCCAGGATGGCAAAAATATTGCTGGTGTAAACAATGAACGGGTCATTGGTGATGGCAAAAATGGCGGGAACCGAATCCACCGCAAACACCAGGTCAACAATCTCAACCATCACCAGCGCCAGAAACAGCGGCGTTGCCCAGCGCACGGTTTTGCCACTGACAGGGTCAGGTTTATACACAAAAAAGGCGTTGCCCTCCACTCCCGGCGTCACCCGCATCCGCTTGCGCAGAAACTTCAAAATCGGGTTGTTGGCAATGTCTGGTGTATGGTCGGCCACGATCCACATCTTGACACCCGTCACCACCAAAAACACACCGAACACATACAAAATCCAGCTGAATTGTGTGACCAGTGTGGCGCCCAGGCCAATCATGATGGCGCGCAGAACAATCACGCCCAAAATACCCCAGAACAACACACGGTGTTGATAAATGCGGGGAATCGCCAAGTAGGTAAAAATCATGGCAATGACAAACACGTTGTCCATCGACAGGGACTTTTCAATCAGGAAACCGGTGAAATATTCCATGCCGCTGGTCGCGCCCAGGTACCACCAGACCCACACACCAAACAGCAGCGCCACGCTGATGTAACCAGCGGACAAGAACAAACTCTCCTTGACTTCAATTTCTTTGTCGTCTTTGTGCAGCACACCTAAATCCAACGCCAGCAAAGTCACGACGATGCCAATAAACAGCAGCCAGATCCAGATGGCTGTGCCTAAAAAGGGCTCATATAAAAACTGAAGCAAGGTATCCACGAAAAGAACTCCTCCCGATACCGGGTAATGGTTGTGTGTGAAAGGCAGTAAAACTAAAAAAACAATCAATCAAAAATGTCGTTCAGCCAGGACTTTCTGCGCCGCGCTGGGTGGCTCTGCGAGCCATACGATTTGTGATGGTCTGAATCCACAAAATCGGGCTGTGAAGCCATAGCCGGGCGCTGTGCTGAGAGCTGGTTGGCACCGATGGTCATCAGCTTGTCCAGCTCGCCCCTGTCAAGCCAGACACCTCTGCACTGTGGGCAGTAATCAATTTCAACGCTCTGACGGTCAGTGATGGCCAAAATCGAATCAGGGCATGCGGGGCATTTCATTTTGAAGTCCTAAGGTTGTGAAAATAATTAGCTGCCTGCTAGCAAGCGCAAGCCAGATGTTGTAGCGCGCGGTTTGCGGCTACGCTGCATGTTATGAATCAACGATCGGGTGGCGCGCGTCAACGCACTTTGCAGCGCTGAAAACCAATCTCGGGCCAGCGATGTGACCACCACCGGGCTACCGCCATCGGTCATCAGTTCAATCTGGCAACGTTTGTCAATACCGCCACGTGGGCCATTTATGTCTGACAAATGCACACGTACCCGCGGGGTAAGCCAAGCCAAACGCTTGAGGGCTTGACGGATGCGGCGTTCTGCCAGCGTGCGCAACTCAAGCGCTTGAGGATCGGATGACTCGAAGATGACTTGCATGACTTACCTTTCGGGTTGATTGACGAAAAGAGCAAGAGTAGGTGCAATTCACTTTCTTAAAAAGTAGATAATCAGGAATCAATACTTCTAAAAAAACTGACAATGAACACCTCTTTCAGCTATCGGCATCTCTATTATTTTTGGGTCGTTGCCAAAGAAGGTGGCATGGCCAAAGCTGCTGACAGGCTGGACATGGCTGTGCAAACCATCAGCACCCAGGTTCGCGAACTAGAAAAGTCATTGGGCTATGAACTGCTCAAACCCGCCGGGCGTGGCGTGGCGCTGACCAACGCAGGTGTCGCAGCCATGCACCAGGCTGAACTGATATTTCAGCTGGGTGAAAAACTGCCAGATGTCGTGCGTGCGGCCATCGGTGCGCCATCTGTGCGTCTTGCAGTCGGTATCTCTGAAGGACTTGCCAAGCTGGCAGTGCGGCAACTGTTGCAGCCAGTCATGCACACGTCCAACTTGCGACTGATTTGTCAGGAGGATGAGTTTGAAGACTTGCTGGGTGAGCTGGCGCTGCACCGGCTGGACGTAGTGCTGGCAGATCGCCCCGCCTCCAGCAACCCCAATTTGAAGGTGTACAGCCACTCACTGGGCTCGTCGACTTTGTCGTGGTACGGGCCGGCACCCTTGTTGACGGCTGCCCGGAAAGATTTTCCGCAGTCGCTCGCGAAAGTTCCTGTTTTGCTGCCCACATTAAGCGCTGCCGTCAGGCCACGCATTGACCACTGGTTTGAGCGCTTGGGCATCAAACCCAACATCGTGGGCGAGTTTGAAGACAGTGCGCTGCTTAAAACTTTTGGCGCTGCAGGCATGGGTGTATTCCCCGCCGCCGACTTGATACACGCTGAACTGGTGGAGCGCTACAACGTCAAACGGGTAGGCGCATGTGACGGTGTGTCTGAACACTTTTATGCCATTGGCGCGCATAAAAAAGTGCTGCACCCACTGGTGCAGAAACTGCTGCCAGAACGGCCCCGAGCTTAAGCACCACGCAGTTTTTCAGGTCGCGCAATTTTTTTGAACTTGATCAGCCGTGCTGTTTCAATCGCATCTTTTTTAATCTGCCGCTCAGCGTCCAGCAATTGCCCAACGGATAGCCAATTGGCAAACTCATCCGGGGTTTCGAGTGTGATGCGGCCCAAGGTGGCATGGCGAAACTCGTAAATCACAATCTCGGCAGCTTTTTGCAAATTGATGCGGCCTTTGGTCAACACCGCGCCGCGCTTTCGGCCAATGTCTTCCAGCACCAGCTCATCGGTTGACGCAGGCGTGATCTCGACTTTGTAGCGCTCAGTTAATGCCGCTGGGTATTTTTTGATCAGCAAATTCAGCAGCTCCAGCGCGACTTCTTCTTCACCGAAGGCGTTGCGGCCAATCGCGCCGCTGGCAGCCAGGTTATAGCCACTTTGCGCCACGATGATGCGCGGCCACAGCATGCCGGGTGTGTCCCACAAATAAAAACCATCGGCCAGCACAATGCGTTGCTCAATTTTGGTGATGCCGGCTTCGTCGCCCGTCTTGGTGGCGCGCTTGCCCGTCAGGGTGTTGATCAGCGTTGACTTGCCCACGTTGGGGATACCGCAAATCAGCACCCGCATCGGTTTGACCATGCTGCCGCGCAACGGTGCCAGCGCATGGCAAGCATCAATCAGTTTGCGTGCGGGTGCAGTTTCACTGGCGTCCAGTTCAATCGCCCGGGTGTTGGGTAGCGCGTTGTAATGCGCCAGCCACAGCGCGGTGACAGCCGGGTCAGCCAGGTCTTGCTTGTTCAGCACCTTGAGCGTGGGGCGCGACGCTGTCAGCTCGGCCAGCTTGGGGTTGGCGCTTGAGCCAGGCAGACGCGCATCCAGCAGCTCAATGACCACATCAATTTCCTTGATGCGTTCACTGATCGCCTTTTGCGTCAGGTACATGTGTCCGGGGAACCACTGAATCGCCATTACTTAAAATCTTTCATTGCTAGAACGTATTATCGGTTGCGTTACTTTTATTGAATGATCTGCACCATGCCTTTACCTCAAGCACCTGCTCAAAAACCAAACAGCAAAGCAAATACCAAAGCCAACAACGAGTTGGCCATCAAGGGCGTCTTGTGCGTCATGATTGGCTTGGGTGTGGTGGTGTCTCCTTACTTCATCACCTCACCGGGCATGCAAAGCATCGTGGCTCAATCTGCCGTGGTTGGCTGGTTTGCGTTGGTGCTGGGGCTGGCGTTTGTGAGCGTATTTTTAAGTCGTCGATTTGGCTGACACCTAGCTTAAAATAATGATATGACCGTTGCCGCTTTTTGCGTTGCGCTTTTTCGTTCAGCTGGATTGGCCGCCACGCTTGCATTGGCGAGCGCGTATCCAGCAGCCCATGCGACACCAAACGGCTGCGTAGCCTGCGTATTTACGGCCAGACAACTGAGCGAATTGACAGGTGATCCGCTACGCGAGCCTGAAATTCGTACACCGACAGCTCGGTACAGCGTGAACTGCGCCTTTGAGTCGATCAACCAGCGTGGTAAAAAAGTGTTTGTCACGGTTCGCACTCAGGAATCGCGCGCTGAATTTGACGCTTTGAAACGCCTCGCCTACCTGACCAATAAAGACAGCTTTATTGAACTCAAAGTTACTGACCAAGCCGCGTTCCTGACACCGTATGCCATGCGCGCCTGGAACGGCACCAGCGCTCTCTCTATTAAAGGCATGAGAGATCTTCTTTCGCGGGAGATTAGCGCAGCAGATGCTGCCAAGATGCTGCAGTTAGGTTTAAAGCAGTTGCCGGTCAAGCCTTGACTCAGGCTGACGCAGCCTACATGCTTCTATATTGATAGTTGCTTGCGCCCGAATTTATTGGCCTACAGCCAGATTAGGCACTTAAAACAGCCTCTTTATCACTCTTTTTAGGCACATTCAGCCGCTCGGCAGACACGTACTGTTTGCGGTACATCTCAAAGGGCATGCTGTCCTGGGCTTCTATCTTCTTTTGATCTGCCATCGATTGTTCGCTCAGGTGCATGTAGTGGCTGTGCTGTTCCCTTGAAAACGGCAAGGCTTGAAAGTAGGCTTTGGTTTTTTCAGACTTTGCACGCACAAACTTAACAAACGAGTTGTCGTGGTCTTTAGCCATCGCGGCCAGTACTCTGGCTGATGGCAGGGTGCTGGCATCGTTCAAGCCCACCATTGCGGCGGCCAATGCGGCGCTGTAGTCAGTCGTGCCATGGGCAGCATCCAGTGCTGCAGCTATCGGCGCGCACTGAGCGACGATCTCTGTTCCCCAATCGGTAAGAGTCACTTCGTTCCCACCCTGCTCCAGCAGCAAACCGGGCTCTCGGCCACGCGCTGCGGTGCGGTGCTGGTTGCGCGCCAGGGCGGCGATTTCTTCAGGGCTATCGGGAGGGCTGGCGCTGGTTAAGCAGTGCAGCAAAAACACATCCAGAAAACGCATGGTCTGCGTGGTGATGCCGACCGGTTCAAACGGATCCAGATCCATCAGGCGCACCTCAATGTATTCCACCCCGCGCTCGCGCAATGCGTGCAGTGGTCGCTCACCGGGAAAGATGACGCGTTTAGGGCGAATCGTGCCGTAAAACTCGTTTTCAATCTGTAGCAAAGTGGTGCCAAGCTGGTTGTAGTCGCCGCCGGGGTTTTGAATGCCGACTTTTTCATAGGCCGGGTAAGGCCGTGTCAAGGCGTCTTGCAGCGATGCGGCATATCCTTCCAGGCTGTTGTAGCTGACAGCCAGCGATGCCTGTGCATCGCTTTGGTAGCCGAGCCGACCCATACGCAGCGATGTGCCGTAAGGCATGTACATGGTGTTGCTGCTGAGTTGCTGTAGCTCGTGTTGGCGACCTGCCACAAAGCTGGAACATACCGCGGGCGATGCACCAAACAAATACAGCAACAAAAAGGCCTGACGCCGAAAATTTCGAATCTGCGCAAAGTACTGCTCGCTGGTCGCACCTGGAAACGACCAGTTGTAATGAATGCCCGAGATGGTTTGCATGCGTCGACCGTAACGGTGCGACAGACCCAATCGGTACACACTTTTGGCTCGGCCCACGTTGGACGCGCCAAAACGCGCCACGGGGATGGTCTCGTCAGTCGGCAAGCCGCAGGGCATGGACGACACCCACAGCATTTCATCACCTAGCGCCTGCATGGTGCGGTAGGTGAATTGGTGGATCTGCGTCAGCTCGTCAATAGCCGCCTTCACGCCTTTGTGAACCCCGGTGACAAGTTCAACCTGAGATTCACTGAAATCAGTGGTGATGCTGGGGTGCGTGAGCGCCGAACCCAAGACCAGCGGGTGCGGTGTGAGTGCCAAAGCTCCACTGGGCTGAGCCCGCAGGCTTTCTTTTTCAATGCCGCAGCGAATGCCCAGCAGGCGCTCGTGCTGCAAATCATTGGCTTGGCTGGCAGTCAGTGCCGGTAATTGCTTCATATTCTCACGTTCCCGAATTATTCTTTGTGGGGCTGGAAGTTATCACAGGCCAGCTTTTTTCGCTTGGCAGACCCCATTTCGAGTACGCCGACTGTGCACTAAACGTACATAAGGCATGATCATGGGCTTGCAAGGCACTATAAAGACCTATAAAGTATGTAAAAGTACCCGTCAAGCAAGTCAAGTCACCCGTTCATGAATAACATGTTTAAAAAATTGTCCGAATGGCTTGGCGGCAATCGCGCCGCACCCCGAAACAGCTCCTTGCCCAGTAGCCGCAACCCTCAGCAGTCCGAGCTTCATGATGGCTCAGAAACTGCAACGCGTGGCCAGTTGGTGCAAGTCCTGCTGCGCGACTTGCTTCGTAAAAACGGCATGCCGGTGGGCTTGGTTCACTGCCAGACTCAGGTGATCAACAGCCGCACGCGTGGTCAGGGCCTTTATGTGCGCCTGGTTGTCAAACACTGGGATGAGCGGTTGATGAAATACGCTTTTGCGTTTCAAAAAGCCTTGCTCACGGAAATCGTGCAGTTTGAACCCCAAGCCGCAAGCTGGTTGCATGGCATCGCATGGCAGCTGGAAGTCGCCAGCAGTTGCCCGTTGACAGAGTTGCCAGGCCTTGAGTTCTGGCAGGCAACTGTCAAGGCAGAAGAGCCAGATGACCAATTTGACATCATCCCCTTGCCGGCCAATGCGGCAGCGGCATCTCCTGCGCCCATACCAGTTCGTGTGCCACTGGTGGCCGTGCCCGTAATCCCTATGCTTTCTGTTGCCGCTGCTCTGTCAGCCATTCCTTTGCTGGATCCAGTCGAACCCTTGCCTTTGCTGATCGACGTACCTGCCGCCCCAATAGACGACACCGCACAAGACCTGGAGCGCCTGTTTGCGATTCGAGACAATGAGTTGGCAAATCTGGCGAACAACAACTTGTTGCCAGCCGGATACGAGAGTACTGAGCCCTCACCCTTGCAAAAACGCTAAAAAGTTTGCTCTATATTTTATAGCAGCTTGCGCCCGGATTTATTGGGCTGGAGGCCTTTTGATCACCTGAAATCAGGCTAAAACACGCTTCAAGAAGACTTGCAGATCCAGAACCTCTTGCGGGCAGACTGAATGCTCCATCACATAGTCATGCCACTCCACCCCATAGCCTATAGCCACCAGCGCATCACGCGAGGCGGTGGCTCGCGGTAGCGCCACGACACCATCGCGCGTGCCGTGAGCCATGAATATCGGTGTCTGCAAGCTGGCCGCCGTGTGCTCTGCGGCAGTGGTGTCTGCCAGCGGCAAATAACCCGACATGCCGACAATGCCCGCCAGCGACTCGGCGTGGCGCAAACCCACCATCAATGCCATGGCGCAGCCCTGTGAAAAGCCCGCCACCACGATGCGACTGGCGGGTATACCGCGTGCCTTTTCATTGGTGATGATTTCCTCAATTTGCAACTGCGACTGGCGCAGCCCGGCTTCGTCTTCGCGTTTGACCAGGTCAGCCACCAAAATGTCGTACCACGCAGGCATGACGTAGCCGCCATTGATGGTGACGGGAATGGTTGGCGCATTTGGAAACAAAAACCGAACCGGCCCCACGCTGGACAAATCCAGCTGTTGGGCAATCGGCACAAAGTCGCGCCCATCAGCCCCCAAGCCGTGCATGATAAGAATGGTGGCGACCGGGTTTTCGCCGGATTGGGCTTCAAGGACTTGGAGTGGCATGGTGGTTTGGCCAGTTTTGGCAATAAAAGTAAACAAAGATCAACGGGGATTTTAATGAGCGTTGCCAGCAGGACATCCAAAGTCTTATGCTGTGCGTATCTGTTGGCAGCGACTCTGTGAATTCATTACTGGTTTTTTTATTGGTTAGCAACATGACACACCTCTTGAAACGCGTTTTTATATTTGCCCTGCCAGCAGCCTTTTGGGCCCTGCAAGCATTTCTGCCAGCACACGCTGAAGCAGTTTCAGCCAAAGACGAAAAAGCCGTGCAAGCCGTGGTGCAAAGCCAATTGGCTGCTTTTGCCAAAGATGATGCAGACAAAGCTTTCTCCTATGCCGCACCCGAGCTGCGTAAAAACATCGGGTCATCGGCTGCCTTCATGGCGATGGTTAAAAACAGCTACCCAGTGGTGTACCGCCCAACATCCGTCGCCTTCTTAAAGCCCGAAGGTGTGGGAGAGGACGTTGTTCAACGTGTGCAAATGCAGGATGCCAGCGGCGCGTCCTGGCTGGCGGTGTACAGCCTGCAACGGCAAAAAGACAAAACCTGGCGCATCAGCGGCTGCACGGTGGTTGAAAACAAGGGGCGCATGGTTTGAATCAGACAAAGCAATGCCCCTGGTTGTACCCTAACGGTTTAACCAAGTGATGCTGAGCTGCAAAACCGTGGCGAACGATACCCAGAGCAGATAAGGAATATTGACCAACGCCACCCAGCGGTGACGCGGCCAGATGACGGCCAAAGCCCAAAACAGCGTGCCCAATATCAGCAGGATATCAATCGATGCCAGCAGATTGTTTTTTAGACCAAACTGAATCGGGCTGTAGATCAGGTTGAACACCAGATTCAAAATAAAAGGCAAAAGCGCCTTGAAGGGCAATTGCTTTTTCAGTGTTTGAATCAGCACATAACCAAAGCTGATGGCAATGACGATGTACAAAACCGTCCAGACCGGGCCAAACAAATAGGCAGGCGGTGCAAAAAAAGGTTTGATCAATTGCGCATACCAGCTGGCACTTGCATTGGCACTGGCAGCGACAGAGGAGATGTCCATAAAAATCCTTTGAGTCCAAGTTCAATTGCAGGCGCTGTTTGTAACACCGCTTGACTAAAATTGAGTGCCCGTTTCCACGTCAGCGAAAACCTGCAGGTAAAAAACACCGAATTTACTGCTACATTATCAGTAGCATCTTGCGCCCGTATTTATTGGTTTACAGCCTTATTTTATGCATCAATAGGTGCCAATATAGTCTTTTTTACCCACTTCAACACCGTTGTGCCGCAAGATGGAATACGCGGTGGTGGTATGAAAAAAGAAATGCGGCAAGCCGTAGTTGAGCAAGTAAGACTGGCCGGTAAAACGCTTTTCTTTTGGTGTACCGGCTTGCGTGATGATCTCGCGCGTGGCGGCTGCGTCAAACTTGGCGGCATCCAGCCCGCCGATAAAGGCCAACACT
>ENA-OFDP01000645-OFDP01000645.1-metagenomes-genome-assembly--contig:-NODE-645-length-15228-cov-5.904567_pt1 | contig 15228 bp, 13 predicted proteins | sample MGYA00153389_OFDP01 | MGnify analysis MGYA00153389 | reverse complement strand
TGAAGATGATGTTGCCGAAGTCACCGCACTACCTGCTGTGGTTGGGGTCACAAATGCACCAGGATCGGCATATTTGCGGGCAACAATCCCCGCGAAGGGGGCGCGAATTACGGTATCCTCAATACTTCGTTGGACGATCGCGACTGCACCTTGGGCGGCCATTACCTTGGCACGGGCTTCGGCAATATCTTCGGGGCGAGAACCCGCTTTGAGTAAATTCATCGCCTCTTGTCGCTGTTTGAGGACGCTTTCGGCTTGGGCAATATCTTCGGGGCGCGATCCGACTTGGAGTAAATTGAGAGCTTGCTGGGCTTGCTCCACTTGTGCGATCGCACTATCACGGGTCGATCGATCCGTACTAAGAGCTTGTTGCGAGATTGCTCCCGCTGCTTGTAACTTTTGATTGCGGCGCAAATCTTCTTCAGCTTGTCTGTAGGTGACTTGGACTTTATTCAGGTTGGCTTGAGCCTGAGCGATATCCTGCGATCGATTCCCCGCAATTACCTTGTCCAAACTGGCATTGGCTGCATCCACCTGAGCTTGAGCTTGAGCGATATCCTGCGATCGATTTCCAGCAATTACTTTATTCAAATTTGCCTCAGCAGCAGCAAGGTTGCCCCTAGACTGGAGCAATTGCCCTTGGAGGTTCGAGTTATCCATATAGGCAACCACCTGTCCTGCTTGGACAAATTCACCTTCTTTAACCAGCAACTGCTTTAAGACACCAGAGGTTTTGGGACTGACATTGACCGAACTTTCGGGTTGCACAGTACCATTCGCTGACACCAAGATCGTCAGATTTCCCCGCGTGACTAATGCTGTCTGAATCTTGCTTTGCGCCTTCTGCTGGGGGACTGTCACCAATTGGTTGTAGGCAACATAACTGCCAATTCCAGCGATCGGAATTGCTACCAGCAACCCCATCAGCCATTTGTTTATTTTTAGCCGATCGATTCCTTGCTTTACATTCAAGCTAATACTCAACATTTTCACCTCAAATTACTTTCGGTGTAAGGGCGATCGCTTTGATCGAATAGAGTTGTGTTTTTCATAAATTTAATTTTTCAATATAAATTTGAGATATCTATACCAAGTAAATTCTAAAACTTGTTAAGCGATCGCAAGTCAAGCATAGCTGCCAGGATCAATAAAAATATGTCTCTAAATATAGAGATAAATAATTCTAAAAGATGAGTATTTTTGCGTGAGCATTAATCGCTATCTAATTTTCAATTTAATCTATTCCTATTGATAGAGATTACACTTAGAAAGTCAGAGTCAAATATCCGTCTATTGATTGATTCATTTACTGATGATTACGAGTCTAGTTAAGGTAGGTAGACCAAAGATAAATTTAAACAGATAAAATAAGAAAAAACTTATATAAAATCCGTTGATATCGAAATTATTCATCTCTCTCTTCTCTTTTCTCTGCGTTCTCTGCGTTCTCTGCGGTTAAAAAAATCCGATCCAACCGGAATTGATAGAACAAAATAACATCACTTTCTTATTTCCAATCATTTTAATTTACCAACTAAAGATATACCCAATTTAAAAGGTCAAAAATGCCAACTGCAACAGATTTTAAAGATTATTACACCATCCTAGGAGTCAGCAAAACAGCAACTCCTGAAGAAATCAAACGGGCTTACCGAAAACTTGCTCGCAAATATCATCCCGATCTAAATCCTGGAGATAAAGACGCAGAGGCAAAGTTCAAAGACCTCAATGAAGCAAATGAGGTGCTTTCCGATCCAGAGAAACGGCCGAAGTACGATCGCTTTGGCGAACATTGGAACCAGCCTGCTTACAGTGAAGCGCCACCATCCAGAGGAACTAATCCTGGGACGGTTGACTTCGATCAGTACGCGGATTTTGATTCATTTATTAACGATTTGTTAGGTCGATCGCGAAACGGATCGCAACGCAGAACCAACACAACCACCGGCTTCGATGATTATGGTGGCGGATTTCGCTCCCAAGCCCCCGCACCGGATAGCGAAGCTGCGATCGCCCTGACATTTTCCGAAGCGTTTCACGGCGTCCAAAAACGACTGCAATTCGACGATGAAACCATCAACGTCCGCATTCCCGCAGGCGCAAAACCAGGTAGTCGCATTCGCCTCAAGGGTAAAGGCCGTGCTAGCCCGTTTTCTCAACAGCGTGGCGATTTGTATCTGACGATCGAGCTATTAGCCCATTCCTTCTTCCGATTCGAGGGTGATGACCTCGTTTGTGACGTGCCAATTCGCCCGGATGAAGCGGTTTTAGGGGCCGAAATCAGCGTGCCCACACCCGATGGTAGCGTGACGATGAAAGTACCTAAAGGAGTGCGATCGGGACAATCGCTCAGACTGCGCGGCAAAGGCTGGACATTGCAAAAAGGGGGACGCGGTGATTTACTCGCCAAACTCCTGATTGTCACGCCAAAAGACTTAAGTGCGATCGAGCAAGAATGCTACGAAAAAATCCAAGCAAATACCAACTTTAACCCCCGCGCTCAGTTAGAGGAGATTAAATTATGAGCTTCAGCCTTTCAACAATCGTGGTTTCACTCGAAGGTGAGCAACTCTACACCTTTGAATATGCCGCATTTGTGACGGAAACTTCGATCGCAATTGTACAAGTTTATGTTGAGTTAGGGGTAATCGAGGCGATCGGCTCAATGCTGCATCAGCGCGAAATTGCTCGAATTGCTCAGATTCAGCGGTTGCGTCAAGACTTGGGCTTGAACTTGGTCGGAGCCGCAATGGTGCTCGATATGGCGGCTGAAATTGCCCAATTGCGGGCACAGCTCAAGGCGCATCAATCTCATCCACGGAACCCACTATGAGGTGTCTAAATCAATGGGAAATACCACGTTGCTTTGTCCAATCTAGTGCTGGCTGATGAGCGAGTACAGTTGCCGATCTCGATTTGGCTTACTCCGCCGAAGCCAATCATGACCACAAATAACACAGCCTGTTCTGATATGCAGTTAATCACTCAAACGAACGCGACGTAACAACATTGCATTAACTGAAACAACGACCGTCGAAACGCTCATCAATATTGCGCCCAGTGCTGGCGTTAATAGAATGCCGAAGGGAGCCCCAATTCCTGCTGCTAAAGGAATTGCAATCACGTTGTACCCGGTTGCCCAAAACAAGTTTTGAGTCATTTTATTGTAGGTAGCTTTCGCAAGTTTAAGAGCGTAGGTTGCATCAAGCGGATCGCTTTTAACCAAGATTAAATCAGCCGACTCGATCGCCACATTGGTTCCAGCACCGATCGCCAGTCCTAAATCCGACTCAGTTAAAGCCGGTGCATCATTGATTCCATCGCCCACAAAGGCGGTTGGCTTCTCAGCTTTGAGCTTACGAATCAATGCAGCTTTATCCTGTGGTAAGACACGAGCATAGTAGCGATCGATCTGCAAATCCCCAGCAACCGCCTTGGCAACCGCTTCGGCATCGCCCGTAATCATCACCACCTGCACATCCATGTTCTGTAGTTTTACAACCGCTTCTCGTGCAGATGCCCGCACCTGGTCTGCTAACCCGAATAGGGCGAGAACTTGCTTGTCGTCCATCAGGACGATCGCACTTTCACCACGAGATTCACGTTCTTCTAGTCCCTTTTGCAACGCTGGGGGAAACTGCAATTTCAACTCTTGAACCCATTCTGGTCTGCCAACCCGATAATGCTGACCGTCTACTACGCCTTCAACGCCCTGACCAGGAACTGCTTTAAAATCACTGGCTTTTGAAAGCTCGATTTTGCGATGGCTGGCTTCTTCTACGATCGATTGTCCGAGCGGGTGTTCTGATAAAGATTCTAGGGAAGCAGAAATGCCCAAAGCTTTTAACTCATCGATACTATCCGTATAAATTCGTTGCACGCCAAAATGTCCTGTCGTCAATGTCCCCGTCTTATCGAATGCGATTGTTTTAATACTTTTTGCTCGTTCAAACGCTTCTCGATTTCGCACCAGAATCCCATTTTTAGCGGACATTCCAGTAGCGTTGACGAGCACTAAGGGAATCGCCAAACCTAACGCATGAGGACAAGCAATCACCAATACAGTAACCGCGCGATTAACTGCAAATGTTAAACCATCTGGTTTAATAGATAGCCAAACGATGAATGTTAGCGTAGCGACCCCGATCGCAATAAAAGTTAGCCAATAGGCGAGTCGATCGGCTAGTGATTGAAATTTACTTTTAGATGTCTGCGCTTCCTCAACCATCCGCATAATCTGGCTCAAGGTGGTGTTATCTCCGGTACGAGTAACCTTAATTGTCAGCGCACCCTCACCATTGACCGCTCCAGCGACCGCTTCATCCTTGGCTTTTTTGACCACTGGACGCGACTCCCCAGTTAGAAAGGATTCATTGACATTGGAAGTACCCTCGACGATCTCACCATCGATCGGCACTTGTTCGCCAGGACGAATTAGAATTAGATCGCCCTCAACTAACGTACTCACTTGGACATCTTCACTTCGCCCATTCGTCTGCTTGTGAGCGACAGAAGGTACTAATTTTGCAAGTTCACCTAGCGCATTGCTGGCTCCCAGCACCGAAGCCATTTCCATCCAATGACCGAGCAACATGATATCGACTAAAGTTGCCAGTTCCCAGTAGAAAGAATCTCCCTTCAATCCGAAAGTTACTGCCACACTGTAGACAAACGATACGGTGATAGCTAGCGCAACCAGCGTCATCATGCCGATTTTACTCTGGAGTTCAAACCAAGCTCCCTTCAGAAAAACCCAGCCACCATAAAAATAAATAATCGTTGAGAAAATCGGAATCACCCACTCTGAACCCGAAAACTGGATTGCTTTGTAATTAAACCAATCCTGAAACATTGGCGCAAAGTAAAGCACGGGCAGCGTTAGTACCAAACAGATAAAGAAGCGTCTTTTGAAAATCTCTGGGCTGTGTCCGGCATGTTTATCGTGCCCAGCTTCGGCATGAGTGGGCTGCTGACCATGACCATTATGGTTGCCATGTGGGTCAGGCTGATTTCTTTGAGGTGGTCGTTCGTGTGATTGGTGCCCACCAGATGGAGCGGGTGGGTGTTGTTCGTGTTGACTGTGGTCGTGTCTCATCGATGAATCCTCCTAGTTTGCTGTGATGCCTTGGATCGATGGCAATAGACTTCAGGGCACTCCCGATCGTCGATTAAAGGATTGTCACTAGAATTCTGCGATCCACAAAACCATTGTCAACGCCAGAAATGAGCGCGATGCTAATGACTGTATCGATGCAACAATCCTTACATACCCAGTTTGACTATAAGAAAACAATCTGAGGAACTTATGAGCGGTTCAGAAAAGCCAATGAAATAATCAGCGGTTAAAACCGCCGCTAGTGTTGCAAAACCCGCGCAGGCGGGTTGGAAATCTCAGTCCGCCTGTCTTGTCGTTTTCTTATTCGGGGGGAACCCTAGACATAAAAACGCCGCTGTCTTGGAAAGTGCGGTAGTCGATTTTTCATGCAGTGCGGAATGTGGGAATTAAGACTCCGTTGGTCTGTTAACAGTCTGAGCATCGCCCGCAGCAGAAATACAGGCACACCCAGCAACTTTAGACTGATGCAGGGCTGCGGCTGCGGCTTGATAAAGAGTCGGTAAATCGGTGCCATCATCTGGATATTGAGCGATTCCCGCACTAAAGGCGATCCGAAATTGAGTTCGGTCTGGAGTAACAAATTGTCTGCGCTGGAGTGTGGCGAGTAATTGAGTGAGTCTTTGAATCCCCTCTGCCTTGGTCGTATCAAACAAGGCGACTACAAATTCATCGCCCTCCCACCTTGCAATGACTGTATTCTGCCTAAAAGTCTGCCGGAGCAACTGTCCCCACTGCCGCATCACCATGTCGCCAGTACTGTATCCATGACGCTCGTTAATTGCCTTGAGATTGTCTAAGTCCAGAACTGCCAGACAGAGCGGCAGGTTCTGTCGAGCCGCAAGTTGCAGGTATTTGTTTAAGTCTTGGGTGGACTTATGGCGATTGGAGAGTTTGGTCAACCGATCGATCTCAGCAGCATTCCGCAGGAGTTCGATCCGCTCTAGGCGATTGATGACGCGACTGACCAATTCTGACCCCGCAATCGGTTTGCTCACAAAGTCATCTGCACCCACCGAATAGACTCGATCGATTGTCTCGACATTAATGTGGGTTGTCAAAAATATAATGGGTAAACTGCCCCATCGCGAGTCGTTGCGGACGATCTGGCACAGATCGGTACCACTCAAGATCGGCATGTTCATCTCTAGAATCAGCAGATCCGGCGAGCAGGATTCCAGCGTTTCCCAAAATTGTTGCGGATTGTTGAGTGTTGTTACACTCAATCCCCAGGGTTCTAGCAGCCCCTTCAAAGTTGTCAGAATCTGAGGATCTCGATCGACGACCATCACTCGTTGCTTGGCAGCTTCAGATTGTTGTGCCGCTTGAGCGACGGCTTTGAGTACTTGAGTCAGGGGTAAGGGTTTGCTTAAAAAACTATGTCCGCCGAGTTGGGCTACTTCTAGTCGATCGGTTAATCGGTCGTGACTGGTAAATACGAGGACTGGCACAGCCGGAGTCTGATGAGTGAGCTTTGCCAGCAGTTTCAAACTATCTGTCGTGGGATGTGTAATGTCGGGATCGAGTAGAACGACGGTGGGTGCATCTCGATCGATTTTTAGTTCGGCTGCGGCAAGAGTCGTCGAGATCGCGCTCCGAAAGCCCCAATTTACGGCTTCATTCATCAACTGTTCGGCTAGTTGACGATCGGGATCGATAATCAATAACAGCGGTCGCTCATCGATAAATAGCGGTTCTTGGCGATCGATCTGTTCTGTCGTTAATTCGTCCTCTGCTCGATCGATTTCTTGCTGTTCTGATAGGGCATTGAGGATTTGTTGTTGAATTGGTTGAGTCGCTGGTTGATTTGGATCGATTTTCGTCCCGAAAGGCTCTGCCAACGAGTCAGCCACAGATGCCAAGGGTTTGAGCCGATAACCCAATCCATACACCGTTTCGATCGCATCTGTGGGAGCACCAGCCCTCCTAAGTTTCTGCCGTAGTCCCTTGATATGAGTTCTCACGGCATCCACATTGGGAGTCTCCTCATACGCCCAGAGTCGATCCAAAATCGTGCTGTAAGTAAAGACTCGACGACCATTCCGCACGAAAAACTCTAAGATCGCAAACTCCTTGGGACTCAAGAATAGAGGTTGCTCTGCATAAGTGACTTCACGAGTTGCCGGATCGAGCCGCAAATTACCCCACTCCAGCACAGAGTGAAAAGCCGTTCCTTCGCGGCGGATCAAGGCTCGAATTCGAGCAATCAATTCCTCTGGGTCGGTCGGTTTTGTCATATAAGCATCGGCACCTGCATCTAACCCGATCGCTTGGTCGTGACTACTGCCTCGCCCCGTAACCAGCATAATTTGCATTTGATAGCCGTGCGCTCTGATTCTTTGACAAAGGCTGATTCCGTCTAGGTGAGGCAGCGTAATATCGATGAGGAGTAGATCGTATTCATAAACCACAATCAGTTCCCAGGCTACCTCCCCATCGTTAGCGACTTCAACCACATAATTCTGGTTGGAGAGCATACAAGCAAGCATCTCAGCAATTGCTTCATCATCTTCTACCACCAAAATTTTCATAGGTTTAGCTCTTTCACAGGGAGAACGTGGTAATTAAGTGTCAGGGGTTAAGCATACTTTTAACAATAGTTGGAGAACATGAAATTCAGATGAAATGAAGTGCTAATTGTCTGAAACTTGGAAAATATTTGCAAAACGTTAAGCCTTGGATCGCTCATAACTTCCTCATAATCTGAGCGTAGCCTGAAAGTATAGAGGCACTGGTTGGCGGAGCCTCCGCTGTGCGGAATCGTCCTCTAAATGAGGTGTTTTTTTTACTAAAACAATCGAACCACACTTTCACAAATTATCATTATCTTTGCACAGTAAGCATTTCAGGACTTTTTTGAACCACTAAGGAGGTAATCTCATGACCACAACCACAATGTCATTAACAACTAGCGCAATTCGGTGGGTGGATGTAATTGAGTATCCCGAAACTGGAGTCAATAGCCAGATCTTGCTGGAAGATGCCAACTGCCGATATATGCTGATGTCGCTGGCGGAGGGAATGCACATCGCCGAACATGCTGCCCCTCATAATGCCACTGTGAATGCGATCGAAGGACAGGGCGTACTGACGCTTGAAGGCAAAGATCTCATGCTGGAATCGGGTGTTTTTGTTTTTATCCCTGCTACTGCCCTCCATTCTGTAAAAGCAGTGACAAACTTGACTTTTTTATTAACGTTTTCCGAACGGGTTGCCGACGCTCATCATTGACTTTGACATCTTCACTTCATCTAATTCAAGCTTTAATTCGCTCATAAGTTCCTCATAGTCTAAGCGTAGTCTAAAAGATAGAGGAACCAAATTGTCCTCCTACATCAGGTTGATTTATGAATAAGAAGTTTTTGGTTTATAGCTTAGTCGGGTTACTCAGTAGTTTTACTGTTACCGGATTAGTCTTTACTAACAGCAAACAGGCTCAGTCGTTACCTGCATCGGGAAATTCGCAACAACGGAAATCGGTGCGAGTAGATAGACACTTTATCGAAATGATGATTCCGCATCACCAAGACGCGATCGTCATGGCTGACCTAGCTTTGAGTCGTGGCAGACGATCGGAAGTTAAGGAATTAGCTGCATCGATTAAACAGGAGCAAACTCGCGAAATTCAACAGATGCGTACCTGGTACAAACAGTGGTACGGCACAGCAGTCCCCGCACATTCAATGACCGACATGGGCATGATGGGAGACCACCACAATCAAGGGCAGGGCACAGGCTCAGGTATGGGTCAAGGCATGGGTCAGGGCATGGGTCAGGGCATGGGTCAGGGCATGGGTCAGGGCATGATGAACATGAAGATGGACATCAATGCACTCAAAACAGCCAAGGACTTTGACAAGGAATTTGTTCGGCAAATGATTCCCCATCATCAAATGGCGGTGATGATGGCTCAGATGGCATCGAAGCGTGCTGCTCATTCCCAGATCCGTACTTTAACTAAATCAATTGTCAAATCTCAAAATGCTGAAATTGCCAAAATGCAAGGATGGCAGCAAGCCTGGAATTGACGATCTAGAATAGTCCGTTTTTCATGAACGGACTGTGAGTTTTTATCCTTCAGGAGGTCTTTTATGCATCAACATGGTTCATCAAATCAGCCTCAGCAGAATCGTTTTAGCTTGCCGATTAAGTTAGTGCTGTACGCCTCGATCGGGATTATTGCCTACTTCCTAGTGACCGAACATCGGGCGCATTTAGCAGGATTTTTACCGTACTCTTTGCTGTTCCTGTGTCTATTTATGCACTTTTTTATGCACGGCGGACATGGGAGTCATGGAGGTGATAATAACTCACCTCGTTAAATGCGATGCTCGGACTTTAGCAAATCAATCTATTTAGAGGAATCGAATCATGGGAAATATGAATAACGTTCCTGCTTATGGACTATGGGGATTAGTCATTATTAATTCTCTGATCTTCATCATTTTTGCCTTTAGTTTCACCAAGCCGCGTAACTCTAAAGATTGGCGATCGTTCGGGGCATTCTCAGCGTTCATCGTGGCATTGTTCGCGGAAATGTATGGCTTTCCCCTTACCCTTTACTTATTCTCAGGCTGGCTACAAACCCGCTATCCAGGACTAAATATCTTCTCCCACGATACCGGACATCTGTGGTGGACATTTTTGGGGTGGAAGGGCGATCCTCATTGGAATCCGATTCACATTCTGAGTAGCGTACTAATTTTTGGTGGATTGATTTATTTGGGCAATGCTTGGGAAGTTCTCTACAAGGCTCAACGCAGTCATAAATTAGCAGTTTCAGGCCCGTATGCCACAATTCGCCATCCGCAGTATGTCGCCTTCATTATCATCATGTTGGGCTTTTTACTGCAATGGCCCACTCTGTTGACATTGATTATGTTCCCGATTTTGGTTGCGATGTACATCCATTTAGCACACCAAGAAGAACGCGATGCTTTAGCCGAATTTGGTGAAGAGTATACCCGTTATGCCTCAGTAACCCCCGCATTTAACCCGTGGGGTCGTCGCACCACTCCCAGAAAACTAACTCATTCACAGGAGTCTCATCATGACCCATAGTACTTATCACAGCGAAGAAAATCGGGTCCGTAGTTATTCCGTCATGAGATTGAGTGTGCGATCTCTAGCCCTCGCGACAGGGATTGCCACAGCCTTTGTGTATATGCTTTGTGTCCTATTTATTGCCTTTGCCCCACGAGCTGCAACGATCTTTTTTGGTTACACTTTCCATGCCGATCTAACGAATATTGTTCGCAACGTTAACTGGGGTAGTTTCATTACGGGTCTTTTCGCTTGGTCTATGGGCACTGGATTATATGCGGCATTTATGGCTCGGATTTACAACCGTCTCGTATCTAGACAAACAAATTAAACTGAGGATACTGTTACCCATCAAATCGCATTTTTAATACGCGATTTGCAATCGAGCTAGAAATTAAACACAAATCATAACGTTAGAGAAATAGAACTATGAGCGATCTAATTGTAATTGGCTTTCCAGACGAATTTAAGGCAGATGAAGTATTAATCGCTCTCCGAAGACTCGAACTGGACTATTTAATCGATCTAGAAGATGCAGCAATTGTCGTCAGAAATCAAGACGGTAAAGTCAGAGTTAAACAATCTCAAGAACTTGTCGCTTCTGGCGCATTAAGTGGCGGCTTCTGGGGCTTATTAATCGGCTTGATGTTCCTTGAACCGTTGCTGGGAATTTTTGGCGCAGCCGTGGGTGCCCTTTCTGGTGCCTTAACGGATATCGGTATTGATGACAATTTCATTCGAGAGTTGGGCGATACGATAGAACCTGGCACCTCCGCCCTTTTTATTTTAGTGCGAAAATCGACTCCTGATAAAGTTTTGGACGAATTGAGCAAGTTTGAGGGAAAAGTCCTCCGCACTTCTTTATCCCATGTCGATGAGGCAAAACTTCAGGCAGCTCTTACGAAAAGTGCAGCGGGATAAATCATAGCTTCAAGAAATATTGAAATCAGTATAGATTGCGCTAACAAGAGATTCTATGTTCGGGAAGAAACGCAAATGGCAGCAAAATCGATAACAATTCAACCATCTAATTCACTTCCTCAAAGCCAGCCAGGGATTAGAACTCTTCCTGACTCAGACATAGCTTTTGTGATAATTAGCTTTGTGGTATTTTGGACGATCTCAGCTTTTATTTATGCTTGTATTCCTAAACAAAAGCAGCATTTCTTCAGCTTCAAACTACCTCCCAAAACTCTATGTCATCGCTGTCGATATTTTAGTGATAATCACTATCTCAAGTGTGCGCTTCATCCGGCAACAGCACTGACAGAGCAAGCAGTTAATTGTCGAGATTACTGTCCAAATAGCCAGACGAAAAGTGTTAAATAGTTTTGAATCGCTCATAACATCCTCATAATTCGATCGTATTCTAAAAAGGTAGAGTATTACTACTTTTCTACAACATTCTTCTTAACTAAACCACCCAAATATCAAAATTTAATACCATGAAACTCCAATTAAAAGTTCCCAATATGAGCTGTGGTGGTTGTGTCAGCACCATCACTGACGCGATTAAAACAGTTGATGCTAATGCCACTGTTCAGGCCGATCCGCAAACTAAGACTGTATCAGTAGAAACTCAATCTCCTGAAGCAACAATTAAGGCAGCAATGACCAAGGCTGGCTATCGCCCTAGTTAGGCTGTTGTAATTGGCTTTGAGTTCAATTTCAGAGCCGATTACTGGATATCAAAGTCTCAGGCTACAGGCACCATTCCCTGCTTCGTTCGTAAAGCGTCGGCTCTGCCGAAGCGTGGCTACGCCAACGCCTAAAGATGTTTACCCTGCGAGGAACTCTTTTATGAAACCAGATTACCTAATTATCGGCAGTGGTTTATCAGCATTGACCTTTGGTGCTCTGATGGCAAACTCTGGTAAGACCGTGCAAATCCTCGAAGCTCACGAGCATCCAGGCGGCTTTGGTCATACGTTTACGATGGCTAAAAAGTATACGTTTAACGCTCAATTTCACTACGTTTGGGATTGCGGTGAAGGGCAAACTGTAAATCGGGTCTTAAAAAGACTGGGCTTGGATAAAGATGTTACCTTTGAGCGATACGATCCAAATGGCTTCGACCATATGCGAATGCCCGGATATAAAATGGATATTCCATCGGAACCGGAAGTATTAATCGATCGATTGTCTGCACTGTTTCCCGACCATTCTCACAACATTCGTCAATTTGTAAATGAAGTCGAAAAAACTGGCGCAGGCTTAAAAATAGTTGCGCCACCCATTAATCCGATCGAACTAGTCAAGCATCCCCAGGCAGCGTTCAGTACAGTCTCGAACCTCAATAGTACTCTTCAGGATGTATTTGATAAATTCCAGCTTCCCCAAGCCGCACAGACCCTTTTAGCCCTACAATGGCTAGATTTCTTACTACCACCAGACCAACTTTCTTTCTTTGCGTGGGTGGCATTGTTTCGAGGTTATCAAGCCGGAGCATTTTACCCAACTCAGCATTTTGAATCTGTAATTAATTCCTTGGTGAAAGTCATCGAATCAAATGGTGGACAGGTATTACTCAATCATGAAGTCATCAATTTTAGACTCACAGATAAAACAGTGACGGGAGTTGAGGCAATGAATCTCATTACCCACCAAACCGCAGAATTTACGGGCGATACGGTAATTTGTAACATCGATCCTCAACGAGCCGCAAAAACGATCGGGTTAGAAAAGTTTTCTAAAGCTGTACGCCAGAAACTCGACTATGAATATTCGGCATCTAACTACATGGTTTATTGCGTCGTTAAGGATCTCGACTTACGCGACTATGGATTTGGCAAGTGGAATGTCTCGCATACAGGACATGAAAGTCTGAATGAAGCTTTCGCTCAAATGTACGATCGCCATGACTATTCTAATCCGAGTTTTGCCATCACCACGCCCACATTATTGACAGAGGCGAGTCGGGATTGCCCAGCAGATTGTCAGATTGTCGAATTTCTGACTGTTGCTAATTATGCCTACTTTAAGCAATTACGCGATAGCGATCCCAAAGCTTACAGGCAGAAAAAACAAGAGATTTTAGATGCGATTCTTGATGTGGTGGAGAAACATTATGTGCCGAATTTTCGGGAGCACATGGTGTTTGAGATTACAGGTAGTCCGACTACTAATGAACGTTATTGCTGGTGTCCTGAAGGGAATTCTTACGGCTCGATTTTGACTCCGCGCAACATGGGTTTGGGACGATTGAATCACGAAACTTCACTAGACAAGTTTTATTTCTGTAATGCTTCATCTGGCTATCCAGGTTTTGCACCGACAATTTGGACGGGGGCATTGTTGTATCAACGATTGTCTGGGGATGTGGTTTTGGGAGATGGCTGAGGCGGCGAAAGTTCATATGGTGCGGCGGAGATATACCCACCCGCACTATAAATGTGCTGCTCTACGGGCACCCCTCTCTTGAAAAGGTGCTTTACTTGGGGAAACAAGCGAAGCTCTAGGGGGGAAGCTTCCCTCACAAACGTCGCGCCCCAAGAACGCACTTTTCGCTCCGAGGAGGGGATTTTTCGCATTACATGACATTAATAATTTCAGAAGTAAAACTATGAAAATTGCAGTAATTGGTGGTGGAGCGAGTGGGATGGTATCAGCTTATCTACTCGATAAACAAGGGCATCATATCACCGTCTTTGAACGACAACCGATGTTGGGCGGACATATTCGGACTCTGAATAAAAATGTGAAACCGGATCGATCGAATTGTACCGAAATTCTTGAAGGTGGCGTGCTGGAATTTCCAACTGCATTTACAGATTTTATCACTTTGATGAAAGAATTAGATGTCGAACTAGAACCTGTAAGTGTTGGTTCAGCCATGTTTTTTAATAATGGTAGTAGTTTTTTATCGGGAGTCGTAACCAATAATAACTTCTCAAGTATTCACCGCCTCATCGAACATTTACGCTTTGATACCCTGTATGCGCGTTCTGCTAGCTTATGGTTGAGAATCCAACTTGCTAATCTCCAAAATCTAGCAGATCTCCCCCTATTTGCATATCTCAAAAGTTCGAGTACTCGCGATACTTGGCTTAAATTGCTAGTCATGTATAGTTACTCAATTCCGTTTGAACTAATTGATGATTTTCCGGCAGAATTAGCGATTCCGACTTTGCGTGCTTATATTTCGACTAACTGGGTACGGGTGAAAGGTGGTGTGTATACTTATATTGAAAAAATCCTAGAGCGATTCAAGGGGAAAATTGTACTTGGTGTCGAGATCGATCGAATTTTGCGAAGTACCGATGGTGTCAAAATTATGATGTCTACAGGTGAAATTCACGAGTTCGATCGCGTTGTATTTGCTACACCACCAGACCAAGTAATGGCACTACTCGCCGATCCAACTACTACCGAAACGAAACGTTTTGGTGACTGGAAAGCTAATCATATCACTAGCATAGTTCACCAGGATGATACTATGTACGATCGCTTTGGCATTCATAAACCCTCAGAATTTGACTTCTTCCAGACAGATACCCGCTGGGGCTATAACGGCTATCTCAATCAACTTTGTGAGATCTCATCGCCACCGCATTATTTCTTATCATTCCAACTAGAAGAATTAATTGCACCAGAGCAAATTATTCACACCCAAGCACATCACACTCCCATGTATACTACCGAGTCCTTCCGCTACCGCGATGAAGTGGTGGCGACTAATGGTGAGAACTATACCTACCATGCGGGAGCCTATCTTGGTGATGGTTTGCATGGTGGCGCGATTACCTCTGCTATTCGAGTCGCCAAGTTAATTGGTGTGAGCCAGGAGTCTATTTCCTCAGTTGAAAGTAAGCGAGAGCGGATTTCATTTGCATAGATTAAGATCTATTAAGTTATTTTTCAAAAAGCTCTCAGATGATGGGAGCTTTTTTTCGATCGCTTTTCGTTTTCACCTACCCCTTTTGACTGAATTACATTGAGAAGTCGAAATTAAAATACGGTGATATATAGACAGACAGATTAAATATTTTTGACTATGTGTAGCAATTAAAAGACATGCAATAACGAATTAAATATTAAGATAAATATTTTAAAATGTTTGATAAAAATACTTT
>ENA-OFDP01000644-OFDP01000644.1-metagenomes-genome-assembly--contig:-NODE-644-length-15239-cov-7.203109_pt1 | contig 15239 bp, 17 predicted proteins | sample MGYA00153389_OFDP01 | MGnify analysis MGYA00153389 | reverse complement strand
CTGCCGGAATGCTTCGCCCCTACGAATATATTTTTCAAAATGAGATGTACCCATTGTGTCCCTACACAATAGACATAAAAAGCTGAACATATTAGTAGTTTAAAACAAGTAAAAAATGCTGACTGCTGTTGTAATTATCAATTTAATGATATCTTTGGTCTGTTTTTATATCGCTGCGAGAGTGTGGAAAATTAGACGGACGATCGCACGTTTTGAATTTCGGATCGCAGCAATGGAACGCCGCAGCAGCAATGTCCTCAGCAAATCGCCGGATTTCTTTGGTAAAAGGCAGCAAGGTGCCCGCCAATTACGGCGGCGTTATCAACAACTGGAATTGCAACTGCAACAGGTTCAGCAACTTTTGGGATTGCTGGGTTTGGGGCGGACGCTGTGGCGCAAGCGCGATCGACCTTTGAGGTAAGCTATCCTAAAACTGCCGCATCTGGTTTAAATCCAGGATTGTAGCTTGGCAAACGGCTGCTTCCGTGCAAACGCACCTAAAATTGGTCTATGGAGAGAAGTTATAAAAATGTCAACTAAACGTTCAGGATTATTTATTGGCGGTTTGTTGGTGGGTTCTGCGATCGGGGCCGTGACTGGGTTGCTGATGGCACCCCGAACGGGCAAGGAGACGCGACAGATATTGAAAAAATCGGCCGATGCTTTGCCGGAGTTGGCGGAAGATTTATCGACTAGCGTCCAATTGCAAGCCGATCGACTTTCTGAAACTGCAATCCGAAATTGGGACGAAACTTTGATTAGACTCAAAGAGGCGATCGCAGCGGGTTTAGAAGCGACTCAGCGGGAACGCCAAACCTTGTCGGAAACTGAAGCCGAAGTCAGTCCCCCGTTGCGCCCTCCCGTCCGCTAACTCATCTGTGGTCACCGATCGCTCATTGCTGTTTGGGACGGGCAGGATGCCCATCCCACAATAATTTCCTCGCACATTGACTGTAAAATTAGATGAATTTTCAAACCCCCAATCCCAGATTCAAGTGAGCGATCCCCTATTTTGGCTAGGAATGTCGATTTTGCTCGTAGCAGTTAGCTTAACTGCTGTTTTAGTGACTCTGATACCTGCGGTGCAAGCATTGACGCGGGCCGCGCGCAGCGTGGAAAAGCTCGCGGACACGCTTTCTCGGGAGTTTCCGCCCACTTTGGAGGCGATTCGGTTGACAGGGTTGGAAATTAGCGAGTTGACGGATGATGTCAGCGATGGGGTGCAAAGTGCGGGGGAGGTTGTCAAACAGGTCGATCGAAGTATTGGTAGCGCGAAAAAGCAGGCGCAAAACGTGCAAGTTACGACTCGCAGCGTGGTGACTGGGATTCAGGCTGCTTGGAAAACTTTAACTCGCAAGCCGCCGATGTCTGGGAGGGGGAGAGGGGGCGATCGATTGTCGCCGAGTCAAAGAAGTGCGATTTCGCTGAGGGATTCGGGTTTGGACGACAGGTATTCTGGGGGTTACGGTACGGGCACGAGTAATGGGGAATCGCCGAGGTTGAGGAGTAGCGAGGGTTCTGGTTTGCCGGGGGATTCGGAAGATTTTGAGGAAGTGTCGAAGGATTCTTGATAGTCGATCGCTTTTTACCTTGCTTGTTTCAACTTTTGAATTTCCTCAATACTCAATCCGGTTGTTTGGGCGATCGTTGCTTCATCTAACACATCCAGAAGTTTTTTCGCAATGTCGATCGCTTTTTCTTTCACAGCTTTTGAAACAGCCTGTTTCACAGCTTTAATAGTAGCATTCCGCTGGTCTTGTATGTAAATTTCCTGATGTTCTAAATCTTCCAACTCTTCGCGGGTTAAATCAGCGCGATTCGCAACTTCAAAAGCTTTCTGAATAGCTGGCACTTCTCCCATTTTTTCCGGTACAAGTTCTAAACTTTTGGCATTTTTCAGAAAATAGATCCACTTATCAGTTACAGTTTCTAATTCCTCTAATTTTTTGCCGAACTTAGGTAATTCCACAAACACTAACTCGATATCGTAAATTAGATAATCAACCAGAAAATCTTTTTCTTTGAGGATAAATCTGGAAATTACTTTGTCGAGATTGGGAAACATTTCAAAATCAGTAATAGTTAAGGCGATTACCGGATTTAGTAGCGTATAATCGGCTCCTGTATCGAGTTGAATTGAATAAGCTTTAGCAGCATTGTACAAAATCCGCTTTTCAAAGCCTTCTACATTCAATACCTGCATTTCGATAATGACTGTTTGCTCGTTATTCAGCTTGGCTCGAATATCTAAGTAAGTATCTTTAACGCCTCTAATTTTCGGGGGTTGATAGGGATTGAGGATTTCTAAGGATTCGATCGCAGAATTGCCTTGGTAGAGGATGGCGTTGAGAAAACTGATGAGTATTTCTTTGTTTTGTTCGTCGCCGAAGATTTTTTTAAAGGCAAAATCCGTTTTGGGATTGATAAATCTCATTTTTCAAACCTCGACTGTGAAGGAATCGCTCTCGATTATAATGATACCATTTGATTGAGGGGTTTTTCAGATGGCAAAGCTTTTCTGTGAGATTGGTGGTTGAGGGCGATCGCCCTTCAGTTAGATTAGTTAGTATCGGGGTATCGCACATCTAATCTTTTTGATCCAAGTCTTCGGTTTTTCGAGTCTCTGAAGAGGGAAGTTCTAGTCGAATGTTAATATGAATTGATATTAGACCTCTTGCAAAAAAAATATGTGTTATCCTTAAAAGTCTGCTCAAGTTTAGGTCAAACTTTGAATTATTGGGTTGATTGGCATCTCCTTAAACTTGCCCAGCCTGCTAGATTATAAAATTGGCTAAACTTTCCATAATAGCACAAAATTATTTTGCAAGAGGTCTATTGTATTTTTCTCAATCACACCCATACCAATTATTTTTACTAATGTTTCTGTAGGTAGAGAATTATTTAGTTTAAATTCAGGAGAAGACTGAGTTTTATATCTGGCTTCCTGTAGCCGATCGCAAATATTGCGCCAATTTCTTACAGGTTCGTTAGGTATATCTGCGATTTTTTTAAAGTATTAGTATAAAGTTTTACATAAATCGACCTCTGCACTATCACATACAGTCAATTAATGCCATGATTGCTAATTTGCCCCTCAAACTGCCTCAGTTACCCAACAGCTTACCCAGCGAAGGTTCTGTCCGCATTTAGTTAGTCAACGGACTCTTAATATTTAGCGCTTCTATTCAAACCTAGGAACGAATTCAAACTTTAACTGCTCAACAACAAGTATCAAATATCACTTCCGAAGAACAAACAGAATTGGATGGATATCGAGAATTCATTAGCTATCTAAATTTGGTAAATGAAACCATGAAAAATACTTTTCTATATCCTTTACGCGGCAAAGTGATTGGCTATGATGAACCCTTTGAACCTGCGGTTTCGTTGGAAGATTGGGAAGTGTTACAATGATTGTACTAGATACTCATATATGGGTTTGGTGGGTTGACGATAACACACGACTGACTCAGAAACATCGGGACTGGATACAACAATATCAATCTCAAGGTTTAGGAATCAGCATCATTTCTTGTTGGGAGGTTTCTAAATTAGTAGAAATGGGAAGACTTACTTTGTCAGTTACAGTTGATGAGTGGTTAAAACAAGCTTTGGCTTATCCCGGAGTGCAGCTACTCGAACTCACCATTCCCATCATTGTCGAGTCAACTAAACTCACCGATTTTCACCGCGATCCAGCAGATCAAATCATTGTGGCAACTGCAACGATTTGGGCGTGTCCGTTACTAACTGCTGATGCAAAAATTCTGGCATATCCTGATGTACAGACTCTTCAGTGACAGGTAAAAAATGCCTTAAGATGAATCTTTAGCTTGCGTTAGTCAGGCAAGTCGGCATTTATGAAGACTCGTCAAAGCTCGATCGCTCTTATTGTCCGTGCATTGCGATCGCTCTTATACCATGTCGAATCCCAAAGGGCGATCGCCCTTATTTTCCGAAAGTGCGATCGGCTTTATCGAACTTTTATTACCCTCACATGACTAAGCAACTGCAAGTTCATATTGCAGAACTAAAATTTCATCTGCTTTCAAAATAGCCATAGCATATTCAATCCCTTGACTATCAGCAAACTCCACTAAATACTGACATTCCTTTCCCGTATCATATACTTCAACAATAGTTCCCACAAGTCCTACTGGCAAACTAGAAACAGATTCGTATTCCGGTTCCACTAGCGTTAATCGCGTATTTGAAACCGGCTTGAGAACCGCCACAGAATCCAAAAGTCTAAAGTTTTTTATCATGGTTTAAAAAAGCTGAAATCAAACGAGGGTTAGAATTAGTCAAAGTAATTTCCCAGATTGTCCGAAGCTCAATCCCCGCTGTATCGGGTACAGTCCAATCAACTTTAAACTGTTGCCCAAAATCAGTAGTATTTTCTTGGACAACTTCACCTTCAATGGCTGCTTTTTGAATAAGCTCTTGCAAAACTTCTGCATTATTAGCCGTAATTCCCAAAACCGATGCAAAGACTCTGGCTTTATGTTTTCCGCGAGAATGCTCTGGATTTAAGCAGTAGCCTAGCAGCTTTTGCAGAGAAACTTCAGCCCGATCGCCATTGGGTAGTTTCATTATAACTGCTGCTCACCCCTAATTAGTCTCAATTTTTCTGGTAACGGAGATGGTGGACTATTACGCTTTAATTCTTCCACAATAGCTCGACTTTCAGCAGTGTGACGATCGATTTCTTCTCGACGATCGTAATAATAGGTCATTGCTGCATGAACCGATGCCAGTGGCAGATCGTACTTTCCCGCGATTTCTTCTATAGAAATCCCCATTTTGAGATACATTTCGGCGATGTGTGCTACAGCAATTCGATGACCGGCAATGCACGGTTTACCACCAAGCACCCCAGGCGTGATTTCAATATGTTCTGTGATGACGGATTCCTTAGACATTATAGTAAATGTCTCTTAATAAGTAATGTTTAAGGTGTTTAATGTTAGCACAAATAGTCACATTTAAATCAACTTCTAAGGTGCGTCAGACATTAATTATTTCGATTTCAACAGGTTTTTCCGATAGTAGAGCACCCTACGAACAGTATTTCGATCGCCCTCACCACCAACTAGATGAAAACTAGATCCAGTCCGGCCTGAATCACGATCGCTCCAGAAGTATAGAATAGAGGTTGCGGAACAGGCCTTGACGCCCGATCGCCCTTCCCCAGCAATTTGTTACCCTAAAAGTAGAATCTCCCCTCCCTCAACTCATCCCATGAACAACGCTTCTCCCCTGATTCAAACCATCACACCCGAACGCTGGGCCGGCTTTAGCATGGACTTTATCGGGGCTGGTTACACGGGGCTGTTGGTCAAAAACGGCCGCGCCGTGCGTACTCTGAAAGCGGGACGCCATTTCAGCTTTGCCCTTCCTTTGCTAGAACAGTGTCAAATTGTCCTCGTAGACACCAAACTCCGCAACTTGGACGTGCAATCCCAAGGCGATTTTTTGTCTAAAGATCGGTTTTTAATTGATGCTACGCTAACCGTTATTTATCAAGTTATAGATCCGAAACGAGTAGCTTTGGAATTGTCCGATCCGATCGCCGCTTTGGCTAGTGCTGTTAAGGATTGCATGGGACTGGCGATCGGGCAAATTCCTCTGCAACAGCTTATCAGTCAAGGGCGGCTTTTGCTTCGCCAAAATTTGCTCGATCGCGTCCAAGATTTTTATACTCTAGGTTTTAACTTAGAAGACGTGCGAATTGGCGATGTGAGCTTTCCCGAAACAAACGGAGTTATTCGCCAAGTTGAGGGAATGAGTTCCAGACAAGAAGCCGAAAATTCCGCAGCCCTACAAATGAGAATTGCCGAAGCAGGGCGGCCAATTCAGCCTCAAGCTCCCATACAGCAGTTAAACTTAATTTCAGGTCATTCTCCTGCGAGTCTTCCAGCTTCTGACACAGCAGCAGGATTCGATCGCGATTTAAGACAACTCACAGAACAACTTGCTCAAAACAGTCTCCCATCAGCCCTGAATCGCCCGCAACTCGCACCGACAATATTGGCAAGTAGCGATCGCCAAACAACCGCATATTTAATCTACAAACTTTCTGGAGAGGCGATCGCCCTGACAACCAATCCCTTTACAATCGGACGCGAACCGAACAATACTTTAGTGTTACAAGATCCGCAAAGTTCCCGCTATCATGCTCAAATCCGTCGGGCCAATGACGACCAAGGAAAACAGCGGTATCAACTTGTCGATTGTGGTAGTTCTAATGGTACTTTTGTCGGTGGACAAAGGCTGACTGCTAACGATCCTTTCTGGCTGCCGAATGGTTGCGAAATTGCGATCGGCGACCAAAAATGGACGTTTCAAGGTTCGTGAGGGGGAGGATTTTTGGGATTAAATTCATGGTCAATCCATTTTTGGACTACGGGTACTTTATAATACGAAATTCGAGAATTTGTACTTAGACGATTTAGGTCTATATCGAGGTTTTCAGTAATCATTGGAATAGGAGGATAATAGCGAGAGTGAGAATTGCATGATGCTGAAAGTCAATAAATACGTTGATTTACACAATTTCGAGCATCAATAAATGTTCTTTTTCACTGAATTTGAATTATAAAAATGTCGTTAATGCCGGCGATCGACCTGTTCAAAACCTTGAAAAATCTAAGTATAATTTTACACTAAAAAACGGTTCACTAGAGAACCGTTTGAAATTTGAAAATAGCAATAGGAGAAAGAAGACAGATTGGAAACTGTTAACTGTTAATTGTTAACTGTTAATTGAGTCTAAAGCCCCGTCACTTCGGCTAAGCTCAGTGCATCGCCTTCTAGGAAGGCTTTAATTCTCTAAATTTGTCTTGAAAGTTTCCGCTAATTGCTCTGATAACAAGCTATAGTGAAAGATAGTACAGGTAGAATACCCGCTAGGACAAATGGATAACCAATCCCAAAACGACTGCCTAGGAAATAATAATACTTAGTGGATGGCGAAAACCACGATAAACATAGCCGGGGTAGCCAGCGCGCGCCCACTACCAGAAAAACTAAAAACTTGTAAATCAAAATGTACCGTAGGGCATACGGAAACAAAGAGAGAAATCTCTTAAAGCTTGGGGAGATCAGCCCTCTGGGGTTGTCTAAGTTAAGCTCGAAACTTGGTTCTGTTGAACGGGTTTTTGGTTTAAGTAATGCCGAAAGGATAGGCAATTTAAAGGTGGATCGGTGAACCAAGAATCCCTGCGCGTTCACGCCGGGGAGTGTCAATTACCAATGCTCTTCGGCCCAATACCCAATTCCCAATTCCCCCAGGTAGAAGTCTCTTCCCAACCCTAGGGGGGATATCTCCACAAGCGTTTCGAGCGACAATCGGTCAAGATTGAAAATATAAGTAGAGGACAACCCCATGAACTTTTCTATACAATCTGTTTACAACTGGTATCGCGAAACCCTCCGCAACCCCAAATACCGCTGGTGGATTATTCTGGGAACCCTGGCATATCTCATAAGCCCGATCGACATTGCGCCGGATTTCCTCCCAGTTGTCGGACAAATTGACGATGTGGCTATTGCTGTGCTACTGATTTCCGAAATTTCCCAAATGTCGATCGACTATTTTAAATCCCGCCAGACTCAAACAGCCTCAGCATCCGAAGCCACCGGCAGCCCTTCTGAAGCTAAAGGTAGCACCGTTGACGTAGATGCAGTTTCTATGTAATAGACTCCCAAAAGTAATCACGATTTAGAACCCCGACTTCTTCCAGAAGTTGGGGTTCTTGTTTTTTAAATGCTAACTGCTCAGAAAGTGCTCGAAAACTGGTAATTTTGAAAGTGGCAAATCAGTTAGGTAATGGTAAGGTGCGCAGTATGCACCCTACATATAGCGGTTCTGCGTAAGTCCTGTCAGTATCAACAACAAATTTTTATAGATGAAATTTAGCGAAATCCTAGAAAAACTTAACTTAGCCAGCAGTCACAGCCTAAAAGCCTCAAGTGCTACCGATCGAGAAATTGCAGGTACCGCGCCAGTCGATGAAGCCACATCGGGGACAATCAGTTACATAGAAGGTGCTAAATTTGCCTCTCATACAGCCTCGACAAATGCTTCGGCCTTAATTTTACCATTAGATGAAAGCCTGCAAGCGAGGTGTGACGATCGCAATATAGCTTGGATAGCCGCAGCAGATCCGCGATTGCTGTTTGCTCAAACGATCGCCCTTTTCTATCAACCGTTTCGCCCAGCATCCGAAATTCATCCATCAGCCACCGTTCACCCCCTAGCAGAAATCGGGGAAAATGTCTACATCGGCCCCCACGCCGTTATTCAACCAGGAGTCAAAATTGGCAGCAACGTTTGCATTCACCCAAATGTAGTAATTTACCCAGATGTAGAAATAGGCGAAGGCACTGTTTTACACGCTAACTGTGTGATTCACGAACGGACTCGCATCGGGGCAAATTGCGTGATTCACAGCGGTGCGGCGATCGGTTCTGAAGGTTTTGGGTTCGTGCCGACAGCCTCCGGGTGGGTGAAAATGGAGCAGTCTGGATGCACGGTATTGGAAGAGAGCGTTGAGGTGGGATGCAACAGCACGATCGACAGACCTGCTGTTGGAGAAACTCGCATCGGTCAAAATACCAAAATTGACAATTTAGTACACGTCGGACACGGCTGTCAAATTGGCAAAAATTGCGCGTTTGCCGCTCAAGTTGGCATGGCGGGCGGAGTAAAAATTGGCAACAATGTAATTTTGGCTGGTCAAGCGGGAATTGCCAATCAAGCTAAAATTGGAGATGGGGCGATCGCCACAGCCAAAGCCGGAATTCACAGCGATGTGCCCGCAGGGGCGATCGTGACTGGTGTCCCTGCAATTCCCCACAAACTATTTCTGAAAGCCGCAGCCGTCTATAACCGTTTGCCAGAAATGTACCAATCTTTGAGGCAAATTCAGCGCAAGCTCGATCGGTAATTATTAGTTATTAGTCATGAGTCATGAGTCATGAGTCATGAGTCATGAGTCATTAGTTACTAGACATCTCTAATAATTATTGTGGAACAGGCATCCTGCCTGTTCAAAACTGGCTTTTTACTCCTATGTCTATTAGACATCAGTCAACAGTCAACAGTTAACAGTTAACAGTCAACAGTCAGCAGTCAGCAGTCAACAGTCAACAGTCAACAGTCAACAGTCAACAGTGTTATAGTTGCAACCTTTTAAATGTGGAATCACCTCAACAATCTGCGACTGATATCGCCGTCAATACCAGCAATTGTCAAAATAATCTTGTTTTTCTCAACTTGGATTGTGGTGTGGCTTCCCGCAGGGATCGTGCTGGCGATCGCCCTCAAATGGCATCCACCCCAACCCCTGGGAAACAAAAAACTACCTTTACTAGCTTCCCTCTACCTGATTGTCCCCTTCATTTTATGGGCAACAAGTTGGATAGAAAACACATCTTTTGCAAACTGGGGTTGGGATTGGCAACCTGTAGTTTTGATATCATTACTCTGGGGATTAGGATTAGGGATAATCAGCTTAGTAATTTTATTTGGCTTGCAATTAACCGCAGGCTGGATCGAGCTTAAAAAAAGCGGAAGTTCCACCGAAATAGGCGAAAAAACAATTAATCTTTGGGCTTTAATTGTTAATCCTGCTAGTTTGCTGACTCTGTTATTAGGACTGTGGATTAGCGCCACAGAGGAGTTGATTTTTCGCGGTTGTTTGCAAAATATACTCCAGCAAGATTACTCAATACTAATCGCAGCAGCGATCGCCAGTTTCATTTTTGCGATCGCCCACCTAATTTGGGAAGCAACAGAAACCCTACCGCAACTCCCCGGATTGTGGCTGATGGGCATGGTTTTAACATTAGCCCGCATCGCCGACAACGGTAGTTTAGGATTAGCGATCGGCATTCACGCAGCTTGGATTTGGGGCATAACCACCGTAGATACAGCCCAAGCAATTAAACCTACTTCTAGCGTACCCGAATGGATTACAGGAATAGCAGCAAAACCCCTCGCAGGTGCAGCCGGAATCCTGTTATTGCTAGCAACAGCAACCTTACTATTCCTGATTCAAATCAGCGTTAATCAGCGTTAATCAGTTTAAATCTGCGGTAAAAATTCCGACGTTAATTTAACCGATCGATCGTCATAATCGAAATCGGGCGCAACGGATCGAAACGAGTCAAATCCCCAGCCAACAAAGAACGCGATAACTGAACTTGCAGAATTCGGTAACTCCAGTGCGGTTCCCGGCGCACCCGATCGCCAATCCAGCTCAAAACAGTAGCAATATCTTCCAAAGCATCCAAAACCAGCACGATCGAGCCTCCAGGGAGCAGCCGCAGCGCGCTTACGCCCAAAATTTTAGTCAACCCTCCACCGCTACCGCCGACAAAAATCCGGTGGGGCGGACGCAAGCGGTGCAAGATTTCCGGGGCGGTTCCGTGAATCGAGAACACATTTTGCAGCCCAAAACGACCGCAGTTGAGTTCGATCGCCGAAGTACCAGAAACCGTTTGTTCGATCGCATAAACTTCAGATTGCGGGAATAAACGAGCAACTTCGATCGACACAGCACCGTTACCAGCACCAACATCCCAGACAACTTGTTCCGGTTGTAGTGCCAATTCAGCCAACACCAACACCCGCACTTCCCTTTCTACCGTCAAGCCCGGGCGATCGCCACAACCGATAAAAGCTGCATCGGGAACGCCCAACAAAGGCAACTTCGCCACATCCAAAGGTTCAGCCTTCGGCGGGGACTCCCGCAGCATCACCACCACGCTCAGCGGTGCAAAAGACTCTCTCAGTAAGGATTCCAGAGACTTTTGAATTACCCGTTCGTCCGCCGCACCCAAATTTTCGCAAACCCAAAACTCGTAGCGCGTCGGCAAATCTAGAGCTTTTACCAAATTTGCTATGGCCGTCGGAGTTCGAGTTTCGTCAGCAAGGACGGCAATCTTCTCCACACCTAGCTTCAGCTTCGCTGTCAGCTCCTCAAAATAGTGTCCTTGAGAGCCTACACAATGAGCGTCTTGCCAAGGGATTTGCAAGCGATTAAAAGCCAACTGCACGCAACTGACATGGGGGTGAAATGTCAATTTATCTGGCGGTAGTTGGGAAATTAGCAGCCTTCCCCAGCCGTGGAACAGCGGGTCGCCGGCTACTAAAATGACGATCAACCCAGCATCCACCTCTAATTCGGCTTGGGTCGCCAAATGGCGCCGAATTTCGAGAATTGCTGCGGTCAAATCTTCCAGGGCCCAGCGCTCTCCGTCGTGCTGCGGAAAATAGCTCAAATGACGATCGCTCCCTATTAACAGAGCGGCCATTTCTACAACCTGCTGCGCCGATTCGCTCAGCCCAGCAGCTCCATCTAAACCGATACCAACAACGTGTACTGTCACTTTTTAAACAAAAATTAAAAAACCAGAATTACTGATTTTTCCTGGTTTCTCATAAGTTTTTTCCTTGACTTTGTTGCCAAGCCCAAATAATTAAACCATTTAATCTGCAAACTTTTGACTGATATGTCGCATTCGGCAGAATATTTGATGTCGATCCTACCAAATGCTAAATACGCAGTCACGGCCGTTTAAAACTCGAAAACAGGCCAATCTGGTTGTCGGAGGTAGCTAGTCATGTCGTCAAACTTCCGCAGTTCGGCTCGGTGCACGCGTAGTTCTTGGGGCGTGTCGAGCCATTGCTCGTTTAATTCAGACATAACGGCGCACAAACGAGCGCGGTCTAAGTTCGGGCCGATGTCGCCAAAATAAGCCAGAGTAATGTGTGCCGTAAAATGATATTGCTGTTCAATTCCCAAGGCAATTAAATCGGGATTTTGATAGATCGATCGGCGTAACTCTAGAATTTGCTTGTAAGAGTTTTCGTCCGTCGGTGCAACACAAACACCTACAGCTCTAGTCATCACCATAAAGCCCAGGACTGTCCAGCGAATGGGAGACTTGCCCGCTTCGACAGGTTTTGAGGCGGCAAAACCATCTGCCATGCGCGATCGAAGTTGCACTTCAAATTCAGGATTTTTATCGGAGGCATCTCGAAAAGCACTGCTCCAAATCAAATCTGCCAGAGTGACATGGAAGCTATCGGGAGGTAGTGCGATCGAGGAACCAGGATGAAGTTCCTGCTGTAGCCGTTGTTGGCAAGAGTGTAAATTAGCATAGAATGCAGCATTTTCTGCATCTTCCCCAGCAGGTGGCGTAATCACCGAATAGCCGGGAAAAGGCACTGCAACTTTAACGCCAGCTTTGTCTGGCCCAAATTTGGGAGATTCCTGAATGTGCTCTATCTGGGACTTGTAGGAGTCCAGCAGCGTCATTCTTGCTACCCGATTTACATAAGCCTGATAATTATCGTCCAATCTCCATTTCCTCGTGCTAATTAATAGCTTTGGGCACTTACCTGACTTGAGAATTGTTAGGACTTGCGCAGAGAAAGAAAATCTATGTTTGAGATTCCTTCATGCTCTTGAGTGTGACAGAAGTTGTCACGATCGTACAAATCCTAACTTTCAAATTCTGGATTTTTGAGAATAGTGCAAGATGTGAAAATTATCGAATAGAATCTTTAACTACTCGCAACAAACTTTATATAGTACACCATTGTTGGGTGGCTCGGTGCTACAAATGCAAATTTACCTATTTTGGGGAGAGGACGACTTTGCGATGGGGCAAGCTGTGACAAGTTTACGCCAAAGTGCCGTCGATCCCAACTGGGCTAGTTTTAACTATGACAAGATTATTGCCGATCGAGCCGATGCTGTGGTCGAAGGACTCGATCGAGCCTTAACACCGCCCTTCGGGACTGGCAGCCGTTTTGTCTGGCTAGCAAATACGACTGTCACGCAGCAGTGCTCTCCAGAACTGTTAGCGCAATTTGAACGGACGCTGCCGGTGATTCCCGACACCACAGTATTGCTGCTGACATCCATCAAAAAACCCGACAGCCGGCTCAAGTCCACCAAATTACTCGTAAAGTCCGCCCAAGTGCGGGAATTTTCACCGATTCCGCCTTGGAATGACAAAGAATTAGCCCAGCGGGTGCGCCAAGTCGCCGCCGAAATGAATGTCAAATTGACCGCAACGGCGATCGAACTTTTGGCCGAATCCATCGGTAGCGATACCCGCGGGCTATACAGCGAAATGGAAAAATTGCTGCTGTTTGCCGGCAACCGCAGCCAACCTCTCAACCCCGAAGAAGTAGCAGCACTCGTGCACTGTCACGCCCAGAATACCTTCCAACTAGCCGATGCAATTCGGGAGGGCAAAACCTCCGCCGCTTTGGAGTTATTGGCGGGCTTAACCGCCCGGAGCGAGCCTGGTTTGAGGATTGTGGCAGGCTTGACGGGTAAGTTTCGGATTTGGCTGTGGGTAAAGGCGATGATCGAAGCGGGCGATCGCGATGATAAAATTGCCCAAGCTCTAGACCTCGGCAATCCCAAACGAGTATACTATTTTCGCCAAGAAGTCAAGAACGCCAGCTTAGAAAAACTGCAAAAAAGTTTGCCTTTGTTGCTGGACTTAGAAGCTTCTCTAAAGCGGGGCAGGGAGGAAGTCTCAACCCTGCAAACCAAAGTTATAGAACTTTCTGGATTGTTTCGGTGATGTCCGCTCCAGGCAGCATCCGCGGGCCGTCAATCTATTTTAGATTTTAGATTTTAGATTTGAAGAAAGTGACCCCACCGATCGATCCGAGGGCTGGCGATCGGGATTTGGAGCTTTTTTATGGCTCCACGGATGAATCCGGCGGCCAGAGACCAAATTGCTTGATTGTAATTGTAAATTTTTACAAGAAATTTCGCGCTCTGGTATACGCTTGATGCCAGGAGCGGGCAAAAAATATTGAGTGGATAGCAGAAATAATCTGAGAATGCCACAGTAGAAGTTAATGTGGTAAATAAATATTCTCCGCCGCCGAATGCCGATCGGTTAATATTATTTGCCGGCTCTCCACCCCCCAACAAAAGAGCGCTACCCATGACACAACAGAACCTGCGGGAACTTCTCAAGCAGGGCGATCCAAAAGCGATCGCATCTAGCATCAACCGTACACTCAAACCCAAAGGCATCAACGCCGATGTGACAAGGGATGACGGCTGTCTCCACATAATTCTGGAGTCAGACAAAGTACCGAGTCAAATGGCATTGGTCGATTTCATCCGCAGCGGGATGACAAACTTGGGAGTCGAATCAATTCACACTGTCAAGGTTTACGGGCGTCGAACAGGTGACGGCTCGGCTGCGTGGGAAGATGAAATAGAGCTGATGCCCTCAGAGCCAATGTACGCCTCCGACAATCAAATGCCTGACGACTCTATAGGTTTAGATGATGTCGAACCCGAAGGTCAAGACTATTATCAAGAGGAAGAATTCGATCGAGATCACGACAACGACAACGAGGAAGATGAAGACGAAGACGAGGAAGATGAAGCCCCGCCTCCCAAAAAACAATTCCCCAAATGGCTAATACCTGTGGGTATCTTAGTGCCTCTGGGGGCGATCGCAGGGCTTTTCCTTACTAGAAATTTCCCCGGCGGTGGCTCAAACCCAGAACCGAGCGCCCCGGTTGCCACTTCGCCCTCCCCCAAAGCCTCATCTCCTGCGCCTAAAGCTGCCACAGCCTCTCCCGGCGCATCAGAGCCCGCTCCACAGGCAGACTCTGGCACACCCAAAGCCGCTCCCAATGCTGCTAAGCCAGCAAGCCCAGGGGCATCTGCCACACCCAAGGCAGCCTCTGCCACACCCAAAGCCACCCCGCCAAAGTCTGACTCTTGGAGAGAAGCTGTCAATCAGGCCCAGAGTGCAGCAAAACTGGCCCAGACAGCTCAATCCAAAAATGAGTGGATTGCAGTCGCCAGCGAGTGGAAAAAAGCAGTTGAGTTGATGAGAAGCGTGCCACCAAGCAGCCAGAATCATCAAAAGGCTCAGCAAAAAGCCACAGAATATCAAGCAAATCTCGTTGTCGCCAACCGTAGGGCGGCAGCAGCCCCCTAAGCAAGAGTTTTGAAATTTGAGTTTTTAGTTGTGAGTTGAATACCAGAAAAGTAAAAAGTGAAAAGTGAAAAGTGAAAAGTGAAAAATCTGGTTTTTACTACAAGCTTTATTACTTTTGACTTTTTTTTGTTTATATCAATTCCGCTCTTCATCGGAACGATCTAAACGGAGGACACGGCACTGCCGTGTCCCTACAATTGATCGTGGTAGGGACACGGCACTGCCGTGTCCTTTGT
>ENA-OFDP01000643-OFDP01000643.1-metagenomes-genome-assembly--contig:-NODE-643-length-15240-cov-6.914982_pt1 | contig 15240 bp, 13 predicted proteins | sample MGYA00153389_OFDP01 | MGnify analysis MGYA00153389 | reverse complement strand
GTCTCGAACCATTCGGTCGAATTACGCGCGCTGTTCTGGAGCTTCAAGACTTCCAGACTGCGCTCGGCCTGATATTCCTCGAGCGCCCGGGCCAGCGGCAGGCCCGGGCGGTTGAGCACCTCTGCCAGCTTAATCGCATCTTCGAGCGCCAGTTTTGTGCCCGAACCGATCGAGAAATGCGCGGTATGCGCGGCGTCGCCGATCAGGATGACATTGCCATCGCTCCATCGCTCGCAGCGGATGCGGCGGAAATTGAGCCACGCCGCCGCGCCCTGCAGATGCGCGGCATTGCTGAGCAATGGCTGGCCATCGAGAAAGCGCGCAAAGATCGCCTCGCACCGCGTGATGACCGCGGCCTGGTCCATCGTGTCGAACCCGAGCCCGGCCCACGTCGCGGGCGAGCATTCGACGATGAAGGTCGAGCAATCGGGCGCGAAGCGATAGGCGTGGGCCCAGATCCACCCCGCATCGGTTTGCTCGAACGCGAAGGTGAAGGCGTCGAATTGCCGGGGGGTGCCGAGCCAGATGAATTTGTTGGCGCGCTCGTCGACTTCGACCCCGAACGCCGCCGGCTTGAAATCGCGGATGCGACTGTTGATGCCGTCGGCGGCGATGACCAGGTCGTAATCGGTCCAGGCGGCGGGATCGGGATCGCATTCATGATCATAGGCGATCACCACGCCAAGCTCTTCCGCGCGCGCCAACAGCAGGTCGAGCAGATGCTTGCGGCCGATGCCGATGAAACCGTGCCCCGACGAGCGATGGCACTCGCCGCCAATGTGCACCTCGATGTCGTCCCAATGCGCGAAACTGTCGCTGATCCGCGCCGCCGAGACGGGGTCGTTGGCGTGCAGATTGTCGACCGTCTGGTCTGAAAAGACGACTCCCCAGCCGAAGGTCACGCCGCGCGCGTTACGCTCGAACACGCGCACGTCATGCGAAGGATCGCGGAGCTTCATCGAGATGGCGAAATACAGCCCCGCCGGTCCCGCGCCGATGCACGCGATTCTCATCGGCAGGCGCCGTTCAGGAACGTATCGACCGCGGCGTTGAAAGCGGCGGGTTGTTCGAGGTTGGCGAGGTGGCCGGCGCCGGCGATCACCTCCATCGTCGCCCCCGGAATGAGGCTCACGAGCTGCTCGGACAACGCCGGTGGAGTGATGCTGTCTTCATCGCCGACCAGCACAAATGTCGGCACTCGGATCGCCGACGCGCGGTCGATCTGGTCGGCGAGCCACACCGCGCGTGCGCCGATGACATAGGCCGCTGGATCGATGCGGCTCATCGTGTCGATCACTTCGGCGTGCATCGCCGGGGTGGCGGCCGTGCCGAGCAGCGCGCCGGCCCGTGCTTCGGCAAGGCCACGCATGCCGACGGTGCGGCTGGCGGCTTCGGAGCGGTCGAAGATCGCCTGTCCGTCGGGATGAACCGCGAAACTGTCGGCGAGGATCAGTGATGCGCAGCGTGACGGGTCGGCGGCGTGGAGCGCGATGGCGATCACCCCGCCGAGCGACAGTCCGCAGACGTGCGCGCGGTCGATATCGAGCGCGTCCATCGCGGCGAGGATTACGGCGGCGAAATTGTCGCCGGTTGCGTCAGGCGAGGGGTCGCTCTCGCCATAGCCGGGATAATCGAACGCCACCGCGCGGCGCTGCTGGCCGAAGTGCGCCAGTTGCGATGCCCACACCGATTTGTCCGATCCCACGCCGTGGAGGAAGATGATCGGAGTCGCGTCGCCGCCGCCACGCTCGACGACGCCGATCGCGCCTTTGCTGGTGTGAATTGTCCCCATATCGCCATGTTGCTGGCGAGGGAGCGGCTTTGCAAGTCGCGAGGCCCAAGCTAGCGTCAGCGGCGATGACCAGCATGACGATCAATGGCGAGGCCTTGCGTTTCGATCTCGACCCCGCGACGCCCTTGTTATGGGCGCTGCGCGATGCGGCCAATTTGACCGGCGCCAAATATGGCTGCGACAGCGGCGAGTGCGGCGCGTGCACGGTGATCGTCGATCAGCGCGCGGTGACCAGCTGCAGCATCGCGATCGGGTCGCTCGAGGGCGCCGAGGTGATCACCATCGAGGGTCTGTCGCCGAGCCGGTCGCATCCGATCCAGCAAGCCTGGGCGGCCGAGCAGGTCAGTCAGTGCGGCTTTTGCGAACCCGGGGTGATCCTGGCGATCGCCGCCTTGCTCAAGGCCAACCCGCGACCGAGCGACGCCGAGATCGAGGCGCTGCCCAACATCTGTCGCTGCGGGATCGGGCCGCGGATGAAGCGAGCGGTGGCGCGCGCATCAATGGCAATGACCGGCGGTGACAGTCTGAACGCAATTGCCCGCGAAGCCGCGGCTCAACCGCCCGTCGCGCCCGAGCAACGGTTCAGCAACGGCTCATCTGGCGAGTCGCAAATTCCAGCGCAGCAGATCAATCGTTTGGAGCGTTAAGATGCGTAAGTTCACCATAGCATTATTGCTCGCCGCAACTGCCATTCCGGCAATGGCGACGGCGCAGGAAGAAGGCGGCCGCCAGTCGCGTCAGCAGGAGGATAGCGACAAGTCCGACAAGCGTTCGGGCGAGGATCGCCAGCGCCAGAACGACCAGCGCCAGCAGCAAAACGAGCAACGCCAGGCGCAGAATGAGCAGCGTCAGGCGCAAAACGAGCAGCGTCAGCAGGCGCAGGCCGAACGCCAGGCGCAAACGCAGCAAATGCAGGCTGCGCGTCAGCAGCAGCAGCAGCAGTTCCAGCAGCAGCAGGTCCAGCAGCAGCAGGGCGAGCAGCAGAACGACCGGCGGGCGCAGTTCGAGCAGATGCGCGCCGCACGTCAGCAGCAGGCCCAGCAGCAGTCTCAGCAGCAGTCGCAGCAGCAAAATGATCGGCGCGCGCAGTTCGAGCAAGCGCAGGCCGCTCGCCAGGCTCAACAACAGGCCCAGCGGCAGGCGCGGAGCGACCAGCAGGATGGGGATCGTGAGCGTGCATTCGGCGGGCGTGGATCACGCGAGGCCGACGGCCGGTCGCGCGACGAGCAGATGCAGCAATATCGCGCCGAGATGGAGCAACGCCGTGCCGGGCTTGGCGGCCAGCCAAATGGAGTGCCGAACGGGGTGCCGGGTGGCGCGCTGGTCGGTCGCGACGGCCGCGACGGTCGCTATCGCGGGAACCCCAACATCAATCCGAACACTGTCGGTCGGCCGGCACCGGAAAACCTCGAGGCCCGGTTTGCCCATCGCGATGATCGTGACCGCAACCAGTGGTCGGGCAACCAGTGGACCAACAATTGGCGCCACGACAATCGCTATGACTGGCAACGGTACCGCAACCAGCACCACTCGATCTTCCGGATCGGCTTCTACTTCGATCCGTTCGGTTACAGCTACAACCGGTTCGGTATCGGGTCGTACATGTATCCCGGTTATTACCAATCGAATTACTGGATCAACGACCCGTGGCAGTACCGCCTGCCGTCGGCTTATGGCCCGTATCGCTGGGTCCGCTATCACAATGACGCGCTGATGATCGATACCTGGAGCGGCGAAGTGGTCGACGTGATTTACGGCTTCTTCTGGTAGAACAGGCTTCTTGGTAGATTAGCTCGGCCGTTGGTCGAATGGGGCGTCGTGGCACTTGTCGCGGCGCCCTGTTCCGTTTTAGCGAGGCAACACACTCAGCCTCGGGAATTATTCATGATCGCTCGCGCCTCCGGATTCGCCTTGCTCGTTTCGACCGTCATGCTCGCGGGGTGCGCAACCCATGGTGCCGCGCCGGCGGTAACGATCGACGCGCCGCCGGTGGCATCGGTTGGCATTGCGACGCCGCACCAGCGGCTGTTCCAATTGTTCAAGGACAGCGACGAGGCCAGCCTCAAGCTCAACCCGATCAGCGGCATCTATCGGGGCGACATGCGTTATGCCGACCAGTTCGGCGACGGCATCACCGACGCTTATTACGACGCCGCGCGCGCCGCCGCGGTGCATGATCTCGATGTGCTCCACGCCATCGACCGGGCGAACCTCGATGCCACCGACCAGCTGGCGTATGATGTGTTCGAATTTTCGACCAAGGACGGGATCGAAGGATTGAGCCCGGCATTGCTCCGGCTAACCGCGCCGCGGCCGCTCAACCATTTTTTCGGGCTGCAGGCATTTTACCCGACTTTTGCCAGCGGCAAAGGCGCGGCGCCATTCACCAGCGTCGTCGATTATGAGAATAATCTGAAGCGCCACGCGGGCTACATATGGTGGATCGACCAGGCGATCGCGCGCTTCAAGCAGGGCGAAGCGACGGGGGTGGTCGAGACCAAGATGACGATCCGCAACGTCATCGAACAGCTCGATAACCAGCTGGCGCAGAAGACCGAGGATTCGGCATTTTACGGCCCGATCAAGCAATTCCCCGCGAGCTTCTCCGACGCTGACAAGGCGCGGCTGACTGCGGCGTATCGGACTGAAATCACCGACCAGCTATACCCCGCGACCAAGCGGCTGCGCGATTTCCTCAAGGCCGAATATCTGCCCAAGGCGCGCGATGGCGCGGGGCTGATGTATATGCCGGGCGGCGACCAGCTCTACCGATACCTGGTGCGCTCGACGACCACGCTCGACATGACGCCCGATGAAATTCACCAGCTGGGCTTAAGCGAAGTCACGCGGATCACGACCGAGATGGACAAGGTCAGGACCGAGGTCGGTTTCAAGGGCAGCTTGTCCAAATTCTTCGATCACTTGCGGACCGACCCCAAGTTCAAGCTGAAGAGCCGCGAGGCGCTGACCCAGGGTTATTATGCGATCGGCAAAGCGGTCGACACCAAATTGCCCGAGCTTTTCTCGACTGTGCCCAAGGCCAAGCTCGACATTCGCCCTTACGATCCGACGATCGAGAAATTCCAGGCCGGCGGAAGCTATGAGCAAGGCACGCCCGATGCGCAACGGCCGGGCACCTTCTACTTCAACGCTTATGACTTGCCGTCGCGAACCACGCCGGGGATGACCACGCTCTACCTTCACGAAGGGTCGCCGGGGCACCATTTCCAGATCAGCCTGGCGCAGGAAAATGAGGCGCTGCCGCCGTTCATGCGGTTTGGCGGGAATACGGCATATGTCGAGGGCTGGGCGCTCTATGCCGAGACATTGGGCTACGACATGGGCTTCTATAACGACCCGTACCAGCGCTTCGGGACCTTGTCGGACGAGATGCTCCGCGCCATGCGGCTGGTGGTTGACACCGGCATCCATTCGAAGGGTTGGACCCGCGAGAAATCGATCGCTTACATGCTTGCTCACAGCGACATGGGCAAGACCGACGCCACCGCCGAAGTCGAGCGCTACATCGCGATCCCGAGCCAGGCGCTGGCCTACAAAATCGGCGCGCTGACCATCCAGCGGTTGCGCAAGCATGCGATGGACGAGCTTGGCGACAAGTTCGACATCAAGCAATTCCACGCCCAGGTGCTGATGACCGGCGCGCTGCCGCTGGCGATCCTGGAGAAGAAGATCGACGCCTGGATCGCGGCGAAGAAGGCGTCCGCTTCGACCAGCTCAGGACAGGCTTAAAGTTACAAAAGTTCCCCAGTTCGGCGGCTTTTTGGGGCTGTTTTGTAAACTTAAGCCTGGATCGCACGGTAGCGTCGTCCGCGGGAGTAGGCGCGCGGCAGCGGCGGCGCGTGGGTTTCGACAATGCCAAAGAGCCGTGGGCGACCGGAGTCGCCCGCCTCCAAGCCAAGCAGGTGAAATCCTATTTTGGAAGCACAATCTGGGTTGGCGTTGGCGTAGAGGCTAACGTCCGCTTTGGGTGGAAAGTGGATGTTGCTGCGATTTTCAAAGGCTCGCGCCCCTATTCGGACGGTGCCGGCTTCGCCTCCAGTGCCAGCGTCTTGCACACCGACCGCTCGGCGACCAGTTTTTCGAGGGCCGGGCGCGCGCCTTCGCGATCGAAGATCGAGAAGTAGCTAACGGGCACCTTCATCGCCTTCACCTGGTCGCGCATCTGGCCAGCAACGATGCCGTTCATCCAAGTCTGGAACTGCAGCCGCGCAACTGTCGCCGACGCTTCGGTCAGGATACCGTCGCTGATCGGTCCCGGCGAGCGCTCGATCATCCTGAGGGTCGCCCACGCCCGTTGTTCCTCGGTCGTATCCTTGTCATAGCCTGCAACCTGCGCGGCTAAGATCGCCAAGGTGTTGCGGTCGGTCAGGGTGAAATGCTGCAGCAGGCCGCCGCTGACCGCTGTCGTCCAGGCTTCGTTTTCTATCGGTCGGGTGGGCGGGCGGCCAATCTCGGCGATGTCCGCCAGGCGGCCGGTGCGCCGAGCGTCGCGGAGCAGCCCGTCGATTTCCTTCAGCCGTCGGTCGAGGCAGGGCTGCACCAGCAATCGTTCTTCGAACACGCCGGCGGCATGCGACAATTCGAGATCGATCGCGTGGCGGCCCTTTTCGGCTTCATGCTTCCAGTGATTGCTTTCGACCAGTTGCTCGGCGCCGAGCGCGAGCAGGATGGCAATGACGATGATTCCGACCTCACCCGCGAAAGCGCGCCAGCCGTGTACCGGCTTGGGCAGATGAAGATGCATGTCGACCCCCGTTCGGTGCGAAAGCTACCACAAGCCGCGAGGTCCGCAATGGCGGATTGTGGTGGTCAGGTGTCGGCCAGCGCTTCGGCGATCAGGCGGCGGCTATTGTCCACCCCATAGAGCGCGATCAAGCTGACCATGCGGGGGCCATGGCTGGAGCCTAGCAGGGTTTCGTAGAGCGCCTGGACTCAGTGGCGGAGGGTTTCGAACTAGTGGCGCTTGGCTAGATAGAGATGCGAAAGAACCCGGGCTACCGGGTTCGCCCGCGCCCAACCAAGCAGACGAAATCCTATTTTGGAAGCTAAATCGAGTATGCCTCATGATCGTCGGCGTGACCATTCAGCGTCCCAGTTTTTCGATTCCTGAGGACAGCAGACAGTAAAGTTCGTGCTTGGTAACGGGTAAGGGTTGGTACGTCGCGACTGCGGCCAGGGCGCAAGCCTTCGGGCGTCCCAAGGCGGGACTCGCCTCATCATTGCGATTTCGTTAATTTTAGGTTAAACGACTTGGGATGGCGGATTTTAAAGCCGTCGCACCTGGGTGTGCAAAAGGGGGATGATCATGAAGTACGGCTTGGCTTTGGTTGCGTTGACGGCGGCTTTTTCCGCCTCGTCCGCATCGGCGACGGTGAACCTGTTGGTCAACGGCAGCTTTGAGACTGGAAACTTTTCGGGCTGGACCCTGACCAACAGCGAGAGCAGCAGTGGTCCCGGATCGGCATTGCCAGTCGTAATCGCCTATAACCAGGCCTCGGGTTATCCCACCGGAGCGTTCAACGAATCGATTCCGACCGACAATGCGCCGGGTAATCCTTCACCTGATGCGGCTGGCCGCTACGGCGCCTATTTCGTGTCCGATTTCGCCAACCCTCAGTCGATCAGCCAAACGGTCACGTTGCTGGCCGGTACGAGCTACACGTTCGGATTTGACATTTTCAAACCGGCCAACGGCGACAGCAACGCCAATGGCGCGACGTTTACGGCAATGCTCAACGGCTCGCCGTTCGCGTCGTTCACGGCATCGTCGCTTCCTGTGACGACTTGGCAGACGTTCAGCGGCTTCAATTCCTTCGTGGCAACGACCACCGGCCCGTTCACTTTCAATTTCACGTCGAACGGCTTCCCGGCCAAGGATTTCGTGGTCGACCGCGTCTATTTGACCGAGACCGACTCGATTGGCGCCGTGCCGGAGCCGGCTTCGTGGGCAATGATGCTCGGCGGGTTCGGGATCATGGGCGCGGCATTGCGCCGCCGTCGCAAGGCGGAGTTGCGCCTGGCCTGATCGCCGGAACTTTGAAAAAAGCGGGCGTCGGGCGAGAACCCGGCGCCCTTTTTTTCGCTCGTTTGCGCCTAGCCCGACAAGGGAGGGCTTCAGTCCGATTTGCTCCGATACTGTTCGGCGCGCTCGACCAGCGCCAGCATGTTGCGCGCCGCCTCGATCGTCAGGCGATGCGGGGTCTTGCCCGGTCGCGGAGAAATGTAGCTGGCCATATCGCGTACCAGTCGCGACTGACTTTCCGGGCCATCGGCTAGCAGCGCAACGATGATATTTTCCAGGGCGATCAGGCGAATGACAAGATTGCCGTCCTCCGCATCACCGATTTTGCCTGCGACAGTGGCCATTTTTATGTCCTCTAGTTTTGGGAGGCGTCGCCGAAAGCTTGCCGCCCGAGAAAAATCATCGCGGTCAGCCAGAGAATGACCGGCATGACCAGAAACCATCGAAAATCGGATTCCAGTGCGAAATTCACGCCGCTCATGAGCGTGACCGACAGCAGCCCCGCAGCACCATAAGCCGCTATCGCGATCCGGTCGGGCCGGCGACCTCGATAGACGCCGACGGTCGCGCCCAGCAAGAGAACGCCCGACGCAGCCATCTGGCCCCCCATCACGGCAAATACCCAGTCAAGCCACGCTTCCATGCGAGGCGCGGCCGCGTGGACTGCCTCGAGCGTAGTCGCGGCGGCCCGCAGGTCTTCAGGTAGGAGAGTTGGGCGGACGAAAATGAAATAGAGCCCAGCGATCAGCTGATAGAGTCCTCACGCGCCTAGCAGCGCCGCCACCAACCTGCTTTCTGCCGGGATCCTGGCCGTCTAACTATTTGTTATCATCCAGCTGCCTTTCGAACCGCTTGGTAGCACGTCCAGAGCAGCTCAATCCTATCGTCCGCTGTGGGTGTTCACGGCCATCGCGCCGCTCATGCGCCGGCCAGCGCCTCGGCGATCAGGCGGCGGCTGTTGGCGATGCCGTAAAGCGCGATGAAGCTGCCCATGCGGGGGCCTTGGGGGCTGCCGAGGAGCGTTTCGTAGAGCGCCTGAAACCAGTGGCGCAGGGTTTCGAACGCGTGGTGTTTGCCGATTTCGAAGATAATGTTCTGGATTTCGTCGCCGGGCGTGGCGGGGTCGAGCTTGGCGAGTTCGTCGTCGAGTTCCTTGAGCGCGGCAATCTCGTGGCCGACAGGCGCGCGGCGCTTGAGGGTCGGGGCGACGAAGTCGCGCGCATAATTGACCGCGAGGCCGATCAGATTGTCGAGCTCGGGATCGGTCTCGGGCGCGGTGCCGGGGGCGTAGCGCTGGACGAACTTCCAGGCGGTTTCCTTGCTGTCGACGCCGGGGAGCGAGGCGAGGTTTAGCAACAGGCCGTAGGTCAGCGGGAGCGCCGCGTCGGGGACCTTGCCGCCGTGGATGTGGTGGACCGGATTGCCGAGCTTCTGCGTGATCTCCTGCGCCGCGTAATTGCCGCGGAACTGGAGGTAATCGTCGACCGCACGGGGGATCACGCCGATGTGCAGCGACTTGGCCTTGCGCGGTTCGCGATAGGCGAAGAAAGCGAGGCTCTCCTCGCTGCCATAGGTCAGCCATTGATCGAGGGTCAGGCCGTTGCCCTTCGACTTGGAAATCTTTTCGCCTTTCTCGTCGAGGAACATCTCGTAATTGAAACCCTCCGGCGGGCGGCCGCCGAGGATGCGCGCGATCTTGCCCGACTGGATGGTCGAGTCGATCAAATCCTTGCCGGCCATTTCATAATCGACCCCGAGCGCGACCCAGCGCATCGCCCAGTCGACCTTCCACTGCAGTTTGGCGCGGCCACCGAGCGCGGACTGGGTGATTTCAGCGCCGTCTTCGTCGGTGAAGGCGATGGTGCCGGCGGCGGCGTCGACCACGCGCACCGGGACTTGCAGCACGCGGCCGCTGGTCGGCGAGATCGGGAGGATCGGCGAGTAGGTCAGGCGGCGTTCTTCGCGCAGGGTCGGCAGCATGACGCCGAGGATCGCGTTCCACTGGGCGAGCACGCCGCGGATGGCGTCGTCGAACTTGCCCGACGTGTAATATTCGGTCGAGCTGGCGAACTCGTAATCGAAGCCGAAGCGGTCGAGAAAGTGCCGCAGCATGGCGTTATTGTGCGCGGCGAAGCTGTCGTGGGTACCGAACGGGTCGGGGATTTTCGTGAGCGGCAAACCGAGGTGCGCAGTGAGCATGGCTTGCCCGGGCAAATTGTCGGGCACCTTGCGCAGCCCGTCCATGTCGTCGCTGAAGGCAATCAGCCTGGTCGGCTGGCCGGTCAGTTCCTCATAGGCATGGCGGACCATGGTGGTGCGCAGGACCTCGTTGAAGGTGCCGATGTGTGGCAGGCCCGAGGGGCCGTAGCCGGTTTCGAACAGGATCGGGGCGGCGTTTGGCTTGCCGTCGGGGTAGCGCTTGAGAAGCTTGCGCGCTTCCTCATAGGGCCAGGCCTTGACGGTTAGTGCGGCGGCGGAGAGCGCGGGGTCGGTCATGGTTGCCGCTGTTGCGTCTTGAACTGGCGAAGGCAAGCCTTGTTCCCCGGCGAAGGCCGAGGTCCAGGCCGAGCGGTACCCGGGAGCGCCGACAAAAGGCTTCTGCGACGCCTCCTGGACCCCGGCCTACGCCTGGGAACGGTTGCTATTTCGTTCTCACTATATCATCTCGTCAAGGTGACAAGTCTCCCCCTCCCCGCGCTGCACGCGACCCATGCCGGGATCTGGATTGCGGCTGGCGGCGTGCTGCGCGAAGCGTCGAGGAGCGAGGCGATCCGGCGGTTGGCGGAGACGCCGCATGTGATCCTCAACGCCCCGTTGGTCGGGCAACGGCTGGGCTATGCCGACGTGTCGGGGCTCGATTTGCTCGAACTGTTCGCCTTCGTTCACCCGGCGCGGTTTGCGGTGCCGACGGTGGCCGGGATGGCGCGCGCGGTCGAAATTCCACCGCCGGGCGACGAGCGCGATGCCGCTGGGGTGCTGCTGGCGATTGCCGGGGCGTTGCTCGATCGGCTGGGCGCGGAGGAATGGGCCGAGCGCGAGGGAGCGTGGACCGTCAATGGATCACTGTACCGGCTCGGCTGGGCGTGGGCGCCATTCGTCGCCGAGCGGGTTGTGCAGCCCGAACGCGGTGAGCGGATGCTGTTCACCCGCCTGCCGCAATGGGAGGAGCAATCCGACCGACCGCCACCGCGAACGGTGAGCGTGTCGGGGGCTGAGGCGGAAGCGAAATTGGCGACGCTGACCGGGGCGGGGGCCGAACCTCGGCTTGGGCAGCGGGCGATGGCGGCGGAGACGGCGAGCATCTTTGCGCCACGGCGGGCGGCGGGGGAGCCGAACATGCTGCTCGCCGAAGCCGGGACCGGGATCGGCAAGACATTGGCCTATCTGGCGCCGGCCGCATTGTGGGCCGAGCGGGCCGGCGGGGCGGTGTGGGTGTCGACCTTCACCAAGGCGCTGCAACGGCAATTGGACGGCGAGGGGCATAAATTATTCCCCGACGCGACCGAGCGCAAACACAAGATCGTGATCCGCAAGGGGCGCGAAAATTATCTGTGCCTGCTCAACCTGGAAGATGCGATGCAGGGCGCATTCGCCGGACGCGCGGCGATATTGGCGCATCTGGTCGGGCGGTGGGCGGCCTACACCAAGGACGGCGACATGGTTGGCGGCGACCTACCCGGCTGGTTGCCGAGCCTGTTCCGGCGGGCCGGGGCGGCGGCGCTGACCGACCGGCGCGGGGAATGCGTCTATGCCGGCTGCCCGCATTATCGCAAATGCTTCATCGAACGCGCCGAGCGGGCCGGGCGCGAAGCCGACATCGTCATCGCCAACCATGCGCTGGTGATGGTCAATGCCGCGCGCGCGCGGCCCGACGCGCCGACCCGGATCGTATTCGACGAGGGCCATCATCTGTTCGACGCCGCGGATTCGACCTTTTCGGTCGCGCTGACGGGGCAGGAAGCGATCGAGATGCGGCGCTGGATCGTCGGGCCCGAAGGCAAGTCGCGTGGCCGCAGACGCGGCCTGGCCGCGCGGCTTTTGGATGTTTGCAGCTATGACGAGCAGGGCAATCAGGCGCTCGATGCGGCGATCGAGGCGGCGCGGGCCTTACCTAGCGACGGGTGGATTGCGCGGCTGGCCGAGGGCGATCCGTTCGGCCCGGTCGAGCGATTGCTGCACCAGGCGCGGGGCACGGTCTATGCCCGGGCCAAGGCGCAAGAGGCGGGTTACGGACTGGAGACCGAGCTGGCCGACCCCGACGGGGCGTTGATCGACGCATCGGCGGCGGCGATGGAGGCGCTGGAGGCGCTGGCCAAGCCGCTCGCCGCGCTGGGGCGGCGGCTCGAGGCGATCCTGGAGGATGCGCCCGATTGGCTCGATTCGCAGGCGCGAGCGCGGGTCGAAGGCGCGATCAACGGGTTGACCTGGCGGCGCGATACGCTGGCCGCATGGATCGCGTTGCTGGGGCGGATCGGGGGGTCGGTCGATCCCGATTTCGTCGACTGGCTGGCGATCGACCGCGTCGAGGGGCGCGAATATGACATCGGGCTGCGGCGCCACTGGCTCGACCCGACGCGGCCGTTTGCCAAGGCAGTGCTCGAGCCGGCGCATGGCGTGCTGGTGACGTCGGCGACGCTGCGCGGGGGCGAGGATTGGCCGATCGCCGAGGCGCGAACCGGGGCGCTGCATTTGGCCAGGCCGACGGCGCATTTCGAGGCGGCGAGCCCGTTCGATTATGCCGGGCAGTCGGAGGTGCTGATCGTTAACGACATTCCGCGCGGCGACATTGCAGCGCTGTCGGGCGCCTATGCGCGGCTGATCGAGGCGGCGGACGGCGGGACGCTCGGATTGTTCACCGCGATCCAGCGGCTGCGCGCGGTCCATGCGCGGATTGCCGACCGACTGGCGCGGGCGGGGTTGCCGCTGCTGGCGCAGCATGTCGACCCGATCGATACCGGGACCCTGGTCGATATCTTCCGCGACGATCCGCGCGCGTCGTTGCTCGGCACCGATGCGTTGCGCGACGGGGTCGATGTGCCGGGCACATCGTTGCGGCTGGTGGTGATGGAGCGGGTGCCGTGGCCGCGCCCGACGGTGCTTCATGCGGCGCGGCGGATGGCAAATGGCGGATCGGCCTATGACGACCGGATGGTCAAGGCGAAACTCGGCCAGGCGTTCGGGCGGCTGATCCGGCGGCAGGGCGATCGTGGGCTGTTCGTGATGTTATCGAGCGCGTTTCCGACCCGGTTACTGAGTGCGTTTCCGCCGGAGGTCAGGGTATCGCGGGTGCCGCTCGAGATTGCGTTGCAGCGAGTGCGCGCGACCTTATTCGCCGAGCGCGCTGACCAATCGGTCGCGAAGCTCGACGAGGCGGTCGAAATCTACCGGTGAACCGGTTGCTGCGGCGGTTTCCTGGATCACTGGTCGTGGGGTCATCGGGACCGCTGGAACCTCGCCGCGAACCGCCAGCAGTTTCTGCACCCCGCGGATGGTATAGCCCTGGTTCGACAGGAGATCGTGGATCCGCCGGGCAAGCTCGGTATCGGCCGGGCGATAATAACGGCGGTTGCCCGCGCGCTGCAGCGGTTTCAGCTGCGGGAACTTGATTTCCCAATAGCGAAGAATGTGCTGTGCAACCCCAAGCTCGCCCGACAATTCGCCGATCGTCCTGAACGCGCCGGGGTCTTTGAGCGTGGCCACTGGCCTACTTGGCGACCTTGTCGCGCATGATCTGGCTGGCCCGGAAGGTCATTACCCGCCGCGGCGCGATCGGCACTTCGATCCCGGTCTTGGGATTGCGGCCGACGCGTTCGCCCTTGTCGCGCAAGATAAAGCTGCCGAAGCCCGAAATCTTGACGTTATGGCCCTCCGCCAAGGTGTGGCACATGTGATAGAGCATGCGTTCGACCATGCTTGCACTTTCGGCGCGCGACAGGCCGAGCTTGCGGTGAACGATGTCCGACAAATCGGCACGGGTCAGCGTCGCCATATGGAGCCCATCGCCGCGCGAACCACCCGCATCTGCCATCATCATCCCCTCCACCGAGCGGGCGCCCCCGCCCTGAATTTAGCCAAGTTAACCAAAAAGTTGCCGAACTTCAATCCGACCGACTCGCAAGTCTGTTAATACCTTACGGCGGCCGCGCCCCAGGTGAAACCCCCACCCATCGCCTCGAGCACGATCAGGTCGCCGCGCTTGATCCGCCCGTCGCGCACCGCCGTATCGAGCGCGAGCGGAACCGAGGCGGCAGAGGTGTTGGCGTGGCGATCGACCGTGACGACGACTTTTTCCGGAGGGAGGTCGAGCTTTTTGGCGGTGGCGTCGAGGATTCGGGCATTGGCCTGGTGCGGGACGACCCAGTCGACGTCGGCCGGGGTGAGGTCGGCGGCGGCGAGCACTTCCTTGAGCACGTCGGCGAGGTTCTTGACCGCGTGGCGAAACACTTCGCGGCCCTTCATGCGGAGTTTGCCAACGGTGCCGGTGGTCGAGGGGCCGCCGTCGACGTAGAGCAATTCATTGTGGCGGCCGTCGGCGTGGAGCCGGGTCGCGAGGATGCCGCGGTCGCCATCTTCGGCCCTGAGGACCAAGGCGCCGGCGCCGTCGCCGAACAGCACGCAGGTGCCGCGGTCCTTGAAGTCGAGGATGCGCGAAAAGATCTCCGAGCCCACGACCAGGGCACAGCGCGCTCCGGCACTGCGAACCATGGCGTCGGCCACCGTCAGCGCATACACGAAGCCAGAACACACCGCCTGCAGGTCGAACGCCGCGCAACCGTGGGCACCCAACTTGTGTTGAAGGATGCAGGCGGTGGACGGGAACACCATGTCGGGCGTGGATGTGGCGACGATGATGAGATCGACGTGCTGCACCTCGCGCCCGGCCGCCTGCAAGGCCTGCTGGCAGGCATGCAGGGCCAGGTCGCTGCACGTGACGTGGTCATCGGCAAAGTGGCGGGCACGGATTCCTGTGCGCTCGACGATCCACTCGTCGGTGGTTTCCACGCCTCGGCGGGCCAGCATCTCGACCATGTCGGCGTTGCTCAGGCGCCGGGGGGGCAGGTGGCTGCCAGTGCCGGTGATGCGTGAAAACTGAGGGGCCGGGTCGGAATTCATGCGGCTTGTGGCGTGGCCGACTCACTGTTTGCCGCTGTCAGGGTGGGCGCAATGCGGTCGTGTACGCGGTCCAGCAATCGGTTGCGCGCTGCATCGTAAGCACCGGTCAAGGCCTGCTCGAAGGCATACGCGTCAGCGCTGCCGTGGCTCTTGAAGACCAGCCCGCGCAGCCCCAGCAGCGCCGCGCCGTTGTAGCGGCGCGGGTCGACCCGCGCCTTGAAACGCTTGAGCACCGGCCCAGCAGCCAGTGCGGCCAGCATGCTGAGCGGGCCGCGCGTGAACTCCTGGCGGA
>ENA-OFDP01000642-OFDP01000642.1-metagenomes-genome-assembly--contig:-NODE-642-length-15246-cov-6.474294_pt1 | contig 15246 bp, 11 predicted proteins | sample MGYA00153389_OFDP01 | MGnify analysis MGYA00153389 | reverse complement strand
ATTCCCCATTCCCCATTCCCCATTCCCCATTCCCCATTCCCCATTCCCCATTCCCTATTCCCAATAACTACTAATGAGCGATTCGATGCCGACAAATATAGAGGCAGAAGAAGCAATTCTGGGCGGGATCTTAATTGACCCCGAAGCCATTTCCCGAATTGCCGAACTTCTGCGTCCCGAATTTTTTGCCATCACCGCTCATCAAGTCATTTATCGATCGGCATTAGGGCTATTTTTGCAAGGGGAACCCACCGATTTAATGACGGTGACAACTTGGCTAACCGACCGCAACCAGTTAGAACAAGTCGGAGGACTAACTAAATTAGCCCAATTAGTCGATCGTACAGTTTCAGCAGTCAACATCGACCAATATGCAGCCTTAGTTGAAGACAAATATCAGCGCCGCAAATTAATCGAAGCTGGCAACAACATAGTACAATTAGGTTACGAGACATCAGCGCCACTAGAAACAGTCTTAGACCGCGCCGAACAACAAATTTTTAGCATAACTCAAGAACGTCCCCAACAAGATTTAGTATCGATCGGCGAAACACTAAACCAGACATTTCAAGACCTCGAAAATCGCAATGAAGGGCTGACACTTCCAGGAATTCCCTGCGGTTTTTATGACTTAGATGCAATGACAGGAGGCTTTCAGCGATCGGATTTAATCATCGTTGCTGCGAGGCCATCAATGGGGAAGACGGCTTTTTGTACCAACATTGCCCACCAAATCGCCGCTGGACAACAGAAACTGCCCGTTGCCATGTTTAGTCTAGAAATGTCGAAAGAACAGCTAGTGCAGCGCATTTTGTCCAGTGAAGCCAAAATAGAAAGTAACCGGTTGCGATCGGGCAGAATCAGCCAAAACGAATGGGAACCGATCAGTGCAGCCATTGGTAGTTTATCAGAACTGCCGCTATTTATTGACGATACTCCCAATATTACTGTGATGGAGATCCGATCGAAAGCGCGTCGCCTCCAAGCAGAACAAGGTGGAACTCTGGGATTAATCTTGTTAGATTACCTGCAATTAATGGAAGGTAGCAGCGACAACCGCGTCCAAGAATTATCTCGAATTACCAGAGGTCTCAAAGGTTTAGCCCGAGAACTCAACGTGCCGATTATTGCCTTATCTCAGTTGAGTCGGGGTGTAGAAGCTAGGACAAACAAACGGCCGATGATGTCAGATTTGAGAGAAAGCGGAAGCATCGAGCAAGACGCGGATTTAGTCATTATGCTCTACCGCGATGAATACTATAACCCTGATTCGCCCGATCGCGGAATTGCCGAAGTAATTATTACCAAACACAGAAACGGCCCCACAGGAATCATCAAACTATTATTTGACTCGCAATTTACCTTGTTTCGCAATCTGGCATCTCCCAAGCGATCGTAACTTAATCTCCGATTTCCAGTTCGCTTGCTGTCTTTCTACCATTCAAAAAATAAGTCCGCATTTCCCCTTTACCTTTAATCTCGATCTCGCCGCGGTCTTCAAATTCATATTTATCCCACAGCAATGCGTAAGTATAGTGGCTGACTTGAATGCGGCCTGGTATGCCGTGAGATTCCATGCGGCTAGCTGTATTTACCGCATTTCCCCACAAGTCGTAAATGAATTTTTTAGTACCGATTACTCCCGCCACCACCGGGCCGCTATTAATCCCGATGCGGAGGTCAAATTTCGCGTCTAGCTTCACATTTAATTCCTGAATTGCTACTAGCATATCCAGTGCCATTTCCGCGATCGCCTCTGCATGATCTGCGCGTTCGATCGGAATGCCGCCTGCTACCATATAAGCATCCCCAATCGTCTTAATTTTTTCTAACCCATGCTTTTCGGTCAGTTGGTCAAAAGTCGAGAAAATTTCATTCAGCAAGTACACCAATTTAGTTGCGGACATCGTGGTAGAAATTTGAGTAAAATTCACCAAGTCAGCAAAAAGAATTGTAGCATTTTCAAACTTATCTGCAATTACTCCTGGTTCCTGCTTCAACCTGTCGGCGATCACCTCTGGTAAAATATTTAGTAGTAAACTATCAGTTTTTTTCTGTTCTTTCTTGAGTGCAGACTCCATCCGCTTGCGCTTGGTGATATCGTGAAAAAACACCGAAATGCCATCGTGACACGGAAAAGCCCGGACTTCCAACCACACTTTTAAGGGGCGATAATATTTTTCAAAAGTTACTCCTACTTGTTTTGCTACAGCTTCGTGAGACTCTTCATAAAATACCGAATTTACTAACTCGGGAAACTCTTCCCAAAAATTCTTACCAAAAAGTTGTTCCGGCGACTGCTGCAAAAATTGCGATGCTTTGTAATTGACGTAAGTAAATCGCCACTGGGGATCAAGAGCAAAAAAAGCATCGCTCATTCCTTCTAGAAAATTAACAATTTGCTCGTCAGTAGAACGGAGTTTTGCTTCTACTTGTTTTTGCCGAAACTGGGCGCGCTTTAATTTAGCATAATTAATTCGCAACTCCATTTGGCTGATAACTTGCCTTCCTAAAGTCCGCAGCGCTTCTAGCTGTTCCGGGGTGAGATGGCGCGGAACTGTATCTATGGCGCACAAAGTGCCGATCGGGAAACCATCAGGAGTTACTAGCGGTGCTCCAGCATAAAACCGAATATTGGGATTGGAAGTTACTAGGGGATTTCCCGCAAAGCGATCGTCTTCTGTAGTATTGGATATAACTAACAATTCGTTGGGATTTAAAATAGCATGAGCGCAAAAAGCTAACTCTCTGGGAGTTTCTGTTGCTTCCAGACCAACTCTTGATTTAAACCACTGTCGGTTGGAGTCTGTTAAGCTTACTAGGGCAATGGGAGTGCCGCAAATATAAGATGCTAAAGCTGTTAGGTCATCAAAAGCTTCGTCGGCATCTGTATCGAGAATGTTGTAGCGGTGAAGTGCTTTTAGCCTATCTGCTTCATTGCTAGGTAAAGGTGCAGCCTGTATCGGTGGTGGCGACGAGGATATATGTTTGCGAAAAATGCGCGCAAGTCTCTGGGCTGCGAATCTTTGGACTTGCTTCGCCAGTTTTTCAACTAGCATCAATAGACTTGTTTGCCAAGCTTTATTCATCTTTATTTATTTTTATTGACACCTGATGGAACAAGAGTATAGGAATTTGGCTTTCACAGGAGTAGAAACCGGAGAGTTCCCTAGAAACAGACAAGCAAGTGGGACTGTAGCACTCCTAAAAAACGCTGTCTACAAAATCGGGATGCTCCCTGATGAAACTATGTAAGTGCGATCGACTTCCTGTGTACTTATGTATTTACTCCCACTAACTCCTCGATCTCCAGAGTCTTAGTTGGTAAGTTTTCTGTTAATACTTCTCTACCCCCTTCAGTGACAAGTATATCATCCTCAATCCTGATTCCCCGCACATCTGCGAATTTTTCCAACTCATCCCACTTTACCAAATCTTTATATTTGGCGCGAGTTTCTGGGTTATTTAAGATTACTGGAACCTGATAAAATCCCGGTTCGATCGATACCAGCATACCCGATCGCAAAACTCGATTTAGCCGCAAAAATCCCAATCCAAACCGACTGCTTCTAACTCTCCCTGTTTCATAACCAGCCAAATCTCCCAAATCTTCCATATCGTGAACATCCAAACCAATTAAATGTCCGATACCGTGTACAAAAAACAGCGCGTGAGCATCCATTGCTACCAAATCTTCAACATTGCCCTGCAAAATACCCAAATCGACCAATCCTTCCGCCATAATTCGAGCAGCTAAGAGATGAATATTTTGATATTCCACGCCCGGACTAATTTTATCAATACAAGCATCATGAGCCGCCAAAACCACATCATAAATAGCTCTTTGAGTCGCAGAAAACTTGCCAGAAACAGGCCAAGTGCGAGTCACATCAGCCGCCCATCCCATTGAGGTTTCTGCACCGACATCTGCTAACAGCAAATCTCCTGCTTGTAGCGGATGGTAATAATGTTCGCTGTGCAGAACTTCGCCATGTACTGTAACGATGCTGGGATAAGCACAAGTCATATTTTGCGAGATAATGACACTTTCCATTGCAGCGCGCACCCCTGCTTCAATTTGAGCTTTTCGAGTGGCCGCCATTCCCGCTTTGTGAGCTACTACGGTGACAGCAGCAGCATCTCGCAATTCTGCCAAACTTGCTGGATCGTGGGTGAGGCGAAGTGATATAATTGCCTTGGTTAGTTCTAGGTCTATTCCTGCGGGGGATTTAGATGATGCCAGAGGTTGATGGCGTCCCGCCCCGCAAGCTACGAGGATTTGCGACTGTTGCACAGCCGTCAGATTGTCCTGAATGGCGATCGTTGCCGCACCCATTCCCCGTGACTTTAATTCAGCCATTGGGAAAGCAGCATCAGCCCCAATTAGTTCCGCAATTTCTGCTCTTTTCGGCATTTCCCCGTGCCAAAGTGTGCTACTAGGAAGTGCATCATCTAAGAACAGTTCTAATTTGCCCGATTCTAAGCGAATCGCAGCATTTTCTAACGGCAAACCAGCAAAATAGAGAAAGTGACTGCTGGCGCGAAATGGTAACTTTAGAGCCGGATAATTACGAGCAATACTGCTACCTGACCAGAGAATTGCCGGAAAATTAATTAAACTAGCCAGTTTTTGCCTGCGTTCTTGCAAAGCATTTCTTAACAAATCGTAATTTTTGGTAATTTTCATGAAAAGTTTGGTTTGTAGTAAGGACTTCAGTCTTTTTTCTTGACTATTTTCTATTCTAGACTTTAGAGTATAGGTAAATTCACTGAAATAGCTATGAAAACTCCTCAGAAATCAGCTCGTAATTCTGTACAAGTACGCGATTGGCCGATCGCACAATTGCCAGGATTGAACAACGAGAACCAGTCTCAACTAGAAGAATGCGGAATTACGACAACTCAACAACTAATTCGCATGACTAAAACAGCAGAGGCTAAAGCGCTGCTGGCGCATCAGTTGCAGGTTAACCTTCAATATGTCAACAAATGGGTTGCTCTGGCTCTATTGGCTCGCATTCCGAGTGTAGGCTGCCAATATTGCGGGCTGTTACTTCACGCCGGCGTCGCTTCTCCGACTCAATTGGCGCAAATGCCGGTGGGAAGATTGCACGAACAAATCTTGAGAATGCACGTAGCGATGATGCAGCGCAACGATTTAACTCCTTCAGTCGATCGCGTACAAAAATGGATTGAAGATGCTAAATTAGTTATTAGTTATTAGTTATTGGTTATTAGTTATTTGCGGTGCCCTAAGCGGAGCGCCGTCCTGAGCGGAGCGCCGTCCTGAGCGGAGCGTCGTCCTGAGCGGAGTCGAAGGGCCGAAGGGTCGAAGGGTCGAATGGTTATTAGTTACTAGGTATTTGTTATTCCAATGCCCAATGCCCGATGCCCCATTCCCCATTCCCCATTCCCCATTCCCAAATATTATGTCAATTCAAGTTTACGGAATCCCGAACTGTGGAACCTGCAAAAAAGCTTTCAAGTGGTTGGAAGATAGCAGAGTAACCTATGAGTTTATTAACACCAAAGAAAATCGACCGACTCGCGAGATGATTGAAAACTGGGTAAATTCTTTAGGTTTTCAACCAATGCGAAATACTTCCGGTCAATCTTACCGTGCTTTGGGCGAAGTTCGGAACAATTGGACGAACAAAGAGTGGATTGAGGCTTTTGCTGAGGATGCGATGCTGCTAAAGCGTCCTCTGTTTGTCAAGGATGGAATGGCGGTTTTAGTCGGTTTTAGAGACACACCAGATGTGATGCGGAAAAAGTTGGGAATTTAGAATTTATAGATTTTAAACCGCAGATAAAGGCTGATGAACGCTGATGAACGCTAGTGAAAGAAAATTACTAATCTCAGGACTTTTTTCGTTTCATAAATTTCATCTCGCCCACATCATCCGTAAAACCCCACCGTTCATAAAATGGTATCATCTTCGGCAAACAGTGAAGTCCTAATGTTTCAACAGATTGCAATTTAGGATGATTTACAACTGCATCCATCAACTTCACACCTAGTCCCATCTTGCGGTGTGTCGGCTTGACGACGACATCAAAAACCGTTGCTCTGTATACAAAATCGGTGATAACGCGAGTAAAAGCAATTAGCCGATCGCCCTCATCGACCAAACCTATGATAACATCAGTTGCGGCCAGCATTTTCACCACATCCTCGCGGTTGCGCTTGTCGCACCAAAACTCGTTTTTGTATAAATCCATCAAGTCAGAAACCTGACTTTCCGTGAGAGTTTCAACAATCCGATATTGATTTAGTGTATCGGTCATACTCTATTTTACCGTAATCTAGTTTAATTGCGCGATCGGCAATGTCAAAATAGCGATCGTCATGGCTAATCACAAACACCGTTTTTCCCCGTCGCTTCAACTCCGGTAACAACTGCTTATAAAAAATATCCCGGAAAAACGGATCTTGATCCGAAGCCCATTCATCAAACAAATAAATCGGTCTATCTTCCAAATACGCAGTCAGCAAAGCCAACCGTTTTCGCTGTCCCTGAGACAAAGCCGTAGTCGATAATATACCATCTTTCACCTCAACTTTACTATCCAAGTGAAACTCTCGCAAATATTCAGTCGCCTGCTTGTCCAAATCGTGATTAGTCATCCCCAAAAGCCGTTCAAACAGATAGAAATCCGAAAAAATCACTGAAAAATGCTGCCTGTACCATTCTCGATTCTCATCAGTAATCGGCTGTCCATCTAGCAGAATTTCTCCCGATTCAGGAATATACAAACCAGTAATTAACTTTGCCAAAGTAGACTTACCGCTACCATTTCCACCAATGATAAACACCAACTCACCCGGATGAAACTTCAAACTTAACTCGCCTAAAATAAAATTACTGTCTTCCTTCTCTCCAGGATAGCGATGAGTTGTTCCCTTTAATTCCAGAGTCTGCCAATCAGCAGTTTCAACCCTTTTTGCCACAGAATTTATCTCCGATTGACTAGCCAAAGCCAATCCCATTTTCTCTATCTTTTCCACCGAAGTATTAGCCCGAAAGATCGCCGGCAACCTTTGCAAAATATTCTGAAATGGAGACATCAAATAGGTGCTTGTGAGAATATATGCAGACAAAACCGGAGTAGAAACTGGCACAAACTTGGGCAAAGCAAACAACAGCAAACCCATTAACATAAAAAACAGTAATTGCCCAATTCCAATCGCCACAGCGCCCGTATTCAAAGCAGTTACATTGTAATCGCGGGAAGCATCAGCGCTGACCTGCAATTCTTCTGTAAAAAACTCTTGGCGGCGCAAAGAGTGCAGTTTTAATTCCTTAATTCCGTCAGTAATGCTGCGAAAATGCTTAAACAATACATCTTGTTCTTCTCTGGCTAAATCGAAGAATTTTCGCATTTTATTAAGCAGCAACTGTATCGTACCAATCATCAGCACCAAAAAACCAAATACCACCACAAAAACCGTGCCGGAAATCGTGCTTAAATAAGCTAAGCAGCCAACAACAACGGCGATATCAACACAGAGAAAAGGAATCAAAAATATAGTATTAGAAAGAGTTCCCACATCATCAGTCAGAGTTGCCAACAAACGGTTAGCACCCAACTCTTCCAAATTCCGTAAAGGAGTAGACAAAATGCCGCGACTCAAACTCAGACGCAGGTTATAAACTGCTTCTTGAGATAGATAAATTAACAAAAATTGGGAGACAAATCCACTCAAAAGAGCCAAGATTGCTAATCCCGCAAAATACCAGACTAAACTAGCATTAGAATTGTCGCTGATGGCGCGGTTAATTAGGGCAATTAACATAGCACTGGAACCACCGCTGATTAAACCTGTGAGGATAGCGATGGAAACATTTAACCAAGAAGCCTTTAACAGTAACCAAATTACATTCATATTTTACCTCTAAAATCACTCTTATCTGCGTTAATCCGCGTTAATCTGCCTACATCTGCGGTTAAAAAAGATAATTTATTCACTCTCCTCAATCTCAAATACAACCAACTCATAAATATCACTCATCGACATTTGCACTTCCACTGAAGCGAAGGAAACTATTGCTGATTCTCCTTCATATTCCTGAAACAACCAATCATTCGATTCGGTTTTAATATATTGTGCGACTAAAAATTCGTATTGGCTGACTAATACATATTCCCGGAATTGAGGAATCGATCGATAAAACCGAAACTTATCCTCTCGATTAACATCCTCGCTATACTTAGAAAGCACTTCTACAATCAACACAGGATTTAGTATTTCATCATTCCGTCCTTCCGTCAAAGCAGGTTCTTCTTCAATTATCATAATATCAGGATAAGTTCCCCGTCGGTACCGAGGAATCCACAACCGCAAACCGCTGATAAATACTTCTGCATTCTTCCCCCGCAAAGCAGTATGAAAATAAGCACAGATATTGCCTTTAATCTGGCTGCGATTAATAGTGCTGCCTGCAATTGGTACAATTTCTCCATCGCGGTATTCATTTATAAACTCGGCAGTTTCTTCTAACTCCCGGTACTCATCTAAAGTATAAAACTTTTGCTGAGTTTTTACTAGCATTTTTGCCTCATGCAGCACCGGAAAATTTACCGAATTAGCAATAAAACAAACATGATGTGCGTTGTCGTGCAAACTGCGGGCTTTTTCCAAATCGTCACCAGCTTCGATTGTTACCAGCGGATGCAAAATTACCTCTGTAAACCGAATCTTGCCATTTTTTTGTGCCATCTTGCCCGTCGCTACATCCGAGTAAGAAATCACCCGAATTCCCGCCCTAGCGCACAAAGCAAGATAGCTCAACATATGGCAAGCTGACAGTGCCATTAACAGCAAATCTTCGGGATTGTACAGCGCAGCATCGCCCCGAAAAGTCGGGTCTGCGGAACCCACAAATGGCGGCTTGCCATCAATATTTATTACGTACTCGCGAGAATAAGCATCGTAAGAGGAAGTAGAACCTTGACTGGCACCAGTCCAAATAGTATTGATGCGATATAGGTGTTCTTTATCCACGATTAATTACCCACTTTTAGCTGCGTCAATCTGCCTGCATCTGCTGTTAAAAATTACAATCACCAGTATATCACAACAAAAAAGAAACGCCCAACTGTAAAAAGTTAGGCGTTTTTCAATCTTTCAAAACCAGGTAAAATTAATCTTGGCTAGAAAACGAATTCGATTCAATTTTTGCAGCAGCTACCACAGGTTGCACGTGACTCAAGGCCGACTGCAACATGGGAGTTTTGGTAACAGCATCGTTAGCCAAATTAAACAAAGGATTAGACAAAATTCCCGCCAATGTTGTCGCAACCAAAGTCAGTACAACACTGACTTGCAAAGGCCGCATTCCTTGAAGGTTCCAGCGAACTTCAGGATAATTCTTGACAACCTCTGACATTTCTTGAGGTTCCTTCACTACCATCATCTTGACAACGCGGATGTAGTAGTAAATTGAAATTACGCTGGTAACTAATGCCAAGATAACTAAGCCGTAAAGTCCAGCTTGCCAGCCAGCCCAGAACAGATAGATTTTGCCGAAAAATCCAGCTAGCGGCGGAATTCCGCCGAGAGAAAGTAAACAAATACTCAATGCTAAAGTTAGCAATGGGTCTTTTTGATACAAACCAGAGTATTCGCTAATTTGGTCGGTTCCAGTCCGCAATGAGAACAGGATGATGCAGGCGAAAGCGCCTAGGTTCATAAACAGGTAAACCAACAGATAAAATATCATGCTGGAATAACCGGCTTCGGTTCCTGCAACCAAACCAATCATTACAAAACCGGCTTGGGCGATCGACGAATAAGCCAAAAGCCGCTTCATGCTAGTCTGGGCAAGGGCAACCACATTTCCCAACACCATGCTGAGTATGGCTAAGGCGGTAAATACGAAGTGCCACTGTTCGATAAGGACGGGGAAAACCGTAGTTAACAAGCGGATTGCTAGGGCAAAACCGGCTGCTTTGGAACCGACAGAAAGGAAAGCGACAACGGGTGTCGGAGAACCTTCATAAACGTCTGGTGTCCATTGGTGGAAGGGAACCGCAGAGATTTTGAAAGCAATTCCGGCGATCGCAAAAACCAACGCAATCACTAAACCGAGAGATTGACCGTCATTAACAGTAGGAAGATGAGATGCGATCGCACTTAATGTAGTTTCACCACCAGACAACCCGTACAACAGCGACAGCCCGTAGAGAAACACCGCCGAAGAAGATGCACCAATTAACAAATATTTCAAAGCAGCTTCATTGGAACGCGGGTCGCGTTTTGTGTAACCCGTCAGCAAATAAGACGAGATACTGAGAGTTTCCAACGAAATAAAAATCATCACCAATTCATTAGCACCGGAAAGGAACATTCCCCCCAAAGTAGCGGTGAGCAAAATGCCGATAAATTCCGCTAAAGCAGTACCAGTTTGCAATATATAGCGGACGGATATCAAAATAGTGACAGCCGCAGTCAAAGCAATAATCCCACGAAATACTAAACTCAAGGCATCGCTATTAAAACCGCCTAAGAACGAGATAGTATTAGTGTTATCCGCTTGCAAACATAAGGCACCGACGGCCGCCAGCAAACCGGCAACAGCCACGTAGGGAGTCCAACTAGAGGAACTGCGGCCCACGATTAAATCGCCGACGAGGACAACCAAGAGGGTGACAATGATGATTCCCTCTGGCAATATAGTTCCAGCATTTAGCTGGGCGGCAAGAGTAGCAAAATCCATATTTTCAGACAAGTTGGGTAATACAGGCTAGAGAAGCCTGTAATGGGCGGTGAACTGTTAGAAATTCTTGACTAAACTGGATTGTAGACGATTCCAGCCTCCCGTTTCCAGTTTGGCCAGTGTTTGTTGCGATATCTTGCGGATGGGCTTTACCTGTTCCTCGCTTCAACTGGTTCCCAGTCAGAGCCGGGGAACCCATGTCACTATTGCTCTGCCTCATCGATGGCACGCGCAAACAGGAGGCTTTGATCCCCATAGCGCGATCGAACTTACCGTCAAAGCTAATATTGATTAGACATCTCCAGAAAAGCCTGTGAAGAACAGGCAGGATGCCTGTTCCACAATAATTATCGGAGATGTCTATTAGACATCTCCTAAAAAGCAAGTCTTGAACAGGCAGGATGCCTGTTCCACAATAGTTATTGGAGATATATATTGAGTGAGGTCAAAATTATGTCTTTGAACCAGTTTAAGGATTCCAGAAAAGTAGAAGTTGTTCCCCACAATCCAGCATGGCGATTTACCTTCCTTGAAGATTCAAAACAGATTACATTAGTAATGGGAGAAAATGTTGTTACCATTCACCATATCGGTAGCACAGCGATTCCGAACATTTATGCAAAACCGATTATTGATTGCTTGATTGAAGTGAAAGACATTGCTAAAGTAGATGAGCAGAATCCAGCAATGGCAGCTCTCGGTTACGCAGCGATGGGCGAATTTGGCATACCCGATCGCCGTTTCTTCCTCAAAAATAGTGCAGCAGGCAAAAGAACTCACCATCTCCACACATTTGAGGCTGAATCACCGGAAATAAAACGTCATTTAGCATTTCGCGATTATACGATCGCCCATCCCGAAGTCGCACAGAATTACAGTGAATTGAAACGCGAGTTGGCGAAAACCTATCCAGAGGATATTCAAAGTTACATGAACGGCAAAAATGGGTTTATCAAAGAGGTAGAAAAGAAAGCATTAGAGTGGCAAGATTTGAAAATAATCGACAGCGATTTACCAACTTTAGCTAACTAACGATCGTTTCCGGTTGCATCGGTATTGTTCCAACAGTCAACAGTCAACATTACCTTACGGTGCAACCAGAATTGATATTACACTAATTCAGGAACTATCAGCCCGCATTCAGCAGTCTCAGCATCCAGTGCATCATGTAGAGACGCGATAGTTAGGAGACTGCACGTGCGTGCCGTGTCCCTACAATATTATTTTGGGTAGGGACACGGCACTGCCGTCTCCTAATTTCTGGTAATCTTTCACCCGATCGGCAATAACTTGAAAATTAAGGTAGTTTGAAAATAAGCCCTCAGTTTTTCCAAAAGCCTTGACATCTGACATACACTCTGTAAATTAAACACTCGCTTCTGCGCCGCCATCCATATATAAAAGATGCCATGTCAACCTTAGTCATCGTCGAATCTCCCACAAAAGCCCGTACCATTCGCAACTTCCTGCCCTCAAACTACCGAGTAGAGGCATCAATGGGCCATGTGCGCGACCTCCCATCCTCCGCCGAAGAAATACCAGAAGCCGTTAAAGGAGAAAAATGGGCGCAACTCGGCGTAAACGTGGATGCGGACTTTGAACCCCTCTACGTCATCCCGAAAGACAAAAGGAAAATTGTCAAAGAACTCAAAGACGCCCTCAAAGACGCAACAGAACTGATTCTAGCCACAGACGAAGACCGAGAAGGCGAAAGCATTTCCTGGCATTTGCTGCAAATCCTCAAACCCAAAGTTCCCATCAAGCGGATGGTGTTCCACGAAATCACCCGCGAAGCCATCCGCGACGCTTTGACTCACTGTCGCGATATCGACAATCGAGTAGTACAAGCCCAAGAAACTCGCCGAATTCTCGATCGACTCGTCGGTTACACCCTTTCTCCGCTATTGTGGAAAAAAATCGCTTGGGGCTTGTCCGCCGGCCGAGTCCAGTCAGTCGCCGTGCGCCTTTTGGTATGCCGCGAACGGGAACGCCGCGCCTTCCGCCAAGGTAGCTACTGGGATTTAAAAGCGACTTTGACCCCTCCCAAACCTCCCGCCAAGGGACAAGCGGGTGCATTTGAAGCCAAATTGGTAACAGTCGCCAATGTGAAAGTTGCCAACGGCAGCGATTTTGATGAAAATACCGGGCAAATTGTCGCAGGCCGCCGCGTACTCTTGCTGAACGAAGAACAGGCGCGGGCTTTACTCTCACGTATTCAAAACAAACCTTGGACTGTCACCAATCTCGAAGAACGGCCAGTCACCCGCAAACCTTCGCCGCCGTTTACAACCTCGACTTTGCAGCAGGAAGCTAACCGCAAGCTGAGGCTGGGTGCGCGGGAAACCATGCGAATCGCCCAAAGTCTCTACGAACGCGGTTTTATCACCTATATGCGGACGGATTCGGTGCATTTGTCCGAACAGGCGATTACCGCCGCCCGCAGTTGCGTCCAAGAACTTTACGGTAGCGAATACCTCAGCCCCCAACCCCGGAAATACACGACCAAAAGCAAAGGAGCCCAGGAAGCCCACGAAGCTATCCGCCCGGCCGGTAGCAGTTTTCGGACTCCGCAGCAAACCGGACTCGATGGGATTGACTTCCGCCTCTACGATTTGATTTGGAAGCGGACTGTGGCTTCTCAAATGGCCGATGCGCGCCAAACTCACGTCACGCTGCTAACTCAGGTGGAAGATGCCGGTTTCCGTTCTAGCGGGAAACGTATCGATTTTGCCGGCTTTTTGCGCGCCTACGTGGAAGGTTCCGATGACCCAGATGCGGCATTGGAAGACCAAGAGGTGATTTTGCCGACGCTGAAAGTGGGCGATAAACCGAATTGCAAAGATGTAGAAGCCGTTGGCCACGAAACTCAGCCGCCCGCCCGCTATACCGAAGCTTCTCTGGTCAAAATGCTGGAAAGTGAAGGCGTAGGTCGTCCGAGTACCTATGCGAGTATTATCGGCACTATAGTCGATCGAGGTTACGCGAAATTAATTACCAACGCCTTAATTCCCACTTTCACCGCTTTCGCCGTCACAACTTTATTGGAAACACATTTTCCCGATTTAGTAGACACCGGTTTTACTTCCCGAATGGAACAAACCCTCGATGAAATTGCCACCGGCGAGGCTAAATGGCTGCCGTATTTGGACAAGTTTTATCGAGGAGAAACCGGACTTCAAACCCAAGTCAAAGAACAGGAAAGTCAAATCGATGCCAAAGTTGCCCGAACTGTGGTATTGGAGAATATTTCTGCTAAAGTTTGCATCGGTAAATACGGCGCTTACCTGGAAGCGGAAAGCGAAGATGGCCCGGTAAAAGCATCGATTCCCCAAGATTTGACTCCGGCGGATTTAGACCCGGAACAAGTCGAGTTTCTGTTAAAACAAAAGACTGAAGGCCCGGAACAATTGGGACTCCACCCGGAAACTGGGGAACCGATTTTTGTGCTGATTGGCAGTTATGGGCCCTACGTTCAGTTAGGAGAAATTACTGAAACTAACAAGAAACCGAAGCGGAGTTCTTTGCCGAAGGGGACGGACAAGGATAATGTGACGTTAGAGATGGCTGTGAGCTTGCTGACTCTGCCGCGCTTGTTGGGGACTCACCCGGATACGGGGGCGAAGGTGCAGGCTGCTTTGGGGATGTACGGGCCTTATGTGGTGCATGACCAGGGTAAGGTTGGTAAGGATTATCGATCGATCAAGGTTCCTGATGATGTTTTGACTATAACGCTCGATCGGGCATTGGAACTATTAGCGCAACCAAAAGCGGTTCGGGGTAGCAGCAAAACAGCCACACCTTTGAAGGAATTGGGCGCGCATCCAGAATCGGGAGAACTCCTCAATGTTTACGATGGCCGTTATGGCCCCTATGTCAAACACGGGGATATCAATGCTTCCTTGTCCAAGGATGAATCTGTGGAGAATTTCACCTTACAAAAAGCACTGGATTTGTTAGCAGCGAAGGAAGCAGCGGGCGGCGGAAAATCTAGCAAGTCGAAGAAGTCAACGAAGACAACTGCGGCGAAGTCGGAAACTACTGCGAAGAAAACAACTACTGCGAAGAAAACAACTGCGGCGAAGTCGGAAACTGCTGCGAAGAAAACCACTGCGGCGAAGAAAACAACTACTAAGAAGGCGACGACTGCTACGGCGAGTAAGAAGAAAACAGAGTGAAATTAGTAGTAAGCTGTTGTGCATTTAAAAGACGATTGTAGGGTGCGTCAGATAAGAAAGCGTTTCCCATGTAAGCGGAGCGTGTTCTAGCTGACGCACCCTACCTGGATCGTTAGTGGTTTAAATGCGTAACAGCTTAAGGAGACGTTAAAATTAGTAAGGACACAGCAGTGCTGTGTCCCTACTCACAGATTTCTTTTGGATGATGCGTTATCGAAGAAATAGAAACTTTTTGGCTGCTGTATTGCACGAGCAAAATAAAAGGATGGAGAGATTTCAGGGTGAAGATTCCAAAAGATGCGGTCATCCCAGACGATAAGATAACTGGTTATCTGCTGGTACACAAAGCC
>ENA-OFDP01000641-OFDP01000641.1-metagenomes-genome-assembly--contig:-NODE-641-length-15247-cov-5.536467_pt1 | contig 15247 bp, 12 predicted proteins | sample MGYA00153389_OFDP01 | MGnify analysis MGYA00153389 | reverse complement strand
ATCGCGGTAGGGACACGGCACTGCCGTGTCCTGATTTTGGGTAAAATTAATTCCGATACAACCGGAATTGATATCAGTCAAGCACACACACAAACACTTGTCTTCTCTTTTCTTCCCTTCTCCTCTTTTACTTCGCGCTCTTGGCGCCTTCGCGGTTCGTTAAAAAAAAATCCAGTTCACAAATGATTGAGACTTGCTATAAAACAGGCTTCGGCAGCCGTCAAATTACCCATTCCCCAAAAATCAATTATTAGTTTCCGACCCGCCGGGAGAGGGCAAAGATTGAACGGGTGCCGCAGGCCAATTAGAGCGATTTTTGGTGAGAGTAGTAGACACCAAAGCATAGCCTAAAATGGCAGGAAGGACGATCGCACTCAGAAACACGATCGCCACCGCCCAAGTCATCGCATTCGATACCGGGCCGTAATGAGTGCGGTAAGGGTCAAACGGTGGCAAATTCGGCCTCGGGGCGTCCCGCAGCCCGATCGGACGTTTGAACCGTACCCGCCTGTCATCAAGCTTTTCCAGCAAAATCCAGCCAACCTCCGCCTCTTCCCGGCACAACTTATGAAAAATCGCCGGATTGCCAAACAAATCGCTACTAGCCCGCACAATCTTGTACTCCCAAACCGTCAAATCAGTAGGATTAGCATCGGACTTAGGATTACCATTCCGCGCATTTTCAGGCGCTGTAAAATTATCTTCGCCAGATTCGTACCAAGTCAAAACTTCCTCCTCCTCGTCGCATTTTTTCGCCACAGCCAATTGCTCGCGGCTCACAAAAAGACCCGCGAGTGCAGCCTCCAAGCCGAGACTGCCAACCATCAAACTCCAAATCAGAATTTCAACCATAAAAGGAGTTAAAAGTTAAAAATTTAAAACTCAAAAGACTCGCTTTTAACTTTCAATCTTTAATTTTCAAATAGCCTTCCACCACACAATCTGTACCCACCGTGCGCCAAGAAACTCGCTCTAAAGTTAAAGCATCAGTCATTGCCGAAAACCCCAAATCTCCCACAGGAGTTGGAGCATTTTGGCCGCCGACAATTTTAGGAGCAATAAAAGCCATAATTTTTTGAACTGCACCCTCAGCAATTGCTTTGGCGGCCAAAGTGCCGCCGCACTCCCAGAGTACAGAAAGAAAAGACCGATCGTACAAATAAGCCATCACATTAGTCGGCGTCAGCGGCGACAACTCCACAACTTCCACCCCTTTAGCAATCAAAAATTCCTGAAATTCGGGGTTAACCCCAGGCTCAGTCAGCACCAAAGTAGCCGCCACAGAGGTTTCCCACAACCAAGCCGACTTCGGCAAATCCAGAGTGCGGCTCATCACCACCCGCAGGGGATTATGCCTGTCAGGTTGGTGGCTCGTGAGTAGGGGATTGTCTAGACGCACCGTGTTTCCGCCAACAATCACAGCATCGCAACCGACGCGCACTCGGTGCACCTCGCTCCGAGCCTCCTGGCCCGTCACCCAAGCGCTGTGACCGCTACTGGTAGCAATTTTACCGTCCAAAGTCATCGCATATTTCAAAATTCCAAAAGGTCGGCGATGCAAAATCCGGTGCACAAAAGCCTCGTTCAGTTTTTGGCAAGCTTCTCCTTCCACTCCCGCCACCACTTCAATGCCAGCCTCCCGCAATTGATCGAGCCCAGTGCCAGCTACCAAAGGATTCGGATCGACCATGCCAGCGACTACTTTTGCCACCTTGGCTTTAATTAAAGCTTCGGAACAGGGAGGAGTCCGTCCGTAGTGGTTGCAGGGTTCCAGGCTCACGTAAGCCGTCGCTCCTGCGGCGAGTTCCCCTGCTTCTCGGAGCGCAAAAACTTCGGCGTGAGGTTGACCGGCACCGGGATGAAACCCTTCGCCGACAATTTTGCCGTCTCGGACAATTACACAACCGACGAGGGGATTGGGTGCGGTTTTGCCCAGAGCACGGCGGGCCAATTCTATGCAGCGGCGCATCATGGCTCGATCGAACTCTTGAATTTCGCTGTTGTCGAGTTGTTTTGTAGCTTGCTGCTGTCGATTGGCTAAGCTGGCGATCGGTTTAGCGTCCGCCCCAAAAGTTTCCATGAGATTTTGCGATGATATTTAATCCTAAGTTTAGTGACTTTGATGCTAATTTTGGCTGCGAGCCGACTATCGATTTCTGCTGGGGCAAACTGTACGTTACCACTGAGATATTGCACCATTCTCAATTAGCCTTTTATGAACAGGCAAGATGCCTGTTCCACAAGAAAATTTATCTTTTGTGGAACAGGCATCCGGCCTGTTGCTGACATGGCGCAAGATGTGAGTTACCAGGATCGAATAGTAATTGGCGGGCGATCGACCAGGCACGCCCCGACAAATAGGTCTAACATTAAAAAACAATAGCAGCCGATACAGAAAAAATAATGAGTCAAGACATGAAGCGGGAATTTGCCAGTCGCGACGAATTAATCGCCTACGTGGGCGAACAGTTCCCCGAAGCCGCCGCCCGCGACAGCAGCGTACCCCCCACCACAGGCGGGCGCAAAGCAGCCCAGAAAGTCCTGCAACAAGTCAATCCCGGCAAATATGCCTCAACCCGCAACTTTCTAAACGGCGCAGTAACGCGCTTGTCGCCCTATTTACGCTACGGCGTTTTGAGTCTTGCCGAAGTCCGAGATGCCGTACTCGAAAAAGTGCATCAACAAGAAGATGCCGTGAAACTCATCAACGAGTTGGGTTGGCGGGATTATTGGCAGCGACTGTACGCCGAATTGGGGAACGGGATTTGGCAAGACCAGGAACCTTACAAAACTGGTTACACTGCTAAAGATTACAGCGAAACTATGCCCCAGGATGTCATCGAAGGCACAACTGGTTTGGTTTGCATCGACAGTATCAGCCGCGAGTTGCGAGAAACTGGTTATTTGCACAACCACCAGCGGATGTGGACTGCTGCTTACCTCGTACACTGGCGCAAGGTGAAGTGGCAAGCTGGAGCTCGTTGGTTTTTGGAACATTTGCTAGATGGAGATCCGGCGAGCAATAATCTTTCTTGGCAGTGGGTAGCGAGCACTTTTAGTCACAAGGCTTACTTTTTTAATCGGGAAAATGTGGAGCGTTATACTAAGTCGGTTTATTGTCGCGATTGTCCTCTGTACGGACAATGCGATTTTGAGGGAACTTACGAATATTTGGAAGGCAAGTTATTTCCCAAGGGCGAATCAGTCGATCGAACGGGCGGTTCTAAGAGTTGGGAACGCCAAGGCCAAAAGGTCGATCGCAGCGGCGGTTCTAAGAGTTGGGAACGCCCTCAAAAAGGTCGCAAAAATTAACAGTCAATAGTCAACAGTCAACACTTAACAATTCCTAATTATGCAAAATCAAATTATTTGGCTGCACGGAGACTGTTTGAGTCCTGAAGGCCCAGCTTTTCAAGCGCAGCCAGAGGCACCGGCTATCTGGGTTTGGGATGACCAACTGATAGATGAATGGCAGTTGAGTCTCAAACGAATGGTGTTTATTTACGAATGCTTGCTGGAGTTGCCGGTAGTTATTCGGCGGGGCGATGTAGCTGCGGAAGTTATCGCTTTTGCGATCGAATCAGGGGCGAATCAAGTAGTAACTGCGGACAGTCCCAGTCCTCGATTTCAAGATATTTGCCAGAAAATTAAGCGATCGATCTCTGTAGAAGTTTTGCCCCCAGAATCCTTTGTCCGCTACGATGGCTACATTGATTTGAAGCGTTTTTCTCGCTACTGGCGCGTCGCTGAAAAGTATGTTTTTTAAGTGTGTTATTTGTGATTTGTGATTAATTCCGGCAGTGCCGGAATATAGAGGACACGGCAGTGCCGTTTCCCTACCGCGATTAATTGTAGGGAAATGGCTGTTTTGTCCCTGATTTTGGGTATTAATTCCGATGTAACCTGAATTGATATGACTTTTGGTAGTAAATAACCCATAACCAGTAACAACTAACTAATAATCAATCACCAGCAACCAATTCAAGTTCCCTTCAAACGCTGCAACAGCCATTGAAATCTAGATTGAGCCAAATCTGGATTTTCGACATTTTGCCCGATCGCCCGTTCGTCATCCGGGTCTTGATATATTAAATAATCAGTATCTTCGCCGAAGCGTTTGACTGTACCCCGCAGTCTCGACGACAGAAATTTGGTAATCGCCCGATAAAACCGTAGGGAAAACAATACGTCTTGCTCCAGTTTTTCAGTTAGCAGCCGCCTCGGAATTGACAGGATCAGGCTCTCTTCAATTGCCGTGACGCTAGCAGAAGGAAGCCTCCCGTCTACAAAAGACATTTCGCCCAACACTTCCCCGGAAATAATTTTGCCAATTTCTTTGTCGCCCAAAGATGATACAGCAACGCTCAAAGTTCCCTCCAGAACTATGTATAGGGCATCTAAGGGCTTTCCTTCGGTAATGAGGATAGTGCCGGGGGGAACTTTGGTGCGGGTGCCGTTGGCGAGCATCCAATCGATGTCGCGATCGCTCAATTCGCCTAATATGACTAGAACTTTGCTCATAAAATTAGGTTGAGATTCAGATACTTTGTATTTTTTTACTTGTTGACTGGGGTGCTGTTGTTAGATAGTCAGACCCTGAGCGAAAGCGAAAACTAAACTTTACTAATAAAATACTAAATTTTAGACAATTCTAATAATATTCAATAATTTTGACACGATCGACCTACAACTATTTTTTGGATCAATGCTATTCTACATTACTTGTCGGGGACTGTGCAGCAGCCGTAGCAGGGGGTGCAAGTTCCCAGTCATCGCGCACCCGATGGTACAACAGCCCCAATTTCGAGATCATAACTCCTAAAACAGTCTTAAAAGATTGCTGTCGTGCAGGTTGTGAGCTTGCGCGCCCTCAAAATCCGGCTGGTTCGGGCCATCCGTGCGAGTGCAGCGCCCCAAATTTTGGTAGGATGCCAGCGAGGCGTGCGATCGACCCTTCAATCAAACAGCATCGAGGGTGAAATCCATCCTAGGAAGGATTTTTAGCTGATCGAACAGTAAATTAAAATTAGCCTGTAAACCCGCCGTCCGTTCTTAAAATCTCATCAGCTTGAGAGTTGACTCATCAACGGTTGAGTGTCAATGTAGGAACAACACAACTCAAATTTGTGTCATTTTTGAGCAAAGCTCTCGCCCGGAGCCCTCAAACACTTACACTTTTAATATCGTTTCCGGTTGCATCGGTATTGTTTAAACCGTCAACAGTTAACAGTCAACAGTTAACAGTCAACATCATTCCGGTGCAACCGGAATTGATATAACACACCGTTCATTGAGGAGTTTGTTATGAAGAGTCTATTTTCCAAGTCTGCTTTCGCGTTAATAAATCTTGCAGCTTTAGCTGTTTGTTGCACTACCCTGTCAGCAAAAGCTGAAACTGGCAACTTGCCCGATGTGGCTACAACTACAACTTTGGAGGCTCAAAATATTGACCAAATTTCTGAGCCTGCGGCAATTTCAGCAATTAAACCGGATGCAGAAACAACGGCTACTAATACAAAAATTGATTCTATCAGTTCGATCGGACTAACAGAAGCCGCAGAGCCAGCAGCCTCCGCATCATCCGCCAACTTGGCAGCATCTGTTGCTACACCGTCCGAATCCGCAGCGGCAACATCGGAAATTGCGGAGACTGAAAACTCCCAAGAAACAGCTAAAATTGCTAACAATGACGTTTTAACGCAGCCAAATTCGCAGATCGCCGAAAAGCTCGATCGGAATAATTCCGAATTGACAGCAGCGAAGGAAGAAAAAGAAGTCAAAACAGCACAAGAAGTGCTAAGCAATCCTGTCAGCACTTCCGCCTCAGCCCTGACAAACCAACCGAAACTTGCCCAAAAACCGGCAACTGTCTCGGAAAAACCTCAGATATTGGCTCAACCCGCTGGTACCACCGTCAGACCGGGCAGAACAACCCGTTCAGGCCCCAGCTACATCGGCATTGGTGGTAATCTCGGTTTTGGCGGAGATACAGCATTGGGCGACGGTTCATTTGCGATTATTAGCAAAATTGGTTTGACGAACAATTTCTCGGTGAGACCGACTGTTTTGTTCCGCGACAACGTAACTGTTCTAGTTCCCGTTACCTACGATTTTGTATCTCAAAATGCTGTCGAAGTCAGCGATGATTTTGTAATTACTGCTGCTCCTTATGCAGGTGCTGGCGTCGCATTTTCTACCGGTGATAACAGTAATTTTGGCTTCCTGATTTCTGGTGGTGTAGATGTGCCGATTTCGAGAAATTTTACAGCAACAGCCGGATTGAATATTGGTTTTCTTGACGGAGCTGAAGTGGGATTGTTACTCGGTGTCGGCTATACATTCCCGAATGTTGTCAGGTAGTTTTGCTGTTTGAGCAAACGCAGGATAACTAAATAGGCGCGGGGTTGGCTGTAGGAATACGGTCAACCCTTTTTTGATGGAAAAGCAAAAGCCATTGAGGACACGACAATGCCGTTTCCCGCGCACGCGGCAATTCGGAGGAGACTGCACGTGCCGTGTCCCTACTGATTAATCATTGTAGGGACACGGCACGTGCAGTCTCCTAATTCCGGTGTTGAGTTGAAAAATTCAGTACGATCGCCGAGATTGATTTTTGTCCAAGATATAATGATGGTTGGCTCAATCTGAGATACGCATCAATGTGAGCAACAGGCTCTCCGGCCTGTTCCACAAAGATTTGATTTTTTGTGGAACAGGCCGGAGAGCCTGTTCATAAAAGGCCGGACTCACCAACCCGAAAAAATCATGACTAAAACAGAAATCTTAGCAGCACTCAAAAATCTGACAGCAGAAGAACGCCTAGAAATCATCGAAACAGCTTCGCGGATGATGCGCGACGACATAGAACAAAAAGCCCAGCACAAAGCCGAGAGAAAGCTCAAACTCAGAGCCGCAGCAGAAGCAGCAGTTCCTTTGTATGAACCAGGAGGCCCACTGCACGATTTGTGGTCGCCTGACAGCGAACCGTATTTCGACTCAGAGGAAGAATACCTGAGCATAGGAGTAAAAACTAATGCGTAAGGGAGAAGTATGGCTGGTCAAACTAGATCCAACGGTGGGAGATGAAATCGGCAAAACTAGACCTGTTGTGGTTGTCAGCGATGATGAAGTGGGAAAGTTGCGGCTCAAAGTAATTGTTCCAATTACAGCATGGAACGATCTTTTTTCCCCGCTACAGTGGATGGTACAGCTCGAACCAACATCAGAAAATGGCTTGGCTAAAGTCTCCGCCGCCGATACTTTTCAAGTCCGTTCCGTCTCAAAACAAAGGTTTGTGCAATCGATCGGAGTTCTCTCCGATACAATTATGGAAGATATTTCCGAAGCACTGACAATTGTGCTGGATCTGGATTGAAGAACTAGCCAACAGCGCACAAATAGTGTTAATTATAGATGGATAGATTGTACGGCGCGATGGCCTAAATGATTCCTATACAACTTACGCTTAAAAATTTTCTCAGCTATCGCGAAGCTGCTTTAGACTTTCGCGGCTTGCACACCGCTTGCATTTGCGGGCCTAACGGTGCTGGCAAATCTTCCCTCCTAGAAGCCATATCCTGGTCACTTTGGGGCTGTTGTCGCAGCGATACGGAAGATGATATTATCCATATCGGCGCAACTGATGTCCGCGTTGATTTTACTTTTTCTACTGGCGGTCAAATCTACCGGGTGATTCGTAATCGCAGACGCGGACAATCGGGAAGTTTGGAATTTCAAGTTAGCTTGAATGCTGCTGACACCGACGCAGATAAGCTTAATTTTCGCACGCTCACGGACAAGGGGCTGAGAACAACTCAGCAAAAAATCCTCGAACATATCAAACTGGATTACGATACTTTTATCAACTCGGCGTATTTGCGACAGGGGCGAGCTGATGAATTTATGCTCAAAAAGCCGATCGAGCGCAAGCAAGTTTTAGCCAACCTCCTCAAACTCGATCAATACGACACTTTGTGCGAACAAGCCAAGGATACGTCGAAACAATTTAAAGCTCAAGTCGATGTTCTCAAACACAGTTTGCAAACTATACAAGAGCAACTGCAACAAAAAGAGGCGATCGCCTCGGAACAAACTCAATTGCAGCAAGCAACCGATTTACTGTCTTCACAGCAGCAAGCCGATACAGCCGAGTTGCAGCAACTGCAACTCCAGCACCACAACCGCCAAACTTGGCAAAAACTCCTCGCCGGCCATCAGCAACAGCATTACAATATCTCTCAAGAATGTCGCCGCTTGCAACAAGAACTCAGCGCCGCCAAACAACAACAAAATGAGCTGCAAGCTCTCCTCAAACAAGAAAATGAAATAACAGCAGGCATTGTTTACTTTCACGGCTTGCAAGCCACAGAAGAAAGTCAGGCTGGCAAATTCAAAGCTAACCAAGAAGCCCAAAGTCAGCGACAAAAATTGCAGGAGCAGCAGCGCGACGAACTGAGCTTTTTGCAAAGCAAAATTCAGCAGTTGCAAGCTCAATTAGATGTCTTAGAACAGGATGAAAAAGATGTTCTAGATGTTCTCAAACAACAGCCGGAGGTTGACAAAGGACTCGCACAGTTGCAAGCAGTTCGATCGCGCCTCAACGAACTCGACAAACTGCAACTGCAAGTTTCGCCACTCCTCCAACAGCAGCAGCAAAAGCAATCAGGGCTCGATCGCGCCCGCGCAAGTTTAACCGCCCGCCTAGACGAAATAAACCGACAGGTGAAAGTTCAGCAGCAGCAGCGACAGCCGCAATTGCAGCAGGAAATCTCGACCATTGGCAATCAAATTTTGCAGTTGGAAAACAAGCGAGTTTATCAAGAACGAGTCCGCGAAAAAGGTCAAGAAAGGCACGACTTTCTCGGAAACTTGCAAGCCAAAAGCCGCGACTATCAAACCAGACTTACTGAAATTGACCAGAAACTGCAACTGTTGCGAAAAAATGAAGGAGAAAAAACCGCAAGTGAAGGTACAGCCTCCAATTTTGCGGAAAACGAGCCATCGAATTCGCCTTTAATGGTGCAAAATGCAAATTTTGGTAATTGTCCTTTGTGCGATCGACCTTTGGACGAACATTACTGGAATTTGGTAATCACAAAACACCACTCCCAACAGCAGGAAATCTGGAATCAACTGTGGGTTGTGCGCGAACAGTTGGCCGTCTCCGAGCGCGAAATTCAAGTCCTCAGACAGGAATACCGCGCACTAGAACAGGAATTAGCACCTTACCAAGAATTGCGGGAACGTCGCAGTCATTTGCAAGCACAATTAGATGGACTTAGCCAAGATGAAAATAGGCTGCAAAGTATGCGTCAAGATGCGGAGGAAATAGAGCGATTGCTGCGCACGGGCGAGTATGCAGCGGATGATTTAGGCCAACTCCAGCAAATTGAACAGCAACTGAAACAGCTCAATTATAGCGATCGCAGTCACTCCCTCGCCCGCAGCGATGAAAAGCGTTTGCGCTGGGCAGAAATTAAGCAATCTCAAATCAAAGATGCTCAGCAGAAACTTAATAAAATTAACATCCGTCGGCCGGATTTGCAAACTCAATTAGCAGACATCCAACAACAGTTAGAACAACAAAAAAATAGCTCGGAAATACAACAGCAAATTCTGTCTTTAGATAGATACATTCTGGAAGTTGGCTATAATTTGGAACAGCACGAACACGTCCGCAGCGAAATGCGCCGATCGCAGTTTTGGATCGCCCGCGCCGAAAAACTGCGATCGGCAACTCAGCAACACCCGCAAGTGCAGCAGCGGGTGAATGAAATCGCCAATTCGATTGCTGTGCGCGATCGAGATTTGGAAGCTGTCAGCGCTCAAACTTCGGCGATGAACCAGCAGTTACAACAACATCCCGAGCCCACAGCCCGCATCAGTGCGATCGAACAACAAATGGGCCGCCGCCGCCAGCAGCTAGACCAACATTTGGGAAGTCTTGGACGACTCCAGCAGCAGCAGCAAAATCTGGAAGCTTTGCAAGTTCAGCTAGTAGCTCAAAAAGAGCAAATGCAGGTTGCAAAACGCCAGTACCGAGTTTATCAAGAGTTGGGTCAAGCCTTTGGCAAAAACGGCATTCAAGCTTTGATGATTGAAAATGTTTTGCCTCAACTGGAAGCTGAAACTAATCAGATATTGTCGAGATTGAGTGCGAATCAGTTGCACGTTCAATTTATTACTCAGCGGGCGGCTGCTTCTAAAAAAGCAACTAAATTGATTGACACTTTAGACATTTTAATTGCTGATGCTCGCGGGACTCGCGCCTATGAAACTTACTCCGGCGGCGAAGCTTTTCGGATTAATTTTGCGATTCGGCTGGCGCTGGCGAGACTGTTGTCTCAGCGGGCGGGCACGGCTTTGCAAATGTTGATTATTGATGAGGGATTTGGGACTCAGGATGCTGAAGGGTGCGATCGGCTGATTGCTGCAATTAATGCGATCGCCTCCGACTTCGCCTGCATCCTCACCGTCACCCATATGCCGCACCTAAAAGAAGCTTTTCAAGCCAGAATTGAAGTAAGTAAAACTGCTCAGGGTTCTTGCATTAGTTTATCGGTTTAAAAGCGGTTGACGAGCCGGATCGAAGCGGGAGAAGAAAAGAAAGGCGTTGCTGATTTGGAGTATGATTTGCCTCCGAAATGTAGGGGCAATTCGTGAATTGCCCCTACTCTAAATTTCATGAATTGCCCCTACTCTAAATTTCAGGGATTGCCCCTACTCTAAATTTCAGGGATTGCTATAGCGAGTGAATCATACCTAAATTCAGCAACGCTTAATTCCGGTTGTATCGGAATTAATCCCAAAATTAGGACACGGCAGTGCGGTGTCCCTATAATTGATTGCGGTAGGAAAACGGCACGTGCAGCGTCCTCGCTTATTATTCCGGCGCAGCCGGAATTGAGATTACTCCCAATTGCCGTCAGTGTTCGAGTTATCAGGGGTTTGAATTAACGGCACTCAGGTGGCGAAATTAATCGCAATCAGCGATGTGCTAATCTGCTGCCCTTATTCGCTAGGCAATTATGCTCAAAAAATTACCTTTATCTTGGTCTCGCTACATTCCAGCGGGGTTGACACTCGCTTTGGGTGTGGGACTGTCGGCCCTAGCATTTGCCTTGGTTTGGGACTGGGAAAACAAGCGCCGCGACTACGAAATGAACCGCCGCATTGACGATATTTCGATCGGCATCGAACGCCAAATCAACTCCGACTTAGACGCAGTTCTCGCCCTCAGCGACTACATGAAAGCCTTCAGCGCCGTCGAACGTTCATCTTTTGCCAGCTTTGTCAGCCGTCCCCTATCCGTCCACCCCAGCCTGCAACTTCTGGCTTGGGCTCCCCGCGTCCCCCAGGACGAGCGGCGCAACTACGAAGTCAAAGCCCGAACCGAAACCGACACCAGCTTCGAGATTACAGAGCGCGGCCCCCGAGGAGAACTCCGCAAAGCCGGCGAGCGTTCCGAATACTTCCCGGCTTTCTACGTCGAACCAACAGCCGGAAACGAGACAGCATTGGGGTTTGACCTCACCTCCCACCCAGCAACCCGCGTTGCGCTCGATCGAGCGCGCGATACTGGAGAAATGATTGTCAGCAACTACGCAGGCCTAGCTGGGGGCAATTCGGAACTCGGTCTTTTGGCAATAGTTCCCATTTACCAAAACACCACTAAACCCACTACCCTAGAATCCCGTCGCCAACTGCTCCAAGGATTTATTCTGGGCGTATTTCGAGGCAAAGATATTTTTCAAACCTCCTTAAAAGGACGCAATACCGACTACCTCACCATTTATCTCACCAGCGAGGCTCCAAACAAGCAAGAAGCACCGCCGCTGTTACCGCAAATGGGAGACCCGGTTCTCAAAAATCTCGCTGCTGACGGCAAAATTCAGCAATTTGCGGTGCTGTTCCAATCCGCCAGCCAACAAGTGCTTCCAGTATCGGCCGCTGCGGAACAAGATATCAGATCAAACTGCCCGATTCTTGATAATCCAGGCCCGGAGTATACAGCTTGTCAAAGGCTGCTGAAAATTAGCGGCCGCCAGTGGTCTCTGTACGTGTCCGCAACGCCAGAAATTCGCAGGACTCTCAAGCACTGGCGCTCTTGGGGAACTCTGACGATGGGGATGCTGTGGACTCTGATTCCGGTGACATATATGCTGACAGCTTTGAGCCGCGCCGTCCAAATTGAAAAGCTAGCACAAGAAAAAATTTGCCAAGCCGAACAGTTGCAGGCTGCTTACCTACAGTTGGAACTTGAACAAGTTAAATCCGAGCAACTGCTGCTGAATGTTTTGCCGGCAGCGATCGTCCTGCGCTTGAAGGACAAGGAACAGAATATCGCCGAAAGTTTTGGGGAAGTAACTGTGATGTTTGCCGACATTGTGGGGTTTACAGAGCTTTCGTCGAGAATTTCAGCGACGGCGGTAGTCAAAGTGCTCAACGATATTTTTTCAGCTTTTGACCACTTAGCCGATCGCCACGGTTTAGAAAAAATTAAGACTATTGGTGATGCTTATATGGTTGTCGGCGGTTTACCTACACCCCGGGTGGATCACGCCGAGGCGGTAGCAAATATGGCGATCGATATGCTGCACGAAATTCGGCTTCTCAGTTTAGAGCATTCAGAACCTTTCAGCATTCGGATCGGGATTAGCACCGGCCCTGTAGTTGCCGGAGTCATCGGTTTAAAAAAGTTTATTTACGACCTTTGGGGCGACACTGTAAACATTGCTTCGCGCATGGAATCCCACGGGATTACCGGCTGCATTCAAGTCACCGCCGAAACCTACGAAATATTAAAAGATAAGTACACTTTTCAGAGGCGCGGCGCGATTCAAATTAAGGGCAAAGGATATATGGTTACTTATTTGCTGACTGGTAAAAAAGATGATTAACACCGAGCAAAAACGGATACAAGCTTCCGATTTTGCGATCGGCTAAAACGCCAAGCTAGGATACGATCAACTCAAGATATTCTGTCCTATCAATTCCGGTTGCATCGGAATTAATATTATCCGAAATGAGGAGACTGCACGTGCAGTCTCCTCTATATAATCAGGAGTACAACCCGAATTGATGTCACGCCTACACCAGAATGAGGAAAAACCATGACGACGCTGCTAATTCAAACCGAAAGCGTCCCAATGACGGTCAATTTTCCTGCGATCGAACCGATGACTGTTGAACAGTTCTATGAATTCTGTCTAGTCAATCGCGATTTGAGAATTGAGCGTACAGCCAGTGGGGAAGTCATTATCATGTCACCAGCTTTTTCAGATACAGGGAATCGCAACATTAAAATTGCTCAGCAACTTGCGAACTGGGCAGAAGAAGATGGCACAGGCGAACCGTTTGACTCCAGTGCAGGCTTTACCTTGCCAAATGGAGCAATCCGCTCCCCCGATGTCTCATGGATTAAACTAGAGCGCTGGAATGCCTTAACTGAAGAGCAAAAAGCCTCATTCGCCCCGATTTGTCCAGACGTTGTGATTGAATTGCGGTCTGCTAGTGACACTCTCAAGGGATTGCAAAAAAAGATGCAAGAATGTATTGACAACGGTGTATCGATCGGCTTGTTGATCGATCAGTTTGGCGGCTTACCGTTTCTTGGCAATCGCAAAAGTATCGGTGAAGCGTGTCAACAAGGGGTTCAATCTAGCGTGGTGCTATCTAAAAAGCAGTTAGTGCAGCTATTGGCGGTGCCAGAAGGCGACAAAAAACAACGGATTCGAGACATTGTAAAAGAGCCGTATTGTCAGCTTTCGAGTTTGCAAATTCGGGCTGGCGCGATCGCCCTACGCGAAGCTTATCCGCTCGAATTTGATCCTCAAACCTGGTTGGTCATTTTATATGAAGGAGACCAGTACACGGGCTATCGGTTTTCTGGACGATGACTCCAAAATATGAAAAAGCCCGGTCAAACCAGGCTTTTTCAAGTTATTTAGAAAAATATCGCTAATTTACTTCACTTCGCAGGTTAGCGGGCAAGCGGCATAAACTGAATGATTCTGAGGGTTAGACTGACCACTTAACCACGGTAACCAGCTTACATCACTGGGGTGAGTTCCCTTCAAGGTCAGCATCGCTGCCGCAATCATTACGCCAACTAGCTGGACTGCAGTAAAGCTACCCACAATCATCACAAGACCGATTCCTGGCAAGATTTCATGTAGCACCATTGCCAACAAGGAACCAACCGTGACAATCAAGATCCCAACCGGAAAGCCAACGATTAGCAAGCATACGGTTAAAATTGCAGTCCATAGCAAAAAGCTTTTTAGCATCAAACCATAGTTTGGCTGGCTGATGGTTTGGCTTTGAAAAACTGTCATGCTTAAACTCCTTGATTAAAAATAAATTGGCTAAATTTGAACAAAATACAGAATGCTATGAAAATGTCACCCAGAGGTCTGGATGTCTTTGATGAATTTATATCAGCATATAGAAGAATAATTAAAAGCTGAGATTTTCTCGAAAAAGATTACATATCTTAGTGAAACTTAATCATTGCCTTTTTTATTGCTGCACGACTTGCTGCAAGGTTTCTACAAACGATGGGTAGGAAATTGCGGCGGCTTCGGCACGTTGGATGGTGGTTGTTCCTTGAGCCGTCAGCGCCGCGATCGCCAAGCTCATGGCAATCCGATGATCGGTGTGGCTATCCACTTCGGTTCCTGTCAGGGGCGTTCTACCGACAATTTCCATGCCGTCGGGGAGTTCAGTAATCTTCGCGCCCATTTGATTCAGTTGAGTTGCCATGACAGTAATGCGATCGCTTTCCTTGACGCGCAGTTCTGCCGCATCTCGAATCATAGTTGTGCCACTCGCAAACGTCGCCGCCACCGCCAAAATGGGCACTTCGTCGATCAATTTAGGAATCAAGTCCCCGTCAATCGTACAGGCTTGCAGCGGCGCACCGTCTCGCCCTTGCCGATAGCGGACTCGCAAATCTGCCACGGGTTCCCCAGCAACTTCCCGCACATTTTCCTGAGTGATATCGGCATCCATCATTGCCAGAGCTGCCAAAATGCCCGTGCGCGTGGGGTTAACGCCCACATTTTCAATGGTGAGATCTGATCCGGGAACGATCGCCCCGGCAACCAGCCAAAACGCCGCCGAGCTAATATCTCCCGGCACCACAACGGTTTGCCCCCTTAAGTTCGCCTGTCCGGTCACCGTGGCGCTACAGGTATCTGGATCAACGATGATTTCGGCACCAAAAGCCTTTAGCATCCGTTCGCTA
>ENA-OFDP01000640-OFDP01000640.1-metagenomes-genome-assembly--contig:-NODE-640-length-15251-cov-2.376810_pt1 | contig 15251 bp, 10 predicted proteins | sample MGYA00153389_OFDP01 | MGnify analysis MGYA00153389 | reverse complement strand
TAGTCGGCAAGGACATCTACCGGCCAAGTCTCGATTTCTGCGAGCACGCGTTCATGAAAGTACTCAATTTCAAACGTCATGCTGTGATGTTAGCAAATATGCTAACTTGCAGCAAGCGATATACGAACGGTCATTTCAGTCGGGGCCTTACGGTCCAATTAGTTCGTGCGCGAACCGTTTCCAGTAAACGTTAAACCACGAATTGAAAGGGGTGGCGCAACGGACCGATGTTGGCCGCTTGCGGGGAACCGCACAGGCCACAAGTTTATTTCTTCTGCCCCGCCAGCCACCTGTCAACCGCCGATTCCAGTACACGCAATGGCACTGAACCATGGATCAATATCTCCTCGTGGAAAGCGCGAATGTCAAACTTTGGTCCGAGGGCTTTTTCGGCCCGCGCGCGCAATTCGAGCAATTTCAATTCGCCGATCTTGTAGCTGAGCGCCTGACCGGGAACGGCGATGTAGCGCTCGACTTCCTGAACAGCCACCGTCTCGCCCTGCGGCACGTTTTCGAGGAAGTAGGCAATGGCCTGTTCGCGACTCCAGCCCTTGCTGTGAATGCCGGTGTCGACCACCAAACGCACCGCACGCCATACTTCTGCAGACAAGCGCCCTACCCATTGCCAGGGGTCGTCATACAGCCCCATTTCCTGGCCCAGCATTTCGCTATAGAGGCCCCAACCTTCACTAAAAGCGCCGGTACCACCGAAGCGCCTAAAGCCCGGCATTCCTAACTGTTCCTGCGCGAGGCTGATCTCAAAGTGATGGCCGGGAATGGCTTCGTGCAGAAAAAATGCGGTGGTGGTGAAACGCGTGCGGGTCTCGGGTTTGTAGGCGTTGTAATAAAAGATGCCCGGCCGCGAACCGTCGGGCAGTCCTTGGAAGTATTGCGCCGGCGGACCACTGACTTCCCGGAAGGTCTCGATAGGACGGATTTCAAATGCTGTTTTGGGAATACGCTGAAAAAACACTGGCGCCTTGGCGTCGACCCGTGCGCGTAACGCTTCATAGGCCGCCTGAATTTCTTCGCGATTGGTAAATCGCAATTCGGGCGCCGTGTTCATGTGAACAAAAAATTCCTTCAGCGTACCTTTAAAACCTACGCGCTCTTTGGCCTCTTCAAACAGGCTACGAATGCGCGCCACTTCGGCGAGGCCAATGGCGTGAATGGCGCCGGGGCTTTGTTCAGTGGTGGTCGAGCTTCTTGCCCTGAACGCATACCAGGCTTTGCCGTCTGGCAATGCGCTGAGCGCCACGGTATCGCGGCTGGCTGGCAAGTAGGTGTCACGCATAAACACCAATAAGCGTTGGTAGGCCGGCACGATGCGATCTCGAACCAAAGCGATGTAAGCAGCGGTGAGTCGGGTTTTCTCGGCCTCGGTGAAGCTCGCCGGAAACTTCTTCAGCGGTGCCATGTAAATGTTCTTCTCAAGATCCGGGCCGCCCAGGTTTTCAAGTTGCGGAAGCACGGGCTTGACCAGGGCCTTGGGCAACACCACGCCCCGCTTGATGCCTTCACGCATGTCCACGATCATGCCGTCCACGGCGGGTGCAAAACCAGCTGCCCGCGCGACCCAGTTGTCGTAATCCTTGACAGTGACAAACGGTTGCGCCAAACGCCCGGAGCCGAGTTGCGCAAAGATCAAAGGCAGGCTGCCGGTCTGATTGATCGGCATCAGGTGCGACGGAAACTTCAACCCGTCGAGCGACAGTTGAAGTTGGTAGCGCAACAAATCGTAGCTGATGCGGTCCTCACCCCTCAAGGTCGCCGGATCATACTGCACCGTTTGCATCAGGTACTTATCAGCCAGCGCCTTGGTTCTCGCGCGGATTTCAGCCGACGTGGTCGCGCCAAAGCGATCGTTAAACCGGTTGTCACCATTGAAGGTAGCCGCAATCGGGTTGGCTTCCGGATACTCCTCCCAATAGGCGGCGTACAACTGATTCATTTTTTCCGGCGTCGCCGGGGTTTTCGCTAAAGCACAAACTGTCACAAGGGTCGATAGCGCAACGACGGCGAAACGGCGGATTAGATTGAATGGCATGGTTGTGTGTGCGCTGGGGCGCTAAGAAATTGGATGATTGTGGGGACGCGTCTCAGTTGCCGTTAACAGTCTTGCATGAGAAAAAACTAGTCGCTACTTCGTCTGCATCCCTCAAAGATGATGCGTGTCTACCAATTTGCCGAGCCCCTTGTCGAAGGTGCCGAGTGGCAAATGGCCGGCTTTACGCGCAATTTCAAGAACCATGCAGTCCGAAAAGCCTAGCGACGGACGCCGTTGAAAACTGGCCAACGCTGCCGCGACCACGTCTGCGTCCTGCAACGTGAGAGTGTTGTGGTTGAGTAACAACTCGATTGCTTTCGCAATCTGTTTGGCTGTTCGCGCGTAAACCGCGTCGAGCACCCAGAGTGTTTCAAACAACACGACGTGCGATACCCAGGCACCGCTTTCCACAAAAGTCTCGGCTTTCACTACCTGCGCCGGATCGTCTCGCACTAACAAACGTACCAGCACATTGGTATCAAGGGCGCGCATTTTTTTTGCGCAGGTACTGTCGAATTCCTTCTTTTAGGTCGAGCGGCGTTATCGGGCTATCGCCACCAAATAATGCCGCATGGATTTCAGTCGAGGTATTCCGTCCGGCCCGGCGGACGATAACCTGATCGTTACTCTCGTCCCACTCCAGGATCGAACCCGGACCCACGCCAAGTTTTTTGCGAACTTCGGCAGGGACGGAGATCTGTCCTTGAGTGGTGATTTTTGATTGCGCAATTGACATAGTTTTACATTACCACGGTAATGCTCTATCGTCAAACGAAAGAGTAGCTGGCGTTTTTGTCGCTACTCCACCTTGCACAAACAATGCGCATATGCCGTAAACGGATTCCCGCTCCGCTTGGCTTGATCCATCACACTCATGAGCCATGCGAGATCACGCTGCGCTTCTGCCGCCACCGTCGGCACGTTCGCGATTGGTAAAACATTGCTGGCGGCATTGCCAATCAACGCGTTGATCCACGCCTCCAGCTTTGCGCCGCCCATTTGCGATATCAGTTGCTCGAACTTGCTGCGCTCAACTTCGACGTACATCACGCGCGGGTCATCCCCGAGCTTGACTTTGCTTGCGGCCGATTTGATCGCGTCGCCGAGGGTGCCGGTACGATCAACCAGGCCGCGCTCTTTGGCCTGGTTGCCGGTCCACACCCGGCCTTGCCCAACTTCGTCGATTTTTTCAGGCGTAGTCTTGCGCGCAACAGCGGCTTTCGTTGTGAAATCGGTATAGATGTTGCCGATAGCGGCCTGCACGATTTCGGCAAAGCGTGGATCGAGCCCGCGACGCGGGTCGTACGCGCCGCCCAGCCACGTGGTGGTCACGCCGCCGGTGCTGATGGAGAGCTTTTCCATTGCCTTCTCACCGGTAGGCAGCATCGCGAACACGCCGATGGAGCCGGTCACGGTGGCCGCATCAGCGATGATTTCGTCAGCCGCCATCGAGATCCAGTAGCCGCCCGATGCGGCAACGTTGCCCATCGACACCACGACCGGCTTGCCGGCTTTACGGGTGAGCTCGAGTTCACGGCGGATCAATTCGGATCCATATGCGCTGCCACCGGGCGAGTTCACGCGCAACACCAGCGCCTTCACTTTATCGTCGTCGCGTGCTTTGCGAATCAACTCTGACGTTGATCGACCGCCGATGCGTCCGGGTGGCGCGATTCCATCGGTGATTTCACCTTCAGCCACAACGATGGCGACCGCATCGCCGATGGGTAGGGCCCTCAAGGTACTTAGGTATGCGTCAAACGAAACCTGGCGGAAGGATTTGCTTTCTTCGTCCTTGGCACCGCGCTTAATCATCAACTCGCGAAACTCATCGCGTGTTTTTAGGCCATCTACATACTTGTCCTGTAATGCCAGCTTGCCTGCGTCGCCGTTGACAGCGACAAAGCTCTGCGGCAGCGCTTCAATACTTTTGTTAATTGCGCCAGCCGGCAGCTTGCGCGCTTTCTCCACTGCATTTGTGTAAGTGGCCCACAGGTCGTTATACAAATAGGTGTCTGATTCAATGGTCGCCTTCGATGGCGCATTGGCGAAATACGGCTCGCCGAAACTCTTGTACGTACCGACGCGGAGAACGTTGGCTTGAATGCCGAGTCGATCAAGAGCATCCTTGTAATAATTGCGATAGCGACCAAAGCCTTCCAACATTGCCGCGCCCATCGGATGCATGAGAACTTCGTTGGCGTGCGCGGCCAGATAATAGGCGCGCTGATCATAGTTACCTCCCCATGCCACGACTTGCTTCCCGCTCGCCTTGAAGCGCTCAAGGGCTGCCGCCACTTCGCGCAATGTTGCCAGGCCGCCGCCGTCGAAGTCGTCAAGCATCAATACGACGCGATCTATTTTTGAATCCTTGGCTGCCGCGTCGAGGACAGAAAGTACATCGCGCAACTGAATTTGTGAAACGGTGCCTCCTTGCAACTCACTGATAATGCGATCAGGCGAGCTTCCGGCGCGCTGTTCAACCAACGGCCCTTTGAAATTCAGCACCAGCGCCGTTTTGTCGTCAATTTTCGGGCTGCCTTTGACGATGGCAACGATGATTACAACCAAAATAAGCAGGAAAAGCAGGTTAAAAATGGCGCGACGGCTTGCATCGAGAAACCACCAAAAACCACTGAACGCGCGACGCAACTTGCCGGGCTTGTCTGACATGAAAACTCCAGGAAAGATAGGAACAGCCGCAATGATACCGGGGTTGCGGCGTGCGTTGCCGCAAGGGCGCCTAAAGACGCGTCGAACACTCGATGACTCACACGTTCAACGATTGCCTTAAAAACTCTAGCGCTGGCGCGCATCTACAGGCATTTATGCCCGTAGATGCCTGCTTATTTCCGCCAGTAATAGAGTTTGTAAAATACTTGCGGGCGCAACGATTGCCCGCGACTACGCCGCATGTGCATCGCGCACCGATTCTTCAAGTTCAGCAAAGGCCTCCTGCACATACGCGCCCAGCCGGGACAGATTCGGCAATTCGTCGGTCGCGATCAGACCAAAGAAAAGATCGCCGGCGTAGCTGAAGAGCGTGATATTGAGTAGGTTGCTTGGTGGCAGCGTGCTGATGGGATGCATTTCTTCAACTTTCGCGCCCTTGATGTACAGGTGGTCCTTCGGCCCCGGTACATTGGACACCAGCGTGTTACCCATCGGCGGCAGCGTGTTGGAAAGCTTTAACATTTCGGCGATCTGCGCCACCAGCGCCGTGATGATGGTGTACGACTCGATGGCTTCTGGCGAGACGTTGTCGATCATGGTGCGCACATTGCGCAGCGAAAAACCGATGTTACGCAGCCGCACGTAGGGATCGTCAGTCGGTGGCGACAACTCCACGAGGATGATGCCAAGCTTGTTGCCTGCCGTTTTTTCGCCCTCTTTGCGCAGGTTGACTGGCATCTGAATAATGATCGGTTGCTTCAATTCAACACCCTGATCACTTAGGTAGCGCCGCAAAGCACCGTCCAGGCAGGTAAGCGCGATATGGTTTAGCGTAGAGCGGGTGCGCTTGCGAATACGGTCAACGCGTTCCATCGATACTCCGGCCGTCGTAAATTGACGCCCCGAGGTTACTTGCCCGGTCAACGGTGTTTTGGCGCTAGATACGAACGGTAACGCGATCGCATTCTTGGTGAGTTTGACGCTTTCCAGAAACAGCATCGCGGCCAGTCGCCCGATGCCGAGCAGCCGTCGGCCGGTCCCACCGGCATCACTCCACAGCGATTGCATCATTTCCTGGCTGCGTTTTTTGCGCTTCGCGCCATGCCCGCCGTGCTTGAGTGTCCACACCGGCGTGAGCGCGAGATCACTAGCAGAATCCGCCATGCCTTCAGCAGTCCAACGGGTCATGGTGACGCCGTCGGCATAGGCGTGATGCATTTTTTGATAGAGTGCAAATCGCCCGCCGGCCAAGCCGTCGATAACGTGTATTTCCCATAGCGGACGGGCGCGATCGAGCAACGGCGTGTGCAGCTTGGCGACGAAATCGTAAAGCGATTGCTGGTCGTTTTTCCCCTTGCCGAGCTTATGATAAAAAACATGCTGATCAAGGTCGACTTCCACGTCCTGCCAATGCGGCATCGACGTCGCAGCAAATACGATGATGCGATTGAACGGCGGTTTCACATCGGCAAACGTGAGAAAGTCGCGATAGAGCGCCTTGGCGAAGCCGACGGTGGATTTGGCCGGTCGTCTGCAGACAAGCAAGCCTGCGACGTGTTTGGGGCTGGCCTCTGTTTCGGCGATAAAAAACCCCAGGTCAAGTAAAGATAATTTGCTCATGTTGCCCCGAAAGATGGCTGGTTGCGGACAGCGCCATTGTGCACCTTTGTGTCGTAATCCGAGGTGCACAGGCGAAGTTGGCAACCACAACGCCAGTTCCACAGCGACATCCGTGCGCCGGTCGTGCCAAAATCAGGCAATGAACCCGTCCGTGCCCGTGCCCGTCAATGCGCTAGAAGCCCTCAATCATTGGGCGCCGATCATCTGGTTGAAGACCAATCCCTTCGCCTATCCCTCGCTGGAGATATTCCATATCGTCGGTATCGCGCTGGTATTCGGCACGCTATGGATTGTCGATATGCGCATCTTCGGACTGATGCGCATTTTTGACGTTAACCAGTTGGCAAAGCACGTGATCCCATGGACCATCGCCGGTTTTCTGTTGGTGGCCGTCACCGGCTTCACGATGTTCATCACTCGCGCGGGCGACTTGATCGCCAATCCCGCTTTCGTGGTAAAAATATGCCTGATTTTCGCTGCGGGCACTAATGCGGCAATACTGCATGCGCGCGGCGCCATTGATACATCCCTTTTTTCCACACGATGCCAGGCTGTGCTATCGATCCTCATCTGGGTAGCGGTCATTGCCTGTGGTCGCTGGATTGCTTACGTTTAGGAGCTCTACATGCAACGTCGCCATTTTTTTCCGGTCATTGCCGCCTTGGCATCCGCACCACTCAGCTTGCGTCTGTTTGCGCACCACGGCTGGTCGAGCTTTGATGAGGCGCACCCCTTATACATTGTCGGCAAAGTGAAATCCCTCAAATGGCAGAACCCGCATGCCGAGATCGTCATCACCATGGCGGCTGATGCTGCGTTGCCCGCTGATCTCGCCACACGCAGCGTGCCGGCGCAGACTGCGCCCGTGAATGGCGCCAAGATACTTGCAGCCGCCGCGTTGCCAAAGAAACTTGGCGACTGGACCATTGAGTTATCACCAATGACCCGCATCGATGGATGGAAAGTTCCGACGCCAAAAGTTGGCGATACCGTCGCGGCGGTGGCATACAGTTTCAAAGATGAAAAAGGCGGCGCATTTGCGCGGGTTGAGTATCTGATCATTGGTGAAAAGCTTTACGGACTACGTTCTTTACCTGCATAGCGTGATCGCTGAAACTTTGCGCTGCAAGATTTTGCGTGGTTGCGGCTCACGCTGCGGCTGGCCAAGTAATTGTTTGGCGGGCTCGTTGGATATTGCGCCTATGTCGCTACGCTCAACCCCCGTTTCGCACGCAGACGAATCGAACAGCCGCAAAATTTAAGGGCATACCGCTGGCGTTATGATGTGACCCAGCGTCCATTCCACATAACAACAAATACAAGTGGCTAACTCGAAAACCAACAACCTCGCTGGAGACTTCTGGGGCGGAATGGCGGCAATGCTGGTGGCGTTACCAGCGGCCATCGCATTCGGCGTCACCATTTTCGCAGCGTTGGGCGGTGCTTACGCCGCCTACGGCGCCCTCGCAGGCATTCTCGGTGCCGCCGCGCTTGGCTTGGTCGCCTCCCTTCTCGGCGGTACCAACCGGCTCATAACCGCGCCTTGCGCGCCAGCCGCCGCCGTGCTCTCGGCATTTGCCATTGAGCAAATCCAGCGCGGTACACCGGCGGAATCCATACTGCTGTTGCTGACGGTGCTTGGCCTTGCGGCCGGCCTGTTGCAATTGTTATTCGGTCTGTTGGGTCTCGGCCGGCTGATCAAGTACATGCCCTATCCGGTTGTCAGCGGCTACTTATCGGCGGTGGGTTTCATCATTATCGGCAGCCAATTACCTAAACTTCTCGGCACGCCGAACGGACTCTCGCTCTGGCGGGCGTTAATTACCCCTGAGCAGTGGCAATGGCAAGGTATTGTCGTCGGCGCCGTTACCGCGCTGGTGATGGTGTTCGCGCAGCGTGTTACAAAGCTTGTGCCTGCGGCAATCCTCGCGTTGCTTGCAGGCGTGTTGACCTATTTTGGCCTGTCGATGTTCGATGCCAACCTGATGCGACTGGCCGGCAATACACTCGTCGTCGGATCACTGGATGGCGGCAGTGGCGGCCTCGGATTTGTCGACGGCTTGCTCGAGCGCTGGAACGGCGTGCGCCAGCTCAGCGTGGCACAGCTGAGCAATATGATCATGCCAGCACTCACGCTCGCGGTGCTGCTCTCGATAGATACCCTCAAGACCTGTGTTGTCCTCGACGCCCTAACCCGCAGCAGACACAACTCCAATCGCGAACTGGTCGGTCAGGGCATGGGCAATATGGCATCCAGTCTCATTGGCGGGTTGCCCGGCGCGGGTACGATGGGTGCGACGCTGGTTAATATGTCTAGTGGTGCGCAGACAAAACTGTCGGGGCTAATCGAGGGCGTTCTTGTGCTGGTGGCCTTCCTTGCCCTCGGAAGCCTGATCGCCTGGGTACCTGTCGCGGCCCTCGCGGCTATATTGACAGTGATCGGGGTGCGTATGATCGATCGCACCTGTCTGCATTTCCTAAAATCGCGCTCAACCATCCTTGATTTCGCGGTTATCGCCGCCGTGGTTGGCGTTGCACTTCTGTTCAGCCTTATCGCCGCTTCAGCCGTCGGAATCGGACTGGCTATTTTGCTATTCATCCGCGAACAGATCGGTGGCAACGTGGTGCGACGCAAAAGCTACGGCAACCAGACCTTTTCCAAATGCGTTCGCTTACACGCTGAAAGGGACATTCTTGAGAAGCACGGCGATTCAGCCGTCATTTATGAACTGCAGGGCAGTCTGTTTTTCGGCACCACCGACCAGCTTTACAGCGCGCTTGAGTCTGAATTGAAGTCACGCAAGTACGTCATCCTGGATATGCGTCGCGTTCAATCGGTTGATGTCACTGCCACGCACATGCTCGAGCAGGTCAAAAGCAGGCTGGCCGAACAGCACGGCTTCCTGATTTTCAGCCGGCTCCCCAACAAGCTGCCCAGTGGTCAGGACATGCAGGAATACTTCGGCACGGTTGGCCTGGTGCAATCACAAAGTCAGGTTAAGGTTTTCGGTGATCTTGATGAGGCGCTTGAATGGGTTGAAGATCGCATCATCGCCGGGGCGACGCTGAACCGCGAGGATGAATCCCCGCTGACTCTGCACGAAATCGACCTCTTCAAGGGGCGCAAAGAAGAAACCATGGTGGCGCTCGAAGCGTGCATGGAGAAACGACTCGTCAAGATGGGCGAAACCATTTTCACCAGTGGCGACGCTGGCGACGAGCTATTTCTTATTCGCCGGGGTGCGGTACGCATCATTCTGCCGCTCAATGACCGACAGAGTATTCACCTCAGCACCTTCGGGCGCGGAAATTTCTTCGGCGAGATGGCGTTTCTCGATGGCGCCTCGCGCTCTGCAAACGCCATGGCACACAACGACGTCGAGCTTTTCGTCCTGCCGCGAAAGAACTTCGACAAACTCGCCACGGAACACAAAGTGCTGGCTCTTAACCTGCTGGAAGGTATTGCCAGCGAGCTCGCGACGCGTTTGCGCTACGCCAATGCGCAGATGCGGTCTCTGGAAACATAATCGCCAGAATGAACCCCGGATCAAGTAGGACCTCGGCCTAAAATGAAGGAAAAAGTATGCTCGCCTATCCGATCAAGTTGAAGAAAGACACGAATGGTTCGCTGTTGTTGACCTTCGTCGATATTCCGGAAGCAACATCCAGCGCGCACGGGGAAGCGAAGGTTTTGGTTCTCGCACTTAAGGCGCTGGAGAGTGCACTCGAATTCTATTTCGAAGATGGCCGCCGCGTTCCGATGCCGAGTCCAGCCAAGCGCGGACAGCAAACTGTCACCCTGCCAGCCAGCATGTCCGCCAAGGTGCTTCTGTTAAATGAAATGCTTGCGCAAAACGTGCGTCCTGCCGATTTGGCGCGATTGCTTGGAACTTCACCGCAAGCAGTAAATCGCCTGACAAATCTCCGCCACCCAACAAAGATTGATGGCCTTGTGGAAGCGTTTCAGGCGTTAGGAAGGAAACTTGAATTACGTGTGGCGGGGTAATCCCGTTTAGGATCACAACTGGCCAGGTGTTGCCACTGCGGAACGCCCGCAATTCGCCCGAAAACGGACTGTCAGCAAGGTTGTAAAAGTGAGGGATGTGATAGTGAAAGACTTGACGCTGTGGGTTTACTTCAAGCGGGCTCGAAATTGCATATGCGACTGCCTTGTTTGCCTATTGTGTGTCTCTTGCGCGTTCGGCAATCTTAACGTAATGGAGCCTGTGAACGACGACCATTTGATCGGCAAAAAATTCTCTGAGGTGATCTTTAAAAGGCGGCAGGTTTATAAGGTCATCCGCGAAACTGACTCTTTAGAAGAATTTGAAAATCGCCGCTCTGATGGATGCATTATGGTTTATGGAGTTCGAAAAAAAGATGACACTATTGAATACTGGCGTGTTAGCTCAGGTAGTGATACCTGCAAAGTTACGAGGCATGGAACTAGCTTATAGAGGATAGACTTAAGGGGGCCGGGCTCTCATGGCACTCGGTTAAGGTTTCTGTGCGCAAGAATTTGGTCACGCGCAACTTGACGCGGTACGGTTAACAGCGGTAGGTTTTGCGGTCGTCGCTTCTTTGCGCGGGGTTCGATCCGTTCGGGCCGCTGCGGCAGCCGCCGGGTGGCGATGCCAGCCGTCACGGTGGCAATCGGGGACAAACCACGGATTAATTCTGAACGGCAACGAAATCATGCTGCCTTTTCATTTTCGCATTTGAAATTGAGCAGAAAGGTCCACGAGCACGTCACCTGCAGATCGCCGTTCGGCGCGCCTCCCAGGCCGAAAACGCCCTGAAAACCGCACCAGTGCTTGTGTTTTAGTTTATGAAAAACCCCGTTCGCACTGAGCTGGTCGAAGTGCAGATGAACTAAGCCATTGATTCAACGTTGTGCGCACAACCCTTCGACAGGCTCAGGGCGAAGGGGACTGAGGATTTGAAAAGTACCATTTCGTCGTTCCATAGCCATGGGTATTCATCTGAATGTCGGCTGAGGTAATCCGGGTCAGGCTGCGCCCGCAGGTTCGCCTTTCGATCTGCGCCGCAGTTTCCCCATCAATCGCTTGAACAAGCTTTCAGCATCATCCACATAGGTGTAGACAGCGGGCACCACCAGCAAGCTGAGCAGCGTCGAGGTCACGAGCCCACCGATCACGGCCACTGCCATCGGCGAGCGGAATGACGGATCGGCACCCCAACCGAATGCGATTGGCAACATGCCGAATCCCATCGCTAGCGTGGTCATGACGATCGGTCGCGCGCGTTTGTGGCAGGCGTCGATCAGCGCATCGAATCGGTTCAGGCCGTGATCGCGGCGCGCGACGATCGCGTATTCGACGAGCAGGATGGAGTTCTTCGTGACGATACCCATCAGCATCAATAGTCCGATCAGTGACGGCATCGAAAAACTTTTATTCGTAAGCAGTAGCAGGATAAAGGCACCACCAATCGACAACGGCAGCGCCGCCAGGATGGTTATCGGCTGCATAAAATCCTTGAACAACAACACCAGCACCGCAAAGATGCACAGCACGCCGATAAACATAGCCAGTCCGAAACTCGCGAATAGCTCCTCCATCATCTGCGTATCACCCAGCTGGGCCTGGCGCACCGCTGGTGGGAGATTTTTCATCGTCGGCAATTGCATCGCTTCTGCATATACATCGCCCAGCTCCCGCGTACCAAGCTCGACATCGAACGTCACCTGACGGCTGCGGTCCAGCCGGTCAATCTGCGCCGGCCCCGAATCCATCGTCACCGAAGCCACTTGGCTCAACATGATTGGCGCACCCTTGCCCGGAATTTGCAGCCGCTCGATGGCCGCCAGATCGGCGCGCGAACTATCGGGTAGTTTCACGCGGATCGCAATTTGCCGTTCGGCGAGATTGAACTTGGGGAGATTCTGGCTATAGTCGCCGCTAGTGGCGATGCGCACGGTCTCGCCAATGGCCGCAGCGGAAATACCCAGGTCTGCGGCGCGCGCAAAATCGGGCCGCACGATAATCTCCGGCCGCACCAGGCTCGCACTCGATGCGACATTGCCAACACCTTGCAGCGTACGCAAGTCGCGCTCCAGATCCTTGGCCGCACCCACCAACGCATCCGGATTCTCGCTTTGCAATACCAGTTGCATTTTCACGCCGGTATCCTGCGGGCCCACGGTCAATCGCACGCCCGGCTGATCGCTAAGCTTGTTGCGGATTTCGGTTTCGATTTCCTGCTGGCTGCGGCTGCGGTCGCTGCGATGCGCGAGCGTCACGGTGAGCGCTGCCTTGCGTGATTCAGCAGCGATGCCAATGGCGAACGCATCACCCGATACACCACCGCCCACCGAGCTAAATACGCTTTTTACATCTTTCACCGCCATCACCGCCGCACGGGCGCGCTCGGCCGCATTGAGGGTTTCCTTGAGCGTACTGCCGGGCGGCAGCTCCAGGTTGACAAACGTCTGCGCACGATCAGCTGGCGGCACAAAGCCCGTCGGCAGCAATGGAATCAGTGCGAGTGAACCTGCAAAAAATAGTGCGGATGCAATCGCCGTCAGATTGCGGTGACGGATACACCACGACACCCAGCCCAGGTAGCGTTTCATGATGGCGCCATCTTCCTGCACATGCTCTTTCACCGGCTTTAACAAGTAGGCCGCCATCATCGGTGTGAGCATGCGTGCCACCACGAGGGACGCAAAAATTGCCAGCACCGCGGTCCAGCCGAATTGCTGAAAGAACTTGCCGGGAATGCCCGCCATAAAGGCCGTCGGCAGGAACACCGCGATGAGTGCAAATGTCGTGGCGATGACGGCAAGGCCGATCTCATCTGCCGCCTCAATAGCGGCCTGCAGAGGTGGCTTACCCATCCGCAAATGCCGCGCAATATTCTCGATCTCGACGATGGCGTCATCGACCAGTACGCCGACCACCAGTGCCAGCGACGTCAACGTAACGGTGTTGAGCGTAAAGCCAAACAGATACATGCCAAAGAAAGTGGGAATTACCGAGAGTGGCAGCGCTGCCGCAGCTACTAATGTTGAACGCCAGTCGCGCAGAAAAAACCACACCACCACCACCGCCAGCAGTGCGCCTTCGATCAGCAAATGCATGGAGCCAGTAAAGTTTTCCTCGACCGGCCATACGTTATCGATGGACTCGTCGATCTTCATCGTCGGGTGCGCCACGCGCAGCTCTTCGATGGCCTTCCTCACCTTGCGCGCGACGGTGACCTCCGAAGCCCCGCGTGTACGGCTAATCTCAAGAGCCACCACCGGTTTGCCGTCTTGCAAGGCGATGGCACGTTGCTCGGCCACCGTGTCTGCGACTGTTGCCACTTGGTCGAGGCGCACGCGCCTGCCGTCAGCGAGAGGAATATCGAGGTTACTCAATTCGGCGACACTTTTTACAGTGGCGATAGTGCGCACCGACTGCTCGGCACCGCCGACATCGCCACGTCCGCCTGGCGTCTCTTGCTGCACGCGCCGCAACTGCTGCGACACATCGGCGGCGGTCACACCCAATGCTGACATGCGATTCTGGTCGAGGATCACCTGCACCTCGCGGGTGACACCGCCAATGCGCGGCATTGTCAATAAACCATGAAACCGCTTCCTCGTCTTGCGTGGCTGACGAAACCACGTACGTCATGATCGGCCGTCCTGCGGTCGATACCTTTGAGACGACCGGGTCGCGCATTTCACCAGGTAAATCGGCACGCACCTGGCTCACGGCATCGCGCACGTCGTTGGTCGCCTCAATCGGGCTCTTTTCGAGTTCGAACTCGATAGTGATATTGGCCGAACCGTCGAGAATGTTGGTGTAAATGTGTTTGACTCCCTGCAGCGTCGCGACGGCGTTCTCGATCTTGCGGGCAACTTCGGTTTCAAGTTGCGCCGGCGCGGCACCCGGCAGCGAAGCCGAGACCGTCACCATCGGTAACTCGATGTCAGGAAAATCCTGCACGCCTGCCAGTTTGAATCCGACCAGACCGGCGAAAGTGAGCAGGATAAAAAAGACGATGGCCGGAATCGGATTCTTGATGGCCCAGGTGGAGACGTTCATCACGTGTGCCCTATTTCTTTGCCGGTGCAGCAGGTGCGGCTGGCACGGTCGCCTGTACTGGCGCTGCCGGGGCAATTTTCACCAGATCACCATCGTTGAGGAATCCCGCGCCTTGCGCGACGATACTGGTGTCCGCCGACAAGCCTTCGCGCACTTCGATCCTGTCTGTCAAACGTCGTCCCGCGACAACCTTCTGCTGTGTCACGCGGTTGTCGGGCTTGACGACGAATACATACGAGAAGCCGTCGCGCACCACCACCGCCTGCTGCGGAACCGTCAAACCAGGCGAGGCGGTGAGTTCGAATTCGCCACGGGCAAACATACCGGCCCGCGCGGCGCTTCCGGGCACGAGATCGACGTACACCTGCACATTGCGCGTTTGGGGGTCGACCGTCGGCGCGATCGTCGGGCTGGTGTTGGCCGGGCGGTTCCTGCTCAATCCGTTGTTCCGGCTGATCGGGCGGCTGGGCGAGCGCGAACTGTTCGTCGTCGCGGGGCTGTTCGCGGTGATCGCCAGCGCGGCGCTGATGCACTGGCTGCATCTGTCGGTCGCGCTCGGGGCGTTCGTCGCCGGGGTGATGCTCGCCGATTCGCCCTATCGCCACGAGATCGAGGCCGATGTCGAGCCGTTCCGCTCGATCTTCCTCGGGCTGTTCTTCATGTCGGTGGGGATGCTGCTCGACCTCGGCGTGATCGCGCAGCGCCCGCTGGCGGTGCTCGGGCTGGCTGCGGGGGTGATCCTGGTCAAGACCGCGATCCTTTATCCGCTGGCGCGCTGGTTCGGCGGGATGCGCGGCGGGCGCGCGATCAGCCTGGCGCTGCTGCTCAGCCAGGCGGGCGAGTTCGGCTTCGTGCTG
>ENA-OFDP01000637-OFDP01000637.1-metagenomes-genome-assembly--contig:-NODE-637-length-15259-cov-2.595501_pt1 | contig 15259 bp, 12 predicted proteins | sample MGYA00153389_OFDP01 | MGnify analysis MGYA00153389 | reverse complement strand
CGTGCCTGTCAGCGGCAGTCAGACAATTCCGAATTCTACGGGCGTGGTTCGTGCGGTTTGGGCAAGTTCGCGGGAAGCGGTGTCGGCGGTGTTCATGCGAAATTCCATCATTAACGAATTCGTGACGGACGCCGGCACTGTGTCTCGAACCGACTGGGTGGTTACCATGCCGACCAAGCGCGACAATATCGGGGTTGGGATGAATACGATCATCAGACCCACCCGACCTTTTACCAATAGCTTCGGCAATCCAGATTCATTCTCATTCGGTGCGTGCGATATCTACACGCTTGGTATTTTCAATCGTGAAGGAGGCACGCTCCCCCCTCAACCACCAGCATTTATTATCGGCGTTCCGCCGCCAGCAGTGCGAAATTCGGGTCAGAGCCTTTGTTGGTCTGCTAACGTTGTGGAGTTCGGCCCACGCAATTTGCTTGGTTCAATCAACAACTATCGTCTACAAGGGGCGGCCGACCAATTTGCCACAACCAGTGCAACCACGACTGGCGCAGCATTTGCAACATTCAGCCGCCGCGTATTGCAAGGCCCGAATGGCTGGGCGGTTCTTGGCTTTGGGATCAATATAACAACGACGCAGGAGCGGCAGAGCCTGACTCCACTCAGCGCAACATTGAACGGCGTCCCTATCACCGGCACACATTTCGGTCTCCCTGTTGTCGGCGCGATGTTCCACAACTACACCAACTCTGGGGTCAATTCCTCGTACGGTAGCGTCATCCCGCATAAGTTCACGCGTCAGATCGAGGTGGTTAATCGTGCTCCGTAGCGCGTGTTGGTGCGCGTCACGAATTACCCGTGCTGCGCGAGCACTATTTGCAACTCTTTAAGCGTGTACCGTGCATGCGCAGCTTCCGCCGTTCGGAAGCAGTACGCTGTTACCCTCAAATCCCACGTCAGCCGACAACTTTAAACTATGCATGGCAGATCGGACATGCGGGGGATTTACGCCATACTTACAGGATCAAATAACGTCTTGGCTATATAAGTTCCCCATAAAAAGCCCCTTTGACCAAAGGTCACAGGGGCTGTAATCCACGCCTTGGGGGCATGGAGGAGGAGTCGATTCTAGTCGTTCAGTGCGGCGTTACCACGTGCTTCGGACCATCAAGATGCCGGGGCAGCGTCATGCGGCCCTCCAGGCTTGCTTTATTGGACGCAATGGCGATGTCCAGGCGATCCGCTTGCCTTCTCACTTCCGCGATAGCGTTGCCGAGCAATTCGCCAATCACGGCGCTTCGTGTCAAGCGGGCCTCACGGATCGATTTTTCAAATCCAGCGAATGCACCTGTTTTAAATTCTTTCATGTCTACTCCTTGGAGTTCGATACACGTATGACAAAGTGCTCCGCGATCAATGCGGCGCGCATTCAGCGCCCCAGCCAAATCATGAGGAACGCCACAAATACGAAAATAGCCATGACCATCGATGCCACCTTGAGGTCGTGCGATGTCGAGTTTTCATTGCGATTCGCGTGTCCATTTTCGATTTCTGCCTGGAAGAAATCACGTTCCATTTGATCGGTCATTTTCATTGCGCACCTTCTTTTGTTTTATAACGTTTCGACAAATTTGCTGCGTCGCACAAGAAACAAGATAAGGTCGAGTAACTCAATTTGCCAATCGTATGTTTGGATACGTGCCATTGATTTTGCTTATGTCGCCCGCAAGTATTGTTGCGTCGCAACATTTAGCATAGAATAGGTTTAAGCAATAAGCACGGATCGTCTTCGATGGAGCTTTATCAGCTACGTAGCTTCGCTGCCATCGCCGAACTTGGGCAGCTCACCCGCGCAGCCGAAAAACTGCATGTCAGTCAGCCTGCCGTCTCCGCGCAGATTAAGGCGCTGGAGGACAAGCTCGGTCTGGCGCTATTTGAACGCACCGCAACCGGCATGGTATTGACAGCGCCCGGCGCGCGATTGTTGAAAGAGGCCCACAAAGTGCTGGCAGCAGCGCGCGACCTACAAAACGTTGCCCTGTCTTTCAAGGGCGAACTCGCTGGCAAGGCGAGCATTGGCACACTTAGCGACCCGCATTTGACCCGCATCGGTGAGTTCATGAATGCCTCTCTGGCGCGGCACCCGCTGCTTGAAATCGAATTGCACCAAGGCGTAACCGGTACCGCGCTCGACAGAGTGCGCGACGGCACGCTGGATGCCAGTTTCTATTACGGCGATCTCCGCCATCCCAATGTCATTGGCCTGCCGCTTCGGCGCCTCACCTTCAGGGTTGTTGCACCGGCAGCGTGGAAGGATCGCTTGCGCCTTTCGGGCTGGGAGCAGGTGGCCGCAATGCCGTGGATTATTCCGCCGCCCATCAGCAGCCACCATCAGCTTGCCCACTCGCTGCTTCAGCAACACGGTGTCACCCCTGGTCGCGTCGTCGAAGCCGATCAGGAAGCGGTGATCGCATCACTCGTGGTGTCTGGTGTCGGCATCGCGTTGATGCGCGAAGAGATAGCTTATGAAAAGGCTGCTGCGGGTGAAGTTTGTATCTGGAACGACGAACAAATATCCACCATGCTCTGGTTTATCACTTAGCGCCAGCGTGAGAACGATCCTGTTATCCATGCGCTCAATGAAATGCAACGCGAGTTGTGGGCGCGATGAAATCCTGCCGATCACCTGCCGCCACGGCCCACATATCTCGCGCAGGCGCCTCGCGACGCCGCAACAGTGAAATTGTCGTCGCAGCGAAAAATGATTGGCGTGGTCGGCCAAAAGTACTAATTGAGGTCGAGGAACTGTGCTTCAAAATCGGCCGGTGGCAACGGCTTGGAAAAAAAGAATCCCTGATATTCATCGCAATCCAGATCGCGCAATACGCGGTATTGCTCTTCGGTCTCGACGCCCTCCGCGATCACGTTAAGCTTCAGGCTGTGCGTCATTGCGACGATGGCACGAACGATGGCTTCATCGTTTGGATCAGTGCCAATATCTCGCACGAACGAGGAATCCACCTTGATTGAGTCCACCGGCAGTTGTTTCAAAGAGGAAAGGGAAGAGTAGCCGGTACCGAAATCATCGATCACCAGCCCCAGCCCCATGTCGCCCAATTGCTTCAGCAACATCGCGGTGTCGTCGACATTCTTGAGCAGCATGCTTTCGGTCAGTTCAAGTTCCACCGTTCGCAGATCGAGCTTCGATGCCTTTGCTTCTTGCTCAAGCACACGTACGAAGCGATCACCGTCAAACATCTGGCGCACCGACATATTTACCGCAAGCCTGAGCTCACGGCCGCTTTTTCTTTGCCACTGCGCCACCTGTTCGAAAGCGTGCTCGATCACCCATTCGCCCATCGGCACGATGAGACCGGAATCCTCGGCAACGCCGATGAATCTATCCGGTAACAACAGTCCGTGTCGCGGATGTTGCCAACGGATAAGCGCCTCTATTCCGGTGACCTTGCCTGTCTTGAAGGACACCCGTGGCTGATAGTGCAGCACCAGCTCGTCACGGCGCAGGGCCAGGCGTAAATAATTTTCAATCGATAGCCGTTCCTGCGCTTTGGCATTCAATTCGTGTGAGAAGAACTGGTAGTTGTTGCGGCCTTTGCCCTTGGCGTCGTACATCGCCACATCGGCGTGCTTCATCAACGTTTTCGGATCGGGGCCATCGGTTGGATAGATGCTGATGCCGATGGAGCAGGAGGTGGTCAGGTGGTGCGTATTAATCATGATCGGCGAGGCTAACGCTGCGATCATTTTTGCGGCGACTTGCTGCGCACCTTCGTGCACATCGCGATTTTCGTTGCCCGGCAGGTTTTCAAGTATCACAGCGAACTCATCGCCGCCCAGCCGGGCGACGGTATCGCTGGCGCGCACACACGCAGCCAGCCTGGCCGCGACGCGCTTGAGCAATTCGTCGCCGACATCATGACCCAGCGAGTCATTGATCGTTTTGAACCGATCCAGATCGATAAACATGAACGCCAGGCCGGTACGTTTACGTAAGGCACTGGCGACACCTTGCTCGAGCCGGTCGTTGACCAGCATCCGATTGGGCAAGCCCGTGAGCGGATCGCGCGTGGCCAGAAATTCAACACGCTCTTCAGCGAGTTTGCGCTTGGTAATGTTGGCGGAAGTGCCGGTCATGCGCAGCGCGCGGCCACTGGCGTCGCGCTCGGTGACTTTGCCAGTTGACTGCAGCCACACCCATTCTTTGGCTGCTCCAGGCGCACGATATTCGCACTGGAAATCGTCGTTTGCCCCCTTCACTGCGGCGATGAGTGCCGCCTGGAGGCGGCCACGGTCATCAGGGTGATTCCATACCAGCACATCGTCACCATGGTAGACGATGTCGTCGTGGGTAACGGGCCTTGCTTCGAGCATAGCCCGCCAGTTTTCACTAAAAACAACTTGGTTGGTGACAAGATCCCAATCCCAGATCGCCAGACCTGAACCAAGCAGCGCCAGATCGAGCCGCTCCTTCGCACGCGCGATTTCTCGCTCGGCGTGCTTTCGTTCTGTAATGTCGCGACCGACGCCGATACAGAAACGTTGTCCGTCTATATCCAGCGCACGACCATAAAACGACGACGGGAATGCAATGCCGCCTTTGCGAAGCATCTCGGCTTCAATCGCGATCTCCTCGCCATTCTCAAAGATCCGGCGAATGGCGTCGGTTACTAATGGGCGATCCCGTTCGCCGATAAAGTCAAGTGCCTGCATGCTGCCGACATCGTCAGGTGTGTACCCGGTATTAGCTGCAAAACGCGCATTCCAGCGAACCATTCTGCCGTCATGCGCAAACATGAAAAAAGCGCCCGGCAAGCTCTCGATGGCCGCATCCGAAAAATCTTTCTCATAGCGAACCTTTGCCTCCGTAATTTTGCGGGTGGCAATTTCGTCTTCGAGCAGTTGTTCGAGTTGAACAAACTCCCGGGTAAGTAACGCCATGCGCTGTTCCGCAGTTCCCACGCTGTCGTCGTCGGCAGACATTGCCTCCGCCACTGCGCGGCGCTCGCTTCGGGCCTCAAGACGGGCCTCCAGCCGCGCCCGGGCGAGCTCGGCGAGGTTCTTCAGTGCCTCTAGTTGATCCGCGACGAGCTCTCGCGATACCGTATCAAATACCGATAAAACGCCAAGCAATTCGCCTCGGTCGGAGAAAATCCCGCTGCCGGCATAGAAGCATATGTACGGCGGGCCGACGACGAGGGGATGACCACAAAAACGCTTGTCCGCCAGCGCGTCAGCGATCACAAATGCCGTTGGTCGCTTGGGCGCATTGCTAAGGGCCGGCAAATAAAAACAGTGCTCTTGCACCGGCGCGGCAAATGGCACTCCGACGCGGGCTTTGAACCATTCCCGCACAATCGGCAGCTGATTGTCTTCAAGGCCAGTCGAATTGATGGCTTCACCACGATCAAAAAAAGAAATTGCCGCCATTTTTGTACCCAGGGCGTCAGCAGCGCGACGTGCCAGATCATCGAAAGCAGGTTCGGGTGGCGTATCGAGAATATCGTAGCGCGCAATGCCGCTGGCGGCAGAATTAGCGGCGTGATGCAGAGCGTTCATCGGCAGAGAGGTCGCTGGTTAAACTGCTTTGTTTCCGCCGCATTGGCAACACGGCATAGGCAAAACGCGAAATTGTAGCGCTACCTTTAGCGAATGTCGGCAACGACCGGTGCGTGATCCGACGGACGGTCTAGTTTGCGGGGTTCAACGTCAATCACGCTACCGGTACAGCGCCCGGCGAGGTCGGAAGTCAACAGAATGTGATCGATGCGTAAGCCCAAATTTCGCTTGAAACCGTTCATCCGGTAGTCCCACCAACTGAAGCTTTTTTCAGGATGCTCAAAAAGCCGAAAACTATCAGTGAGCCCCAGTGCGACGAGCGCGCGAAAGGCGTCGCGCTCTGGGACAGAACAGAGCACCTGGCCTTCCCACGCCTTTGGGTCGTGGACATCGCGGTCATCGGGCGCGATGTTGTAGTCCCCCAGTAGTGCGACGTCCCCATGGGCGCTGATCGTGTCACGCATATACGATTGCAGGGCAGCGAGCCAGTTTAATTTGTACTGGTATTTCTCGGATTCCACCGTCTGACCGTTTGGAATGTACGCACAAACGACGCGGACGCCATTGACGGTGGCTGCGATCACGCGCTTTTGGTGGTCGTCATACCCGACCATATCCTTGGTCACATTTTCGGGCCGTGCGCGCGAAATAATGGCCACACCGTTGTAGGTCTTTTGCCCGCTGAAGACCGCCTGATAGCCGATCTCGTCAAAGGCTGCGAGCGGGAATTTCGCGTCCTCCATTTTCAGCTCCTGCAAACACAAGACGTCAGGCTGATGTGTTTTGAGCCACTCGATCACATGCGACAGGCGCACGTTCAGAGAGTTGACGTTCCAGGCTGCGAGCTTCAATTGCCGGCCAAACTATTTGGCTGGTGCTGCCGGTACTGCCGGTGGTGCGGGGACTGCTTTCGGGCCTGCTTTCGCAGCACCTTGCCGCAGATTCGGATTGTTGCGCGGATATCCAGCTGCGTTGAGTGCAGAATGCCAGCCCTCTTCATCAAATCCCGTCAAGCTGTTGGCACCGATGACGATGGTCGGTACTTGAAGCGCACCGACCTTTTCCTTTAATGCAGCCGCCGCTGCGGCGTCGGATTCCGGGTTTTTTTCGGCGAAAGGGATACCGCGCTTCGCCAGCAGGGCCTTCGCGTTGGTACAGGATTCGCCGCAGCTATTGGCATACAGAATGACCGGATTATTTTTCATCGCGGTCGCTACTGCAAACGGAACATCATCCTGTTCGATCACACTATCGGAGAGTTTTTTCGTTTGGACATTCTTGACCTCGGCGGGCGGTGGCGGGATATCGCCGTAATGTACTTTCCCCGCTTTATCCACCCAGCGAAAAACCTCCTGCGCGTTTGCACCGGTCACTATCGCCAATAACAGAAGTCCGCCTGTCAAGCCTGAGACAAGACACATCGTGGATTTGGATCTTGCAAGCACGTTCAGGATCACTTTCATCACGCTTCTCCGTATCGCGCCGTGCGCATGATCGCATCGCACATGCGCTTGTTCACGCCGCCAATTTCATTCCATTATGCCGTAACAGCGCTTCCATCTCAGGCTTACGTCCGCGGAATGCGGTGAAAGATGCCAACGCCGAGCGACTGCCTCCTCGACCGAGCACTTCACGACGGAAACGCGCCCCGGTTTCGGGATTGAGAACGCCCGTTTCCTCGAAAGCGGCATAGGCGTCGGCCGACAAGACCTCGGCCCATTTGTAACTGTAATAGCCCGCCGCATAGCCGCCGCCAAAAATATGCCCGAAGGCATGCGCCATCCGGTTGAATTCCGCGCTTTTCACGACAGCCACCTGCGCACGGATGCTCTTCATGAGGGTCAGCAAGTTATCTGTTTCAGCATTGAACCCGGCGTGCAGGCGCATATCGAGCAGGCTGAATTCGAGTTGCCGCACGAATGCCATTCCCGCCTGGAAATTCTTGGCGGCGATCATTTTGTCGAACAGTTCGCGAGGCAGTGTTTGTCCGCTATCAACATGCTGGGTCATGTGCGAGAGAACCTCCCATTCCCAGCAAAAGTTTTCCATGAACTGGCTCGGCAACTCGACCGCGTCCCACTCCACGCCGTTGATTCCGGACACGGAAAGCTCATCGACTTCAGTCAGCAATTGATGTAAACCGTGACCGAATTCGTGGAACAGCGTGATGACATCGTCGTGCGTGAACAACGCCGGTTTGCTTCCCACAGGTGCTGCAAAATTGCAGGTAAGAAAAGCGACCGGATGTTGAACGCCGCCAGCACCTTCGTGTTTGCGTCGGCGATTGATCGCGTCGTCCATCCAGGCGCCACCACGCTTGGCGTCGCGGGCGTAGAGGTCGAGATAAAACTGCCCGACCAACGCGCCGGACTGATCGACAAGATTGAAGAACCGCACGTCTTTGTGCCAAGTCTCGGCGGTCGATGGCGTTACCCTCAATCCATAAAGCGTTTCGATGACCCGGAACAATCCTTCCAGCACTTTTTGCTCCGGAAAATACTGCTTCACTTCGTTGTCCGAAAATGCATAACGCTGCTCGCGCAATTTTTCCGAAACGAAGGACACGTCCCAAGCCTCGACCTCGTTCATGTTTAGCGATGCCTGCGCGTAATCAGCCAGTTCGCGCCAATCACGTTCGGCAAAGGGCCTGGCCTTGTTGACCATATCTTCGATGAAAGCGACGACTTCTGCCGGCGTTTCAGCCATCTTGGTGGCGAGCGACACTTCGGCGTAATTCCGGTACCCCAATAGCAAGGCCGTCTCAGCGCGCAATTGCAGGATGCGGGTGATAACCGCGCTGTTATTCCATTTCTGGTCGGCACCAAGCTCGGATGCCCGCGTCACATATGCGCGATGCAGGCGCTCGCGCAGTGGCCGAAAGTCGGCGTATTGCATGACGGGGCCGTAACAAGGTTGGTGAAGCGTCAGCTTCCAGCCCGACTTGCCGTCCTTGCGCGCCGCTTCACGCGCCACCGTTTTTACATCATCCGGCAACCCGGCTAGCTCGGATTCACTTTCGACGAAAAACGCAAAGGCGTTTGTCGCATCGAGCACGTTGTCGTTAAACGTAGACGTCAGCGTCGACAGTTCTTCCTGTAACACTTTGAAGCGCGCTTTCCTGTCGACTTCCAGCTCGGCGCCTCCAAGGACAAAATCACGCAATTCATTATCAATCGCCTTATTCTGCGCGGCATTCAAGGCCAAAGTGCCTGAAGAAGCGCGTATTTGCTTGTATTTGGAAAAAAGTCGCTCGTCCTGCGAAAGCGTGGACCAAAATTCGCTCACGGCAGGCAACATGCCGTTATACGCGTCGCGCAATTCGGGCGAATTCACCACCGCATTCAAATGGCCAACCACGCCCCATGCACGCGACAGGCGTTCGGTCACGTCGTCGAGCGGCGTCACAAAGTTTTGCCAGGTCGGATGCGCGCTGTCGATGGCGATGGTCTCCACGGTCGCGTGCGCATCCTTGATCAGTTGTTCGATGGCGGGTTTTACGTCGACAGGCGTCATGCTGGAAAAGCGTGGCAGGGCGGAAAAATCGAGGAGTGGATTCATGGCATCACAATTAAAAGGTTCGGCAATCGCTACATTCGGCTGACTATTTAGCCACTATCGTTCGCAACCCACAACTCTATGACGCACGGTGAAAATACGGCGGCCAAGTCGGGCGGGTTGTCAGACAATATAGGGTGAAACCATTTCGTGGGCGGACATATTTCAACCAAGATATCTTTCCTGATGCGTTTGTGTTTCGGCAAAATAGACTGCTAGGCAACGGGCAACAAAACGTAAAACGTTGCGCCCGCCCCGGCTGGCGACGTGTAACCGATCTCGCCGTTCATGGCCTCGATCAGTGCTTTTGAAATCGCCAGCCCGAGACCCGTCCCGCCTTTTTTTGCAGCGTCAGTGGTATCGGCCTGGGCGAATTTGCGGAAAATGCGCGATTTAAACTCCTCAGGGATGCCTGGTCCACGATCCACCACCGAAATTTTGACGCGATTGCCAAGATGTTCCGCACTCAAGGAGACCACTTCACCCGGGGGCGAATATTTAGCTGCGTTGGAGAGCAGGTTTGTGACCACCTGAAGCAACCTGCCGCGATCGGCCTTGATGTCGATATCCGGTAACGGCAAGGCTAATTGGTAATGGGTATTGTGTTGCTCGGCGTAACCTTGATTCAACGCCACTGCTTCGTCGAGGAAAGACGTGAGCGCCACTTGCGTCACGTTGAGTTCTACCATGCCACCCTCGATTTTCTCGATTTCAAGGATGTCATTGACCAGCGCGACGAGTCGGTCCGCATTCTTGTTGGCCATTTCAAGGAACGTTTCCGCCGTGGGTGGCAGTTTGCCACTTTCCTCCTTTAGCAAGACAAGCGCACCGACGAGCGCGGTCAGCGGCGTACGTAGCTCGTGGTTTACGGTCGCGATAAATTCGTCTTTCATGCGCTGAATCTGCTTCCGCTCGGTGATATCGGAGTTCGTCCCCGTCAGGCGCAAGGCTTGACCGTCGTTTCCGCGTTCCACCACCCGCGCCCTGCTCCTCACCCACACCCAATAGCCTTCGCGATGACGTACGCGGTGCTCTACGTCATAGAAAACAGCATTGCCATGCAACACGTCGATCAGCGCACGCTTTAAGTGGGTCAGATCATCGGGATGCACCAGCGCTGCCAGTGCGCGCAGCGTGGTGTCGGTAGCTTGTGCAGGATGGCCAAGAAACACACTCCACCGCTCCGAAAGGTGCACCGTGCCCGTCTGCAAGTTGCAGTCGAACAGAGCGAGGTTAGATCCATCCAGCGCGAGGCCCAACACTTCGCGGCTTTCGCGAAGTTCCGTCGTCACCCGCCGGGTAATTCGTATGGCGCGTGTGCGCTGTGTTAATAGCGCCCCGACGAACGCCATCAGCATGAGGCTGACGAGGAGGCCAACGGTCAGCGTAAGATTTGCCCGGCTGCGGTCTATGGCGGCTTCGAACGCGGGCAGTGTGGAGGCACGGAGCGTCCACACACGGTCGACAACAGGAATGCGCGATTCTGCGCTATAAACGAAACCCGACGTTTGCCCAATCTGGCCGATTTCGGGCGAGTTGTCATCGAAAACGCGTGTGCGGCTGGCGTCGGCGCCATCGAAGATTTGCAGGTGCATGTCATTAACGACGCCGAGCATACCGCGCATCAGTTTTTTTGCGCGAAAATCAGCGAAGACATAGCCCTTCACGGCAAGGCGACGCTGCGAAACGTCGTTAACGGCCATGCCATTTTGATACACCGGCAGGAACATGAGGAAGTCTGCCGCCAACGTCGTGTCCTGCGCAGACGACAGCCGCGGCGAAAGCGCTATGGCCCCGGAATCCCGCGCGCGTTCGAGTGTGCTGCGCGTCGCGGCATCAAACACGAGCCCTCGCCCGGGCGACGTGCGAATAGCGCCATAAAGCACCTCGTCGAAGACCAGAGGTGCATCGGCGGCGGGTATCACCTCTACATAGCCAAGTCCTTGCAAGCCTGGATAACTTTCATCGAGGTATAGCTTGGAAACGTATGCACGCCACTGGTCACGGCTCACAGCCTTTGAGGCCGCAAAGAGTCCTGTGCCACCGCGAAGGAGCTGCGCATAATCGAGCATGCGTCCACGGATCGCTTCATGCATTTGCGCCACGCGGAATTCGAAGTGGCGGTGCGCCTCGAGCTCCACAGCCTTGGTGGCGTAGCGCCACGCAGCAAGCGTAATGCCCAGCGTAAGGCCAAGCGCGATCAGAAGCGTGACCAAAATCGCGAGACGGTCTGCATGCCGGTAGAAGAGCGGGAGGAATCCAAGTACCTTCATTCCAGGTTACTCCGCTGCCAACTGGCGGTCCGCGTCATCGTCCCCCAACCCCCCTTTTTGCCAATCATCCAACGCACAAGTCCCCACAGCCGCCACACCGAATTGAGCTGACGATAACCGAAATTCTCGAGGATGACGACCGCAAACAGCGTTAGCAGTTGACGCGGTCGGGTATAAATGTGAAAAGAGAGTTCCTCCAGCAATAGCGCGCTCACGGACAACACCATGCCGAATGCGATGGCCACGAGGAGGAATACGACGAACGCGTCTGCCGACACCACACCGAGCAAGAAGCCACCTGTCATAAAAACGTATCCGGCCACTTCGATGAGCGGACCGAGGCACTCGAACAACATCATGAATGGATAGGCGATCCAGCCAGCAGCGCCACCGCGCTGATGGCATAGTAAATCGGCGTTCATGGTGAGACTTTCGCATAAACCCTGCTGCCAGCGTACGCGCTGGTTTTTCAGCACGCGCAGCGATTCGGGCGCTTCGGTCCAGCAGATCGGGTCCGGCACGAAGTGTATGCGGTAGGGAATGCCTTCGGTACGGTGCCAGCGGTGCAGGCGGACGACCAGCTCCATGTCTTCGCCGACCGTGTCGTGTCGATAACCGCCAACCGCGACAACGCTTTCCTTGCGGAACACCCCGAACGCGCCTGAGATGATGAGTACGGCGTTGATGGGCGTCCAGCCGAGGCGCCCGAACAGGAAGGCGCGCAGGTATTCGACGATTTGCAGCAGCGCGAGCGGATTGGTCGGCAGTCCGACGCGCACCAGAAAACCATCCTCAACAGTGCATCCGTTGGCCACCCGCACGGTGCCACCCGTGGCGATGGTAAGTGGATCCTCAAGAAAAGGCTCGACCACACGCCGCAGGCTATCGCGCTGAAGGATGGAGTCGGCGTCGACACCGCAAAAGTATGGGTAGCGGGCGGCATTAATACCCGCGTTCAATGCATCGGCCTTGCCGCCATTCTCTTTGTCGATCACGAGGAGGTTGGGATGCACACGCGAACGGTAAATCCCTCGAATCGGTTTTGAATCGAGACGTCGCCAATACGATCCGGGGAAACGGACGAGTTCGAACTCGCGCTTGAGGACTTCAAGCGTGCCGTCTTTCGCACCGTCGTTAACCACAATCACTTCAAACTCCAGGTATTCCAGTTGCAGTATTGAGCGCACCGAGGCTGCGATCGTCGCCTCTTCGTTGTACGCGGGCACGAGGATCGAGACCGGCGGCTCAAATCCCGACTGGCCACGCGGCAGATCATCCATGCTATGCGCATCGAGGTAGCGCTTGAGGCTGGGGAACGACAGCACGTTGAGGGCCAGATAGCCGGTATTGATGCCGATGAAATACAGGAGAAAAAATATCTGTATCCCGGCGATGAATTCGATGAGCGGCATTACACGGCTTGCTCCGCGATCGCGTCGGCTAACATGTCGGCGGCATAGCGGTCCGGGAGGATGCGCTGGATTTTTTTCAGGTCAGGGATGGTGACGAAGGGCAACGCAAGCAGCGTGTCTGCGGCACTGCGACGCACCCACCAGTGCACATCGGACAACATGTCTACCAGCAAGCTGCGGTCCTCCGGGGCGGCGAATCGACGCAGCGCGATGGCGACGGTCACGCGTACCTGCCATGCAGGGTGATTGGCAAAAGAGCAAGCCAGCTCGCGGTCGCGCGGGTCAGTGAGCGCACGCACGCACGCGGCGATCACGGCGACATTTTCGCCCGCAGCCCCCAATGCGCCGCGAACCGCCGGTGCCGCGACCGACGGGTGCGCGAGTTCGAGAAGCTTGATCAAGCGAGGCACCTGCACCGTTGCGTCGGGGGCTCCGGTGGCGGCCAACAGCGCTTCGGCGAGCGGGACGCTGACAATGTCTGGTCCGAGTTCACGCAGCATGATCGACAGCCGCGTGAGCGGCCAGTCCTGACGCCGCCCCATGCGAATCAGCAGCCACGGTAAGGACGCCTCTGCAGCAATTTGTAGCAGCGCCTGCGCTGCGGCGAGTGAAATAAACGGCGATGCCTCGTCGGAGAGCAGTCGGAACTCGTTTAAAACGTTTTCTTCACGCAGGTTGCCGAGCGTCACAATCGCGAGCAGCCGCTGGCGCGTGCTGCCTTGCTTCAACATGCGCCGTGCCGTGTCGGCGAGGCCAGTACGATTTATCAGGCCATTGAGATGCTCTGTCACCTGTCCGCGCATGAGCGCGTGATGGACGTTCCAAAGACGCAAGATAAAGTATCGGTCGCGGCGGGCGATGTGAGGAATCTTTACCGGCTCGCTATCGACGCACTGGGCGAGTACCGGTCGCCAACGCGCCGTGAGCCGCGCCTCGTGCGCGCGACGCAGCAGCAGGCTGATACGCAAAAAAACGACCAAGATGAGCATGCCACCGGCGCAGGCGGCCGCCGCGAGACCCGCCCACAGGGCGAGCCTTAGCACTGGGTCAGAAGGAATGTCGAACACCGACCCGCAAACCTTGTCGGCGGTAGAGCGTCCCTTGCTCATGCGAAACAAGGTCGTAGGTAAGTGCCCACGCACGCGAAAACCAATGACGACCGGTAATCGACCAGCCGTTCACATCGGACGAGCGCACCCCCGTCGGCGGACCGACGTTTTCCACCTCGCGGCCGGTCGTGTAATTGACGCCGATAAAATCACCCCGCCAATTGCCCCAATACCGCTCTGCAGTGGCAGAGAGAATGTCGACTGCCGAGCGTTCGTATTCGCTATGCCGCAGTCCGACGCTAGTGCCCCAGCCGCTCGCGTGTGCCTTGTGCAGTTGAGCAAACAGCGTGTACTTCGGTAGAAATTGAGAGGACCGACTTACGCTCGCTTCCACGACCGCGGTCCAGGCCGCACCCAGTGGCGTGTAAAAACCCGCCGTGGCTTCGGTGTCCGCCAGTCCGAACCGCCGAACGTCACGTAAACCGCCGTAGATCGTGTGGCGATCCGCGATTTGGCGGCTCAAATCGAGGTGCGTGACGCGCCAGTCCAAACCATTGTTGGTCAGCGTTTCGTGACCGTAGCCCACCTCTATTTCCGTACGGGGATACTTCAATTCCTCAGCGCAACAAACGGACACAACGAAGAAGGCGGCGATTGCCACGGCGGGTCGTAACCAATAGTGGTTCATCGATTTCCCTTTGCAAGACGACGCACGCGGGCGCGTAGTTCATCTGGCTTGAACGGCTTGACGATGTAGTCGCTGGCGCCGTTCTCCAGCGCATACACGATGTCTTTCTCCTGCGCCTTGGCGGTTAACATGAGCACTGGCACGCCCTTCCAATCATCCCTGGCGCGAATCGCTGCCAGAAGTTCGAGGCCACTGACGTGCGGGAGCATCACGTCCAGTGTGACCAGGGCGGGTGCCGGGGCGGTGTTGACGAATTCACGGGCAACGTGCCCATCTGTGGCAAGGTGAACCGCGTACCCTTCACGCTCAAGAATGAACTTAAGCAGGTAGCCAATCTGATCATCGTCTTCTACTACCAAAGCGATCTGAGATACGCCAGTGTTCTCGCTCATTGCATACCACGCTTCGCGCCATCATTTGTTCGAAACAGTTTACCACGGCTGCAACAGCCACTTTTTGCAGCTCGGGCCGACTGCGTTGAAGCGGCGCGTGCACCCTGCTGGGAATTTTCTACGACTGGAAAACCAGCTTTCCGTTCACCAGCGTATGGGTCACGCGGCCTTCGAGTTCGCGCCGCAGATATGGCGAGTTCTTGCCCTGGCTGCGCAACGTCTGTGAAGTCACGGCCCAAAACGCTTTGGGATCGAACACGCAAATATCGGCGGGTTGTCCCGCGGCTAGCGAGCCGGCAGTCAAACCAAGCAGGCGCGCAGGATTGCCGCTGATCTTTTCCAGTGCCAGCGAAGT